>Ga0137410_10000199_pt1 | contig 42439 bp, 30 predicted proteins | sample CZODoug1_16funga_FD_108878 | JGI IMG/M metagenome (GOLD analysis project Ga0137410, IMG submission 108878) | Vadose zone soil fungal communities from Angelo Coast Range Reserve, California, USA - CZODoug1_16fungal (Illumina Assembly) | ecosystem: Environmental > Terrestrial > Soil > Vadose zone... | reverse complement strand
GTGTGGATGGGCAAGGTGTTCGACGCCTCGCCCATGCCGCCACCGTTAACTGCTGTCAGGTAGTGTCCGCTGCTGGTGCGAATTGCAATCTTTGACATGGTTAGCTTCTCCTTAAGAGCTGAAAGAGCTGAAGTGAGAATTACTTTGCTTAATCTCGATAACTAGTCCAACGTCCAATGTCCAATGTCCAATGTCCAATGTCCAACAAGAACAGTTGCCAGTGACCAGTGGTCAGTGATCAGCGCGCCATTGATCACACGGGCTGCTGGCCCGTTCGCGCTCGCGCGCTCATTGCAGGCAAGATGCCTGCGCTCCCAGGCTTACTGGCCACTGGCCACTGGTCACTGGCCACTGACCACTGATCACCGCCGACTGGCCACTGACCACCGACCACTCGTCACTACTTCGCGATGACGCTGCCGATGCCGCGATCGCGCAGCAGCTTATTAAACGCCTCGAGGTCTTTGCTCAGTATCTCATCCAGCCGGCGGCGATGCGTGACGAGTTGTTCTTCAAACATCGCCTTCACTTCCCGTTGCTGCGTTGTCGGTGGGAAGTCTGCGCCGGCAATGCCGTTGGCGAGATAGTTAATCTTGCTCAGCAACTTCGGCGGATAGCGTACGGTGTCCTGACCCTGCCCGGTAAGTTTGCGTTGGATCAAGTTTTCTTCAAGGTCGATCAGCTTCTTGTCGAGATCGTCGGCGGCGCGCTTGATGGCGGCGTAGTTGGGAGACTGGCCCTCGCGCTCCGCGCTCGTTGCGGGCGAGACGCCCGCGGTGCCAGGAGAAGTGCTCCCAGGATCAAGCAGCGATGTGATCGAGGCGAGTTGGCTGCGGATCACTTCGATCTGGTTGACCATGTCGGCCGCGTTTTCCAAATCCTTGCGCAACTCAAACAACAGCGCGACCTGCGCATTGATGTCGGCCTCCGTGCCTTCGCTGTTCGGATCTTTCCTGACGAGTAACTGCTGACTGAGAGTTTGACCCGGTGCTGCGTCAGTGCCGCCCACCAGGAGTTTCACCGTGTAAGTTCCCGGCGGCAGCAGCACAGACATGCGACCGCCATCAGGCGCAAGCCGCCAGCCTTCGGCGCCGTTGCGGACCTCGGGAGCATAAGCCGGACCGTTGCGCAGCCGCACTTCTTTTGTTTGCTCGCCGCGCAGGTCCCAGTTCACGCGATTGATGCCGACGGTCTTCGTCCCTGTCAGCGTCCGCACTATTTGTCCACTCGCATTTTCAATGCGAATTTTTATCTCACCACTGGGCGCAGCCTTCAGGTAGTAATTGATCGACGCGCCGTAAGCCGGATTCTGTCCGGCGGTTGGATCGTAGTCGACTGACATGGGCACAACCGTATTGCGGAAACGATATGCGGCTCGCGGTGTGAACAGGAATGCATTGCTGTCGCGGACGCTTGCGTTCATTTGCTGCAGCGGCCCGAGATCGTCGAGTATCCAAAAGCCGCGGCCGTAGGTCGCGATCACGAGATCGTTAAAATGCTCCTGGACCACCAGCCAGTAGACGGGCACGTGCGGCAGGTTTGACTGCAACGACTCCCAATTGGCGCCATCGTCAAAAGAAATAAACAGCCCGCCTTCAGTTCCGAGATAGAGCAAACCCGCTCTCGTGGGATCTTCGCGCACGCAATGCGCGTAGCTCAACATCGTGTGCGGAATGCCGTTGGTGATCGCTACCCACGTATTACCGTAATCGCTCGTCTTGTACACAAACGGATCGCGATTGTTTACTTGATGCAAGTCGATGGTGATGTAAGCGGCGCCCGCGTTGTAACGCGACGCCTCGATGTTGCTGACAGTTCCCCACGGCGGTAGATTGGGAATGTTCCTCGTAACGTTAGCCCAGTTCCTGCCGCCGTCGCGCGTGAGTTGCACCAGGCCATCGTTAGTGCCGGCCCAGATTAGTCCTTTTTCTTTCGGCGACTCCGCAATCGCAAACACCACCGGCGCATACTCGACGCCGATGTTATCGCCGGTCAGTCCGCCGGAGAATCCCTGCTTGCTCTTGTCGTTCGTCGTCAGGTCCGGACTGATCGACTGCCAGCTCTGCCCGCCGTCCGTGGTTTGATGAACATACTGACTGCCGACGTAGATGCGATTGTGATCGTGCGGCGAGATTGTCAGCGGCATGGTCCAGACGAAGCGATATTTGAGATCGGCGGCCGTCGATCCGTTGACTTGATCCGGCCAAACTTCGACGTTCCGTCCCTGGCCCGTCGTCAGGTTGAAGCGTTCGACGATCCCGCCGACGCTGCCCGATCCGGAAGCGCTGGACCAGATGATGTTGTTGTCAACCGGGTCGGGCGTGGCCCAACCGCTCTCGCCGCCGCCGACCGGTTGCCAGGCGCCGCGCGGAATTTGTCCGGCCCCGCCGCCCCCGCCACCGAAGCCGCCGCCGCGCGTGTTGCTCGGCCCGCGATACGAAGGATCGTCCTGTTCGTTGCCGTAGACGAAATACGGAATGCGATTGTCGACGGTCACGTGATACATCTGCGCGATGGGAAGCTGGATACGGTTCCAGGTCTTGCCGCGCGTAACTGAGATCGACACGCCGCCGTCATTCGCCACTGCCATGCGGTTGGCGTTGGTGGGATCGATCCACATGTCGTGGTTGTCGCCGCCGGGACTGCCGGCAAAGGCGCCGCCGGCTGGTGCTGCGCGCAGCGTCTCGCCGCCGTCGAGCGAAGTGCTGAAGGCAGCAGTCAGGAAGTAAGTTTCGTTTTCATTCTCCGGCGACGCGACCACGCGGAAGTAGTAATGAGTGCGGCCGCCGAGTGTGCGATCGTAACTGATCAGGCGCCAGTTCTCGCCGCCGTCGTCGGAGCGCCAGAGTTTGCCGCGATCTGTCTCCACGCCTTTGACCGGCACGCCGTCGCCAGTTTCGATCAGCGCGTAGACGCGATTGGGATTCGAGTTGGCGATGGCCATCGCGACCTTGCCGGTGGTGCGCGTGGGTAGACCATGGCCGGTAAGTTTTTTCCAGGTGAGGCCGCCGTCCGTCGATTTGTAGATGCCGCTGCCTGGGCCACCGCTTTCGCGTCCCCAGGTGTGAATCTCCAGCGGCCACATGCCGGCAAACAGAATGCGCGGGTTGCTGGGGTCCATCACGATCTCGGAGGCGCCGGTGTTCTCGTCGACAAACAACACGCGCTCCCAGGTCTTGCCGCCGTCCGCCGTGCGAAAGACGCCCCGCTCCGGTTGTGGTCCATAGCTGTGGCCCATGGCGGCGGCGAGCACAACGTCAGGGTTCTTCGGATCGATAACGATGCGGCCGATGCGACCAGTCTTCTCAAGCCCCATCAACTTCCAGGTCTTGCCCGCGTCAGTGGATTTGTAGATGCCCGCGCCGACCGAGATATGGCTGCGAATGTGCGCCTCGCCGGTACCCGCCCAAATTGTGTTTGGATCGGAAGGCGCGATGGCCAGAGAACCGATCGAGGACACGGGGTTCTGATCGAAAATTGCATCCCAATGAATGCCGCCGTCCGTTGTCTTGAAGATACCGCCTGAGGCCGCGCCGACGTAGTAAATGTTTGGCTGGCCCGGCACGCTGACAACTGAAGTCACGCGATTCCCCATCGGACCGATGTAGCGGTAGCGCATGGCGCCGAGGACGTCTTTATTGCCGTCCTGTGCCTGAAGCGGAAAAAGGAAACCAGTCAGTAACACGAAGATTAGTGCTGAGAGTTTTGGGAACTTCGACATGGATGCGTCTCCGCGCGAGCGTCGTTCGCTGGTCGAGCGTCGCGTTATTCGTATGTGGTTGTTGAAAGAAACTCGAGCGCCGGCTTGTTCAATGGAGCGAGCGGATTATTACACTTCTTTGCACGCAGAAGCAAAAACTTTCGAAGCCCTACTGGCCGCGAATGAACGCGGATAAGCGCGGATCAGGAATGTCAGTACCGCCTGCGGTGGCGGATGGATCCATCGTTCGTTAACCGCCGGGGCCTGCTCCTGCCTCCTGCTCACTGCTCACTGCTCACTGCTCACTCCTTACTTGCCTTCTTGCTTTCTACCTGCGCCTCGTCCCAGCGACCACTTCAGCAGCGGCGGCGTTACTAAAGTCGTAATGACCACCATGATCACCACCGCCCCAAAGGTTGCCGGGCCAATCACTGGTTCCGCGACTCCCGCCGCGTTGGGCAACATCAGCGTCGCGCCGATGCCGGCTATGATGAGTCCCACTTCGCCTCTTGGAATCATCCCCAAACCGATCGCCAGACGATTGAGCCCGCGTTCTGCCACCGCCAGCGAACAAATCTGCTTTCCAACAATTGCCGCCAGCGTCAGTGCCGCAGCAAAGCCGAGTAGCTCGGGCCGCGCGAAGACCCTGAGGTCGACCTTCATGCCCATCAGCACGAAGAAGATCGGGACCAGGAAAGTTGTTACCGGTTCTAGTAACTCGCGTAGGTCATGCTCGCCTCGTTCCTTAAACAACTTGAAGTGTGCATCCTCCAGCACCAACCCGGCCGCGAAAGCGCCAACGATGGTTGCGAGGTCGACCTTAGTGGCGAGCCATGAAAGCCAGAAGCAAAACGATATCGACAACACCAGCAAAACACCGCGACTCTTCAGCCGGCCGGCTCCGCGAAAGATGTGCGGCGCCGCGTAATGGCCGATGGCAAAGGCACTCACAAAAAACGCGACCGTCTTTGCGGCGATCCAAAATATGTTTGCGAAGGCGAGTGTGTCTCCTGCCACGCTGGCGCTTACCGCTCCCAACACGACCGCGAGAATCACCAACCCGATCACATCATCGATAACCGCCGCACCCAAAATAATGCGCGACTCGCGCAATGAAAGTTTGCCGAGGTCCTTCAAGACGCGCGCCGTTATTCCTACGCTTGTCGCGCACAACACCGATCCAATGAACACATGGACCAGGCGCGACTCGTTGGGAAGAAAGTAAGCGGAGACTCCCCAACCCAGAACAAACGGCGCCACGACTCCAGCAACGGCAACGAACAACGACGACCACCCGACTTCGAGCATCTCGCCGAGGTTTGATTCCAACCCAACCTCGAATAGCAGGAGAATCACGCCGATCTGGGCCAGCGCAGCGATGACGCCGTCAGTCTTTAGTGGCTCAGCGGCAGTGAAACCGAATAACACCAGGTTCCCAATGATGATTCCGCCAATCAACTCCCCCAACACTGCCGGCTGTCCGATTCGTTCAAACAGTTCACCGCCAAGTTTGGCCACGATCAGCATCACCGCGAGCCCTGCAAGAATCATCGGGTCGAGTCCGTGGGCATTATCCGATGTTGATCCTGCCGCCTCCGGCACCGCCCACGCGGTCGGGGCGATCATTAGCAGCGAACTGCCTGCCAGGATTGCTTTGGAGCTATTCTTCATGTGTTGCCAAATGGGGCCGATTATTACATATCCGAGGCGTTGATTGTTTTATGTTTGCTCCGGTTTGCTTCCATGTTGTTCCACCTCTATAATGCGCCAAATTTAAGCGCCGGGTTATGGCAGGATTCGCGGCGAATCCACTCTCCGGACGCTTAAACGCAAAATCAACTCTTAAAATGTCGACTCCTATCAGGTGGAAAGAACGCGGACGTGTCGCCGCCGGCAGCGGTAGACGACCGGAAACGCCGTTGCGCGCGTTGGCTCTCAATTTGAGCGAGGCGGCGCGCTCGGCGTTAACCGAACCGTTCAGACTGACGGTAGAACACCACCAAATCCATCTGCGGCGGTTGCCCCGAGAGCTTGACGGCTTTCGCATCGTGCAGCTTTCAGACATCCACCATAGCCCATTCACCAGTCGCGCACAGATCGAGCGGGCGGTGGTTACAGCTAATAGTCTCCAACCAGACATCGTGGCGCTCACAGGCGACTACGTTTCCAAGGAGCGGGAATATGCCGCACCCTGCGCGGAGTTGCTCGGGGAGCTGCGAGCGCGCTACGGCGTCTATGCAGTGCTGGGCAATCACGACCATTGGACCGACGCCGCTTTAATCACCGACCTCTTCCGCGCTGAAGGAATGACCGTGCTCATCAATCAGGGCATGCGTTTCGAACAGCAGGGCGGCGCCTTTTGGCTGGCAGGCGTTGACGATACGATGGTGGGACTTGAAGACTTGCCACTCGCGCTGGCCGGTTCGCGCGACGATGAGCTGAAGCTGCTGCTGGCCCACAATCCAATCATCCTGCGACGCGCTGCTCGCGCCGGAGTCGATCTGGTCCTTAGTGGTCACACACATGGCGGCCAGGTTAGTTTGCGCTCAGAACGCAATGCGTCTGGCCGGCCGCGTCGGCGCTTGCTCAAAGGTCTGGCCCGTCAAGGCGAAACGCAGATTTACGTGACACGCGGTTTGGGAACTGTAGTCTTGCCGGTTCGCTTTGGCTGCCCCCCGGAAGTCTCGCTGCTCGAGTTACGCACTGCTTGAAACGTGAATGGTGAATCAGAAGTCGTGAATAGACTTCCGAACTCGTTTTCATCTATTCACGATTTACGATTCACTATTTACTGACCTATGTCCTCTCGGATTCTTACCGTTCCCAACCTACTCACCGTCTTTCGGATGGTGCTCATCCCTGTTTTTGTCACGCTGCTTTTCTACCGGCGATTTAGTCTGGCGTTAACGGTTTTTATTTTGGCCGGACTCACTGACGGCCTCGATGGCCTGCTTGCTCGCCGCTTTGGCCAGCAGTCGCAGCTCGGCACTGTGCTCGACCCGATTGCCGACAAACTCATGTTGGTGACTGCCTTCATCGTGCTTTCCATGAGAAGTGTTTTTCCACAGCCTCTCCCGAGTCACTTGCCGGTTCCTTTCTGGGTCACTGTCACCGTGATCAGCCGCGACGTGTTTATCATCGTCGGCGCCGCGGCCATCAACATGATGACCGGCTTTCGAGGTTTTCGTCCCTCCTGGTTGGGCAAGCTCAACACAACGGTCCAGATTGGCGGCATAGCTGCCATCATGTTCGCTGCCAGCGTTCCACGCTACACAGGCTATTACCTTCCTACGGTTTATGCGGCGGTTTTCGCGCTGGCCGTGCTCTCGGGACTCCATTACATCTTCTTCGCCTCAAAGCTCATGAACGAGGACCGAAAACAAGGCTCTGCGCCAGAAGTTGGCTCAGAAACCCCGAAAAACTAGGCCGCCGACCTGCCAAAGCTCCCGTCTCAAAAGTTGACAAGGAAAGGCTCACATATTATATTAGCTCTCCATTCAACTAAAGTTGTTGGTGGCCTGCGAACCGGGGTAACAGTAATAGTTTTGAGCGGCGAGCCGAGAGGTTTATCAGTCTGAATTGGCGCCGATAGCGGGCTAAATACAGTTTTGGAGAACAAAAATCAATGAGCAAGATCATAGGAATCGACTTGGGCACGACCAACTCCGTGGTGGCAGTCATGGAAGGCGGGGAACCCACGGTCATAAACAATTCAGAGGGCGGGCGCACAACCCCCTCGGTGGTGGCCTTTACCAAAGACGGTAGTCGGCTGGTGGGGCAGGTCGCCAAGCGCCAGGCGGTTACCAATCCCGAGAATACAGTCTATTCAATCAAAAGATTCATGGGACGGCGCTTTGACGAAGTGACCGAAGAGATAAAACAGGTGCCTTATAAGGTGAAGCCTGCGGGTACCGGCGACGTGCGTATCGAGGCTGGAGGAAAAGAATGGAGTCCGCCCGAGATTTCGGCAATCATCCTTCAGAAAATGAAGCAATCGGCTGAGGACTACCTGGGGCAGAAGGTAACCGAAGCGGTCATCACCGTGCCTGCCTACTTCAACGATGCTCAACGCCAGGCGACTAAGGATGCCGGCAAGATCGCGGGTCTGGATGTTAAGCGCATCGTCAATGAGCCGACGGCTGCCGCGCTCGCTTATGGTCTCGACAAAAAGAAGGACGAGATGATCGCCGTGTTTGACTTCGGCGGCGGTACGTTTGACATCTCAATCCTGGAAGTGGGCGAAGGTGTCGTGGAAGTGAAGTCGACCAACGGCGACACACACCTGGGCGGCGACGACATTGACGAACGTTTGACTGAATGGATCATCGAAGAGTTCAAGAAGGACCAGGGCATCGATCTTTCAAACGACAAGATGGCTTTGCAGCGTTTGAAGGAAGCTTCAGAGAAAGCGAAGATTGAATTGTCGAGCACTATGGAGACTGAGATTAACCTGCCGTTCGTGACCGCTGATCAATCTGGTCCGAAGCATCTGGCGATGAAGCTGACGCGCGCGAAGTTTGAACAGTTGGCTGAGCCAATTCTGACTCGTCTCAAATCACCCGTGGAGCAGGCGATAAAAGATGCCGGGCTCGACGCGAAGAAGATTGACGAAGTTGTACTGGTCGGTGGTTCGACGCGCATTCCCAAGGTGCAGCAGATTGTGCGCGATCTGTTTGGCGGCAAAGAACCCAACAAGAGTGTAAACCCCGATGAAGTTGTGGCTATTGGTGCGGCGGTCCAGGCCGGCGTGTTATCAGGGGAGAAGACCGACATTCTGCTGCTTGACGTGACTCCGCTCAGCCTGGGTATCGAAACGCTTGGTGGTGTTTTCACCAAACTGATCGAACGCAATACGACTATCCCTACGCGCAAGTCGGAGATATTCTCGACCGCGTCGGACAATCAAACGTCCGTCGAGGTGCACGTGCTTCAGGGCGAGCGTCCCATGGCCAGCGACAATCGCACTCTCGGCAAGTTTCACCTGATTGGTATCCCGCCTGCGCCGCGCGGCATGCCGCAGGTTGAGGTTGCGTTTGACATCGACGCCAACGGCATCGTCAACGTCTCGGCCAAAGACATGGGCACTGGTCGCGAGCAGAAGATAACGATCACAGCGTCTTCCGGTCTCTCGAAAGAAGAGATCGACAAGATGATGCGCGACGCCGAGTCGCACGCGGCCGACGACGTCAAGAAGAAGGAAGAGATCGAGGCGCGCAACCATCTGGACGGTCTGGTCTACCAGATGGAGAAAACGCTCAACGAGAATCGCGAGAAGGTTGGCGCGGTCGCGGGCGAGGTCGAGACGGCGATTGCCGAAGCGAAGAAGGCGTTGGCGGAAGGCGGCGTGGAAAGATTGACCGAGGCCTTCAACCAGCTACAAGCCTCTTCGCATAAACTGGCGGAGGCGCTTTATCAACAAACTGGAACGCCAGGAGCTGAAACAACTGCGGAGGATCAAGCCTCGGCTGCCGGCGCTTCGGGGACGACGGGCTCAGGTGAGGATAATGTAATCGACGCTGAATACGTTGATGTAGACGAGAACAAGTAAGGGCATTTCCAATTTGCGATTGCCGATTGCCGATTGGTCGGTGGCCTGAGTCGAGCTGGATGCAAGATTAGAGGTTACGGATCAATCGGCAATTGGCAATTGAAAATCGGCAATGAAACATGGCCAAGCAAGATTATTACGAAGTGCTGGGTATCAAGCGCGACGCCAAGCCGGAGGAAATCAAGAAGGCTTATCGCCGACTCGCGCGCAAGTATCACCCGGACGTCAATCCCGGCGACAAAGCTTCCGAGGAGCGCTTCAAGTTAACTACCGAAGCGCATGACGTGCTTTCCGATCCGAAGAAGCGTTCTGTCTACGATCGCTTCGGCCAGTATTCCGACAATCTTGCCGATGCCCACGCGCGTGGCGCTGGACCAGGCGCCGGGCGCAGCACTCCCGGTTTTGATTTCAGCGGCTTCGACTGGAGCACGACCACGAGCCCGGGCGGCGCTAGCACCGGCTCGAGTTTTCGCGACATCTTCGCGGATCTTTTTGGCGGCGGTGCGGCCAAGGAACAGGAGCCGCCGCGGGCTCAGCCCAAACGCGGTGCAGACATCGAGATGCCGCTGGCGCTTTCATTTGCAGAGGCCATCAAAGGCCTGACTACCAACCTCACGGTCAATCGTTCGGATCAATGTTCGCGTTGCAACGGCGCCGGCGATATCGGTGGGCCAGTGATGGTGTGCGCGACCTGTAAAGGCTCGGGACAAGTGCAACGCGCTGGCGGCCGTTTGCGCTTTGCGCAGGAATGTCATGATTGCGGTGGCACGGGCCGCCGGCGTTCACCCTGTTCGCTATGCAAGGGCAAAGGCACGCTGCCGAAAACAGAAACTGTGAAAGTACGCATCCCCGCCGGAGTTGAAACAGGTTCGCGCGTGCGGATTCCCGCGAAGGGTGAAGGCGGACGACTGGGCGCGCCGCCAGGCGATCTGCACATCATCACCAACGTCGGCAGCCATAAATATTTCACGCGCAAGGGCGACAACATTTACGTCACCGTCCCGATCACGATGCCGGAAGCTGCGCTGGGAGCAAAGATTGAAGTGCCCACGCTGGAAGGTAAAGGTACCTTGCGAATTCCTCCGGGCACTCAATCGGGGCAGAAATTTCGCTTGAAGGACCGCGGCGCGCCCTCCCTGAGAAATCCTGGCGCTAAAGGTCATCAGTTTGTGGAAGTGCAGGTGACGCTGCCGAAAGTGATTTCGGAAGAGACAAAGGATCTGCTCCGGCAGTACTCGAAGTTGAACCCGGAAAACCCACGGGTGGAGATGGGACTGGAGTGAAAAGTGAAAAGTAAGGAGTGAAAAGGTTAAGGCCAGGATTTGTTCCGAAGCCCAGTTTTTCTTGCTTTTCACCTTTCACTTTTCACTCTTCACTGCTCTTGATCATGAAACGCAAAGCCAAGACATACACCATCAGCGCGGTTGCGGATCAGTATGGCATCCATCCGCAGACGCTGCGCCTATATGAGCGGGAGGGTTTGTTGAAACCCTCGCGCTCTGAAGGCAACACCAGGCTATACACCGATCCTGATCTCGCGCGGCTGGAATTGATTCTTTCCCTGACGCGTGACCTCGGCGTGAATCTCGCGGGCGTCGAGATCATTCTCAACATGCGCGAGAAGATGGATGCGATGCAGCATGAGTTTGAACGTTTCTTCCAATATCTCCAATCACATGCCGATGAGTTAACAAACTTCGTCGAACCTCCCGCCGAAGGAACTACCGACGCATTGGTCCCGCTCACGCGCGCCGCCGCCCTCTGCCGCCGCAGCGCCTCGCGCAGCTAAGCCAAATTTCTTGCATCTTTTGTTTGGGCGCTCCTATTTGCCAGAGCGTGACGGAACCGGCCTGTTCGCAGTAGGCTGCTCAACCAAACTGGGCAATCAACTCCCGCCAAGTTTCCCAAGTGTCAGCGATATTCCTCGAGTGAGGACTGATGAGTTGAGGCCGGAAGTTTAGAGTCCAGCGCCGGGGTTCCCACGTGGGCAGCCCGCGTGGAGTGGTAGTTTTTAGGCTGCGATTTCGCCAGGCAAGCTAAAGCTTTGAATTCTAAACAGCGATGGAAGATTACAAAATGCAAAGCCTTGCCACAGTTCGTTTCACCGCCTTGGCCATTACTTTGGCTATTCTCCTGGGGGCGTTGGGCCTGATCGGACCCCAGTCCACGTCCGCGCAGGATCTCGATAACGTAACGATCACGGGCCGCGTGTCGGATCAGAATGGCGCCGTAATTCCGGGGACCACGATCGAAGCCGTGCTGGTGCGGACGGGCGCGTTGCGGACGACGGTGACGGATGATGAAGGACGTTATCGCATCATTCAGCTCGAGCCCGGTGTCTACACGCTGCGCGCTTCCGCCACGGGTTTTGCGACGCTGGAGAAAAAGGAGCTCAGCTTCATTGCCGGCAAAAACGCGCAGCTCGACTTCACGCTTCTGCCGCAAGGCATAACAACCGAGCCCGTCGTGGTCACTGCCGCCGACGCTCCCGAGGTTGACACCACGCGCACCGTGGTTGGCGGCACAGTTACGACCCACGAAGTCGAATCACTTCCCAGCGCCACGCGCTCGCCGCTGGATCTGATTTTTACTTTGCCGGGCGTATCTGAAGAAGCACTTTCCACGCGCGATCTCGCCGAAGATCGAAACACATCAAACGCCAACACTCCGGAAGAGGCGGGCACGTTTTCGCTGTCCGGTGGTCCGGCTTATTCAAACAACATCACGATCGACGGCCTCGATAACAACGACGACCGCGCCGCGCGCGAACGTTTTCAGCCTTCGGTCGAAGCGGTCGAGGAAGTTCAGATCATCACTAACCAGTTTTCGGCGGAGTATGGTCGTGCTTCGGGCGGGCGCATCAACATTCGCACGCGCGGCGGCTCGAATAAGTATCACGGTCGCGCTTTCTACTTTTTCCGCGACGATTGGTTCAATGCGAATACTTTCAACAACAATCGGATTGGTGTCAGCCGCCTGCCCTTTACGGAGCACGATCCCGGCTTTACGTTTAGCGGGCCGCTGACGCTGCCGAAGTTTTTTGGACCGCTCAGCTACAACGGCCGCAAGCGCACTTTCTTCTTTACGGCTTACGAGTACGACACCATCCTGGATTCGGCGTTGATCAATACTTTCGTGCCCGCGCAACACAACAGCGTCTTCCCTCTGCCCGCGCCGACTTCACCCGGAAACACTCGCCGCGAGGCCATCCCGCCGAATTCGTTAAGTTCGCAGACAGACATCGCGCCCTTCATTCAGGGGCTAAGCACGCCGCAGCGCAACCACATTTTTACGACACGCGTCGATCACAAATTTAACGACCTGCACAATGGATCGTTTGTTTTGCAGCTCGGACGTTTGACTAACCTGCGACGGTTTGGCGGCGGCGATCGTTTAGCGGAGGCGTTGCAGGCAACCACGCGCGGCACCGATGCGATTTCATATTCCGACAACTTTGTGCTCTCGGCGAAAGCCGTCAACCAGGCGCGCGTGCAATTTTCCCGACTCACGCCCGCAGTTGAAGCGCGCAGCAGCGGCAGCCCGGTGGTCTTAATTGATTACGACTATCCGGCGCTGTTCAAGGGCGACACTAGCGCGCAGACAGGAACGCTCATCGCCGGCTCTTCAACCAGCAACTCCACGGACCGGCGCGAAAGTCGTATCCAGTTTCAGGACATTTTTGCCTACGTCAGCGGCGCCCACTCGCTCAAGTTTGGCGGCGACGTGCAGCGGATCAAATCCACCTTCATCGATCTGTCTGACGCTTCGGGCACTTTCAATTTCGACAGCGCCGGCGACTTTCTGGCCGGTGTTCCCAACCGCTTCCGGCAAAACTTTCAGACCAGCTCGACGCAGCGAAACACTTACCTCGGTTTCTTCGCGCATGACGAGCTGCGTTTGAAATCCAACTTGGTGGTCAGCTTTGGTCTGCGTTGGGAAGAAGAAACGATTCTGCCCGACCACAACAATTTCGGGCCGCGCTTTGCCGCCGCTTACGATCCTTTCAAGTCAGGCAAAACGGTGATCCGCCTCGGCGCCGGCATCTTTTACAACCGCGCGCTGCTGCGTACGATTGATGATTTCACACTCGGCGCGCAACAGAAATTTTTCGACACCAACGCTCTTTTCGATCCTACCGGTCAGTCAAGCACTGCTGACTTCCAACGGAAATTCATCAAGGACTTCATTCACTTTCCCAACGTCCTCACCGCGGATTCAGCGCTCGTCCAACAGTTTGGCCTGCTGAATACCGGCTTCTCGCGCCGCTTGGATCCAACGCTGCGCATTCCGGAAAGTTATCAGGCGAATGTTGGTTTCGAGCGCGAGCTGGGGCCGGCGTTTGTTTTCGAAGCAAACTACACCTGGAATCGCGGCCTGCATCTCTGGCGAGAGTTTAATGTCAACGCGCCGCGGCTGCCGGCTGGTTTCAAAACTTTTAGTGAGTACCTGGCCTCGCGCGACTTCGCAAATTTTCTCAGTTTTCCTTTGGGGACACGCCCAATTTATGGAGCAGCCTCTGCTGGTGATCTGGTTCGCTTCACCCTCGTGCCGCTCGTCGCCGCCAACCCCAATGCGATCAATCTCGTCACGGAGTTAGGCGTTCCGATTTCAGTCTTTAATCTCAACAGCTTCACTTCCACTACCGTGGTTGATGTCGCGCTGGCGGCGTTGAATAAACTGCGACCGGATCCGACCCGCGCGGAAGTGGAGCAATTGATCTCGGTAGGTAACAGTTTCTATCACGGGATGACGCTCGAGCTGCGAAGGCGTTTTCGTGCCAGCAAAAACGGATTGGGCTTCTCGTTTCGCGCGGCCTACACGCTCTCGCAGCTTGAAGACGATGGCATCGTCAACACTTCCGACGCACTCATCCCAGGAGACTTTGCCGGCGAGCGATCGCTCAGCCTGCTCGATCGCCGGCATCGATTTGTTTTCTCCGGCACGTTTGACACGCCACGCTATCTGGGCAAACTGCGCTTCGCGCCCGTCTGGCGCATCGCTTCAGGCGCGCCCTTCAACATCTCCATCGGCGGCGCGGATCGCAACCTCGACGACGTCGGCAACGATCGGCCAAATTTCACCGGCGATCCAAACCTGTTGCGTTGGCGGGAGCGCGGCGCAGCGCTCGATCCGGCAAGCTTGAATCTGTTTTCGTTGCCAACAATCGGTGGCGTCTCAGGTAACTTGCCGCGCAATGCCGGACACGGACCCGGGCAATCCTTCCTCGATCTGAATATCACTCGCGACTTCCGCTTGAACGAACGGATGCGGCTGCGCCCCACGGTTGAGTTTGACAATGTACTCAACAAAACAGTCTTCAGCTTCGGCAGCGAGTTCATTAACTTCAACGCTTTCGCTCCCACTGCAACCGACGTGCAGCGTCAAAATTTCCTCGATACATTTCTCGTAGCCACGCGCACACTCCGCCCGCGCCAGGTTCGCCTCGGCGTTCGTTTCGACTTCTGAGGTCAGAACCTGCGTCAGCGGTGCCCGAATCGATGACGACAACGGGCATAGGCCACCCGCCCACACAGGTGGTTCTGACGTAGACGCTGTGGTAGATTTCTTCGGACTGATGCCGGATCCTTCATCACAATCAGAGCACGTCAGCGAGGTCGATACCGCGCTGCTCGACGTTGAACTCTTCATCAAATACCAGTCGCCGGAACGGGCCATCAAACGATTGCGCACCGCGCTCGAGGGAAATCCTCGCTCAATTCCGCTGCGTGAGCGCATGCGCGAAATTTGTATTGGGGAGAAGCAGAGTCAGGAAGCTGCGCGTCAATGTTTGGCGCTCGCGCGTCTCTACATCGAACGCGACGATTTCGACGATGCCTACGATCGACTGTTGGAAGCAAAGCAACTCGATGCGCGCATCAACATCGCCGGCGGTTTGGAAGCAATTCGGCGGGCGCGTCGTCCGGATTTGCGGCCCGAGGCAGCTGCAACGCCCGTGTCGCCTCATGGCCCACCAGTCACGCTTGCCGGCGACCTTACCGCTATTAGTGTCTTCGATGCGATTCAGGTGATCGAAAACGCAAAACTTACCGGCACGCTCCTGCTGACTCCAGACACGGCCGGCAGCACGCAAAGCGCGCGTGTCTTTTTCAACGATGGAAAAATTGTTGACGCCGAAGCCGCCGGCGCTACCGGCCAGCCGGGCTTTCGCCAGATTGTGGAGATAACCACCGGCAGTTTTGAGTTTCAAAAGTCTGCCGAAGGATTTCCCGCGCGCATCAACGCGCTCAGCAACACCAACCTCATCCTCGACACGCTTCGGCAGCTTGATGAAGAGAAACAATGACCTGAGGTATTGGGGGTCTTTTCTGTGTACTCCATCCGGATTAGACTAGGAACATGGGTCGGAAGGAAGAAGTATGCTCGCTTTGCCGGAACTGAAAGGCCAATAACGGAAGGTGACTCCAACCAACAAGCCCTAAGTTAGTCGCAATGGATAAAGATTCGCTAAGCGAACGACTAAATATGCTGCAGGAGGAAGGAATGCGATTTTCTTTCGACCTCTTCCCCAAGCTGAGCCGTCTTGGCCCAATGTATTCTGACCTTGTGGACGAGGGCCTCCCAGAATGGGACACGTGGGTCCAACGCGTCTACAATACAATGAAATCTTCGTTCAAACCTGATTCGGCTCCGTTTATCTTGATCAGTAAGGGCGTGAGCGATGGGAAAGCTTTGAATGGTAACGGCGAAGACGTATTTGTTCGGGCGAAAACAAACCTCCTAAAAGGCTTGGAACTAGCTATCAAAGCTTTGGAGAAAGATACTCACGGAGAATTGCTCGGTCAAAGTGCAAGCCCTTCACGTACAGTAGATTCCAAAAAGATCTTCATCGTCCATGGTCACGACCACGAGGCCAAGAACGAACTAGAAATATTCCTTTCCGAAATTGGACTAGAACCAATTGTACTTCATCGCAAAGCTGATGAAGGATTAACTCTACTCGAAAAGTTCGAGAAATACAGTGACGTGGGTTATGCGATAGTTTTGTTAACACCTGATGACGTCGTGGCATCCTCGGACGAAGATAGGACTACTCAAAAGACTGAACACCGAGCCCGACAGAACGTGATTTTTGAATTCGGCTTCTTTGTGGGTCGGCTTGGACGAAACCGGGTATGCTGTCTTCACCAAGACAATGTCACACTCCCAAGCGATGTATCAGGCTTAATCTATAAACCATTTAGGTCCCACATCGAAGAAGTCAAATACCCAATAATAAGAGAGCTAAAGGCGGCAGGCTATCAGATATCCATCTGAAGATTTTCGTCTAATTGTTGCTGGGGCATTGTAGAACAAAGAGCACCTTATACTGCGGCATGCGGAAGCTCGATCGTGAAGATGCTGCCTTTGCCCAACTCGGACGTGACTGAAACTTCGCCACCGTGCGCGCGCGCGAGGTGTTTTACGATGGCGAGTCCCAGGCCGGTGCCGCCCATTTCGCGCGAGCGCGCGCGATCAACGCGATAGAATCTTTCAAAGAGCCGCTCGAGATGCTGGGCGGGAATCCCTTCGCCAGTGTCTTCAACGATGATCCGGTCAAGACGACGGACGACGGACGACGGACGACCGCTGTCAGAGTTCTCTTGATTATCGGATGATTCGCTTTCGTGTCTAATTCTTACTTGACCGCCGGCTCGGTTGAACTTGATCGCATTCTCCACCAGGTTTGTCAGCATCTGTTCGAGCCGCCGCGCGTCGGCGAAGACCATCGCCTCACGAGTTACGAGATTACTGACGACGACATTCTGTTCCGACGCTTTGGTTCCGAGCGACGAGATGACGTCACTGACCAGCGGTGCGAGCTCGACCGGTTCGGCTTTGACCTGCACGTTGCCGGCTTCGATGGCGCTAAGTTCGAGGATGTCATCGATGAGGTCGTGCATGCGCGCGGCGTTTTTGCGAATGATGGCAAGAAAGCGGCGGGCGCTTTCCTGATCGTCCAGGGCACCAGTTTCGAGCGTCTCGACAAACGCCAGGATAGCGGTTAGTGGGGTGCGCAGTTCATGGGAAACGTTGGAAAGAAATTCCTGCCGGACGTGCTCCAGTCGCTCGATGCGCGTGACGTCGATGAAGACGCCCAATGCGCCTTCGGCGGACCGCGTTCCTCCTACTTCGGCTCCCTGGCCGTTGGAGCCCTTGTTAACGCGCGGGCTTTCGCTCGAGGCCCCAAGCGGCACCACGCGCAGATCGAAGACGAGCCGTTCCGGTCCGTGGGTTTCAACCTTCACGCCGCTTCGCTCTGTTCCTTTCAGCGCGTCCAGAAACGCGCTATAGATTGCCGGATTGCGAGTGAGCTCAGTCAAGCGCTGCGCGTCGAGCTTTCCACGTAAGGGATTGAACAAGCGATGCGCGGCTGTGTTTGAAGCAACCACGCGCATGTCCTTGTCAACCACCAGCAAGCCTTCACGCATTCCGTTCATGGTCGCTTCAAACAATTTTCCCAGCGCGAAGATTTCCTGTGCCGGCTTTTCGTCCGGCTGGTTTGTGCGGGCGCCCGTTGCTTGCAATTGTTCCATGGAAGTTTTGGGGGAGAAGGCTTTGACCAGCAAAACTACGACGACCAGCAGAACGAGACCGGCAACCGCAGCTCGCACTTCAAACGAAGGCACGAGGAGAATAACGGCGAGCAAAACTGCGAAGGTTGCTATCAAAACGATGTAACGTTTAAGCATAAAGACTAGCCGATCCTGGGACCGCGGGCGTCTCGCCCGCCTCAAGCTGCGACCTCACTCACGTCGAGGTTGCGCCTTCCAAATTCTGACAATCTGGCATTCGACGTAAGCGGGCGAGACGCCCGCGGTCCCAGGATCGGCAGGCTCGTTCTCCGCATCTTCGGGCGAAAGGCCGGCGTAAACTAAACTTTCCCCGGGCAGCCAACGAAACGGTAACCGACGCCGACCACGGTTTCAATGCAATCGCCGCAATCGCCCAGCTTTTGTCGGAGCCGCCGGATGTGTACATCGAGCGTGCGCGCGTCGCCGTAATAGCTGTAGCCCCAGACGCTGTCCAGTAACTGCTGGCGCGTGATAACTCGATCAGCGCTCTTCGCCAGTACCGACAGCAGGCTGAACTCTTTGTTGGTTAGCTTCACCTTGGCGCCGTCGCAGACCACGCGAATGTCGTCGAAGTCGATCAGCAAATGATCGTCCTCGTAAGTTTTGCCGCTCGTCTCGTCCAGGCGGCGCATGACCGCGCGCACGCGCGCCAGCAGTTCTCTTACAGAAAAAGGCTTGGTGATGTAATCGTCAGCGCCGAGGTCCAGACCCGCGACGCGATCCGACTCAGACGCCTTGGCTGTCAGCATGATGATTGGCGTGCGTCGGGTCGCCGGTTCTCTTCTAAGACGGCGGCACAATTCAGTGCCACTCATGCCGGGCAACATCAGGTCGAGAATGATCAGCAACGGCGGCTCGCGTTCGTTTAGAGCGGCTGCCAATCCCGCCTCGCCCGTTAACGCCGTGACGGCCGCCAGGCCCTCGCGCTCAAAGTTGTACTTCAAACTCTCGGAGATGTCCGCGTCATCTTCGATAATGAGGATTGGGCGTTGCATTATTTAAAGTGTTTGATGAATGTGGCCTCAGCCATATAGACCGTCAACTCGCAGATGTCGGTCACGTAATCGCCGATCCGTTCGAGATGCTTGGCGACGAAAAGCAACCGCGCATCTCGCGTCGCCGTAGACGGCTCGCTCACCATCATCTCGATCAAGCGATGAAAAATGTGGTTGTAGAGTTCGTTAATCTCAGTGTCGCTCTTAATGATCTCGCGGGCCGCGGCTGCGTCGCCCGACGTAAACGCGTCCAGCGCACCTCGCAACATGCGGAGCGCGTGTTCAGACATCCGCTTCAGATCGAAAACCGACTTCAGCTCCGGCTCGTTGTTGAGATCCAACGCCACGCGGGCGATGTTGGCGGCGTGATCCGCGATGCGCTCGAGCACGGGCGCCATCTTGGCAACGGAGATAACGAAACGAAGATCGCGCGCCGCCGGTTGCCGCAGGGCGATGATGTCGATGCACTGTCGATCAATCTCGACTTCCAGTCGATCGATCAGATCGTCCTGCTCGAGCACTTGACGCGCAAGCTCACTGTCGCGCTCCGTCAACGCCTTCATCGCCCGCTCGAGCGCTGCTTCAGCCTCGCCGCCCAGGAGCAACACGCGGTCGCGCAGTGAGTCGAGTTCATCGTCGAGATGTCGGTGGTAATCCATATGTCATTTCCGATTGCCGATTGCCGATTGCCACATTCTAATACCATCGGAGCTGGCGGCTATTCTAGAGCGTCGCTTCAATCGGCAATTGGCATTTGGCAATCGGCAATGTGTTAGCCAAACCGTCCCGTTATGTAATCCTCTGTCAGCTTCTCGTCGGGATTAGTAAACATCTTTTCCGTTGAGTTCACCTCAATCAGTTTACCCAACAGGAAAAAGGCGGTGGTATCAGAAACGCGCGCGGCCTGTTGCATGTTGTGTGTCACGATCACGATCGTGTATTGCCGTTTCAGTTCGACAATCAGTTCTTCAATCTTGTGCGTGGCCACCGGATCCAGCGCGGACGCCGGCTCGTCCATCAATACTACCTCAGGCCGGATGGCCAACGCTCGCGCGATGCAAAGGCGCTGCTGCTGTCCGCCGGAGAGACTCAGGGCAGACATCTTCAAGCGATCCTTGACTTCGTTCCAAAGTGCCGCATCGCGGAGCGCCTGCTCGACACGCTCCGCCAATTCAGCCTTGTTGGCGGTGAGACCATTTATTCGCAAACCGTAAGCGACGTTGTCAAAGATCGACTTCGGAAAAGGGTTTGACTTCTGAAATACCATGCCGACTTTTCGGCGGAGTTCGACCACGTCCGTTCCCGGTTCATAAATGTCGCGGCCATCCATCAGCACTTCGCCCGAAACGCGGGTCGCGGGGATCACGTCGTTCATGCGATTGAGTGTGCGCAGGAAGGTTGACTTGCCACAACCGGAAGGACCGATGAGGGCCATCACAATTCGTTCCGGGATTTCCAGGGAAACGTCGTGGAGCGCCTGCACCTTGGCGTAAAAAAAATTTAGATGGCGCACCGTGATCTTGGTCGCGTCTGCGGTGCGGGGCAAGGCCGAGCTGCCGGGATTGCGCTCGGAGCTGCGGTTGGCAGCGCTGACTTTCGTTGTAATTATTGGTGCAGTCGTCGGCATTGCTTGAGTTTTCGGATCTCAAATTTCAGATCTGAGATCGCAAATGGTTTCCGGGCTCATAATTCAAAATTTCTTTCGCGTCAGGAAACGCACCACAATATTGATCGACAAGATCATCGTCATCAAAACAAGCGTGGCGGCCCACGCCTGCGCGTGCCACTCGTCGTACGGCGAAATCGCGTAGTTATAGATTTGCACCGTCAGCGACGCGATCGGCTCGTCAAGTTTGTAATTAAAAAATCGGCTGCCGAAAGCTGTGAACAATAGTGGCGCCGTCTCTCCGGAGATGCGCGCGATGGCCAGCATGGCTCCCGTCGCGATCCCAGAAGCGGCTGCCGGCACAACCACGCCCAGTGTCGTTCGCCATTGCGGCGCTCCCAAAGCCAGCGCTCCTTCGCGCAAACTTTGCGGCACCAGCTTGATCATCTCTTCGGTGGTGCGCGCGACGATTGGAATCATGATCAAAGCCAACGCAATGCCGCCCGCGAGCGCCGAAAAATGTTTCAACGGCACCACTACGATTGTGTAGACGAAGACCCCGGTGACGATTGAGGGAATGCCCGTCAGCGTATCCGTCAGAAATCGCACCAGGCTCCCGAAGCGGCCGGTGCCAAACTCGGAAAGATAGATGCCGACGGCAATTCCAAACGGTAAACCGATTGCCGACGAGAGACCGAGCAAGACCAAAGTCCCCAGGATCGCATTGCCAATGCCGCCGCCTTCACCGACCGGCTTCGGACTTTCAACGAGAAACCGCAGATTGAGCGAACCAATACCTTGCATCGCGATGTAGCCGAGAATGATCAGCAAAATGCCAACCGCCACCAAGGTGCAAAGCGCGGTGAGCGTGGTCATGGTCGCACTGGTCGTGCGGCGTAGCTGGTCAACTTTTCTCATCGTTTGGCGAAGTCTCAAGTCCCAGGTCCCAAGTCTCAGGTTTGACTTCTCATTTTCTTCAGTCCTGAGACTTGGGACTTGGGACCTGAGACCTGGGACTTAAGAATTACGCCGCGCCGCCGACGCCGCTCGTCTTGCGGGTCACGTTCCAGACCAAAACCCTGGCGATGGCGTTTACAACAAACGTTACTAAAAACAGAATCAGTCCCAGCTCAACCAGCGCGCTGAGATAGAGGTCCTGCGTCGCTTCGGTAAACTCGTTGGCGATTGCGGAAGCGATCGTGTATGACGGATCAAAAAGCGAGGCGCTAATGTGCGCGCGGTTGCCGATGACCATCGTCACCGCCATCGTTTCGCCAATCGCGCGGCCCAGTCCCAGTATCACGGCGCCGGCGATTCCGGGCGCGCCGTTTACCAAGACCACGCGCGTCGTCTCCCATTTCGTCGCCCCCAACGCCAACGCCGCTTCGCGTTGCGAGCTCGGCACCGCAGCCAGCACGTCGCGCACCACCGCCGAGACGATGGGCGTCACCATGATCGCGAGAATGATGCCGCCCGTCAGTAAACCGATTCCCGTGATCGGGCCCTGGAATAGCGGCAGCCAGCCAAACCAACGCTGTAGCGGCGGCTCGACGTGAACGCGCAGAAACGGGGCCAGCACAAAAATTCCCCAGAGCCCGTAGACGACTGAAGGGATCGCCGCCAGCAACTCCACCAAAAATGTGATGGGCCGCGCGAGACGCTGAGGCGCTTGCTCCACCAGGAAAATCGCAATGCCAAGAGACAGCGGCACACTAATTATGATCGCGATCAGCGACGAGACAATCGTGCCGTAGACAAACGGCAGCGCTCCAAATTCGCTTTTGACCGGATTCCACTCAGTGCCGGTTAGAAACTGAAAACCAAACTGGCGGATCGACGGTAACGACTCAAACGTCAGCGCTAATATCATCGCGCCAACGAGCAGCAGCATTAACAGCGCGGCGGCTAACAGCAGACTGCGAAATATCGCGTCGCCCTTGTTGCCGGTAGGCGACAGCACGCGCCACAGGGCGCCGGGTTTGTTTAGAGGCGGGCGTTGACCGCCGATCGCTTGGTCCATTCTAATGACGCTTAGAGGCGGGCATTGCCCGCCTCTAAATAGTTTTCCAATTTACTCCGGACTCAAGAGCTCAAACTCCAGACTCATCGAAGGGGCTTGCCGCCCGAAGTGATGGAATTGATCTTTGCTTCCGCGCGTTTGACGATCTCCGCTGGTAGCGGCGCGTATTGCAAGTCTTTTGCAAACTGTTCGCCGTCGTGGATTCCCCACCAGAGAAAATCGACCAGGACCTTTCCCTTTTCGGCGTTCTTCTGTTCCTTGTAGACCAGAATGTAGGTGTAGCTCGAAATCGGATAAGCATTCTCCCCGGTGGCATTAGTGATCGAGACGCGCAGATCTTCAGGTGTTTGCGCCGAAGTTGCGGCGGCTGCGGCGGTTACCGCATCGATTGAGGGTTCAATAAATTTACCGCTCGCGTTCTTGATCAACGCCACCGGCAGTTTGTTCTGCACTGCATAGGCCAGCTCGACATAACCAATCGTGTTTGGTTGTTGCTTGATCTGGCCCGTCACGCCTTCGTTGCCCTTGCCGCCCTGGCCCACGGGCCACTTCGGCGATTTGTCGGTCCCAACTTTTTCCTTCCATTCAGGGCTGACTTTCGAAAGGTAGTCGGTGAAAACGTATGACGTGCCGCTGCCATCAGCGCGATGGACCACGGTGATGTCCGCGGCCGGAAGATTCACGCCGGGGTTGTCCTGTTTGATGTGTTGGTCGTCCCACTTTTTGATCTTGCCGAGGAAGATGTCGGCGATCACTGCGGGCGAAAAGTGAAGCTGTTGGGTAATTGAAGGGAGATTGTAGGTGATAACAACCGCGCCCAGCACCGTCGGAATGTGCAGTATCTCGCCAGGCGAAGCCTTCAACTCTGCATCCGTCATCGGTGCATCCGAAGCGCCGAAGTCGACCGTTTGCGCTTGAAGCTGCTTAATGCCGCCGCCCGAGCCGATCGACTGATAGTCGATGTGCACCTTTGGATGAAGCTTGCCGTATTCACTCATCCACTTCTGGTAAAGCGGATTCGGAAAAGTTGCGCCGGCGCCTTGAAGCGTGATCACGCCGCCGCCGCTGCTGGGACCGCCGCCGCTACAGTACGCCAGCAGAACAAGCGACGCGAGCAGAAAGACACCGATTATTCGGGGGGAATTCCAGAGAGAGAGCATAAAGTTTCTCCAAACTATTAATTGTTTTTCAAATAGGGAATTTAGGTGCGAGGTGTTACATCCGTCTGAACTGCATCTGAACTCTGCGTAAACTCTCAGGCTCGAGACAGAGCTCCCCGCTCAAAGCGTCCGTTACAGCTAACCGGTTTATTGGCTGGCAGTCGAATGCGCCAGCAGCAGGCGATAGCCAACGTTGACCATCGTGTCGATGCTGATCTTCGAAGTGGTTAGTTTGTTTCGCAGGCGGTAGATGTAGACGTGGAGACTCTCCATGTTGACGGGCTTGTCGCTGCCCCAGGCGTATTCCCAGAGCTCTTCGGCCGTCACGATTCTTTCCGGAGAACGAGCCAGGCGTGAAAGGATTAGAAACTCCGTGCGCGGCAGCTTTAGCGATTGACCAGCGCACGCGACGTAATAGTTCTTGTGCTCCACGCGCAGGTAGCCATCGTCGTAGATGTCGTCGACGCCTGGCTGAGCGCCCTTCCGATCGGTAAGCGACATCTCGGTTGTTGACATAAGGTTTTCCATGTCCGAAGAACTTTAGTTTGTCATTTTCTGTTGCGGAATTCCCCAGGTAGCGACGACAAATTGAAGTTTATCGGACACTAAGACTAAAAGTTTAGCCGCAGAGCAAACTGAATCTGGCGGCTGGTACCAAGACCGACGTCGCGAACCACGGTCTGACGAAGCAAGCCAAACGTTCCACCCGCCGCCGCCTGTATGTAAGACGAGCCGGGCTGCTGGCCGGTCGGGATTGTATAGAAGGCCGCTGCCCCGGTGGCCGGGTCGGCCGGCGTAAACGTGCTGCTGGGCAGCGCCAGGTTCAAGCGCGAACCGGGTATGTCGAAATTCGTGTGATTGAAGATGTTGAAAATCTCGGTCCGGAACTCGAGGTTGGTTGATTCTGAAAACCTGATGCGCTTGTTCAAGACAAGATCAAACTGCCTGAAGCTTGGTCCACGCAAGAAGTTTCGCGGAACATTTCCGAACGTACCGGGCGCTGGAGTCGCAAACGCGGCTGGATTCAGGAGGAGTCGATCATTAGACAAATATGGGTTGACGCCTGGAACCAGGTCTGGCCGGCGCACATTGCGCGAGGCGCCGCCGCTTGGCGTATTCACGACCGCTATAAAGCCCGGCGGCAATGGATTATTCGCATTGATCGTGCCTGGCAGTTGCGCTACGAAGCCGTTCGCAAACGTTGTGGTTGCTCCACCTGATCCGGTCGGCACAACACAGCCGGCGGCGTTACGACACTGCATAACAACATCGGGGCGGACGATGCCAATCTCAAGCGGCAATCCCGAGCGGCCATTAACAATGGTGCCGATTTCCCAATTGCCCAGCAGGGCGTTGCCCACCCCTCCAAGATCGACCTGCTTGCCTTTGCCGAATGGCAGATCGTAAAGAGCGCTTAAGTTGAAAGTGTGACGTACGTCAAAGTTGTTGTAGCCGTTGTCGTAGTCAAACTCATTTAGCGCGCGCGCATTGTTTGCCGCAGTGCGTGCCTCGTTGGAGCCCGAGGTACTACCAAAAGAGCGCGAGAAGGTGTACTGCGAATTCAGAGTCAGTCCCGAACTAAAGCGACGCGCAAGTGACGTTTGCAATGCCTTGTAACTGTCATGTCCGCCGCTGGTCTTGTCGTCAATTTCGGCGAATGGGTTCAACACCGTGGAGCTGCCGGACACTATTGAGAACTCTCGAATCGGCTGGTTGACCGCGATGACGCGACCAGCGGCGTTGGTTCGATTGACGACTCCTACACCAGTTGGCAACGGCGTGCCGTCCAGGATCGTTGCTTCACCGGGCAGGATGCGATTGGCGATGCTCCGCAGAAACAGGTTGCGACCCTCTGAACCAACGTAGGCCGCGGTAAAGACCATCTTGTAGGGCAGCGCTTGCTGCAACGAGACGCTGTACTGATAAACCTTCTCAGGAATCGTATATTCCGGCGCGTATGCGCGCGGCTGATACTGTCGTCTGTCCGGGTTGTTGAGAAAGAAGGCCGCAATCGCGTTCGGGTCTTGCGGGTAGATCACGTTGCTAAGCGTCGAACTAATGCGGTTTGACTCGATCGGTTGAATCTGATCTTCAGTCTGTCCGGGACCGTAGTAGATCCCAAAGCCTCCACGTAACACCGTATTGCCACCGCTGAAGAAACCCTTACCCGAAGCATTCGGCGACCAGGTCAAAGCTACGCGCGGTCCGAAATTAGTTTTTGATGAATGGAACGGGTCCTGACTCGAATCGCGCAACTGTCCCGTGATGATGTTAAAGAGGATCTGCCGGTTGTTTGCTTCGCGCAATGGCGTGTAGTACTCGTAACGCAGGCCGTAGTTCAAAGTCAGATTGGGCTTGATCTTCCACTCGTCCTGCGCGTAGCCGATGTAGTACGACTGCTTCGCCAGTGCCTGTCCCGTCGAGCCATTGAAGAACGGCGAAGGGGCAGACAGGTCGCCGAGATACTGTGCAGACTGAACGTTGTTCTGCAAAAAATTACTAATGCTGGCGAAGGTGTAGGTGATGCCGCCCTGCCTATCAGTGTACAAGCGGATCTGGCGTAACTCGCCGCCGAATTTAAAAGTATGACTGCCCCGGGACCAGTTCAGATTATCGATGAACGAAAGCGAGTAAGGCGTGTAGGGTTGACCGCGTCCGTTCTGCGCACTGTTGGCCCTTATTAGACCACCGGGTGTGGCGACGCCAGCATTCGAACCCTGACCGGGCAGAGCAAAACCGGCGACGCTGCCTGAGATGTTGAATGAGAGGTTTGATAAGTCGATGCCATTGCCTGTGGGAGCGACGCCAATGATCCGGGAATAGGCGCCGTTGTACCCCACCTTGAATTCATTAAGCACAGTCGGCCGCAAGATCGATTGCAACGCGAAGACACCGTTCTGCGGCACCTGCCGGATGGATATTTGCCGGCCGGTGACGCCATCGGGTTGAAGGTTTGAACCTTGATCGCGGAAGAAGCGGAAGTAAGATGAGTGCTTCTGGTTGAATCTGTAGTCAAGGCGCAGAGCGGCAGTATTCTCGTCGACAATATTGTTCGCTTGAAGTTGTACGGTGTCGAACAGGTCGGGCCCGGTGCGCAGGGTCACCGCATTGGCCGCGCGGAAAATCGGAATGAGCGCGGTAGTCGCGGCGCTGCAAGCCACCGGAGGATTGGTGCCGAGGATAAAGCCGCCCGGGCAAATGCGCGAAGCCAACCCGGGAACCGCTTCTATCGAATTGACGCCGCCCTGCAGGCGATACCCTTCATAAGAGAAAAAGAAAAACGCTTTGTCTCTTTTGATTGGACCACCTATGGAGCCGCCAAACTGGTTCAGACGCAACTTACTTTTCTGACCGATGATGTTGTCAAAGAAGTTGGCGGCATCAAGCTTGTCGTTGCGAAAGTATTCGAAAACTGAGCCGTGAAAATCTTTGCCGCCCGATTTGGTCAGCACGTTGATCTGCCCGCCGGTCCCGGTCCCATACTCCGCCGGATAGTTGTTTGAGTCCACGCGGAATTCCTGAATGTTTTCGAGTGAAGACTGCAGGCGGAAGGGCGTCGGTATTTCGCCGTTAAGATTGCCGGGCGAGCTGTCGATGATTGCGGTGCCTTCGATGCCATCGTAGCGGATGATGTTTTGCTCGACGGGAAGTAGCCGACCTCGTTGCTTGTGGCCGTCCGCTCTTCACCGGTCCGTTCGTTCGTCACAACGATTGCGGCGCCGGGCACGAGTGCCCCATGAGAGTCTGTCACCGTACCTGCAATGCGACCCTGATCCGTCTGCGCGTTCGAAGTTAATGGGAACACGAACAGGGCGGCAAGAGCGATCGCGATTAGCGAGACGCGGCAAAGCTTTTGGGGGACTCTTCTATACATAGCAATTTCTCCTCGGAAATTAGAAATAGTGCGGCAGGTTTGATTTGAAAATTCTTCACGTCTCTCAAAAGAAGGAGCGCGAATCGATTCGGCAGTTGATTGAAAATCGTTGTTTAGCTGCAAAGACAGACTCTAGGCGGGTGAAGTTAAGCTGCTGTGAATTGTGCCTTAAATGTTTGTTAACCTGGATGAGGGTTGTTCAGTGAGACAGTGCGCCGGGCGATTGCGTCATTACTACTTCTAAAAACCGTTTAATTAACATCTGGCTGCACAAAAGGTCGCCTAACGCGCTTTGACTTTCGGTACGCGGCGACGGATCGGTCTCCGGTCTTTGATTAGGTCGCTGTGCCTTGTCTCAATCATATAGCAGAGGGCTTGATAGGAGAGTCCCAGCAGAGATGCGGCATGAGTGACTGAGCCATTCGATTGCACTAGAGCCTCTTTGATTAGAGTTTGTTCATACTGCAACATACGGTCTTGGAGACTGGTTGGCCCAGTCAAAAGAGCTTCGGTCGTTTCGCCTTCGCTAAGGCCGGAAACAACTTTTTCCGCCGCTGAAGTCAGTCGTAGCAAGATATTCTGACTCTCTGCCTGAGCGAGCCATTCGCGCGCTTGCTGGTATGCAGCCCGCACAGTGGCCGGTGGTAGGTTATCAACTTCTTCGATTAACGTCAGAGCCGCGAGGCCAGCTTTATTGAAAGCGTGAACTTCGAGCGCAACTTCAATCGCCCTCTGAAGGATAAAGTGGGCGCGTTCTTTATAGCCTAATCGAGATAACGCAGTCGCCTGAGTAATCAAAGCGTCAGTCACTAAGCATTGATGCCCGCCTTTCTCCAAAGCCGACGCTGCTTTACGTGCGACAGATTCAGCCTCTTTGAATTTACCTTCAGCATTTAAGACTTCAGCGCGAGTCCAGTCGATCTGAGCGGTTCGCGCTTTGTCTTTGAAACTAACCGTTAGTCGCCGGGCTTCGTCTAACTGTTTGTGCGCGTCGCTGAATCGAGACAAGTTGGACAGCAGGACCGCGATATTGTTTTTCAGACTTGCGCGGTAAACAGGATTCTTTGCCAGCTTCAGATGGTAATCCGCTTTCTTGTACTCATTGATCGCTTCCTGAAAATAATCGTCGCGCTTTTCTGCTACCGCAATTTCTTCCAGTGTCATTGCAAGGTGATAGTGATACTGGCCCTTAGTGTTCGGATCGCGGATTCTTTTGAAAAGCGATTCGTTGTCAGTGAGAATTTTTAGAGCCTCAGTATAGCGAGAGGATGAATGCTCTATGATCACCAGTTTTATAAGCGCACGCGCCTTGGTAATTCCTGCCGTCGTCAGTTTGTCCAAAGCCTCGCGGACCATGACCCGCGCCTCGTTTATCTCACCATTCCACCAGTAGCAGTAAGCAAGTTCAACTTGCGCGGCTGCTACCCTCGGTTGATCAGACCCAAAGTAACGGATTGCTTTCGTGATCAAATTCTTGGCCGATTCCGGCGCGCTCTTGATTTGAGTCTTACTGCCGATCCATGCCGTCAAAATACCCGTGCAAAGCAAGACCTCAGCGGCGACCGGCACACTTAAACCTTCGATGCGAGGCTCTGCACCGACACCTTGCCAGAGAGGGCGCATTGAGTCTTGGGCGCCTTCGTAATCGGCTCTGTCTTTTTGTTCTAAGGCAATCTCACACCTGAGTAGAGCTACATCTTCCGCCGAGCGGTGCGCTGTGTCGAGTTTTCGTGAGGGTATCTTCATTAAATGAGTCCCCTTATCGTGAGATGTAAGACCTCTTGCTTACGGCGCAGGATATTAGTCCCGGTCCTCATCATCTGCAACAACTTTGCGATCTGCGACAATTCGGTATTATTGCAAGACGGCTTGCATCCTCAATCTGAAGGAGAAAAATAGAATGAAACGGTTCATGTTGGCAGTTGCTCTAACGTGTGCGATCTCGGCCACGGCGCTGGCGGGCAATATCCCGATCACTGACGGCGCAACGCCGCAGCCAAGTAGCATTACGACGACAGTGATCTTGGTGATCCTGAGCCTGGTCCACTAGGAATTCGATTACTCGCCGGATGAAGTGAACTGCCTTGCGGTAGTTGGGTAGTAGTGTGTCCTGCTAGGCTGCGAGCAATTATCTGATGCTCCATACGTGCTTTGTTACACCAGCTTCCATCGCGGATGTGCAACGGGTCGAACTGTGAATCCGGCAAAAGTTGTAGTAAGCAAAGTAGAGCGCGGGCGCGGCCTTAAGGTTTTCCCACTTCTTAGAAAAACCGTTGGTCAGCCGCGTAAACCGGCGCATCGCCATTCTGATATTCAAATTTTCTCTTTCGACGTGTGACGTACAAATACGCTCAGGATTAGTCTGTAAAGGCGAAGGTATGCGTGGCCGTGCGTCGGCCTGTCCCAGTCCTTATCCAAATTGCGGAGCGAGTTAATGACACAATCAAGAGCTTCAAACCCCTGCTCGTTTGATTGTTGGTATTCCACGGACAAAACCTCCAATGGCCGATAGTCTTATAGGCTAGGCCACGTAGGTTCTTATCAATACAGATTTAAGGCACTGCCCTTAGCAGCCGCCAGTTGCACCCATCACCCAAAAACGCAGTAGCGTATAACGATCTCTCTGGACGTTACCGCTATGTATTGCGGGTGACGACAATGTTGGTGGCGTCATACGGTCCGGTGAAGGGGAAACCCATCCATAGTCTAACCGCGCCAAACTGTTGCGCCTTTGGGCGCAATGCCGGAATGATGTTGCGGTTTGCGTCACCCGAGGCCCCGGCGCCGGAAAGGATGATGTGGGCGCTTGGCGAAGACGCATTGATGTTGAGCGTGACTTGGACGATGAAGGGCTGGCCTCGCGGGAAGGTCCCGAACTTAGTGCTGTCGTCGTCATCGATACGGACGCGGTTATCCTGCATGAAGTCGAGATGCAGGAAGCCATTGAAATAATTAGTGACTGGTGTCCCGACGGGTTCGAATTGAACACTCGCCAGGCCAGTCCCTGCAGGGATGAATAAGACGGTCGAAAACACGTAGGTGCCGTCGCTCGGAACCTTGATCAGGTTGCCCTGAAGCCCGCACAGAGCTGGCCCATTCGGTCGGCTAATCTGGACCCATTTTCCCGTGAGTGTGGGGGGCGCCGGGACAACCAGCACGCTCCCAGCGGGTCCGTCAACATTCACAGTACCGATCGCCTGTGCCTGCGCTGGCGGCTGATTGACAACGTTAGCATCGAAGTTCGACTTGAAAAGCGTTTCCTGCTTGCAACCGGTGGCAAGCAAAAGCACCAGCAGGTAGCCGAGGCAAAGGACTCGTTGCTGTTTGCCGATTCGCAGGCGACCCGATGTCGCGGCGAGGAGAGGACGGATGTCCTCTCTTGTTTCTGAGTTGAAAGCCAAATCGACTATTGGATTTTTCGAGTAGAAGGCGTTCATGTGATTGTTCCTTTGTTAAGCGCCGTCCGCCAGGTACCGCAGGCGTGAGTGACGGCGTGAGAAGTATTGGCTGCGCCGTTTTTCGCGTCAGACGAGACGGTCACGCAGCACAGGCTTGAGCATCGAGATCAATGTTTGCCCCCATAGGCTGTTGCCAAGTACGTTCGATTTAGTCTTACTCATGAGGCTACCTCCTTTGAGGTTGGGCCTGTTAAGTCTGCGGAGGAAAACGCGCGGATCTTATTACCAAACCCAGGCCCCTGCAAGCTTGTTTGAGTTGAGCCGGTGGCGCCGGCCTAAATTTTTAAGTCTGATTTAACCCGGCTGCCACTCGTGCTTAACACGGAAGCGCTAGAGTTTCTGCCGAAAACTATATGGAGGTTCGAAGAAATGATTGAACAGAAACGCGCGAAGAATCCCGGATTCAAGGTGGTTTGCATCTCGTGTGGAGTGAAGATCCGCGAAAACGCGAGCGATGATTCTTATGGTCTGTGCCTGAAATGTTTCTATGCGATGTTGGCAGCCAGGCTGCGGACGCAAAAGCGCGCCGCGGCTGGTGAGTTTGTAAGCGAACGCTGATGACAGCGCGTGCGATCAGTCGGTAGGACTGATTACTTCCCAGATTGAGCAAAGAAAAAAGCCCCGGTGGAGTCGGCGCCACCGGGGCTTTGGTCGTTTCAGCAGCAAACAGCAACGGGCGGGTTGACGATTGACCGTCGTGTCTGGTGTGGTGGCGGGAATATTCACTACAGCGGTTGATCTCCTCCATCCTGTTTGCCGTGCCAACCCCCCGTGATCAGCACAGCCGGATTCTCCGGAGTCGATCCACGAATGCCCTCGTGTCGCTTGCGCGAGCTGCCGTAGTTCGTATCTGGCGAAGACTATGAACGCGAAATGCTAACTCGCCGTTACCGCCAGGTTAAATGTTAGTTAAGCTCTCGCACTTTACAATCGATCTGCTTCCTATATTATTTCCGCAGTAGTGTCTTAGTTTGAGGTTTTCTCTGTGCAACCTTTGTGTCCTCTGTGTCTTGTATGTTCACTCAGCACGCTATAGTTTGCCCTGGGTGTGACAGATCGTTTGTGTCTGGGTCTCTGAAGACCGTCGCAGAGCTTGGGTCGTCACACCCCTTTTTCCAACTAGCCCGAACAGTTGCCTGGGCGGCTTTTGCCAGCCCGTATTTCGCAAGACCGGGCGGAACGGAGCAACCAACTTGAACGAACCAGAGTCCACAAAAGTTAGCGTCGGCATCGATGTATCGAAAAGCATGCTCGATATTGCCATTCACGAAACCGGTGAAACCTGGTCCTGCAGTAATGATGCCAGCGGTGGTGCTGCTTTAGTCCCTAAACTGAGACAGCTAAAAGCCACCAGCATCGTGCTGGAAGCTACCGGTGGTTTCGAGACCTTGGTGACCGCTACTCTTTCCGCAGCAGACCTGCCGGTAATCGTCGTCAATCCTCGTCAGGTACGAGACTTTGCCAAAGCCACCGGGCAACTGGCGAAGACGGATCGCATCGACGCCAAAGTGTTGGCCCACTTTGCGGCGGCTATCAACCCGCCATTGCGTCCCACGAAATCTGACGAGGCCCAACATCTTGAGGCTCTGCTGGCCCGCCGCCGACAGATCGTGGAGATGCTGGTAGCGGAAAAGAACCGACTGGCCAACAATCGAGATCGCGCCGTGGTCAAAGATCTAAAGACCCATATTGCCTGGCTCGAGCGACGCCTTAAAGCCAGTGATGATGAACTGCAGCGAGTCTTAAAAACCTCTCCGGCCTGGCGCGAGCGCGATGATCTGTTGCGCAGTACGCCAGGAGTCGGGCCAGTTCTTTCATTAACTCTGCTCGCTCAGCTCCCGGAACTTGGCCAGTTGAATCGCAGAGAGATTGCCAAACTCGTCGGAGTGGCACCTTTCAACTGGGACAGCGGGCAGTGGCGTGGCTCGCGTCACATCTGGGGCGGTCGCGCCGCTGTCCGTTCACCGCTCTTCATGGCCACTCTTTGCGCCATTCGCATCAACCCGACCATCAAGTCCTTCTATCTAAGGTTAATCAAAGCCGGCAAAGCACCAAAGGTGGCCATCACAGCCTGCATGCGCAAGCTGCTTACTATTCTTAACGTCATGGTCAAAACTCATACATCATGGAGGACTGCTTGATCCTCTTGACTTCCGACACAGTTGCTCTGTGGTGAATTAACGCCAAACAACCACTCACCACAGAGACACAAAGAGCACAGAGCTAACACAGAGAAGTCGAAATTTAAGAAACTACCATTTCCGCAGCTCGCTTAACTCCTGGTGGTGAGTTTGCATCGATCAAATGAAACTTGTCTTTCTTCATGGGCCACCGGCGGTCGGGAAGTTGGCGATCGCGCGCGAATTCGCGAGGCTTACCGGGTTCCCACTATTTCACAATCACCTGACGGTTGATCTGGTCAGTTCGCTTTTTCCATTCGGCAGTGAGCCCTTCATCCTCTTGCGTGAAGAGATTTGGCTCGAGGCGTTTGCTCAGGCGGCCCGCAATGACGTCTCGCTAATCTTTACGTTCAATCCGGAACGGACAGTTCGCGAACGTTTTATTCAGGACACGCTCGCCGTCGTCCACTCAGCCGGCGGTGAAATTATCTTTGTGGAATTGACGTGCGCGGAGGATGAATTGGAGCGGCGCCTCGTGGATACTTCGCGGCAGGAGTTTGGCAAGCTGGCTTCAGTTGAGCAGTATCGATCGTTGAAGGATGCCGGCGCGTTTCACTTTCCCAAACTTCCAAACGGGCTGTCTCTCGATACCACCACCAACTCGGCAGCAACCACCGCGCAATTGATCAGCGACTATGTTTCAGGCTGAGCAGGCTGTTCGTTTAGAGGCGGGCGTTGCCCGCCGGCTCAACGTGGACTGTAAATCTCGATCTTGGATTTCAATGGTTCTTGAACCGGCGGGCAACGCCCGCCTCTAAACGAACAGTCTCAGAAATAAATGTAGGGGCACAGCATGCCGTGCCCCTACGATTCAGCCGCTGCAAATTTCTCTAGAACGTAAACTTTACCGCCAACTGCAACTGTCTGGGATCGCCGACTCCCTGTCGCAGGAACCCGTCGAAGTTGAACAACGCCGCCGTGCTGAGCGGGTTGATGAGGTTCTTGTTGTTGAAGGTATTGAACATCTCGACGATGGGAATCAGCGCATAGTGACCGTCAGCGCCAAACTTAAATGGACGCTGGAGGCGCCAGTCAAATGAGAAATACTTGTTGTCTTTCCGCGCATCGTTGCGAGCCGGGCGCGTGAGAGTCCGGGTTCCCGAGGTGATCGGTTGCGCCGAACGTGCTTGCACACGGAAATTCCCTTCAAGCCCCGCGGGCAATTGCGCAAACGTGATGAAGTTAAACTTGTGCCGGATGTCGCGATCGGACAAGGAGTAGTCTAACTGCAGGTTATTGATGTCGACGGAACGATCCGTGAACGGATCTCGTTCATTCGAGTCGTCGTCCTTGTCTCTCGATAGCACGTAGTTCCATTCCATCTGATAGCCCTTGCTGAAGCGCTTCCTCATGCCGACCGTGAAACCATTGTAGAGCCCTTTCCCAACTGCACTGGCAACCATTACCTCGCCCAGATAGTCGCCGAAGATTGGGAATCCCGCAGAGTCCAGCTTGCGATTGACGTTCAAAAAGCGAGTCAGATGGACGCCCTTTGAATGTGTGAAATCAAAATAAATTGAAACGTCGTGAGCAACTTGCTGCTCAAATTGCACGTTAGCTGTGTAGATACGCGGATTGGCGTAGTCCCTGCTGAACACGCGCACGCCGCTAAAGCATGGGAAGGGGTTAGTAAACGGCCCAGCAGCCGAGAAAACATGAATTGTTGAGCACGAACCGGCTGTCGGGGTCACCAAACCTGGCCACGTAGGGCGTACAAACGGATTAGCAAAGAGACCGCCAGCGATTGTTTGTTGCTGCACGCCATTGGTCGTAATCGATCCGACCTGCGACAACATATTCTGTCGCGCAAAGTAAACGCCGTAGCTGGCTCGCAGCACCGACTTGCCCTTGCTGGAAACGTCCCAGGCGAAACCAACTCGCGGCTGAAACTCTTTCTTGGGACTGTGCAGCGTGCCGTCAGATGGAAAGCGCGGATCGGCGAGGAATTTCCCGTAAGCTGTCTGAGACGGCGCCACTATCGGTTTCGGAAAAATCTGGGCCTCCCAACGCAGACCGTAATTGAGTGTGAAGTTTGGTCTCACTTGCCACTTGTCCTGAGCGAACAGTGAATAGTCTTCATTCTTGATCGAGGAGGCGCCAGCCGCATCGGTAGCTGGTCCACTAGGGCCAGCGCCCTGGAGGAATAGCAGCAGTGGCGTAATCGCTCCCGGGCAGGTCGGCGCCGTCAGATCCGTCCAGGTTCCGTTGCCACAGTCGCCGGCATTCGGGCCGAATCCCGGGCCGAGCGAAGCCGGCGATGCGTAGCGGAGGAATCCGGTGACAGTGTTGAAGAGGTAACGTCCGGTGAAGAAGCCACGGAAGACCTGACTGTTCAATGTGTGTATCCACTCGCCGCCAACCTTGACTGTATGGTTCCCGGAAATGATCGAGAAATTGTCCTTCGCATCGGTACGCCAAATCAGTTCATCAACCTTTGGTTGCAGGAAGAATGGATGGCCGAAACGAAAGGAAAGGTCGGTTGGAGTGAAGCCGCCGCCAGCGCCAGTGTCTGCGGCAAGATTTGAAGAAACAGCCGAGCGCGGCCGCGTTTCGCGAGTGTAGGAGAAATGGGCCTCATTCAGTTTGGTGGCCGAGACGGTAGACAGCAGATTGATGTTGAGATTGTTGATCTTCGACGGGCCTTCAATACCGTTTGCCGAAGTGCCGTAAGTGGCTACGTCGAACGTTTGATTTGTGTTCCTCGACTTGTCGAAATTATAAGAGATTGCGAGTTGGTGCGAGTGGCTCAGGTTGAGGTCTGTTTTGCCCAGCAACGCATAATTTCTGATCGGATGTGATATCGGCGATCCTTCACTCACGCCACTGACGGGGCTGACAAAATTAATCAACGCCAACCGCTGACAGTCAAAATTACTATCGATCAAAGGCCGGTGCGCCGCGTTGGTAATCACGGGGGCAGAAACCGGACATGGCGTGGTGCCAGCTTGTTCGCTCAAATTAGACCGCGTCAGCCGCTCACGAATGCCTTCAAACGCGAAGAAGAAGAAAGCCTTGTCCCGGCGAATTGGCCCGCCCAACGTGCCGCCCAGTTGCTCGCGACGAAAATCTTTGAGTGGCTTGCCGTCCGAGGTGTGGGCCGTTAGCGCTTCGAGCCGCTGAAAATAAAACAGACTGCCGTGCATGTCGTTTGTGCCCGACTTGGAGATCACATTGATAACTCCGCCGGCCGTACGCCCGAACTCGGCGCTGGCTCCGGTGGCGACCACCTGAAATTCCTTTACCGCTTCGAGCGTAATATCGATGGCGGCGCGCTGGCCGCCCAGTTGCTCGCCGAAGAAGCCATTGTTGTAGTCGCCGCCGTCGAGACTCACGTTATTGAAAACACCGCGTTGTCCCGCGAAAGTGATCTCGTCGCCATCGGGTCCCTGAACAACACTGACTCCGGGCGTCAGCGTCAGGAGATCCTCAAACTTCCGGCCCAGAATTGGAGTCGTGTTCACAGTGGTCTCATCGAGCGTGGTGCTTGATTCGGTCTTCACCGTATCGACAGTCGGAGTTGCAGTAATGGTAACTGTCTCCTGCACGGAAGAAACCTTCATCGACAGTGGAAGATTCAGCGCCTGACCGACCGTGAGGTCGGCCTTCTCTACCACGAGCGTTGCAAAGCCCTGCTTCGAAACTGTTAGGGTGTATCTACCCGGCGGCAACTGTAAGGCGACGAAACGTCCATCGTCGTCCGTAGTCAAAACCCGCACCAGGTTTGTTCCGGTGTTTCTGAGCTCAACACTGGCGCCGGGCAGGGCCGCACCGTTTGCGTCCAGCACCGTGCCTTGAATATTGCCGCTGGTGATTTGCGTTTGGGCCACCGCACCTGCGGCAAAAACAAATGTGACAAGCAAACTAATACTTAGTGCTTTGAACCAACCGGCGAAGGAGCGAAGCAGGGGGTTGCGCATGATTTTCTCCTGTGGCTTTAGATCTGACTAATTTCAGATCTTGTTTAGAACTTTTTGGTGGTCTATTCCGAGGTCGCGCTCATTCTAGTTAACGCATCTCGGGCGTGTCAATAATTTAAGGTGGCGGAAGCCCGACCATCAGGGAGGGCTCAGTTACGATTGTGGTGAACTGAATGGCACGGAGCCCACCCTTATGGTCGGGCTTCTGCCAGGCCGACGTAGATCTCAGGTTTCGCCAGCGTTTCTTCCAACCGCGCCACGTATCTGCCCACGTGTAAGCCATCCATCAGGGCATGATGCACCTCAACGGAAAAAGGCAAAAATGTGCGCTCATTTTCCCGGATGAATTTCCCAAACGCAATCTTCGGAATCGAATCTTCGCGCTGCCAATTTCGCGCGTGCGAAAAACTCGTAAACGAAACCCAGGGCAGTGTCGTGAAGTGAATGCGGTCGTCGCCTGGGTTTGGTCTGAAGGCGCCGTCTCCCGACAACACTTCCTTCACCGCGCGTTCAGCCCGGCCGATGAACTCATCGAAGTTTTCATCATAATCAAAATAAGCGAGCGTAAAGTTTTCATTCGGCAGGAGCACGGTGGTGCCGCCGTGAATGACGTCGTGGACAATTACCTTGCCTTCTCTAAGGCGATAACGAAACGGCTCGATCTCGTTGGCCGCGCGGAGCGCGAAGTAGTGATAGGCCAAAGACAAACTGACGTGAGGTCGATCGTCAAGCAGCTCCAGCAGGTTGGTAATATCGAGACGCGTGCAGATGTTGAAGTAGGGCTTGTCAAAGCCACGGAAAAACTCAAAGACTTCACGCCGGGCCCAGGTTGTTACATCGAGATACTTTGCCATGGGAGAATTGTACGCGTTCGGCTCAGACGGCAGAAGCCCGACCATCAGGGAGGGCTCTCTTAACTTGGAGGGCACTCTCGCCCAAGACAGATCAAGCCCTCCCTTATGGTCGGGCTTCTGCCAGAGCAATCCGAAACCTTCTTGCCGCGTGTCCGTAGTAACGGCGTAGTAGTTTGAAGAATCCACCACGGTGCGGGTGGTACTGACAAATCCCCGAATTTCTAGTAAATATTTGTAGTCTGCCGTCGTAAACCCAGGTCAAACTTCTTCTTTAAGGAGCATTCCTATGCGTCATCTCAATCTGCGCCCGGTTGTTGCGTTCATCGCCGCGGTCGTCTTCGGTTATGCCGCTGTCGCGCAACAGAACGCACCGCGCGGCTTCGATCCGGCCAACATGTGCACGACGACCTGTCAGGCCTGCGATGATTTTTACCAGTACGCCAATGGCGGCTGGATTGCTAAGAACGAAATTCCTCCGGCCTTCTCATCGTGGGGCATCACGAGCCCGTTGCGCGAGAAAAATGTCGAGACCCTTCATCAAATTCTCGAAGCTGCCGCGAAGAATACCGCGGCTCCAAAGGGCAGCAATGAACAGAAGATTGGCGCGTTTTACGCGAGTTGCCTGGATGAGCCGAAGATTGAGGCGGCCGGCGCCGCACCGCTGGCGCCGGAGATCGCCGCGATTAATGGCATGAAGAGCATGAACGATCTACCCGCCCTGCTCGCACACCTGCACACTATCGGCGTGCCCGCCTTGTTCGGCTTTGGCGCCGCGCAAGACTATAAAAACAGCGAGAGCGTCATCGCGATTACCGGGCAGGGCGGCCTCGCTCTTCCCGATCGAGACTTCTATCTCAAAGACGATCCCAAGTCGAAGAGCACGCGCGACGCCTACGTTCAGCACGTCACCAACATGTTTAAGCTGCTCGGCGACGATTCGGACAAGTCGGCGGCTGAAGCACAGACGGTAATGAAGATTGAGACGCAGTTGGCACAAGTCTCGCTCGATCGCGTCACGCGTCGCGACCCCGCGGCCAACTACCACAAGATGGCTAAGGCAGACTTGAAGCAAGTGCTGACTAACTTCGACTGGGAAACTTACATCAAGAAGATCGGCGCGCCGAAGTTCACCGAAATCAACGTTGCGCATCCCGACTTTTTCAAGGGCCTCGACCCGATGCTCACCACCGTGCCGCTCGATGATTGGAAGACTTATTTACGCTGGCATCTCGTCCACGACGCGGCCGATGCGCTCTCGACGCCATTCGTCAACGAGAGCTTCAACTTTTACGGCAAGACACTGAACGGAACAAAAGAACTACTGCCGCGCTGGCGCCGCTGCGTCGGCGCCACCGATCAAAATCTTGGCGAGGCGCTCGGCGAAGTTTATGTCAAGAAAGCTTTCCCGCCTGAAGCCAAGGCGCGCATGAAAGAGTTGGTCAACAACCTGATAGTGGCTTTGCGCGAAGATATTCCAACGCTCGACTGGATGAGCGATCCGACCCGCCAGGCGGCCATCGCCAAGCTAAACGCTTTCACCGTCAAGATCGGTTACCCGGACAAGTGGCGCGACTATTCATCATTAAGGATCGAGCGTGATTCGTTTACCGACAACCTGCTCCGTTCGGGCGCGTTCGAACGGCGCCGTAACCTCGCGAAGATCGGGAAGCCGGTTGATCGCAGCGAGCTGGCCATGACGCCTCCAACCGTGAACGCTTACAACAATTCGCGGATGAACGAGATAGGTTTTCCGGCCGGCATACTGCAAGCGCCCTACTTCGACCTGGGCAACGACGATGCCTTGAACTACGGCGCGATCGGCGCCGTCATCGGCCACGAGATGTCACACGGCTTCGACGATCAGGGTCGTAAGTTTGATCTGCACGGCAACCTCGTCGACTGGTGGACCGAGGCGGATGCAAAGAACTACATGGAGCGGGCCAACTGCGTCGAGCAACAATTTTCCAGCTTCCGCGTTGAAGAAGTCGGGTTGAACCAGAACGGCAAACTGGTCCTGGGAGAATCCATCGGCGACCTCGGCGGCTTGAAGATCTCCTGGCTGGCGTTTCAGAAATCAATGCAGGGCAAACCACGCCCGGCAAACATCGACGGCTTCACACCCGAGCAGCGCTTCTTCCTTGGCTGGGCGCAAATGTGGGGCCGGAAACAGACGCCTGAAGCAATGCGACAACAAATTCTTACCGACCCGCATCCGCTTGGTCGTTTCCGCGTCAATGGACCACTGTCGAACATGCCGCAGTTTGCCGAAGCGTTTCATTGCAAACTGGGCGACGCGATGGTGCGTCCTCCGGATAAGCGCTGTCAGGTTTGGTGAGGATTTAGCCAGGATTTGCGTGCGGAAGCCCGACCGTCAGGAAGGGCTTTGCTTGCAGCATGGAGCCCTCCCTAATGGTCGGGCTTCTGCCTGAATGTTTTCACCCCACGAAGAAGCCGACCACGAACCGCACCAGGCCGGCGCCCAGGATTACCCAGATAGGATTCGGGCGGTAACGAACCAGCACGAAGCCGGCGATGACCGCAATCAACAAGCCCACCCAACTGTGAATACCGGCGCGGCCGATGCTGATGCCGGCGGCGACCAGCAAGCCAACCACTGCGGGTGTCACGCCCTTCAAAAATGATTGCAGGATTTTATTGGTGTGAAAGCGAGCGAGCGACGAGCCGGCCACGACCGTCATCAGAAACGAAGGCAGAAAAATGCTGACGGTCGCCACCAGCGCGCCGAGCGTTCCCGCTACGCGATAGCCGATGAAGGTTGCCGTTATCAAAACGGGCCCGGGCGTGATCTGGCCGAGTGCGGTAGCGTCGACGAACTCCTGATGAGTGAGCCAGTGATGAGCATCGACCACTTCCGCTTCGATGAGTGGAATCATCACGAAGCCACCACCAAAGGTTGCAGATCCGATGCGCAGAAAAATTGTTGCGAGCATGAGCAGCAGAGCGACCTTGGCGAAGACAGGCATTGCAACTCCGAAGAGGACAAGGGAGCTAAGTTTCTTTGGCTCGGGCTTCGCAGCATCGACGTTTTGATCCGGAGTCGATTCGCTTGCCGGGTTGTCATTCTTCGTGGCGTTCTCTGCAACTGAACTTTCGGCTGCCGCCAGTTCCGCCGCGCGGCGCACTCGTTCTTCCGCCATCGCCCGCGTGAGATAGCCGCCGACAAAGTGAGTTTTACGCATACGCCGGCGGCGTCTCTGCAAGGTGACGCGCGCGGCAATGCGTTTGCGGCGCGATGCCACGCCTTCCAGTTGTCCCAGTTTGCGTAATTGCTTTTCCGCAAACGAGTCGATAAAGATGCCGACCACCCCGGCGGTTAGCACCACTTCGATGACGGTCGCGCTGAATAACGCAACGAAGAGGCAGGCGAAAACAGCGACGAACCATTGCCACGGTTTGCTCAAAGTGTTGCGGCCCATGCGCCACGCCGTCACGATTATCAGGGCCACCACGGCAGCGTTTAGTCCATGAAAAAGACGGTCCATGTCGGGCAGGTAGCGCAGGTGGCGGTAGAGGATCGCCAGCACGATCATCATCAGCATGGACGGCAGAATGAACCCGGCAATCGCAACGCCGGCGCCGCGCCAGCCACGCAATCTGAGCCCGACGTAAGTAGCAACGTTACCGGCAGCCGTGCCGGGCAAAGTCTGCGCCAGCGCAAAGCCGGAGGCGAAGTCCTGCTCTGTGAGCCAGCGCCGTTGCTTCACCGCGAGCGTTCTGATCTGCGCGATCACGGCGAGGCCGCCGCCGAAACCGACCGTACCGATCTTTAAAAATGAAAGGAAGAGCCCGCCGAGGGTGGCGGTGTTGGCGATGCGTTCGAGTTCCCGGCGTGTCTCACGCACGCGCGTCCGCATCTTGCGTGCGCGGTTGCTTATTCTGCTCGCCCGCTTGTCGACCTGGGTCACCACTTTAGTGATCGACAGATTAACACAGTGCGGCAATCATGTTTGACTGTGGGCAGTAGCCCGACCGTCAGGAAGGGCGTAGCCGGTTCCGCTGCGCGACGCCTTGCTAACGCGCGGGCTACTGCCCCGAGAATCCGCGGCTAGGCTTCGATCAAAACTTCAGCACCGTGTCGAATTGCAAGCGGAACGTCGATCGATTCAACGAGCCTGGCGGCGTCGTGGCAAATGGGCCAAGCACACCGTTGGGGCGCTGCGTAACGATGCCGATCACGGCAAACGTCACGCGCGGATCCGGCGGCTTTTCACCTGGGATGTGCTTACCTGGCACCACCGTATAGTTGAACTGGAAACGGTGACCGCGCATATCCGACTGTTGAGTAATATCCGACATATTAAACGGCGTCAGCACGGCGTCCTTTTCAATGCGCATAAAAGTATAGCCAAACTGTTTGTCTCCGCGTTCTGTAGTTCGTCCCACCTGAACTTCGCCCCAGAAGCCGTGCTTCTCATGGTTAGGCAAAAGTAAATCGGCGCCTCCTGGTCCAGCAGTGACGACGTCGTGCGTCTGCGTGTTGGTGACGAAATCAAAGAGCAGTGTTACCGGAAAGCGTTTGCTGTTTTTCAAATC
>Ga0137410_10000196_pt1 | contig 42916 bp, 40 predicted proteins | sample CZODoug1_16funga_FD_108878 | JGI IMG/M metagenome (GOLD analysis project Ga0137410, IMG submission 108878) | Vadose zone soil fungal communities from Angelo Coast Range Reserve, California, USA - CZODoug1_16fungal (Illumina Assembly) | ecosystem: Environmental > Terrestrial > Soil > Vadose zone... | reverse complement strand
TCCGCGAGACTCGCATCCGGCGAGGCGTGGCTCGCGGCGAGATACTCAGTCGCAGCGCCGAGCGAGTCGCCACGTTGCAGGGCGATCTCCGCGATGACGAGGTGCGCATCCGCGTCGGTGGCATTCTTGGGCGTGGCCTGACTGTTGCCGCTCGGGGCGCTCGTGGTCGTCGCGCATCCACCGGCCAATGCCAGGCCGCCCAGTGCGATAACGGTCATGAAAAGACTGGCTTTGCGCATACGGTAACTATAGCTCACAGGCGTCGCTCCGCGGTCTTGTGTTGCATTCGGCCCGGGCCCACAATCGCGCGCCGTCATGAAGCCCTCGATTCGACAGAAACTTGAACGGCTTGCCGAACGCTTCGAAGAGGTCGGGCGCCTGCTCGCCGAGCCGAACGCGACTGCCAACCAGAGGAGCTTTCGCGAGCTGTCGATGGAATACGCGCGCCTCGAGCCGGTGGCGCAGCGGTTTCGCGAATTTCGCGGCATCGAACCGGATCTGAACGCCGCGCGGGAGATGGCCGAGGACCCGGACCCCGAAACACGCACGATGGCCGAAGAGGAAATCCGCGCGCTCGGCGCGCGGCTCGCGAGCGAAGAGGAGGCGCTGCAGCAGTTGCTGGTGCCGAAGGATCCGCGCGATGACAACAACATCTTCCTCGAGGTACGGGCCGGCACCGGTGGCGATGAGGCAGCCCTGTTTGCCGGGGATCTGTTCCGCATGTACGCGCGCTACGCCGAGGCGCAAGGCTGGCGCGTTGAAATCCTGAGCGAGAATCCGGGCGAGCACGGCGGTTACAAGGAAATCATCAGCCGCATCGTCGGACGCGGCGCGTTCTCGAAGCTGAAGTTCGAATCCGGGACCCATCGCGTGCAGCGCGTGCCGAAAACCGAAGCGCAAGGACGCATTCACACCTCGGCCGTCACAGTGGCGATCCTGCCGGAGCTCGAAGAGGTCGAGGAGATCGAGCTGAATCCCGCGGAACTGCGCGTCGACACGTACCGCGCGTCCGGCGCCGGCGGGCAGCATGTCAACAAGACCGATTCCGCGGTACGCATCACTCACCTGCCGACGGGCATCGTCGTCGAGTGCCAGGACGAGCGTTCCCAGCACAAGAATCGTTCCCGCGCACTCTCACTCCTCAAGGCGCGCCTGCTGGCCGCGGAACAGGAAAAGCAGCAGCGCGAGCAGGCTCAGACACGCAAGCTCCAGATCGGTTCCGGCGACCGTTCCGAGCGCATCCGCACCTACAACTTTCCCCAGGGACGGGTGACCGATCACCGCATCGAGCTGACGCTCTATCGCCTGCCCGACATCCTCGATGGGCGCCTCGACGAACTCGTCGCGCCACTGACGCAGGAATACCAGGCCGAGCAGCTGGCGGCGCAGGAGTGAGCGGCCTCCTGCTTCAGCGGTTGACCATCTCCATCATTCCGGGCGCATAGCGCTGGCCCGAAGCGGCTCCCTTGGGCGCGATGGCTTCGATTGCCTCGAGGTCGGCCGCCGACAGACGCACATCGACCGCGCCGGCATTCTCTTCGAGCCGTGCCGGGCTGCTGGTACCGGGAATCGGCACGATGTCTTCGCCTTGCGCGAGTAACCAGGCGAGCGCCAGCTGCGAGGGCGTGCAGCGTTTGCTGCGCGCGAGCGCGGTCACGTGTTCGGCGAGGGCGAGGTTCCTGGCGAAATTCTCGCCCTGGAAACGCGGCGAAGCGCGGCGCCAATCATCCGGCGCCATATCCTCGATGCGCTTGAAACGGCCGGCGAGAAAACCACGGCCGAGCGGCGAATAGGGAACGAAGCCGATGGCCAGCTCGCGCACTGTTGGCAGAATCTCGTCCTCGGGATCGCGGCTCCACAGCGAATATTCGGTCTGCAGCGCGCTGAGCGGGTGAACCTTGTGCGCGCGCCGCAGCGTCGCCGGTGCCGCTTCGGAGAGGCCGAGATAGCGCACCTTTCCCGCGCGCACGAGGCCGGCCATGGCACCGACCGTGTCCTCGATCGGCGTGTTGGGATCGACGCGGTGCAGATAATAGAGATCGATGTGATCGACGCCGAGACGCTGAAGCGAGGTCTCGCATGCCTTGCGCACGCTCTGCGGACGACCGTCGATGCCGCCGGTGCGGCTCCTGCCCGAGCTCGGCTCGGTAAATCCGAACTTGGTCGCCAACTGCACGCCGTCGCGCCGGCCCTTGAGTGCCTTGCCGACTTTGAGCTCCGAATCACCGTAGACGTTGGCGGTATCGAGGAACGTCACCCCCAGGTCGAGCGCGCGATGGATGAGCGAGATTGCATCGTCGTCGTCTCGTACCGAGCTGCTATAGATGTCGGCGATTCCGAGGCTCATGCAACCAAGCCCGAGCGTGGAAACGGAAAGACCCTCGCGGCCAAGTTTGCGTCGTTGCATGGCAGGTACTCCGTGTCAATGTCGGGCCAAGGAGGATGCGGACCGGGCGGTCAACGCAGATCGTGGACCGAAACAGGCGCCAAATGTTCCCGGCAGGTCAGCCGAGTGACTGCTCGAGATCGGCGATCAGGTCCTCGACGTCTTCGATGCCGACCGAAAGCCGGATCAACGAGTCGTTGATGCCGAGCGCGGCGCGCTGGGCCGCGGGCACGGAAGCGTGCGTCATGATCCCGGGGTGATCGACCAGGCTCTCGACGCCGCCGAGACTCTCGGCGATGGCAAAGATTCGGCAACGCTCGAGGCATTGTCGTGCCGCTTCCAGCCCACCGCGTATGAAGAAGCTGATGATGCCGCTGAAGCCATTCTGCATCTGCGTCCGTGCGAGCTCGTGTTGCGGATGACTCGGCAGACCCGGATACAGCACTCGCTCGACCTTCGGATGCTTTTCCAGCCAGCGCGCGATGGTCATCGCGTTCTCACCGCATTGGCGCATCCGCAATGGCAGGGTCTTCAGGCCCCGCAACGCGAGAAAGCTGTCGAACGGGCTTGCTACGGCACCGACCGCGTTCTGCAGGAACGCCATGCGCTCTGCAAGCGCAGGATCCTTGACCACCACGACGCCGCCGATCATGTCCGAATGGCCATTGAGAAACTTGGTTGCCGAATGCACCACGATGTCGCAGCCGAGTTCGAGCGGGCGCTGGATCCAGGGTGTCGCAAACGTGTTGTCCACCGCGGTGAGGATACCGCGAGCATTGGCGATGGCCGAGACCGCTTTCAAATCGACGATGCGCAGCGTCGGGTTGGTGGGGGTTTCGATCCAGATGAGGCGCGTCTCCGGTCGCAGGCTCTTCGTCAGGACCTGCGTATCCGCAAGGTCGACGAAGCTGAAAGCGAGCCCCGCCGAGCGCCTCCGCACCTGGCTGAACAGGCGCCGCGTGCCGCCGTAAAGATCCTCCATCGCCACCGCGTGCGAGCCGCTGTCCAACAGGTCGAGCACCGTCGCGGTCGCGGCCAGGCCCGAAGCGAACGCGAAACCCTGCACGCCGCCTTCGAGATCCGCAACGCAGCGTTCGTAGGCCATGCGCGTCGGATTCTGGGTGCGCGAGTACTCGTATCCCTTGTGCACGCCCGGGCTCGACTGCGCGTATGTGGAGCTCACGTGAATCGGCGACATCACGGCGCCGGTCGTGGGATCCGGCGTCTGGCCAGCGTGAATGGCGCGAGTGGCGAAACCTGGCTGGCGATCTTTCTGCATCTGGTCTCTCCGGACGCTCACTGTTTCGGTTTTTGGCGGCGCAGGTAGTTCAGTACATCGGTGCGCGTGATGATGCCGAGAAACTGCGTGCCATCGGTGACTGCCGCATAGGGCGCCACCTGCAGGATCGAGACCAGGCTGTTCACCGGCATTTCCTTCGGCACGCTGATGAACGCGGTCTGCATGGCGTCGCGCACCGGCGCATCGAGCCGCTCCGGGAAGCCGAACACGAAGCGCATGATGTCTTCTTCCGTCAGCACGCCGATCAAGCGCTCGTTCTCGAGCACCGGCAGCTGCGAGAAGCCCGCGTTGCGCAGCCGGTTGTGCGCCGTGCCGACGATATCGGAAGGACCGACCGTTACAGCGGCGTGCTCGCTGTGCAGGCGACCGATGAGATCGCGCAGGTCACCGTAAGTCCTGCGCTGGATGAAGCCTTCGTCTTCCATCCAGAAATCGTTGTAGAGCTTGGAGAGATACTTGTTTCCCGTGTCGCACGCGAATGTCACAACCCGTTTGGGACTTTTCTGCTCGCGACAATAACGCAGCGCCGCCGCGAGCAGCGTTCCAGTCGATGATCCCGCCAACAGCCCTTCCTTCAGCAGCAGCGCGCGGGCGGTCGCGAACGACTCCCCGTCCGGAATGCTGTAGGCGCGCTTGGTGAGGGAAAAGTCCGCGATGTCCGGAATGAAGTCCTCGCCGATACCTTCCACGAGCCAGCTGGTCTTGTGCGTGAGCCTGCCCGAGCGCACGTACTCGGCCACCACCGAACCCTGCGGGTCCGCGAGCACGATCTCCACCTGTGGCGCGACGCGCTTGAAGAACTTCGTCAGGCCGGCGATCGTGCCACTGCTGCCGACGCCGACGACGATTGCGTCGAGGCGTTGCTGCATCTGTTCCCAGATCTCCGGCGCGGTCGTGGACTCGTGCGCCAGCGGATTGTCGGGATTGCCGAACTGGTTGATGAAGTACGCGCCGCGCTCGCGTGCGATGCGCGCACCGAGATCCTGGTAGTACTCCGGGTGGCCGCGCCCGACGTCCGAGCGTGTCAACACCACTTCGGCGCCCATCGCGCGCAGGTTGAAAATCTTCTCCTGGCTCATCTTGTCCGGCAGCACCAGGATCAGCTTGTAACCTTTTTGTGCAGCCACCAGCGCCAGGCCGAGGCCGGTATTGCCCGCCGTCGCTTCCACCAGGGTATCGCCCGGCTTGATTCGTCCCCGGCGTTCGGCTTCCTCGATCATCGACACGCCGATGCGATCCTTGATCGAACCGCCGGGGTTCGCGAGCTCCAGCTTCAGGTACAGTTCGCAGGACCCGGTATCCAAGTGACTGACCCGAAGCATCGGCGTGCGGCCGATCATTTCGAGCACGCTGGAGTAGACTTGCATGAAAATCCCTGTCAGGAGTAGGGGCTCACGAATGGTGCGCGATTGTACGTTAACGCCGGTGCTGCGCCCATGAGCCCGGTTGCCGATTCATCGCACGGTGACGAGCTCGAGACCGTCGGCGCGCTGCTCGAATCCGCGTGCCGGCAATTGACAGCGACGAGCCCGAGTGCGCGACTCGATGCGGAGCTCCTGCTGGCCCACGCTCTGCAGAGTCCGCGCAGTTTCGTTCACACTCACGCCGGTGAAACCGTGGCACCGGCCGCTGCCGCGCGGATACGTGAGCTGGTGGAGCGCCGGCGACGGGGCGAACCCGTCGCCTACATTGTCGGCCGACGCGAGTTCTGGTCGCTCGATCTCGAAGTCATCCCAGAAGTGCTGATTCCACGCCCCGAGACGGAGCTCCTGGTCGAATTCGCTCTCGAAGTCGTGCCGCTTGAAGCGCACGCGCGCGTCCTCGATCTCGGCACCGGAAGCGGCGCACTCGCGCTCGCCATCGCGCGCGAACGCCCGAGTGCGCGCGTCACGGCCACGGACGTTTCGGCGCCCGCGCTCACCCTCGCCTGCCGTAACGCCGAGCGCCTCGAGATCGGCAATGTGACGTTTCTCGCCGGTAACTGGTACGACCCCGTCGGTGCCATGCATTGCGACCTCATCGTCTCTAACCCGCCCTACGTCGCGGCAAGCGACGCGGCGCTCGCCTCAGGTGATACGAGCCACGAACCGCGCGCTGCGCTCAGCCCGGGTCCGACGGGCCTGGAAGCCATCGAACGAATCCTGGCGCGCGCGCGTGAGCACCTGCGTCCCGGCGGCTGGCTCGCGCTCGAGCACGGGGCCGACCAGGGCACAGCGGTGCGCGCGCTGTTTTCGCGGCACGGTTTCAGTACCATACGCACCCGCCAGGACCTGGCCGGACACGAGCGCGTGACCGCCGGATGTAATTGACTTCGCAACCCAAGAGATCCTTCATGTCACCGACCGTGCTGTTCAAGACTTCGCTCGGCGAGTTCACCATCGAGCTCGAGCCCAAGGAAGCGCCAATCAGCTGCGAAAACTTTCTGCGCTACGTCGACGATGGATTCTTCGACGGCACGATCTTCCATCGCATCGTGCCGGGATTCGTCATCCAGGGTGGCGGCCTGACGCCCGGGTTCGACGCCAAGGAAACGCGCGCGTCGATCAAGAACGAAGCGGCGAACGGACTGCGCAACCTGCGCGGCACGCTGTCGATGGCCCGCACCAACGCGGTCGACAGCGCCACCTCGCAGTTCTTCGTCAATCTCAAGGACAACGCTTTTCTCGATCACAAGCCGGGCAGCTTCGGCTATGCCGTGTTCGGCCGCGTCACGCAGGGCATGACCGTGATCGACCAGATCGCGAAAGTACGCACCGGCAGGCACAAGGGTTATGACGACGCACCCCTCGAAAGCGTGACGATCGAGTCCGCGCGCCGGGTGCAGCCCACCGCTTGATCGGCTCCGGTCCAACGGCGATGGCGAAGCGCAGTCTCGCCAGGCGGATCATCCGCTTGCTGCTGTGGATCGTGGCCCTGTGGTTCGCCGCGACGATCCTCACTGTCCTGGCATTGCGCTGGGTGGACCCGCCGACTTCCGCGTTCATGATGAACGCGCGTTTCGAGGCCCTGGCTGCCGGTGATCGCCACTATCGGAGCCGCTACGAGTGGGTCGACTATGCGCGCATCTCGCCGAATGCAGCGATCGCGGTCATCGCCGCCGAGGACCAGCGTTTTTCCGAGCATTCCGGCTTCGACCTCGAGTCGATCGATGAATCGATCCGCGAGCACCAGCGTGGCAAGCGTCTGCGCGGCGCGAGCACCATCAGCCAGCAGGTGGCGAAGAACCTGTTCCTGTGGAACGAGCACAGCTTCACCCGCAAGGCGTTCGAGGCTTACTTTACTGTTTTGATCGAGACGCTCTGGACCAAGCAGCGAATCCTGGAGATGTATCTGAACATCGCCGAATTCGGCCGCGACACCTATGGCGTCGGTGCCGCCAGCAAGTATTGCTTCGGCAAGTCCGCCGCTCGTCTGACTCCTGAGGAAGGCGCACTGCTCGCCGCCGTCCTACCCAATCCGCGGCGGCTCAACGTGCGTATGCCCTCGATGTACGTGCGTCAGCGACAGGACTGGATCCTGTGGCAGATGCACGCGCTCGGCGGGCGCTCTTATCTGCTGGCTTTTGAATCGCCCTGAGACAGGTGGTTGACGGGGAACTCGCTACTGCGGCGGGCCGGCACGCGCCGGGAAGTCGCGCAGCAGGTCGGCGACCGCGCTCTGGACGAGCCCCATGTCGACGCTTCCCTTTCCCAGTTCACGCGATACGCTCCCATTCCAGACCTCCGCGTTGCGTGCTGGGTCGATGACTCGCAGGATCAAGGCGCCTTCAATCACGTTTTTGACGCCCGAACTGCTGACACCCGCAGCAGCGCCGCCGCTGCTGCCGTAGCCTCCCACCCCTACGCCGATGCGGAATGGACTACTCTTGACCTTCTCGGCCTTGCCGGTCTCATAGTTGAGCACGACGTCAGGCTTCGTGCTCGCGGCTGCTTCCTCGTAGCCCTTGCGCTTCAACTCGTCGGTGATTGCTGCACGAATCGTGCTGTCGACGATGGAGACCGGCTGACCGGTCGCCTGAGTGCTCTGCTCCGCGGCCCAGCCGAATGTCTTGAAGGCACTGAAGTTAGCCTGCGGGTCGCGGATCGTGTGGGGCTGCGACGGGTTTGAAGCGCAGCCGCTGGTTACGGCTGCTGCGCCCAGCACGAGACCGAAGATCGCCACGGAAGCGCGTAAGCAGCATTGCGGCCGGTTCATGGGCAGCTCCTTTTCCCGACCTGCCGGATGCGTGACAGGCACCGCTGGCCTGAGCTTAGTCGTATCCGCGCGGCAAATCGACGCCGAAATTCTTCAGGGCGCCATCGTCTCTCGATGCGCGCTCGGTGAGCTACGAGGCGATGAATGTCGTTGGCGCGGTGGGATTCATCGTGAACAGCGGCTGAAACGGCGCCCTGCCGTCCGCCGCCCTCAACGTGGTGTAGATGATGATCGGGATCTACGCGCTGTTCCGGAATCGTGTGGTGCACTGAGCGCCGACTCGATCCCCCAGCAGCACGGATCCTGTGAGTCGAGCAGCAACGTGCTGTCGGCCGTAATCCACGCGTGCCCGGCAATCGTCGGCACCACATTGCCGCCTTCGAGCTCGATCGAGCCTTCGAAGATGCTGTCGGTGATGCTCTCCTGCACCCAGATCTCGCCGGGCTGGAGCTTCGCGTCGGCGTGCAGGCACGCGAGCTTGGCGCTCGTGCCAGTGCCGCAAGGCGATCGATCGTAGGCTTTGCCCGGGCACAGCACGAAATTGCGGCTGTCGGCGTCAGCGCGATGCGGTGCGCCGAAGAGCTCGACGTGATCGATGATTTCACCCGCAGGACCGCGAATGCCTGCCTGCTCCAGCGCCTGGCGAATGCGCCACGTGAAGTCGATGAGTATGTCCGCGTCCTTTAGATCCAGTCGCTGGCCGTGATCGCTGACCAGGAAAAACCAGTTGCCGCCCCACGCCACGTCGCCGCGAACCTTGCCGTGGCCCTCGACATCGACTGCGACATCCTTGAGATGCCGATATGAGGGCACGTTGCGGACCGAGACGCGCCCATCATGCAGCAAGCGCGTGCGCACGATGCCGACCGGCGTCTCGATGCGATGTTCGCCGTGCGTGAGGCGCCCGAGCCACGCGAGGGTTGCGATCAGGCCGATCGTGCCGTGGCCGCACATGCCTAGGACGCCGACGTTGTTGAAGAAGATCACCGCGGCGGCATGGGCGGGATTGACGGGTTCCATCAGCAGCGCGCCCACCAGCACATCCGAGCCACGCGGTTCGTTGACCACCGCCGAGCGAAACGCATCGTGCTGCTGGCGAAACTGCGCGAGCCGTTCGGGGATGGAACCGGTAAGGCGCGGACCACCGTCGATCACGACGCGCGTCGGCTCGCCGCCGGTGTGAGAATCGACGACCCGCACCTTGTGGACGCTCATGACGCCTTGCGTCGCGGCGGGATCCTGGGTCGCGTTTCGATGCCGCGATGAATGATTTCGAGTACGCGCCGGCGCTCGTCGCCTTCGAGAGGCAGCCGCGGTGCGCGCACCCATTCGGCCCCGAGACCCGTTTCCTGGATGGCGAGCTTGATGTACTGGACGAACTTCACCGGCGTATCGAGGTGCAGGAGCGGCGTGTACCACGCGTAGAGATCGCGCGCCGCGCGGTAGTCGCCTGCCATGGCGAGATCCCAGAAGTGCTGGTTCTCCTTCGGAAACGCGAGTCCCATGCCCGCGATCCAGCCCGTTGCGCCGAGCAGGACGCTCTCCAATACGAGGTCATCAACACCGCAGAAAAGCTGGTAGCGATCGCCCACGACATTGCGCAGATCCGTGATGCGACGAACATCACCTGAGGATTCCTTGATCGCGACCAGGTTCCTGATCTCCGCAAGCTCCACGAACATCTGCGGCGTGATGTCGACGACGTAAGCGAGCGGGTTGTTGTAGCAGATGATCGGGAGGCTCGTGCTGCGAGCCACGGCACGGAAATGCGCGAGCGTTTCGGCGGCATCGGCGCGATAGATCATCGCCGGCAACACCATCAGGCCATCGAGGCCCATCTTCTCGGCATCGCGCGCAAAACGGATGGCGGCCGCGGTGCTGGTCTCGACGACTCCCGATAACACCGGCACGCGTCCACGCGCCGTTTCCTTGGCCGCCGCGAGAACGCGACGTTTCTCATCGGACTCGAGAGCCGCGTTCTCACCCAGCGAGCCAAGCATGATGAGACCGTCGACTCCCGAATCGATCAGGACTTCCAGATGTCGCGACGTGGCGTCGAGATCGAGCGACTGATCTTTCTTCAGCTGCGTGGTGACGGCGGGAAAGACGCCTCGCCAGCTAGCAGCCATTACACCTGCTCCGGAACCTGGGCCGACGCGCGCCGGCTCTCGAGCACCGCCGATCGCAGCATCATCACGGCCGCGAATACCACGACGAAGATCACAAGCCAGCGCAGGTGGGTGATAGGCAGCTTGAAGACGAGCGAGGCAGCAAGCGGTACTGCCAGTGCGCCGCCCAACGCCAGTCCCAGGCTTGCCTTGAGGTTGTAACGCCCCCGAGCAATGAATCGCAGTCCCGCAGGCGGCATCAGGAACGCGCACGACCCCATCATGATGGGGAACGCCGCGTCGGGATTCATGCCGAGCATGCTGACCAGGATCAGGCAGGGTGCGTACAGCCCAATTCCGAGCGTCATCAGGGCACCCAACACGAAATTCACGCCGACACCGACGAGCAACAGGCCGCCGCTCAGCGCGTGCGCTTCACCCGGGCCTGGCTTGACGTCGAGATTCCGCATCGCGAACAGCATTGCGGCGACCAACAGAGCGACACCCATGCCAATCTGTATGGCCCTGCGTGGCAGGCGCGACACCACGCCGGCGCCAAGCCATGCCCCCAGCACCGCGGCACCGATCATCGAAACGAGCGTCGCGAACTGCACCTGGATGATGGAAATGTAGATGAGCGCCTGCACCACCGTTGGCAGTGCGTGACCGATGTTGAGCGTCCCGGGGATCTGCTCGTCCGGCATGCGATGCCGGAACTTGAAGATCGCGGTCGTGGTCGCGAAGGAGCCGATGCCGAGGGTGTCGAAGAAATTGGTTACGAACCCCGTCAGCACATCGAGAATGCCCGGCCGTTCCTTGTCGAGCCAGCGCCAGATAAAGAAGAGTGCCAGTACGACCAGCACGCCAAGAAGGATGAAGCTCGGCCGGTCAGGTGCGTTCACTTATTCACGCCGCGTCAGCATTGGTGTCGGCATCATAGCCGAGATTTGGCGCCAGCCAACGTTGGGCTTCATCCAGGTGAATGCCCTTGCGGACCGCGTAGTTCTGGACCTGGTCGAGATCGATCTTGCCCACCGCGAAATAGTGCGCGTCGGGGTGCGAAAGGTAGAAGCCGCTGACGGCCGCCGTCGGATACATCGCAAAGGATTCGGTGAGACGTATACCGGTGTCGCGCTCCACATCGAGCAGCCGCCAGAGCGTGCCCTTTTCCGTGTGCTCGGGGCAAGCCGGGTATCCGGGCGCGGGGCGTATGCCACGGTATTCCTCGCGGATCAGCTGCTCGTTGTAGAGCTGCTCGGTCGGGGCGTAACCCCAGAACTCGCGTCGCACGCGCTCGTGCAGCCGCTCGGCGAAGGCTTCCGCCAGCCGATCCGCGAGCGCCTTGAGCAGGATCGCGTTGTAGTCATCGTGCGCAGCCTCGAAGCGCGCGACATGCGGCTCGATGCCAAGCCCCGAGGTGACCGCGAAACCGCCGATGTAGTCGGCGACACCGCTCGACTTGGGGGCGATGAAGTCGGCGAGACAGCTGTGCGGCTGGCCCTCCGCCTTGCCCTTCTGTTGACGCAGGAAATGCACGCGCGCGATCACGCGCGAGCGTGAGTCGTCCGCGTACACCTCGATGTCATCGTCGTCTACCGAGTTCGCGGGGAAGAGTCCGACGACGCCCCGAGCCGTGAGCCAGCGTTCCGCGATCATCGTCCGCAACATGCGACGCGCGTCGGCGTACAGGTTGCTGGCCGCCTCGCCCACCACAGGATCCGTCAGCACTTCGGGAAACCGGCCCGCAAATTCCCACGTATTGAAGAACGGCATCCAGTCGATGTAGCGCGACAGTTCGCCCAGCGGATACTCATCGAGGACCTGGACTCCCAGCGCCGGCGGCTTGGGCGGCTGATAGCTCCGCCAATCGATCCGATGCTTGTTGGCCCGTGCCTGGCCCAGGGATAGCTGCGGCGCCTTCACGCGCTTGCCGCGATGCTGCTCGCGACGCACAGCATGCTCTTCCTTCATGCGCGCAATGAACTCAGCGCGGTAGGACGCGGTGATCAGCGACTGGCACACGCCGACCGAACGCGAGGCGTCCTTTACGTAGATCACGGCACCCTCGTATTGCGGGTCGATCTTCACCGCAGTGTGTGCGGGCGAAGTCGTGGCGCCACCGATCAGGAGCGGCACGCTGAATTGCTGGCGCTGCATCTCGCGCGCCACGTGCACCATCTCGTCGAGGGAGGGAGTGATCAGTCCCGATAAGCCGATCAGGCTCGCGCCTTCGCGGCGCGCCGTCTCGAGAATCTTCTCGCTCGGAACCATGACGCCGAGATCGATCACTTCGAAGTTGTTGCACTGGAGCACGACGCCGACGATGTTCTTGCCGATATCGTGCACGTCACCTTTCACCGTCGCCATCACGATCTTGCCGTTCGATTGCCTCGCGCCCTGTTGCTCGCGCTCGATGAACGGCACGAGATGGGCGACGGCTTTCTTCATGACGCGCGCGGACTTCACCACTTGCGGCAGGAACATCTTTCCGGAACCGAACAGGTCACCGACCACGTTCATGCCATCCATCAGCGGGCCCTCGATGACCTTGAGGGGCGCGTCGGCAGCGAGGCGCGCTTCCTCGGTATCCGCGATGATGAATTCGTCGATACCCTTGATCAGCGCATGTTCCAGCCGCCGCGTGACCGGCCAACTGCGCCATTCGAGCTCTTCCTGCTTGCGCGCGCCTGCTTCGCCCTGGAAACGTGACGCAATCTCCAGCAGCCTTTCCGTAGCGTCGGGCCGGCGGTTGAGGATCACATCCTCGACACGCTCGCGCAGCTCCGGGTCGATTTCCGCGTAGATGGCGAGCTGGCCCGCATTGACGATTCCCATGTCGAGGCCGGCGCTGACTGCGTGGTAGAGGAACACCGAGTGCATGGCCTCGCGCACCCGATCGTTGCCGCGAAACGCAAACGACACGTTGCTGACACCGCCGCTGGTGCGCACGCCCGGCATGCGGCGCTTGATCTCGCGCGTGGCCTCGATGAAGTCGCACGCGTAGCCGTTGTGCGCTTCGATACCGGTGGCGACCGCGAAGATGTTGGCATCGAAGATGATGTCTTCGGCCGGGAACCCCACCTGTTCGGTCAGGATGCGAAAGGCGCGCTCGCAAATCGCCACGCGGCGCTCGAGCGTATCGCCCTGCCCTTTTTCATCGAACGCCATCACCACGACCGCCGCGCCGTAGCGGCGCACCAGTCGCGCGTGATGGATGAACGACTCTTCGCCTTCCTTGAGGCTGATGGAATTGACGACGCCCTTGCCCTGCACGCACTTGAGCCCGGACTCGATGACCGACCACTTCGAGGAGTCGACCATGATCGGCACGCGTGCGATGTCGGGTTCCGCGGCCACCAGGAGCAGAAAACGCGCCATCGCCGCTTCCGAGTCGAGCATGCCCTCGTCCATGTTTACATCAATCATCTGTGCGCCATTCGCCACCTGCTGGCGCGCGATGTCGACCGCCGTGGTGTAGTCGTTCGCCTCGATCAGCTTGCGGAACTTGGCGGAGCCGGTGACGTTGGTGCGCTCGCCGACGTTCACGAACAGACTTCCCGGCCCGATGTTGAGCGGCTCGAGACCGCTCAGGCGCATCTTGGGCTCCAGCACGGTCGGCTTGCGTCGGTCGTGGCGGGACACGGCAGAGGCGATCAACCGGATGTGCTCAGGGGTGGTGCCGCAGCAGCCGCCGATGAGATTCACGAAGCCGCTGGCGGCGAATTCCTCGAGAATAGAAGCAGTTTCGCTTGGCGCCTCCTCGTATTCGCCGAACGCGTTGGGGAGGCCCGCGTTTGGGTAGACGCACACGTACGTATCGGCGAGCTGCGCCAGCTCTTCCACGTAGGGCCGCAACTGTTTCGCGCCGAGCGCACAGTTGAGTCCCACGGCCAGGGGCTGCGCGTGGCGAATCGAGTTCCAGAAGGCCTCGGTCGTCTGCCCCGAAAGCGTCCGGCCCGAGGCATCGGTGATCGTGCCCGAGACGATAATTGGAATGTCCTCGCCCGATTCCTCGATCGCCTCGCTCGCACCGGCGAGCGCCGCCTTCGCGTTCAGCGTATCGAATATGGTCTCGATCAGGATCAGGTCGGCGCCTCCCTTGAGGAGCGCTCGCGTCGCTTCGCCGTAGGTGGCCACCAACTCCTCGAAAGTGATGTTGCGCATGCCCGGATCGTTGACGTCCGGCGACAGCGAAGCGGTCCGATTCGTCGGACCCAGCGCCCCGGCCACGAACCGTTCGCTGCTGGTTTGCCTGGCGACTTCATCGGCGACCCGTCGCGCGATGCGCGCGGCCTCGAAGTTGAGCTCGCCGACGAGTTCCTGCATGCCGTAGTCGGACTGCGAGGGCGCGCTGGAATTGAAGGTGTTGGTCTCGATCATGTCCGCGCCGGCCTCGAGGTAGGCGCGATGAATGCCCTCGATCACGTCGGGACGTGACAGCGTCAGCAGGTCATTGTTGCCTTTGAGATCGCGCGGCCAGGCCCGAAAGCGTTCCCCGCGGTAGCCGGCTTCGTCGAGCTGGTGACGCTGGATCATCGTGCCCATCGCGCCATCCAGAATCACGATGCGTTGCTCGAGGAGCTGACGCAGGGCCGCGATGCGTTCGCTTCGGGTCGACATGGTCGGGATCAGGACGCCGCGCGTGCGCTCGCCGGCCGCGGTCGCACGCCGAGGGCATGGCAGATGGCGTAGCTGAGTTCGGCGCGATTCAGCGTGTAGAAGTGGAACTCATCGATGCCGTGGCGCTGCAGCGCGTGCACCTGTTCGATCGCGACACTGGCTGCGATCAGGCGCCGCGTCTCGGGATCCTCGTCGAGGCCATCGAAGCGATGCTGCAACCAGTCGGGGACCGAAGCGCCGCAGCGCTCGGCAAACCGCAGCAGCTGCGGGAAGCGCGTGATCGGCAGGATTCCCGGCACGATGCTGACATCGATGCCGGAGCGGTGGCAGCGATCGCGAAAACGCAGGAAGAAATCGCTGTTGAAGAAGAACTGCGTGATGGCGCGATCGGCGCCGGCGTCAATCTTGCGCTTGAGGTTATCGAGGTCGAACTCGGCATTCGGCGCCTGCGGATGCACTTCCGGGTAGGCCGCCACAGAAATCTCGAAGTCCGCGATGCGCTTGAGCGCCGCCACCAGATCCACCGCATACGCGAATCCGCCCGGATGCGGACGGTAAGGTCCTTCGCCCTGCGCCGGATCACCCCGCAGCGCCACGATATGGCGAATGCCGTTCGCCCAGTAGGAGCGCGCGATGTCGATGATTTCCTCGCGGCTCGCGCCGATGCAGGTGAGGTGCGGCGCGCCGGTGAGCGTTGTTTCGTCCTGGATGCGCCGCACCAGTTGGTGAGTGCGGTCGCGCGTCGAGCCATCCGCGCCGTAGGTGACCGAGACGAAGCGCGGCTGCAGCGGCGCCAGCCGTTCGACCGAGGCCCACAACGTCTGGGCCATCTGCGCATCGTTCGGCGGAAAGAATTCGAACGAGACTTCGACCGGACGCTTCAGCCGTGCTGCGGATTCCTGGACCAGATCGACGATGCGTGGGTTGACCATGACTCCATCCTCAAGCCGCGGCTGCCACGCTGGCGGGCCGGCGCCCGATGGCGACGATGAGGTGCTCGCCCACGGTATCGACGGGTCTCAGTCGCTCGCAGGCTAGACCGCACGCCGCGAACCATTCGCGCAGAATCGCGAGCGGATGGCGCGAGGCCGAGCTCTGCGCATCGAGCCGATCGTAGTCTTCGACGATGATGAGCCGGCCCTGGGGGCGCAGCAGGCGGGCGGCTTCCTTGAGTGCCGCGCCCGGAGATTTCGCGCGCGACAGCACGCGATCGATCGTGATCGCATCGAAGGAGCCGGGCGGAAACGCCAGTTCGTACATGTCACCCTGCTGCAGAACGCAGTGGCTCAGTCCTGCCGCATGCACGTTGGTGCGCGCGACGCGCAAGGCATCGCTCGAGAGGTCGATGCCGATCGCCTGTCGCGCCTTGGAGCCGAGCCAATTGAGCACGCGGCCAGTACCGGTGCCGATATCGAGCAGATCACCCAAGGTGTCCTGCCCCACTTCCTGGAGCAGCACCTCGCGTAAACGTGCCTCCTGCTCCGGCGCGCTCGTCAGGCCATCGGGATTCTTCCCTTGCAGGTGCGCGGCTGCTTCGCGGGCGCGATCGGCGCGCACTTCGGCCGCCCGCTCGTGATCGAGCCGCAGCGACGGGTCCTCGCCATCCACCCAAGCGAGAACCTGCTTCGCCTGGTCGGCACCGCGGCCATAGGGCGGCACGCGGTAGTAGACCCAGTTCTGCTCGCGAAACCGCTGCAGCAGCCCGACATCGACCAGCAGTTTGAGATGACGCGAGACGCGCGGCTGGCTTTGACCCAGTACGCGAGCGATCTCGCCAACGGTGAGCTCTCCCCGATCGCAGACGCTGAGGATGCGCAGGCGGGTCGTTTCAGCGACGGCTCGCAGGCTCTCGACGACATCGGGAAATGGGCTGCTTGTCATAACTCATAACGATATAAGGATGTCCTTATATACATGTCCAAGCGGTCGGCTAGCAAGCATTTTCTTCTCAGTCTGGGGGTTTCAGAACCAGGCGAACTGCCAGGTCAGGCTGTAGGTAGTGAAATCGGAGCCAATGCGGGTCGCGGCACCCTTGCTCCAGCCGAACTTGAGCGACTGCTGGCCCGAAAGGGGTAAAGAGAGGGTCACCCCATAGCGATTGTTGGCCTGCCAGTCGCTCTTGCGCACCGAGTCGACGGTCGTCCGCCCGCCCGTGTAGTAGGTCCAACCGGCCGCCAGCCACAGCCGGGGGCGAAACGTGTAGCTCACGTTCGCCTGGTAGGTCGAGAGCGGGTCCTGTTCCCGCACTACGCCACCGAAGAAGTCATCGTTGTCGGTGAAGAGCCAGATTCCTCCCGTCAACTCGAGGTACCAACCACCGATCGGCCACGTGATGCCGATCTCCGGTTTGAGGCTCCAGCGATTGCCGCCGATGTTGATCAACTTGTCGGGAAAGTACTCGCCGGTTGGCGCCACCACGCTGAGGCTCGCGCCCATTGCGGGTCCTCGCGTGCGCGTGGCGAACTCGCGCGGGGTAAGCGCGGGACTGCCGAGCAGCCCTATGGCGAAGCGCAGGCGCGTGTCGCCGAACCCGTATCGCGTCACCCGCTGTGTGACTTCGCCTACGTCGCCTGTTACTTCCACCGCCACGTAAGGCACAGCCAATGCGACGCTTGCCGACCGCCCGAACAGTCCAAACGTCTGCCCGTAACCCGCGACGAATGCATTGATCTTGCCGTCGACGTTCTCTATCGGTAGCGATGGGTCGACGGAAACGCCCCCCGTAGAATCGACGGCGCTCAGCACCACGAAATGGCTGCCGATCGGGTTGGGCGAATAGGTACGCGGCTCGAGTTCCTGCGCGAAGGCCGCGGTGCCCACAAACGGCAGGGCGATGAGGACCAGGAGGCGGCGGGCGATGGCAGTTCCACCAGCGGCCGGGTGCGGATCGCAGTCGTGACGAAATATCGCCAGACAGGCTCCTATTGCAGCGTGTTCGGTCGCGTCTCGGATCCGACGTGAAACAGCTGCTCGCTATCGATCGCGTCAAACTCATAGGAACGGTTACAGAACTCGCAGCGAACTTCAACCGAGCCGCGCTCAGCCACGATGCTGCGGATCTCCTCGCGCCCGAGTGATCTCAGGATACCCCGCACGCGGTCGCGCGAGCAGCGGCAGCGAAAGTAGACCGGCGCCGGCTCGAACAGGCGCACGTCCTCTTCGTGAAACAGCCGATGCAGCAGGTCACGCTGGGGCAGGTCGAGCAGCTCCGCCTCGGTCAGTGTGCTCGCGAGGTGGTCGATGCGATTCCAGGCCTCGGCGGGATCTTCCTCTTCGTGAATTGGCAGGGAACGCTTGCTGCGCCACTCCGGCAATCGCTGCAGCAGCAGACCCGCCGCCGAACGTGAATTCGCGGCGAGCCAGATACGCGTGGGGAGTTGTTCGGAGTCGCGGAAGTACGCCTCGAGACAGGCGGCGAGACCTCCGGCGGCGAGCGGCACGATACCCTGGTAGCGGGCCGCGGTGTCGGCGGTTTCGACGCTCACGGTGAGGCGGCCCTCTCCGGCCATTTCGCGCAGGTCGCTCGCAGGCACCCGGGCAGTCCAGCGCGCCACGCCGCGCACGCCGAAACCGTGGCTGCATTGGGCCACGAGCAGATGCATCGGACCGGGCCCCTGCAGCTGCAGCGTCAGCGTGCCGTCGAACTTGCGCGTCGAAGCGATCAGTGCCGCCGCGACTGCTGCTTCGCCAAGCACGGCGCGCACCGGCGCGGGATATTCGTGGTGCTCGCACATCGCCTGCCAGGCGCTGTCGAGGTGCAGGATGTGCCCGCGCAGCGGGCTGTGCTCGAACACGAAGCGGCGAATGCGGTCGCGATCGGCCACGGCTTAGCTGCTCAGCTTGCGCTTCAACAGCTCGTTGAGCTGCGCCGGGTTGGCCTTGCCCTGCATCGCCTTCATCACCTGCCCGACGAAGAAGCCGAACAACTTGTCCTTGCCGGAGCGATAGTCGGCGAGCTGCGCGGGATTCGCGGCCATGACCGCCTCGATCGCGCGCTCGATCGCGCCCGTGTCGGTGATCTGCCTGAGTCCCCGCGATTCGATGATCGCATCGGCATCGGCCGACTCGCCCCACATCGCCTCGAAGACTTCCTTGGCGATTTTGCCCGAGATGGTCGCATCCAGGATGCGTCGCAGGAGTCCCGCCAGTTGCTGCGGCTTGAGCCGGCTCCCGGCGATTTCGAGCCCGTCCCGATTCAGGGCGCCCGAGAATTCGCCCATGACCCAATTGACAGCGAGCTTCTGCGCCGTCATTGGCTCTTTGGAGTCGGCGGACTTGCCTTCGCTGCCCAACGCAGCGAGGACCGACTCGTAGTAGCTTGCCAGCTCACGGCTTGCCGTGAGCACAGCGGCGTCGTACTCCGACAGCCCATGCTCGCGCGCGAAGCGCGCCGCCTTCTCGTCCGGAAGCTCCGGCAGTGTCTGGCGCACTCCTTCGATGAAGGCCTCGTCGATCGCGAGCGGCAGCAGGTCCGGATCCGGGAAGTAGCGATAGTCGTTGGCTTCTTCCTTCGAGCGCATCGAGCGCGTCTCGTTGCGATCCGAATCGTAGAGCCGAGTCTCCTGCACGACACTGCCGCCGCCCTCCAGGATCTCGATCTGCCGCGCGACCTCGTAGTTGATCGCCTTCTCGATGAAGCGGAAGGAGTTGAGGTTCTTGAGCTCGGCACGCGTGCCGAACTTCGACGCGCCCATGCGGCGCACCGAGACGTTGGCATCGCAGCGGAACGAGCCTTCCTGCATGTTGCCGTCGCAGATCTCGAGGTAGCGCACCAGCGTGTGCACCTTCTTCAGGTAGGCGACGGCTTCCTTCGCCGAGCGCATGTCCGGTTCAGACACGATCTCGAGGAGCGGTGTGCCGGCACGATTGAGATCGATGCCGGTATAGCCCTTGAGCCCCTCGTGGAGCGACTTGCCCGCATCCTCTTCGAGGTGCGCGCGCGTGATGCCCACCGTCTTGCGGGTTCCATCCTCCAGCAGGACCTCGAGTGCGCCGTCTTCGACCACCGGTCGCTCGTACTGACTGATCTGGTAGCCCTTCGGCAGATCGGGGTAGAAGTAGTTCTTGCGGGCGAAGATGGAGCGGCGGGCGATATTGGCGCCGATCGCGAGGCCGAACTTCACCGCCATGCGCACGGCGGCGCCGTTCAATACCGGCAGCACACCTGGGTAGCCGAGATCGACGAGACTGGCCTGCGTGTTGGGCGGCGCGCCGTAAGCGGTGGATGAGTCCGAAAAGATCTTCGAGCGCGTCGCGAGCTGCGCATGGATCTCGAGCCCGATGACGGTTTCCCAGTCGCTGTCCCGCTTTTCTTCCGCCGGGCTCATGCGTAGGCCTCGGGAATCTTGCGATGCCACGAGGTCTCCTGCTGGTAGCCGTGCGCCGCATTCAGCAGCTTCGCCTCGCTGAACACCGGCCCGATGATCTGCAGCCCGACGGGCAATCCATCGACAAAACCGCAGGGAACCGACACCGCGGGCAGTCCCGCCAGGTTCGCGCCGATGGTGTAGATGTCGTTCAGGTACATCGTGATCGGATCGTCGGTCTTGGCGCCGATCTCGAACGCGGGCGTGGGCGTGGTCGGGCCCATCAGCACATCGACCTGTTCGAAGGCGCGGCGGAAATCATCGCTGATCAGTTGTCGGACCTTCTGTGCCTTCAGGTAGTAGGCGTCGTAATAGCCCGCCGAGAGCACGTAGGTGCCGGTCATGATGCGCCGCTTCACTTCCGCGCCGAAGCCCTCGCCGCGGGTGCGCATGTAGAGGTCGAGAAGGTCGCGCGGATTCTCGCAGCGATGGCCGAAGCGCACGCCGTCGAAGCGCGACAGGTTCGAGGAGCATTCCGCGGGCGCGACCACGTAGTAGGTCGGCACCGACAGCGGCAATGCCGGCAGGCTCACTTCGCTCAACTCCGCCCCCAGCGACTTGAACACATCGAGTGCGGCGCGCACGCGCTCGCCGCATTGCCGGTCGAGCCCCGCATCGAAGAATTCCTTGAGCAGCCCGATCCGCAAGCCCTTGAGCGGCGCATCGAGGGCGGCTACGTAGTCAGGCACGGGCACATCGACACTCGTCGAGTCGCGCGGATCGAAGCCCGCGATGGCACGCAGCAGATACGCGGCGTCCTCGGCAGTGAGCGTCAGCACGCCTGCCTGGTCGAGACTCGAGGCAAAGGCGATCATCCCGTAGCGCGAGACGCGTCCGTAGCTCGGCTTGAGTCCCACGATTCCCGTCAGCGCACCGGGCTGACGAATCGATCCACCCGTATCCGTGCCCGTCGCTGCGGGCACGAGTCGCGCCGCCACAGCGGCGGCCGAACCACCGGAGGAACCTCCCGGCACACGCTTCGGATCCCAGGGATTGAGCACTGGGCCGTAGAAGCTCGTTTCGTTGGAGGAGCCCATCGCGAACTCGTCCATGTTCGTCTTGCCCACCAGCACCGTGCCGGCCTTCTTCAGATTGGCGACCACGGTGGCGTCATAGGGTGAGACGAAGTTGTCCAGCATCTTCGACCCGCAGCTGGTGCGAACACCTTCAGTGCAGAAGATGTCCTTGTGGGCGATGGGCACGCCGGTGAGCGGTCCGCCGCGGCCTGCCTGCAACTCCTGGTCCGCGCGCCGCGCGGCCTCGAGCGCCGCATCAGCCGTCACGGTGAGGAATGCATTGAGCCCCTTGTTGAAGCGCTCGATGCGCTCGAGGACCTTGCGCGTGAGCTCGACGCTGGAAAAGCGTCGCGCGCGCAGGCCCGCGGCAAGTTCGGCAATCGTCAGTGTGTGCATGCAGGAAGAAAACTATTCAATGACTTTGGGCACGAGATACAGACCAGCCTCCGCGCCTGGCGCATTTTTCTGGTACAGCTCGTGCTGGTCCCGCTCGGTGACCTGGTCCGCTCTCAGGCGCTGGGTCTGTCCGCTCAGAGGGTGGGCCATCGGTTCAACAGCGCTGGTGTCCGCGGCATTGAGCTGCTCGACGAACTTGATGATGCGCGACAGCGTGCCGACATACCCCTCGAGCTCGCTCGCGGTGATCTCGAGGCGCGCGAGGCGGGCGATGTTCTCGACGTCGGTGCGGGTGAGGCTCATGGAAGATTAGTGAAGAGGGACACAGAAAAGGCTGAAAAATCAGGTGTAATCATACACCTTCGCCTTGCTCAAAGTCCTCCCCGTTGTTAGAGTACCGCAACTTTTTTTCCGCCCTCCCGCGTCAGGTCCAACCCGCAACATGTTCAAGCGTCTCAGAGGTTATTTCTCCAACGACCTCTCGATCGATCTCGGCACAGCCAACACTTTGATCTATGTTCGCGGGCGCGGCATCGTGCTCAACGAGCCATCCGTAGTCGCGGTCCAGGACGAGCCGACACGTGGCGGCAAAATCATCGTCGCGGTTGGTGCCGAGGCGAAGAACATGCTGGGTCGCACGCCGGGACACATCACGGCCGTGCGGCCGATGAAGGACGGCGTGATCGCCGACTTCACCTACACCGAGAAGATGCTGCAGTACTTCATCAAGAAGGTGCATGGCAATCGGCTGCTCAACCCGAGTCCGCGCGTGCTGGTGTGCGTGCCGTTCGGTTCCACCCAGGTGGAAAAGCGCGCGATCAAGGAGAGTGCCGAAGGAGCGGGCGCACGCAGCGTCGACACTGTGTACGAGCCGATGGCCGCGGCGGTCGGCGCCGGCCTGCCGGTCCACGAGGCCCGCGGCTCGATGGTGCTCGACGTCGGCGGCGGAACTTCGGAAGTCGCGGTCATCTCCCTCAACGGCATCGTGTATGCGTCCTCGGTGCGCATCGGTGGCGACCGCTTCGATGAAGCGATCACCAATTACGTGCGTCGCAATTACGGCATCCTGATCGGTGAAGCGACCGCGGAACGCGTCAAGCTCGAAATCGGTTCGGCCTACCCGGGCCAGCAGGTTCGCGAGATGTCGGTCAAGGGTCGCAATCTCTCCGAAGGCGTGCCGCGCAGCTTCACGCTCAACAGCAACGAGATTCTCGAAGCACTGCAGGAGCCGTTGCAAGGCATCGTCGGAGCCGTGAAGCAGGCGCTCGAGCAGACTCCGCCCGAGCTCGGCGCCGATGTGGCCGACCGCGGCATCGTTCTCACCGGCGGCGGCGCACTGCTGCGCGACATCGACAAGCTCCTGATGGAAGAAACCGGCTTGCCAGTCGTAGTGGCCGACGACCCGCTCACCTGCGTAGCGCGCGGCGGCGGCCGTATTCTCGAGCTCACCGACGAACACGGGCCGGGGATGTTCGGACTGGAGTGAGCCACCGGCTCACCAATGGTCGCGTTTCGCAACGCTGAGTCCCGACCGATCCTGGGGCGCGGCCCGTCTCCAGGCTTACGCTTCTTTTTCTTTGGCCTGCTCGCGATCGGCCTGATGTGGCTCGACCAGCGCCAGGGCTACCTGGAAGCCGCGCGCCGCGGCCTGTCGATGGCGACCTATCCGATCCAGGTCGCAGTCAACTCTCCCGCGGCCTTCTGGGATTGGCTGCACGACGTCTTCGCCACGCGGGAGCGATTGCAGAAGGAAAATGCGCAGCTGCAGCTCCGGCTGCGCGATTCGGACTTCCGGCTGATGCGTTTCGCCGATCTCGAGCAGGAAAACCTGCGGCTGCGAGGACTGCGTGATGCCACTTCGCGCGTGGCGCAGCGCTTCATCGTCGCCGAGATCCTGCGGGTCGACCTGAACCCGCTCCGTCGCCGTGTGATCATCAACAAGGGCAGCCGTGACGGTGCGTTCAAGGGTCAGCCAATACTCGATGCGACCGGTGTTGTCGGGCAAATCACGCGCGCCGGGACATTTTCCTCCGAGGCGATCCTCATCGCCGACGCCGAGCATGCGATCCCGGTCCAGGTGAATCGCAACGGGCTGCGCACCATCGCGCTCGGCACCGGCGACCTGCATCTGCTCAGCCTGCCGTTTCTGCCCACGAACGCCGATATCAAGGTCGGAGACCTGGTCGTTTCCTCCGGCCTCGGCGGCGTGTTTCCTGGCGGGTACCCGGTCGCGACGGTGGTCAAGGTCGACAGGGCGGCCACTCAGACAAACGCTGAGATCGTGGCTGAGACGGCGGCCAAGCTCGATCGTGATCGCGAGGTGCTGCTCATCTGGACCGACGAGCCGCCGATCGATGTCGAGCCGTCCGAGCCCGCTGCGCCCGCCGCGAAGAACGGATCGAAGCCATGAGCCGCGACACGCTGAACCGGGTGCCGATGCTGTTGAGCGTGGTCGCAGGGCTCATCCTCAGCATTCTGCCGCTGCCCAACTGGCTCAACCTGGCGCGCCCGGATTTCCTCGTGATCGTGGTGCTGTACTGGTCCATCATGGTGCCGCGGGCGGGCGGCCTGACGCTCGCCTTTCTCGCCGGGCTGCTGCTCGATGCCTCCAAGGGCGTAGTGCTGGGGCAGCATGCGCTGGCGCTGTGCCTCTGCACCTACATTGCGATCAAGCTGCACCTGCGCGTGCGCATCTTTCCGGTCTGGCACCAGGCCCTCACCGTGTTCTGGCTGCTGGTGATCTACCAGTTCATGCTGTTCTGGATCGATGGCATGACCGGGCACCAGATCACCAACTACCTGCGCTGGCTGCCGGCATTCACCGGCGCCGCCTTGTGGCCGGTGTTCGCCGGACTGCTCGGTAACGCGTACCAACGCACGTAGAAGTCGCCGTGATCAGCAGCGTCCGCATCAAGGATCACTGGGCCGAGCAGCGCATGTTCCTGCGCCGCACGATCGCGGCCGGCATCATCATGACCCTGCTGATGGGCGCCGTGCTCATCAAGCTGGTCCAGCTGCAGGTGGTGCGGCACGACTACTATTTCGATCTCTCGCAGGGCAACCGCGTGCGGGTCGAGCCGCTGCCCCCGAATCGCGGTCTGATCCTGGATCGCAACGGCCTGGTGCTCGCGGAGAACCTGCCCGCGTATCAGCTGGAACTGACGCGCGAGCTGGTCCCGGATATCGCTGCCACGCTGCAGATTCTGGTCGGTTTGAAACTGGTCGAGAGCGACGACCTCGATCGGCTGAAGCGACTGATCCGTTCGCGTCCCTTGTACGAATCGGTACCGATCCGCCTGCAGCTCACCGACGAAGAGGTCGCGCGCTTTGCCGTGCGCCGCCACGATATTCCGGGGGTCGAGATCCGCACTCGGCTCACGCGCCACTACCCGTACGGGGCGCTTGCTGTCCATGCGCTCGGCTACGTGAGCGCCATCAGCGAGCAGGACCTGTTGCACATCGATGCCAGCCAGTACGCAGGAACCACGCTGATCGGCAAGGTGGGCGTGGAAGCTTCGTACGAGCAGGAGCTGCATGGTACGACCGGATTCCGGCAAATCCTGGTCAACGCCCAGGGCCGACCGGTTGAAACGGTGAATCCGCTGCAGGACGATCTGCGATCGAAGTCCCCGATCTCCGGTAGCGACCTGATCCTGAGCCTCGACCTGCGTGCGCAGCGCGCCGCGGAGGAGGCGCTCGCGGGAAGACGCGGTGCAGTTATCGCGATCGATCCGACCAATGGCGACGTGATCGCTTTTGTGAGCCTGCCGGGATTCGATCCGAACACCTTCGCGCGCGGCCTGAGCCGCAACGACTACGCGGCGCTCGAAACGAATATCGATCGCCCGCTCTTCAACCGCGTGTTGCGCGGCGCTTATCCGCCCGGTTCGACGATCAAGCCCGTGATGGCGCTCGCCGGCCTCGACTACGCCGCGATCGATCCCAACCAGGTGCGTTACTGCCGCGGCTTCTTCATGCTGCCCGGAAGCAGTCGGCGGTATCGCGACTGGAAACCCGAAGGCCACGGCTGGGTGAACATGCAGGAGGCGGTCGCGCAATCGTGCGACACCTATTTCTACAACTTGGCACAGACACTGGGGATCGACCGGCTGTCGGCGTTTCTCAGCAAGTTCGGGCTTGGGCAGCGCACTGGTATCGACATCGACGGCGAGAAACCCGGCCTCGTGCCCTCGCGCGAATGGAAGCTAAAGACCTTCCGTGACGCCGAGCGCAACTGGTACCCGGGCGATACCGTCATCCTCGGCATCGGGCAGGGCTACATGCTCGCTACGCCGCTGCAGCTGGCTCACGTCGCCAGCATCATTGCCGCACACGGCACGACCTTTCAGCCGCGCCTGGTGACGGCAGTGCGCAACGCCCACACCGGCCAGGTGCGTCGCTTGCCGACGCAGGCCTCACCGCCGGTGGATCCCGACGAGACTGCCCGCTGGCAACGGGTCGTCGACGCCATGGTGGCGGTGATGAGCTCGGCCCACGGCACAGCACGCGCCACCGGCGCCGGCTCGGCGTACCAGATCGCGGGCAAGACCGGCACCGCGCAGGTGTTCAGCGTCGGTCAGAACGAGAAGTACAATGAAAAGGAAGTCGAGGAACGCATGCGCGATCATGCCTTGTTCATCAGCTTCGCGCCCGCGGATGCGCCACGTATCGCGGTCGCGGTCCTGGTCGAGAACGGCGGCCACGGCGCGAGCGTGGCGGCTCCGGTCGCACGCAAGGTCATGGATGCGTACCTGCTGCCTGAGGCGCCCAAGCCCGAACCTCCCAAGACATGATCTACGACGACCTGCAACCTTCAACCGCGCGGCGGACGCTGACAGCATCGGCGCGCCTGCTGGGAAAGCCGCGGCTCGATGGGCCGCTGCTGCTCGCGATCTGCGCCACGGCGGTATTCGGGCTGGCGATTCTCTACAGCGCCAGCGGTGAAGACCTCGCGCTCGCGCGCGGGCAATTCCTGCGCATGATCCTCGGCCTCATCATGCTGGTGCTGCTCGCGCAGGTGAGCCCGAAATACCTGCGCATGTCGGCGCCCTGGATCTACGCGCTCGGCATCGTGCTGCTGGTGATCGTCGCGGTGATCGGCGATATCGGCAAGGGCGCGCAACGCTGGCTGGACCTGGGAGTGCTCCGCTTCCAGCCCTCGGAGATCATGAAGCTTGCCGTGCCGATGGCATGCGCGTGGTTCCTGCACGAGCGACCGCTGCCGCCTGATCTCAAGCTGGTGCTCGTCCTGGGCGTCCTGATCCTGGTTCCCGTCGGCCTCATCGCCGAGCAGCCGGACCTGGGGACGGCGCTGCTCATCGGTGCGTCAGGTGTGTTGGTCGTGCTCCTCGCCGGCCTGCGCGTGCGAGTCATCGTCGCGGTCATGGCACTGCTGCCCGCGCTCGCCTGGGTGGGCTGGGGCATGCTGCATGACTACCAACGCAAACGCGTGCTGACATTTCTCACGCCCGAGAGCGATCCGCTGGGCGCTGGTTACCACATCATCCAGTCGCAGATCGCGCTCGGCTCGGGCGGGGTGTTCGGCAAGGGCTGGATGAATGGCAGCCAGGCGCAGCTCGAGTTCCTGCCGGAACGCTCGACCGATTTCATCTTCGCCGTCGCGGGCGAGGAGTTCGGCCTCATCGGCCTCATGCTGCTGCTCGGCCTGTACCTGTTCATTATCGGCCGCGGCATGTACCTGGCGATGCAATGCCAGGACACCTTCTCGCGCCTGGTGGCCGGCAGCATCAGCCTGACTTTCTTCGTCTACGTGTTCGTGAACGCGGGAATGGTGAGCGGACTGCTGCCGGTCGTCGGCGTGCCGCTGCCGCTGGTCAGTTACGGCGGCACTTCCATGGTGACCCTCATGGCAGGTTTCGGTATCCTCATGTCGCTCCACTCGCACCGCAAACTCGTGGGATCGTAGCCCGACCGGATTCACGCATGGGCGCGACCTGCATGGACGCTGTAGACCCGTATCGATGACTGTAACTTCAGCGCGTGCCGCCTTTCGTGCCCTGAGCGGCGCGCTGCTGCTCGTGGCCGTGGTCGGTGCCGACGAACCACCGGCAGTACAGATCGACCCTGCTCGCCCTTCGGTGCAGGCGTTCATCGCACGCATGAGCGCGCAGCACGGTTTCTCCACCGATGAGCTCACACAGCTGTTCGCGCAGGCGAAAACGCAGCAGGCGATCCTCGATGCCATGTCGAAGCCGACCGAGCGCGCCCTTGCCTGGTATGAATATCGCGCGCGCTTCCTGACCGAGCAGCGCATCGCGGATGGCGCGCAGTTCTGGGCTGAGCATCGTGAGCTGCTGGACGAGACCTCGAAGCGCTACGCAGTAGCGCCGCAGTACCTGATCGCGATCCTCGGTGTCGAGACCTCTTATGGGCGGATCATGGGCCGCTACCGGGTGCTCGATGCGCTCAGCACGCTGGCCTTCGACTACCCGGCGCGCTCGGCCTACTTCACGAGCGAGCTCGAGCAGTTTCTGCTGCTCACGCGCGAGGAGTCACTGGACGCACTGGCGCCGGTCGGTTCTTACGCGGGAGCCATGGGCGCGCCGCAGTTCATGCCGGGGAGCTTGCGCCGCTTCGGCGTCGATGCCGATGGCGATGGCAAGCGCGATCTCTGGACTGATTGGGCCGATATCCTCGGCAGCATCGGCAACTACTTTCACGTGCATGGCTGGCAGGCCGACGGCCTCGTGCTCACCGACGTCGAGATCGACCAGGCGCATGCCCATGATCTCGACTCCCGCCCGCTGGCGCTCGATGAGACCGTGGCCTCTCTCAAGGGGAAGGGCGTGCAGTTCCACGAGGCGGTGCCGGATGATGCGCCCGCAATGCTGATCGCTGCGGACGAAGCCGATGAAGTGCGCTTTCGCGTCGGGCTGAACAACTTCTACGTGATCACCCGCTACAATCGCAGCCCGTTGTACGCGATGGCGGTATACGAGCTTGCGAACCGAATCCTCGAGCGCACCTTCCGCGATGAGCCGCCGCCGGACTGAGGCTGTCAGCGTCGCGGTCCTGCTGCTGGTCGCGGCCTGCAAATCGACTCCGCCGCGCCCTGCCCCGCCCCCGACCCTTCCGCCACCGCCACCGCCGGCGGATGTCACCAAGATTCCCGACGCTGTGCCGCGCGTCGAGCCACGCAGTCGCAGTGGCAATCCGCCGTTCTACGAGGTCGACGGACGACGCTACTTCGTGCTCGGATCGAGCGATGGTTACCTGGAGCGCGGCGTCGCGTCCTGGTATGGCCCGGACTTTCACGGTGGGCGCACCGCCACCGGCGAGACCTACGACATGTATGCGATGACCGCGGCCCACAAGACGCTGCCCTTGCCCTGCTTTGTGCAGGTGACCAACCTGCGCAACGGCCAAAGCGTCGTGGTGCGCGTGAACGATCGCGGCCCCTTCGTCGCCAACCGGCTCATCGATCTCTCGTACTCGGCGGCAGTGCGGCTCGGCATGATTCGCGACGGCACGGCGCTCGTCGAAGTACGCAGTGTCGCTGGACCCGGTGCGGGCGCTGCGGTGACGACCGCTTCCGGCACTTCGTCGCCGCTGCCGGCAGCAGCGGTCGCACCGGCGCCGGCCGCTCCCGTGGATACGCTCTACATACAAGCCGGCGCATTCTCAGATCCCGCGAATTCGGAGCGCCTGTTGCAGAAATTGCGCGCCGCGGGCATCGGCCCGGCCTTCGTACGCAACGACCAGGTCAGCGGGAAGGCCCTGTATCGCGTGCGCGTCGGACCGGTGCCTTCGGTCGCGGAGTTCGATCGTCTGGTCGAGGAACTGAAGGGGATCGGCGTCGATGACGCGCGGCTCGCGGTCGAATGATCCGGGGTCTCGCCATGGCCGCCAAACCGGCTAAACTGCGCGCCTCCACCATCGGTTCGCACCTCACGATGAAACGGACGACCCTCGCCCTCACCGGCCTGCTGCTGGTTTGCAATATCTCGCTCGCGGCCGACGTGCCGGTGCCGCCGCCGCCGGCTCTGAAGGCGCGCAGCTACATCCTCGTCGATCACGACAGCGGTCGGGCGCTGGTCGAGAACAACGCCGACGAGCGGCTCGACCCGGCCAGCATCACCAAGCTGATGACGGCCTACGCCGTGTTCCACGCGCTCAAGGACGGCAAGCTTTCGCTCAAGGACAACATCACCATCAGCGAGCATGCGTGGAAGGCGGAGGGTTCGCGCACCTTCGTCCAGGTCGGCACGCAAGTACCAATCGAGGTGCTGATCCAGGGAATGATCGTGCAGTCAGGGAACGATGCCACGATCGCGCTCGCCGAGCGCGTCGGCGGCACCGAGGAAACGTTTGCCGCGCTGATGAACAACTATGCCAAGCAGCTCGGCATGAAGGGCTCGCACTTCGTGAACAGCTCCGGGCTCCCCTCGCCCGAGCACTACATGACCGCGCGCGACATGGCGATCCTCGGCTCGGCCATCATTCGCGAGTTCCCCGACTACTATAAGTGGTACTCGCAACGCGAATTCACCTGGAACAAGATCCGGCAGGAGAATCGCAACGGCCTGCTGGGGCGCGATCCGAGTGTCGATGGCATGAAGACCGGCCACACGGAGACGGCGGGGTATTGCCTGGTCACCTCGGCGAAGCGCGACAACATGCGGCTGATCTCGGTGGTCCTCGGGACGGCGTCGATGAAGGCGCGCGAGGATGCGAGCCAGGCGTTGCTCAACTACGGCTACACGTTCTACGAAACCCGCAAGCTCCACAAGGCGGGCGAGTCGCTGCAGGCCGCGCGTGTCTGGAAAGCCGCGTTCACTCCCGCGCAGATCGGCTTGCGTCGCGATCTCTACATCACGGCGCCGCGCGGTCAGTTCAGCAGTCTCAAGACCACGATCGAGGTGCAACCGAGGCTGATCGCACCACTCCCGGCGCAGAAACCCGTCGGGACTCTGACGGTGAGCCTCCGTGAACAAGTGCTCGACAAACGCTACGTCTACCCGGTGCGTGACGTGCCGCAGGGCGGCTGGTGGCGACGCATGGTGGACAGCATCCTGCTCTGGCTCGAGTAATGGCCGCACCGTTCCCGATCGCTTACCTCGACGGTACGTTCGTGCCGTTGCAGGACGCGCGGGTCTCGCCGCTCGACCGCGCATTCCTGTACGCCGACAGCGTCTACGAGGTGATGCCGGTCTACGGCGGCCGCGTGTTTCGCTTCCGCGAGCATTTCGACCGGCTCGATCGCAGTCTCGGCGAGCTGCGCATGCGCCCGGTGTATTCCCGCGAGCAGTGGGCCAAAATCTGCGATGGACTGATCGAGCGCAACGGCGGCGGCGACATGTACCTGTACGTGCAGGTCACGCGCGGTGCCGAGCATGGCCGCAACCACGCGCCGTTGCCCGACATCGAGCGCACGGTGTTCGCGTTCGCTTCGCCACTGCCGCCCGTGACGCGCGAGCGCATGGAACACGGCGTGGCCGCCGTGACGGCCGAGGACACGCGCTGGTCGCGCTGCGACATCAAATCGACCGCGCTCCTCGCCAACGTCATGCTCAAGCAGCTGGCGGTGGACGCGAATGCGACCGAAACGATCCTGCTGCGCGACGGCATGATGATGGAGGGCGCGTCCACGACTGTGCACGTCGTGGTGGGTGGGGAGATCCGCACGCCGCCCAAGTCGCACAGCATTCTTCCCGGCACCACGCGCGACGTCGTGAGCGAACTCGCCACCCGCGAGCGCATTCCGTTCCGCTCAACCTCCGTCACCAACGCGCAGCTCAGGGCGGCCGACGAAATATTCATCGCAGCCGCAACGATCGGCACGCTTGCAGTCACGCGCCTGGACGACAAGCCCGTGGGCGCGGGCGTCCCCGGGCCCATCTGGAAGCGGATCCACGCAGCCTACGAGTCCTACAAGCGCGAGCTGGCCGCGACTCCCGCCTATTGAACTTCAGTGCGCACCCATGCCCGACGTATTTGAATTTCCCTGTGAATTTCCGGTCAAGGTCATGGGCCGCGCGACCGACGACTTCCGTCGCCTCGCGCGCGAGATCGTCACGCGCCACGCGGGTGTGCTCGGCGAAGACCGGGTGATCGAACGGCTGAGCCAGGATGAAAACTTCGTCTCGCTCACATTCACGTTCCGCGCTTCGAGCCGCGAGCAGCTTGACGCGCTCTACCGCGAGCTGACCGCCGCCGAAGATGTCCTGATCGCTCTATGATGGTCCTGGTGATCGTTCGATGAACTCCCTCGTCTGCTGGAAATGTGGGGCATCGCTCGCAGCACTGACACTGCCGCTGCGGCGGCTCGAGGAATGCAAGGCGTGTGGCGCGGAACTGCATGTGTGTCGCATGTGCGTCGACTACGACACCTCGGTCGCCAAGAGCTGCCGCGAACCGATCGCCGAGGAAGTGAAGGAGAAGGAGCGCGCGAACTTCTGCGACTACTTCCAGCCGCGCCCGCATGCCTATCGGCCGCGTGATGAGACCCAGGCGCGTAAATCGCGATCCGCGCTGGATTCCCTGTTCGGCAATCAGCCTGGCGGTGGCGCCGAATCGACTGCCGACAGCTCTCGCGCCCGGCTCGACGAGCTGTTCAAGAAGAAATAGAGCCGGCGCACCAGTATCGGCTCGAGCCGCGCCGCGACGCTGTCCACATCCGCGTGACCCGACAGATCAGCGAGACGCGCGACTTCGAGGCCCGCATAGCCGCAAGGATTGATGCGGGTAAAGGGCTCGACGTCATTGCTGACATTGAGCGCGAGGCCATGAAAGCTCGCGCCGCGCCGCACGCGCAAGCCGATACTCGCGAGCTTGCGAGCACCGACGTACACACCAGGCGCGTCGCGGCGTGCCGCCGCTTCGACACCCAGCTCGCCACACAACTCGATCACTGAAGCCTCGAGGCAGGTCACGAGGTCGCGGATTCCAAGGCGCGCCCGTTTCAAATCGACGAGCGGGTAGACCACCAGCTGGCCCGGACCGTGATAGGTCACCTGTCCGCCACGATCCACGTGCACCACTGGAATGCCGGCGGGTGCGAGCACATGCTCGCGCCGTCCGTTGAGACCAAGTGTGAAGACGGGTGGATGCTCGAGGAACCAGATTTCGTCGCGCGTCGCGGCGTCACGCGAGTCGGTGAAGCGCTGCATGGCGCGCCAGGTCGGCTCGTACTCGACCAATCCGAGCCGCCGGACGACGGGACCCGTCTGGTCGTTGGCTGCAGCGCCGCTCGTGACCGCGTGCATGGTTGTCAGTCCGATGCGACGGCAGAACTGCCGAGTCCCGCGTTGTTGCGCTCGAGCGCACGCTCGGCGCGATAGCTCGATCGCACCAGGGGACCCGAGACGATCTCGAGAAAGCCGAGCTCGAGTCCCGCCGCGCGATAGCTGGCGAATTCCTCCGGAGTCACGAAGCGCTCGACCGCCAGATGGTTCATGGTGGGCCGCAGGTACTGACCGAGGGTCACGATATCCACGCCCGCCGCGCGCAGATCGCGCAGGGTTTCCAGAATCTCGGCGTCCGTTTCACCGAGACCGAGCATCAGGCTGGTCTTGGTCAGCGCCGCGGGCTGGTAGCGCTTGGCGTGAGCCAGCACTTCGATCGTCTGCTCGTAACCGGCCCGCGGGTCGCGCACCGGATGCGTCAGACGGCGCACGGTCTCGACGTTCTGCGCGAACACATCGACACCCGAGTCGATGACCGTTTCCACGTCCTCGAGCACGCCCTGGAAGTCCGGTGTAAGGGCTTCGACGGCGGTGCCCGCGTTGAGATCCTTGATGGCCCGCACGCATGCGGCGTAGTGGGCCGCGCCGCCATCGGCAAGATCATCACGATCGACCGAAGTCAGCACCACGTACTTCAGCTTCATGAGCGCCACGGAGCGCGCCACGTTCGCGGGCTCCTCCGCGTCGAGCCAGCCGCGCGGGTTGCCGGTATCGACAGAACAGAACCGGCACGCACGGGTGCACACCGCGCCCATCACCATGATTGTCGCCGTGCCTGCGTTCCAGCATTCGCCGATGTTCGGGCACTTGGCTTCCTCGCACACCGTGCTCAGGCGATGCTCGCGCACGATCTGGCGCACGGCATCGAAGGCAGCGCCGCTCGCGAGTGGTGCCTTCAGCCACCGCGGCTTGCCGCCGAGCGCGCGCGCACCGTCCACGCCCCGGGATTTCACGCCGTCCTTGATGGCAGTGAAACCCTGCGGGGTCAGGTACTTCTCGCCGCTGCGAATCCGCTCGCCGGGCTGAGCGATGGGAATGCCTTTGAAATTCGTCATGGGTATTACCAACCGTCAGCCGATCTTACCCGACTGCAACTGCGCCAACCTTTCGGGCGTGCCCACGTCGCTCCAGACGCCCTGGTAGACCTCGCCCGTCAGGGAACTGGAGTCGATCGCGCGTTGCAGGAGCGGCAGCAGCGGAAATCGGCCCGCTGTGCAGCCCGCAAAAAACTCGGGGCGGTAGATCGCGATGCCCGAAAACGTGTAAGTCTTGCCGCCCGCCCTCGTCACCCGCCCGGTTTCGAGGCCGAAGTCGCCTTGCCCGTGATGGGAAGGATTCGGCACCAGGACGAGATGTGCCAGCTTCCCCGCCCCAAGCGACAGGCGCGACATGGGGAAGTCGGTCCAGACATCACCATTCACTACCGCGAACGGCCCGGGACCCAGGAATGAAAGTGCGTTGAAGATCCCGCCCGCCGTCTCGAGCGGCTGTGGTCCTTCATCGCAGTAGTGGATTGCAACGCCCCATTGCGAGCCATCGCCCAGGGCGGCACGGATGCGCTCGCCAAGCCAGGAGAGATTCACGACCAGTTCTCGCACGCCGGCCGCGTGCAGCGCCTCGAGGTGATACTCGATGAGCGCGCGACCTCGCACCTTGAGCAGCGGCTTCGGGGCCGTATCGGTGAGCGGACGCATGCGCTCGCCGCGTCCCGCCGCAAGGATCATCGCCTTCACGCACGCGCCTCGGCGGTGCGCTGGGCCAGGACCGGCTCGACCTGCCGGCGCAGGAACCCGCCCAACGGCTCGAGTTCGGCGTGACGCGCGCAAGCTCCCTGCACGTACCTGAGCGTCAGCGGCAGGTTGTCGAGGTATTCCGCCTTGCCGTCGCGATGGAACAGGCGCGAGAAGATGCCGAGCACCTTCACATGCCGCTGCACTCCCATCAAATCGAACCAGCGCAGGAATTGCGCTTCGTCCGGGCCGACTTCGACGCCATTCGCCTGCGCCATGGAGCGGTAGCGCAGCACCCATTCCTGCACCCGCGCTTGCGGCCACCCGATGTAGCAATCGCGAAACAGCGATACGAGGTCGTAGGTGACGGGGCCGTGCACCGCGTCCTGGAAATCGAGCACACCCGGGTTGTCACCCGGAAACACCATCAGGTTGCGCGAATGGTAGTCACGATGCACGAACACCCTGGGCTGCGACAGCGCTGCACGACACAGCACGTCGAAGGTCTCCGCCAGCATCTGCTGCTGGTCCGCGCTGAGCTCCAGTTTGAGGTGACGCGCGCAGAACCATTCGGGCATCAACTTCATCTCGCGTTCCAGCACCGCGCGCTCGTATCCCGGCAGGCGCTGCGCATGTGCGGCGCCGCGCGACTGGATGCGATTCAGCGTCATCATCGCGTCCAGGTAGTGCGATTCGACGCTGTGGTTGGCGCTGAGGTCTTCCAGGTAGTGGCGCGTGCCGAGATCCGTGACCAGCAGAAAGCCCTGGGCCGGTTGCTCCGCGAGGATGCGCGGCACGTGCACGCCGATTTCCGCCAGCATGCGTGCGATGGTGAGATACGGCCGCACGTCCTCACGTCCGGGCGGCGCATCCATCGCGATGAAGGTCTCGCCATCGCGCCACACGCGAAAATAGCGGCGAAAACTGGCATCGCCCGAAGCCGGCGCGATCCGGTCGGCGCCGAACGTGAGCTCGTGCTCGAGCCAATCACGCAGCAACTCGAGTCGCGCGTCGCTAATGGGCCGATCTCCGTGGGGAAACAAAGCTCATTATAATGTGTCCCAACGCAGTACCCCCGCAAAAATCAAGTACTTGACCGCCTTGCAACGCTCGCCTCGCTCCCAATCACAGCTCGCTATCCTGGCAATCGCCCTCGCCTGCGGCCGTGCCGTCGCTGACGAGCCCTGTTGCGGCGATCCCCACTTGTGCGGGGAGGTCGCCGCGCCGCTCCCTCCACCCACGTCGACCGCCAAGCCGGGCGATGAAGACATCGAGGTGAGCAGCCAGGGCGCCGAGCTCAGCCGCACCGGCGATGCGCTATTGAAAGGCAAAGTGGACGTGCGCCAGGGTGACCGGCATCTCAGTGCTGAAGATGTCCAGTACGACAATACCAACCGGACGCTGAAGGTCGAAGGCAACGTCGACTACGAGGACCCGCTGGTGAGAGTGCGGGGCGAGTCGGGCACCTACGACGCGGAGGGTGGCGCTTCCTTCGGCGGCGCCGAGTTCGAGTTGCCGTCGCGCCCGGCACGGGGCACTGCCAGGGAAATCGTCGTCAAGCGCGACGGCCATGTGAGCCTTGACGAAGTGAAGTACACCACCTGTCCCGCAGGCAACGAGGACTGGGTGCTCAAGGCGGGCGACATCGATCTCGACACGACCGAGCGCAACGGCAGCGGCAAACGCATCCGCCTCGACTTCAAGGGCGTGCCCATTCTCTACACGCCGTACATCTCGTTCCCTCTCGGCAATGAGCGCAAGAGCGGTTTCCTGTTCCCGGAATTCGGCGTATCGAGCCTCAACGGCATCCAGTTCGGCGTCCCCTACTATTTCAATCTCGCCCCCAATTACGACCTGGGCCTGACACCGCGGATCTGGACCGATCGCGGCGTGATGGCCGAGGGCGAGTTTCGCTATCTCGGCCACGGCGAGCGCGGTGAGCTCGATGCCCTCGTGCTCCCCAACGACAGGTTGCGCCACGAGGATCGCAGCTACGTGCATTGGGCCGATCTCAGCGATTTCGGCGAGAGCTGGAGATTCACGGTCGATGCTGCCAATGCCAGCGATTCGAACTACTTCGAGGACTTCGGCCAGGGCTCCGCGATCACGAGCACGCTGTTCGTCAAGCGCGACGCGCAGCTGCGCTATTACGGCGAGCACTGGAGCCTGGTCGGCCAAGCGGAGAACTTCCAGACCATCGATCAGACGATTGCGCCGGAGTCGCTCCCTTATACGATCCTGCCGCGCGTCCTGGCGCGCGGCCTGTGGGAGCAGATGCCGCTCGGTTTCGAATACGAGATCGATGGCGAGGCGGTCAATTTCGATCGCCACGTGGGCGTGACCGGCGCGCGGCTGGACGTGGCACCTGCCATCCGCTGGCCGCTGCGCCGTCCGGGCTACTACATCGTGCCCGAGATCGCCTACCGCTACACGACCTACGACCTGTCGGGTGTTGTTGCCGGTCAGTCGACCTCGCCGTCGCGCTCGGCGCCGATCATGAGTCTCGACACCGGCCTGACTTTCGAGCGCATCAGCTCCAAGCGCATCACCACCCTCGAACCGCGCCTGCTCTATCTCTATGTGCCGTTCCGCGACCAGAACGACCTCCCGGTATTCGACACCGCCATTCCGGATCTCAACCTGGTAGAGCTCTTCCGCCCCAACCGTTACGTGGGCGCGGACCGCCTGAGCGATGCCAACCAGTTGAGCGGCGGCCTCACGGCCCGGCTCCTCGATACTGCCAGCGGACGGCAGTTCCTGAGCGGCACGCTCGGTGAAACCTGGTACTTCGAGAGCCCCCAGGTCGTGCTCCCCGGCGAAGTGCCGTCGAATCGCCAGTACTCGAATTTCATCGGCGAGCTGGAGCTCAGCGCTTACCGGCACTGGAACATCCGCATGGGCGTCGAGTGGAATCCGGACGCCAGGCGCAGCGAGAAAGGCCAGTTCAGCGTGCAATACAAGCCCGCCGCGCAATCGGTGGTCAACGTTGGGTACCGCTTCCGGCGCGACTCGATCGAACAGGTCGACGGTTCCATCGCGTGGCCGATCGCCCGGCGGTGGAACGTCTACACCGGCATCGTCTATTCGTTGCTCGACTCCTCGCTGATCGATCAGTTCGCCGGATTCGAATTCGCCAGCTGCTGCTGGCGCGTGCGCCTGGTGCAGCGGCGCTACGTCAGCAGCCGGACCGGGGAACGGGACAGTTCCCTCGCCTTGCAGCTGGAACTCACCGGTCTGAGCAGTGTCGGAGTGCCCGCGGACGCTTTCCTCGAGAACGCAATTCGAGGATACTCGCGCACCCGTCCGGAGCCCTAGATTTTCACGGATTTTTCCCATGCGCCTGATCAGATTGCTGCTGCTCTCGATCGCCCTGCTGAGCGGCATTGCGCTCGCCCAGACCCGCGAGCTCGCCACCAGCGGCGTACTGCTGGACCGCGTCGCGGCCGTCGTGAACGACGGCGTGGTGCTGAAGAGCGAAGTCGACAGCCAGACCCAGATGATCAGCGAGCGTCTGCAGCAGCAACGCACGGAGCTTCCGCCCGCGAACGTGCTGCGCCAGCAGATCCTCGAGCGCCTGGTGCTGCAGGAGATCCAGCTGCAGCGCGCCGATCGCGGCGGCGTCACCGTCTCGGACGAGATGCTCAACAACGCGCTCAAGGACGTGGCGGCGCGCAACAAGATACCGCTCGACCAGCTGCCGACCGCGCTGGAAGCGCAGGGCATCAACTACGCCGCCTACCGCGATTCGGTGCGCAAGGAAATGACGATCTCGCTGCTGCGCCAGCGCGATGTGCTGAGCAAGATCATCGTGACGCCGCGCGAGGTGGACCAGTATCTCGCCAAGCAGAGCACCTCGATCGAGAGCCAGGAATTCAACGTGTCGCACATCCTGGTGTCCCTGCCCCAGGCGGCGACTCCCGGGCAGCTCGAGGAAGTCAGCGCCCGCGCCCACGACATCTACGAGCGGGCGCGCAAGGGCGAGGACTTCGCGCAGCTCGCGGTCACCTATTCCAACAGCCAGACCGCGCTCGATGGCGGAGCGCTCGGCTGGCGCAAGGGCCCGCAGTTGCCGAGTTTCATTGGCGACCTGGTCGCGCACATGCAGCCGGGCGACATCTCCGAGCCGGTGCGCACGCCGAGCGGCTTTCACATCATCAAGCTCAACGAGCGGCGCGGCGCCGAACAACAGGTGATGGTCAACCAGGTGCACGCCCGCCACATCCTGATGCGCACCAACGAACTGCAGGACGATGCGACCGTGAAGCAGAAGCTCGAGGCGATCCGCACGCGCATCCTCAACGGCGAGGACTTCGCGGGCCTCGCAGCCGTCACTTCCGAGGATCCAGGTTCGGCAGCCGAAGGCGGCGACCTCGGCTGGGAAGCACCGTCGACCTTTGCGGCGGAATTCGCGAAGGTGCTCGGGGAGCTGAAGGACAACGAGATCAGCGAGCCGTTCCAGTCGCAGTTCGGCTGGCACATCGTTCAGCTCCTCGGAACGCGTACGCATGACAACACCGACGAAGTGCGTCGGCAGCGTGCCTACGTGGCACTCCGTGACAGCAAAGCCGACGAAGAAACCGAGCTCTGGCTGCGAAAGCTGCGGGACGAGGCCTTCGTCGAATACAAGATGTAGTCACGCGGGCCGCTAGGGAAGGTCTGCACAGGTTTCATGGGCGCGACCGTGTCCTCCGCAAGCTTCTGGCTAGGCGCGAGGCGCAGTCGATATGTCGATATCGACAAGACTCGCAACGACGCCAGAAGCTTGCCGAGGCCGGTCCCAAACGGGTTGCGCCGCGAACGGGCAGCTGCGGCGTTGCACCGCTTGCCAATGGAATGGACCATTGACTGCGCGGTGCGCCTGGCATCTGCTCCGTTGGCGACGCAACACGCCTCATGAAACCTGTGCAGACCTTCCCTGATACGTACCTCCCGAGAATCATCCTGACCTCAGGTGAGCCGGCGGGTGTCGGGCCGGATCTGTGCCTCAAGCTCGCTGAACAGGATTGGCCCTGTGACCTCATCGTTGCGGCGGATCCCGGTTTGCTTGGCGAGCGAGCGAGGTTGCTGAACCTCGACCTGCAAGTCGAACCGTATTCACAGGCCGCGGAACGCGTTTCGCATCGCGCCCGATCGCTGCGCGTCCTCGCCATCGCGCTCGCGGCTCCCGCCGAGCCCGGCCGCCTCAATCGCGACAACGCACGCTACGTCCTCGGTCTCCTCGATCGGGCGATCGACGGCTGTGTGCAACGCGAATTCGATGCAATGGTCACCGCGCCGGTGCAGAAGAGCGTCATCAACGACGCCGGAATTCCTTTCACCGGCCATACTGAATACATCGCCGCCCGAACTCAGGCGTCGCGCCCCGTGATGATGCTGGTGGCCGAGCGGCTGCGTGTGGCACTCGCGACGACGCACCTGCCGCTGCGTGCAGTGAGCAAAGCCTTGAGCGGCGCGCTGCTGCGGGAGGTCCTGCGGGTGCTCGACACGGACCTGCGCCAGCGCTTTGGAATCGCGCGGCCGCGCATCCTGGTGTGTGGGCTCAACCCGCACGCCGGCGAAGGTGGCCATCTGGGCCGCGAAGAGATCGAAGTCATCGCGCCGGCAGTGCACGAAGCGCGTCGGGCCGGCATCGACGCCAGCGGGCCGGTGCCCGCCGATACGGCCTTTACACCCAGGTCACTCGCGGGCGCGGATGTCGTGCTCGCGATGTATCACGACCAGGGGCTGGCGGTGCTCAAGTTCGCGGGCTTCGGCGGCGCCGTAAATGTGACTCTTGGACTGTCTCTCATCCGTACCTCCGTCGATCACGGCACCGCACTGGACCTCGCCGGCAGCGGGCAGGCGGATGCCGGCAGCCTCGCGGCCGCGCTCCAGCAGGCGATCGACCTGGCGCGGTTGGCCGCATGACGCGGCCAGCTGTCGCGCGCAAGCGCTTCGGCCAGCATTTCCTTCACGATCCGCAGGTCATCGCACGCATCATCTCGGCGATCGATCCGCGAACCGGCGAGGCGCTGGTCGAAATCGGCCCGGGACGTGGTGCCCTGACCGTGCCGCTCCTCGAGCGCTGTGGTGCATTGACCGCGATCGAGATCGACCGGGACCTCGCGCGTAATCTCGCGGAACGCTTCGGGTCAGCGCTGAAACTGATCGTCGCGGACGTGCTCGACGTCGACTTCAGCGCGCTGCGCGCCGCCGGTCCGCCGCTGCGGGTCGTCGGCAACCTGCCCTACAACATTTCGACGCCCCTGCTGTTTCACCTGTTGACCCAGCGCACGGCGATTCGCGACATGCACTTCATGCTGCAGCGGGAGGTCGTCGAACGCATGGTGGCGGCGCCGGGCTCCAAGATATACGGGCGACTCACGGTGATGCTCGCGCCCTGGGTCCGGATCGAATCGGTTCTCGATGTGGGGCCGGGCGCATTCAGGCCCGCGCCGAAAGTCGCCTCGACCGTGGTGCGGATTACGCCCCTCCACGAGGCTGCCTTCCCTATCGGCGCCCCCGAGCGCTTCGAACAGGTCGTGCGCGCCGCCTTCTCGCAGCGGCGCAAGACTCTGCGCAATGCGCTCAAGGGCGTTGTCGACGCGGACCGGCTGCGCCAGCTTGGCATCGATCCGGCACTGCGTCCCGAGCGGCTGGCGCCGGAGCAATTCGCGCTCATCGCGCGCTCGTCGGCGGGCTGAACAACTGCCGCTATAATCGGGCGCTCAAGGTCATGCTCCTGGGGAGGCCCGCATGCACGAATACAAGAAGATTCTCCTCGTCGTGGACCTCACCGAGGACAGCGAAGTCGTGGGCGAGCGGGCCAAGGCCATTGCTGCCTGCTACCAGTCCCGCATCCAGCTGCTGCACGTGGTCGAATACGTGCCGGTCGAGCCGATGGGCGAAACCCTGCTGCCCGCGGTACAGATCGAGGAAGAACTGATCGAGCGGGCGCGCACCCGGCTGACGGAGCTCGCGGCGAGACTCGATCTGCGCGGCAGCGAATGCTTTGTCGAGGCGGGCAACATCAAGGCCGAGATCATTCGCGTCGCCCATGAACAGGCGGTGGACCTCATCGTGCTCGGCAGCCGCGAACGCCACGGCCTCGCGATCCTGCTGAATTTCACCGAGGACACGGTGCTGCACGCATCGCCATGCGATGTGCTGGCGGTGCGCCTGCACTGAATCGTCCGAGTTTCACGGGGATTCCGGTAAACTGCTGTCATGACCTCTACGGGTTCGAGCCGGGGAAAGACACGTCACAGCATCCGCGTCGACGTCGAGACCAATTTCGTCGATGAGCAGTCCGATCCGCGCGAACGCCGTTTCGTGTTCGCCTACACGATCACGATCCGCAACGAGGGCCAGGTTCCCGCGAGGCTCCTGACCCGGCATTGGATCATCACCGACGCCAACGGCAAGGTGCAGGAAGTTCGTGGCGACGGCGTGGTCGGCGAGCAGCCGTACCTGAAACCCGGCCAGGGCTTCCGCTACTCGAGCGGCGCGATCATCGAGACCCCGGTCGGTGCCATGCAGGGCACGTATCAGATGGTTGGGGACGATGGCCAGCACTTCGATGCGCCCATCGCGCCGTTCACGCTCGCCATGCCCGGAGTTCTTCACTAAGGAGTCTGTCTGGCTGTTCCACATGGCCGCGACCGTGACGATTTTGGTCTACAGCCAGGCGCAGGCGACGCTGTGTGGTCACTCCACATGAGGAGACTGCAACGACGCTGTAGATCAAAAGCGTCCGGTTCCGTACGGATTGCGATGATCGCAACGCGGCTCATGCGGAACAGCCAGACAGACTCCTGATGCCTGTCTACGCCATCGGCGACGTGCAGGGATGTGACGAGGAACTCGGCGAACTTCTGCGGCGCATCCGTTTCCGCCCCGATCGCGACCGCCTGTGGTTCGTGGGCGATATCGTCAATCGCGGCCCCCGCTCGCTCGAAGCGCTGCGGCGCGTGCATGCCCTGCGGGATAATTCCATCGTCGTCCTCGGCAATCACGATCTGCACCTGCTGGCCGTGGCCCACACGCGCTCCCGGAAACTGCGCGCGGGCGATACCCTGAATGCGCTGCTCAAGGCACGTGATCGCGATCAGCTCCTCGAATGGCTGCTCGGCTGTCCTTTGTTCCATCACGACGCGGAGCTGAAACTCTCCATGGTGCACGCGGGCCTGCCGCCGCAATGGGATCTCACACTCGCCATCTGCGCGGCTGCCGAAGTACACCAGGCCCTGCAGACCGACGCGGCCGGGCTGTTCAAGCACATGTACGGCGACGAGCCCTCTCAATGGAGCGAGTCACTCGCCGGCGATCAACGCCTGCGGTTCATGGTCAATTGCTTCGCGCGCCTGCGCTACTGCGATGAAGCGGGGCGCATCAATCTCAAGCTGAAGGATTCACCGGGACAGGTGCGTCCACCCTGGATGCCGTGGTTCAAGGTGCCGGGACGCGCGAGCGCCAATCTGCGCATCGTCTGCGGCCACTGGTCGACGCTCGGTTACTACGATCGTGACAACGTGCTCGCCATCGACACCGGCTGCGTGTGGGGCGGAAGTCTCTGTGCGCTGCGCCTCGACGAGATCGGCCGGCCGATACTGCTGGG
>Ga0137410_10000195_pt1 | contig 43024 bp, 42 predicted proteins | sample CZODoug1_16funga_FD_108878 | JGI IMG/M metagenome (GOLD analysis project Ga0137410, IMG submission 108878) | Vadose zone soil fungal communities from Angelo Coast Range Reserve, California, USA - CZODoug1_16fungal (Illumina Assembly) | ecosystem: Environmental > Terrestrial > Soil > Vadose zone... | reverse complement strand
TCACCCGCTCGGAGGACAAGCGCAAGGCCTTCGCCGCGAAGTACGGCTGCACCGCGGCGCCGAGCTACGAGACGATTCTCAAGGACCGCTCGATCGAGGCGATCATCAACACCACGCCGAACGACGTACACCTCGAGACGACGCGCGCCGCGGCGGAGGCGGGTAAGCACGTCTTCCTCGACAAGCCCATCGCCAACACGGTTTCGGAAGGGCGGAAGATCGCAGAAGTCTGCCGCAAGGCGAAAGTCGTGCTCGCGCTCGGCTACCAGCGCCGCCGCGAGAGCCATTTCCGCTGGATCCGTCAAAGAATCGACGCGGGCGAGTTCGGCAAGCTGGTGAACGCCGAGGCGAACATCAGCCGCGACCGCCTCGGCAAGATCGACCTCAATTCGTGGCGGTATACGGCGGCCGGGATGCCGGGCGGAGTGATGCTGCAGATCGGCATCCACTACAGCGACGTGCTCGAGTACCTGCTCGGCCCGGTCAAGGCGGTCAGCGGCCGCTTCGCGCAGCTCGTCCTGCCCGGGGACAATCCCGATGTCGCCAGCCTGGTGCTGGAGCACGAAAACGGAGCGCTCTCGACGCTCAACGCGAGCTACGCGTCGGCCTCCGAGTATTACCTGATGAACCTATACGGCAAGGAAGCGACGGCGTATTACGATATGCACTCGGGCCTGCGGGTGCTGAAGCGCGGCGGGACCAGCGCGAGCCCGGTGCCTTGCCCGAAGAACGACTCCTTCGTCGAGGAGCTCGAGGAGTTCGCAAGCGCGGTGCGCGGGGAGGGCGCGCCGGAAATGGGCGGGGAGGCCGCGACCCGGTCGCTCGCCGTGATAAGAGCGGGCATCGTTTCGGCGCGGGAAGGGCGGCGCGTCGAGGTCGCCGAAATCCTCGCCAAGGATTGAGACAGGAGAGAGCTATGAGAGTGGGATGGATGATCCTCGGCGCGCTTTTCGCCGCATCGACCCAGGCGCAGGAGCCGCAATTCCCCCAGAAAGGCCCGATCGAGATCACGGTGCTGTTCCCGGCGGGTACCTCCGCGGACGTGACCGCGCGGCTGCTCGCCGATGGCGTGTCGAAGCAGCTGGGCGGCGCCAAGGTGATCGTGTTCAACCGCCCCGGCGCGGGCGGTGCGATCGGCTACAAGCACGTCGCATCGCAGAAAGCCGACGGCTACTCGGTCGTCTGGAATTCCAACTCGATCTCGACCACCTTCCACTCCGGAACCCTGCCGTTCGACTACCGCGAGTTCGACGCGGTCGCGCGCGTGCTGGTGGAGTCGCCCGTGGTCGCGGTCAAGGGCGATTCGAAATGGAAAACGCTCGCCGAACTCGTGGCCGACGCGAAGAATCTTCCCAAGGGCATCACCGTCGGCAACTCAGGCGTGGGCAGCCACACGCACATCTCGTCGGTGGCGCTGTTCAAAGCAACCGGCGGGCAAGTCGTCGACGTGCCTTTCGGCCAGGCGCAGGTCATCCCCAGCCTGCTGGGGGGAGAGGTGGACGCGGTGGTGCAGCTCCCCGCGGCGCTGTCGAGCTACGTCAAGTCGGGGCAGGTCCGGCTGCTCGCGGCGCTCGTCGCCGCACGCGACCCGGCGCTGCCCGACGTGCCTACGGCGCGCGAGCAGGGCTTCGACGTATCGCTCGCGGCTTGGCGCGGCATCGCCGTTCCCAAGGGCACGCCCAAGCCTGTGATCGCCTCGCTCGAGGCGGCGATAAGGAAAACGACGGAAACCCCGGAGTTCGTTCAGGCCTGCGAGAAGCTGGGCGTGCACCCCGCGTTCATGCCCGCCGGCGCGTTCGGCGAGCTCATCGCCAGAGAAGACGTAGAGCTCGCCCGCCTCATGCAGCTCATCGGCTTGAAGAAGTAGCGAACCTCAGGCCGCTTGCGTCGGCGCGCACCGCGCGCGCTTTGCGCACCATGTCCGGCCACAGGCGCGAGGTGTCCTTGAGGAAGGGCGCCTTGGCGTCGGCGTCGACCACCAGCCAGTCGCCTCGGTCGAGCTCGCCCTGCAACTGCCCCGGGGCCCAGCCGGAATAGCCCGAGAAGAAGCGGATCCTGGCCGGCGGCTTGCCGAGCAGCGCGTCGACTGAGTCCGGCAGGATCGCGAGCCACACCCCGGCCATGATCGGTATCGCTGCGCCGGAATACTTGTCCGACTGGAACAGCGCGAACAGGCCCTGCTGCGCCACCGGTCCGCCGAAAAAGATCGGGTCGGTGAAGGCTTCGAAGCGCTCGATGGGCAGCAGCTCCGCGAGCGAGCGGTTGGTCGGCCGGTTGATGATGACGCCGGTCGCTTCGCCGCCGCCTTCGGCCTGCACTACGAGGACCACCGTTTCCCGGAAGTTCGGGTCGGGCATGCCGGGACGCGCGACGAGGAACACCGCTTTGGACGGCGCTTGGGCGGACGCTGAAGCCGCGAGGGCGAGCAGCGCAATGAGGGCGACGTGAAGGGACGCCTTCATCGGCCCCCCGACTGAAGCCCTAGTCCAGGCCGAGCGCCGCGAATAGGCCGACGGGCGCAGACGCGGTCACTGCTCGGGCGCGCCGGAACAACTCCTCCCAGAGGCTGCCGGGATCCTTGCGGAATACCAGATCGGGATCGGCGTCGAGAACGTACCACAGGCCGCGGTCCACTTCCTGCCGGAGCTCGCCGGGGCGCCACGCCACGTAGCCCACGTAATAGCGCGCCTCGTTGGGCGTGTCCTCGATGATGTGGTCGACCACCGCGCCCTGGGTGGCGAGAAACAGCTCCTTCATCATCTGGATCGAGCCGGGGCCCGGCGTGTGGTCGATGTGGACTACCGCGAACACAGCCTGGCGCAGCATCGGCCCGCCGAAGTAGACCGGATCGCGCACGAGCTTGGACGGGGCATGCTCGGGGAAGAGGCTCGAGAGCGAGCGCCCCGTCGGACGGTTGATGATCACGCCGACGTGCCGGTTGCTTTCCACGGGGACGGCGAGGAGCACCGTGCCGCGATAGTCGGGGTCGACGAGGCGGGGCGCCGCGACCAGCATGATCGCTCCGCCAGGGTCGGCCTGTTGGGCGCGGGCGCCCGCCGGTGCCATGCAGGCCGGTCCAAGCAACGCCAAAACGGCCAAGGTGCGGATCGACATCCTCTGCCCTCTCAACTCCTGCGAAGTGTAGCCGAAGACGCCTTCCTTTGGAGGTCCGCAAGCTGGCCGCGGCGAAAGCAATACGTCAGGTGGTCGTTGACCATGCCCACCGCCTGCATGAATGCGTAGACGATGGTCGATCCCACGAAGCGGAAGCCGCGCCGCTTCAGATCCTTGCTGATGGCATCGGAAACCGCGGTGCGGGCGGGCACCTCCTTCATGTTCCTGCGGCGGTTCTGAAGCGGTCTTCCGTCGACGAAGGCCCACAGATATGAATCGAACGTCCCGCACTCTTTCTGCACCTCGAGAAACGCCCTCGCGTTGCCGATCGTCGACTCGATCTTGAGGCGATTGCGCACGATGCCGGCGTCGCGCATCAGGCGCCTGGCGTCGCGCGGGCTGAAGCGAGCCACCTTCTTCGGGTCGAAGCGCGCGAATGCGCGCCGGTAGCCCACGCGCTTGTTGAGGATCGTCGACCAGGACAGGCCCGCCTGCGCGCCTTCGAGGATGAGGTACTCGAACAGCAGCCGGTCGGCGTGCACCGGCACGCCCCATTCCTCGTCGTGATAGCGACGGTAGAGCTCGCTTCCCAGGCACCAGGGACAGCGGCGCGCGTCACTCGCCTTGCTCATCCTCGAATCATACCGTCCGCGCTCACGCGGACCTGCGAACGCGGCGCAAGGCGGGTATGCCAGGCTTGCCACGCCGCTTCGAGAGCACCTCGGCGAGCAGCTCCAGGTCGCGCGCGGCGGCGCGCGAGGGACGCGCCGCGAGCGCCAGCGTGCGCGCGGGAACGCGCGTCGCGAACGGCCGGGCGATCAGGCTCGTGCCGTTGAGAATGCCCGCCTTGATCGCGATCTCGGGCAGGAGCGTCACGCCCAGTCCGCCCTCGACCATCTGCAGGAGCGTCGGCAGGCTGGTCGCCTCGATGTGCCGGGAGCCGGGTTCGCGCGCCGGCCCGCAGGCGGCGATCGCGTGCTCGCGCAGGCAGTGCCCTTCCTCGAGGAGGATGACGTCGTTGACGTCGAGCCGCTCGATGGCAACGGCCTTCGCCTTCGCCAGAGGGTCGCCGGCGCGCGCCACGAACCAGAACTCGTCGCGGAACAGCTCGCGGACTTCGAGCTCGCCCGTGTCGAAGGGCAGGGCGAGCAGCGCCGCGTCGAGCTGCCCGGCGCGCAGCTGCTCGAGCAGCCTCGCGGTGAGGTCCTCGCGCAGAAACAGCTTCAGGCGCGGGAAACGCTCGCGCAGCGGCGGCAGCGCCGCCGGGAGCAGAAACGGCGCGATCGTAGGGATGACGCCGAGCCGGAAAGGCCCGGCGAGCGGCTCGCGTGCCGCGCGCGCCGCCGTGACCAGGTCGCCCGCCTCGGCGATCAGCCGGCGGGCGCGCTCGACCATCTGCTCGCCCAGCGGCGTCAGCCGCACGCTCTTCTTGTCGCGCTCGACCAGATGGGCGTCGAGCTGGCTCTCGAGCTCCTTGATCCCAGCCGAGAGCGTCGACTGGGTGACGAAGCAGGCCTCGGCCGCGACCCTGAAATTGAGCTTCTGGGCGAGGACCACGAGGTAGCGCAGCTGGCGCAGCGAGGGCAGCGCGCCGGCCACAGGGGAGGCTGATCGATTCATTCGATCAGTATAACGAATATTTATCGTTGGATCGATTGAAGGCGCGGCGGCACACTGCGCCGGTAGCTCTTCCGACCCTTCATCAAGGAGACAGATCGTGTTGACGATAGGCGACAAGCAACCGGCGTTCGACGTGCCGGCGGTGGTGTCCACCGACATGGACAAGGCGTTCACCCGGGTGACCGACAAGTCGGACGCGGGCAAGTGGAAGGTCGTCTTCTTCTGGCCCAAGGACTTCACCTTCGTATGCCCGACCGAGATCGCGGCGTTCGGCAAGCTGAACCGCGACTTCGACGACCGTGACGCGGTAGTCTACGGCGTGTCGACCGACACCGAGTTCGTGCACCTTGCGTGGCGGCGTTCGCACCCGGACCTGAAGGACATCCCGTTCCCGATGCTCGCCGACGTCAAGCGCGAGATCTCCGGCGCGTTCGGCGTGCTCGACAAGAAGGAGGGCGTGGCGCTGCGCGCGACCTTCATCGTCGATCCGCAGGGCGTGATCCGCTTCGTCAGCGTGAACGACCTCAACGTGGGCCGCAACGTCGACGAGGTGCTGCGAACCCTTGACGCGCTGCAGACCGACGAGCTTTGCCCCTGCAACTGGCAGAAGGGCGAAGCGTTCCTCAAGGCGGCCTAGGCAATGGAGACGCTGAAGACCAGCCTCCCCGAGTACGCCAGGGACCTCAAGCTCAACCTGGCGGCGCTCGCCTCCGAGAGCATTCTCGATGAGGAGAAGAAGGCCGGCGCCTTCATCGCGTCGGCCATCGCCTCCAGGAACGGAGAGGTGATCCGCGCGATGCACGAGGAGTTCGGGTCGCGCCTCGAACCGGCTGCGCTCAGGGCGGCTCACGCCGCGGCGGCGGTGATGGCGATGAACAACGTCTACTACCGCTTCACGCATCTGGTGGAGAACGAGGACTACGCCAAGCTGCCGGCGAGGCTGCGCATGAACGCGATGGCCAACCCCGGCACCTCGAAGGAGAACTTCGAGCTGTGGTCGCTCGCGGTCTCCGCCGTGAATGGCTGCGGCAAGTGCCTGGCCGCGCACGAGCGGGTGCTGCGCGCGGCCGGGGTCAGCGCCGAGCAGGTGCAGGCCGCGGCGCGCATCGCTGCGGTGGTGCACGCCGTCGCCGTCACCCTGCGGGCCGAGGAGGCGCTGTCCGCAGTGCGCGCCGCAGTGCCCGAATGAGGCCCGGACGCTATATGATTCGGGCGGGATGATTGTCGTCGCGATCGATATCGGGGGGACGTTCACAGACCTGATGGCGTTCGACGACGCCACGGGCCGGTTCTCGCAGGCGAAGAGCCTGACCACCCCGGCCCGGCTGGTCCAGGGCATCGTCGATTGCCTGAAGAAGAGCGGCGTGGACTGCGCGGCCGTCGCCGAGCTGATCCACGGGTCGACCACGGCGATCAACACCCTGATCGAGAGGAAGGGCGCGAAGACCGGCCTGATCGTCACCCGCGGTGCTCGCGACGTCTACTTCATCGGTCGCGGCAACCGGCCCGAGTCCTACAACCTTTTTTTCCACCGCCACCGGCCGCTGGTGCCGCGCCGCCTGACGCGCGAGATCGACGAGCGCGTGCTCGCCTCGGGCGAGGTGCTCGAGCCCCTGCAGGGCGCGAGTGTCGAGGAGGCCTGCCGCAAATTCGCCGAGGACGGCGTGGAGGCGGTCGCGGTCTGCCTGCTCCACGCCTACGCCAACCCCGAGCACGAGCGCGCGGCGGGCGAGATCGTACGGCGCCTGCTGCCGGGCGCCTATCTTTCGCTTTCGCACCGCATCCTGCGCGAATACCGCGAGTTCGAGCGCACCTCCACCACCGCGGTCAACGCCTACATCGGACCCAAGGTCGGCGGCTACGTGCAGACCCTCAAGGCGAGCCTCGCGGAGATCGGCTTGCGGGGCGAGCTGACGATCATGCAGTCGAACGGCGGCGTGATGACGCCCGAGGTCGCCACCGAGCGGCCGGTCGCGATGATGGAATCGGGGCCGGTCGGGGGCATCATCGCCTCGGCCAGGGTGGGCCGCGCGCTGAAGTGCCCCGACGTGGTCTCGTTCGACATGGGCGGAACGACCGCGAAGGCGAGCCTGATCAGGGGCGGCGAGCCCACCATGGCCTCGGGCTACTACGTCGGCGGCTACGCCAGCGGCCACCCCGTGATGGTCCCGGTGATCGACGTGGTCGAGGTGGGGGCGGGCGGCGGCAGCATCGCCTGGATCGACGAAGTCGGCGCACTCAAGGTCGGCCCGCGGAGCGCGGGCGCGGAGCCCGGCCCGATCTGCTACGGCGGCGGCGGTCAGGAGCCCACGATCACCGACGCGAACCTGGTGCTCGGCCGGCTCGATCCGGACGATTTTCTCGGCGGCGAGATGATCCTCGATGCGAAGGCCGCTGCTTCCGGCATCAAGAAAAAAATAGCCGATCCCCTGAGGATGAGCGTCACTGCCGCGGCGCAGGCGATCGTGGATATTGCGGTGTCGAAGATGTCGCTCGCGGTGCGCGAGGTGTCGGTCGCGAAGGGCTACGACCCGCGCGACTTCGCCCTGGTCGCCTCGGGCGGCGCAGGCCCCCTGCACGTGCTCGAGATCGCGCGCGAGCTGCACATACCCCGCGTGATCGTTCCGCTCTTTCCCGCTCATTTCTCGGCGCTCGGCATGCTCTCGGCCGACGAGCGGCACGATTTCATCCGCACTTTCTACGCCGACCTGGGCGCGGTCGACTTCGCAGACCTCGGGCGCACGCTCGCGGAGATGCTCGCGGAGGCCGCGCCCGCTCTCAGGAACGGCAAGCGCGCCGAGCACCGCATCCAGCTCGACCTGCGCTACGTCGGGCAGGAGTTCACGCTTCCCGTCCCGGTGAGCGAGAGACAGATCGAGGCCGGCGACCGGAAAGGCATCCGCATCGCCTTCGACCGCCTCTACGAGCAGCGCTATGCGCACCATTCGCCCGGGGAGCCGGTGGAGATCGTTAACATCCGCCTCGCCGCCATCGGCAGGCGCCCGGGGCTGAAGCTTCCCGGGCTACCAGCGAGGCGCGGCGCGAAAGCCTTCCGCAAGGTCCGGGCGCACGTCGGCGAGTCCTCGCGTCCGGTATCCTGTCCCGTAGTCCGGCGCGAGGACCTGGGTGCGGGCGCGCGCCTGTCTGGGCCCGCCCTGGTGCGCGAGCACGGGACGACGACGGTGCTGTTCAAAGGCGACGCCCTCGCGGTCGCGAGGACGGGTGAGCTCGTGATTTCGGTGAGAGGTGCGAAATGAGAACCCGGCTGGATCCCGTCACGCTCGAGGTGATCCGCAACGCGCTGCCCGCGATCGCCAACGAGATGGCGGTGGACCTGCAGCGCACCTCCTACAACATGATGATCTACGAGGTGCGCGACTTCTGCACTGCGCTGGTGAACGTGGACGGGGAGCTCGTCAGCCAGAACGTCGGCGGCGTCTCGCATTTCGTCGCCGACCTTGGCGTCATCATCACCGACGCGATGAAGCGCTACGGGAGGAAGGGATTCCAGCCGGGCGACGTCCTCATCACCAACCATCAGGCGGTTGCCGGGCAGCACCTGAACAACATAGTCGTGTACGTCCCGTGCTTCTTCAGGGGCGAGCTCCTCGCCTTCTCGATGGTGCGCGCGCACTGGATCGACGTCGGCGGCACGAGCACCGGATTCGGCGCCGGTCCCGAGGTGCCCGATCCCTGGCAGGAGGGGCTGCAGCTCGACCAGCTGAAGATCTACCGGGCGGGAGAGCTCGACGAGACGCTGTACCGCGTCATCCGCGACAACATCCGCTTCCCGGAATCGTCCCTGGGCGACCTCAACTCGCAGATCGCCTCGTGCAAGCTCGGCGCGCGCAGGATCGACGAGCTGTTCCGCAAGTACGGCCGGAGCACGGTGCTAGCCGCGATCGCTGGGATCTTCGACGAAACCGAGACGAAGTGCCGCAAGGTCGTCGCGCGCCTGGCCGACGGCGTCTACGAGGCCGAGTCGTTCTTCGACGACGACGGCGTCACGCTGAACGAGCGCGTGCGCATCCACGCCAAGGTGGCGGTGAAATCGGGAACCATGACGATCGATCTCTCGGGCTGCTCGGCCGAGCGCAAGGCGGCGGTGAACTCGCGCACGCTCGCCGCCGCCCGCGTCGCCTACAAGGCGCTCACCGGTCCGCTCGACCCGGTCAACGAGGGCTCGTTTCGCGCGCTCGAGGTGATCATCCCCGAAGGCAACATCATGATGGCGCGCTACCCCGCGCCGATGGCGGGGTGGAGCATCTTCGTGCCGACGGTGGTCGAGACCATCGTCAGCGCGCTCGCCCGCGCGATACCCGAGAGGATACCGGCGGCGCACCACGGCCTGCTCGGCGGCTCGGTGGTGTTTTTCGGGACGCACCCGAAATCCAGGCAGCGCTTCGTGGTGCAGAGCATAGAAGGCGGCGGCTGGGGCGGCCGTCCGTTCGAGGACGGGGAATCGGCGACCGTCTCGGTGTGTCAGGGCGACGTGCGCAACGGCTCGATCGAGGGCATCGAGATGAAGTGCCCGGTGCTGGTCAAATCCAGGGCGCTGCGGCGCGATTCCGCCGGCGCCGGCAAGTTCCGCGGCGGCCTCGGCATCGACTTCGAGCTGCGCAACTTCGTCGACGGAAAATGGAATTTCGAGCGCGCCAACCGCAGGGGGTGCCCGGCGTGGGGACTGTGGGGCGGCAAGGCGGGGGAGAGCGGCGGGTACTATCTGCGCAGCGCCGGAAGCGGCGAGTACCGCATGATGCACGGCAGCCACAAGCCCGTGCCCAGGGATTCCGAGGTGATCGTGCGCACCGGCGGAGGAGGCGTGTGGGGCGACCCGCTCGAGCGCGCTCCCGAAAGCGTTCGCGTCGACGTGCTCGAGGAATTCGTGTCGAGAGAGGCCGCCCGCGAGCAGTACGGGGTGGTGCTCAACGAAGACCTGTCGGTGAACGACAGGGCGACGCGCGAGCTGCGGCAGAGCCTGAAGTGACGACGCTCGAGCGGCTCGGCGCGCACGCCGCAGGCGGTTACCAGCGGGGTCTTCCCGGACCGACGCTGGACACCTTGCGGCTGCACTTCGCCGACACGGTCGGCGCGTGGATCGCGGCGTGCAAGACGGCGGAGGGGCAGGCGCTGCTCGACTTCGAGCCCGCCGACCGTACGAGCCTCTCCGGCCGGGTCGCGCTCGCCTGCGCGCTCGCGCGCCTCTCGGAGGTGGACGACATCCATCTCGCCTCGGGAACGACGCCCGGCGCGCTCGTCGTCCCGGCGGCGCTCACGGTCGGCGCTGCGCTGGGCCGCAGCGGAGCGGAAGTGGCCGCCGCCGCCGCGGCGGGCTACGACGTGATGACGCGGCTCGGCGAGGCGCTCGACGGCCCGACGATCCTTCATCGCGGGATCTGGCCGACCTACTTCCTCGCCCCCGTCGCCGTGGCCGCGGTCACGGCGCGCCTGCTGGACCTGGACGCCAAGCGCAGCGCCCACGCCCTCGCGATCGCCCTCGCGCTGGCCGCCCCTTCCGTCGGGCGCCAGAGCGGCGCGAGCACGTCGCGCTGGCTTGCGATCGGGGACGCCGCAAGAAGCGGGGTTGCGGCCGCGCGCGCCGCGCAGTCGGGGTTCACCGGCGACCTGCACCTTTTCGAGGGCGAGTTCTTTCTGGGCGTCTATCACCTGTCGCCCGACGCCGAGCTCCTCGCCAAGGCGCTCGAGCCCGAGCCGTCGGTCGCGGTCACCAGCTTCAAGCCCTGGTGCGCGGCGCGCCAGACCATGGCGGCGGTGCAGGCCCTACGGGAGATCATCGGCGAGGGCGTGGCGCCCGCCGACATGACGCGCCTGAACGTCGGCGTGCCCTTTCCGTATCTCAAGATGATCGACCACGGGGTGGTTGCCGGCGAGCGCATGTCCTACCTCACCAGCGTGTCCTACCAGATGGCGCTGTACGCCTACGACCCGAACGCGAGCCTCGATCCGCGGCAGGTTAGAGATACGCTGCCCAGAGAGATCGAGCAGTTCATGGCGAGGATCTCGGTGCGCGCGGACGAGGACCTGCTGCGGCACTATCCGCGGTGCTGGCCGGCGCTGCTCACGGTCGACACGGCGAAGGGCACGCTGGAGAAGCTCGTGCTCTACGTGCCGGGGGATCCGGAGCGCGCCTTCGATGAGTTCCAGGTCGCCGCTAAATTCTGGCGCCTGACCGGGCCGCTCGTCGGCGAGCACAGGACCGAGGAGCTGCTTCGCCGCAGCTACGCCGCTCTGGACGAGAAGGACGGCCCGAGGGCGCTGATCGAAGCGATCGAGCGCTGCATCGCGTCGCTGAACCTGGACGACTAGTTTCGATCAGGAAAACGCCTGGATCCCGGTCTGCGCGCGCCCGAGAATGAGCGCGTGGATGTCGTGCGTGCCCTCGTAGGTGTTCACGACCTCGAGGTTGACCATGTGTCGCGCGATCGCGAACTCGTCGGAGATGCCGTTGCCGCCCAGCATGTCGCGCGCCATGCGCGCGATTTCCAGCGCCTTGCCGCTCGAGTTGCGCTTCATGATTGAGGTGATCTCGGGGGTGTCTGTCCCTTCGTCCTTCATGCGGCCGAAGCGCAGCACGCCCTGCAGCGCTAGGCAGATCTCGGTCTGCATGTCGGCGAGCTTCTTCTGGATGAGCTGGTTGGCGGCGAGCGGCCGGCCGAACTGCTTGCGCTCGAGAACGTATTGGCGCGCGCGGAGCCAGCAGTCCTCGGCTCCGCCGAGCGCGCCCCAGGAGATGCCGTAGCGCGCCGAGTTGAGGCAGGTGAAGGGCCCCTTGAGCCCCTCGACGCCCGGCAGCAGGTTCTCCTCGGGCACGAACACGTCGTCCATCACGACCTCGCCCGTGATCGAGGTGCGCAGGCCGAGCTTGCCGTGGATCTTCGGCGCCGAGAGCCCCTTGGCGCCCTTCTCGATCAGGAAGCCCCGGATCTTTCCCTCGTCGTTCTTCGCCCAGACGACGAACAGATCGGCGATGGGCGCGTTGCTGATCCAGGTCTTCGAGCCGGTGAGGCTGTAGCCGCCCGAAACCTTCTTCGCGCGCGTCTGCATGCTCCCTGGGTCGGAGCCGTGGTTGGGCTCGGTGAGGCCGAAGCAGCCGATCAGCTCCCCCTTGGCGAGCTTCGGCAGGTATTTCTTGCGGTGCGCCTCCGAGCCGAACTCGAAGATCGGCGTCATGACGAGCGAGCTCTGCACGCTCATGGTGGAGCGGTATCCCGAGTCGACCCGCTCAAGCTCGCGGGCGATGAGGCCGTAGCTCACGTAGTTCGCGCCCGCGCAGCCGTACTCGGCGGGCAGCGTCGACCCGAAGAAGCCCAGCTCGCCCATCTCGCGGAACATCGCGGGCTCGGTCTTTTCGTTGCGGAACGCCTCGAGGACGCGCGGCGCGAGACTGCCTTGCGCATAGTCGCGCGCGGCGTCGCGCACCATGCGCTCCTGCTCGCCAAGCTGTGCGTCGAGGAGCAGGGGGTCCTGCCACGAGAACTCGTTCTTCCTGGGCTTGGTCTTGAGCGGGGCGTTCATGATCTAGCTCTCCTCGGTCAGCAATGATACGCCGAGCCGGGCGCGGCGCTTCAGCCAGGGGCTCGCGCGGTAGCGCGGGTCGCCGTAGAAATCGTGCAGGCGCTCGAGGATCTTGAGGATCTTCTCCGGCCCGACCGCGTCGCCCCAGGCGAGCGGCCCGCGGGGGTAGCCCAGGCCGAGGGTCACCGCGGTGTCGATGTCGGCGGGCGAGGCGATGCGCTGCTGCGCGATGTCGCAGGCGATGTTCACGATCTGGGCGATGACGCGCTGGGCGACGAACCCGGGTGAGTCGCGAATCACCGTCACCGGGGCGCCGTCGCTGGCGAGCAGGCCGTGCGCCGCGGCGCGCATCTCGGGCGAGGTGAGCGGCGTCGTCATGAGCGTGCGGCGCTTGCCGGTCGCGAACAGGCAGTCGACCGCGACGGTGCGCGCGGGGTCGAGCTCTTCCTCGAGCGCGGCCGCGGTCGCATCGTAGCCGAGCGGAGCGACGAGGCACAGCGAGGCCGCCGCGGGCCGCGCGCCGCGGTCGATGTGCGCGCCGAGCGGCCGCAGCAGCTCGGTGAGCTTTCCTCCGAGCTCGAGGGGGCTGACCCAGACGCTCTCGGGCCTGGCGTTGGGGGCCGGCGCTTCGGCGATCTCCTCCTGCTTGCCGCCTGCGTGGCCGTAGAAGCCGCGGCCGGACTTGCGGCCGAACAGCCCGGCGTTCACGCGCTGACCGGTGATCGGCGAGGGGCGGTAGCGCGGTTCGTCGTAGTACTGCCTGAAGATCGATTCCATCACCGGGTGCGAGACGTCGAGGCCGGTGAGGTCGAATAGCTCGAACGGGCCAAGCCTGAAGCCGGCAGCGTCGCGCAGAATGCAGTCGATCTCCTGGAATTCGGCGATGCCTTCCCCGAGGATCCGCAGCGCTTCTGTCCCGTAGCCGCGCCCCGCGTGGTTGACGATAAACCCAGGCGTGTCCTTGGCGCGCACCGGCTTGTGCTCGAAGCGCACAACGAGCGCGGTGAGTGCCTCGCCGATCCACGGCGCGGTGAGCAAGCCGTCGATGACCTCGACCACTTTCATGAGAGGGACCGGGTTGAAGAAGTGCAGTCCCGCTACGCGCTCGGGTCGCTTGCACGCCGCGGCGATCGCCGTGATCGAGAACGAGGAAGTGTTGGACGCGATCAGGCAGTCCGCGGCGACGATCGCCTCGAGCTCGGCGAACAGCTCCCGCTTGGCGGAGAGGTCCTCGACGATCGCCTCGATGACGATCGGGCAGGAGGAGAGGGCGGAGAGGGAATCGCAGACGACCAGGTTCGCCTGGGCGCGTCGGGATTCCTCGTCGCCGATGCGGCCTTTCTCCCGAAGGCGCTCGAGCTGCGCGGCGACTGCGCCCTTCGCTTCGCGCGCCGCGCCGGGACGGCTGTCGTGGAGCAGGACCCGGATGCCCGCCTGGGCGGCGACCTGGGCGATGCCTCTACCCATGACGCCGGTGCCGATCACGGCGAGGGAGAGGTCGGTCCGGGAAACGTCCAGGGGCATGGGGCGAGGGCGATTCTAGCGTGGTTCGAGCGGAATTCACCGCCCCGTTGACGCGCGCTCGGGTCTTGGGCAAGCTTCGGGCAGCGCGCAGGTTCGTCTGCCCGGAAGAGGAGCCGCATGCAACTCGTCGCACGTACGCTGGCGCTGCTTATGCTCGCGCTGCCGGCTCTGGCACAGGACTTCCCCTCGCGGCCGATCACCCTCATCTGCCCCTGGCCGGCGGGCGGGTCGACCGACACCCACCTGCGCCGCTTCGCCGAGATCTCCGCGAAGTATCTGGGCCAGACAGTTCTGATCGAGAACAAGCCCGGTGCAAGCGGCACCATCGGCCCGGGCTTCGTGGCCCAGAACGCGAGGCCGGACGGCTATCTGCTCTCGCAGATGCACATGGGCGGCTTCCGCGTTCCGCACATGCAGAAGCTCGCCTGGGATCCCTTGCGCGACCTCACCTACATCATCGGCATTTCCGGCTACACCTTCGGCGTGGTGGTGAGGGCCGACTCGCCGTTCAAGACTTTCCAGGACCTGGTCGATTACGCCAAGGCCAACCCCGGCAAGATGTCCTACGCCTCGACCGGCACGGGCACTTCGCCGCACCTGCTCATGGAAGAGGTGTCGATAAAGACCGGCGTGACCTTCCTGCACGTGCCCTACAAAGGCAACGCGGACTCGACGCAGGGGCTGCTCGGCGGGCACGTGATGGCGCAGTCGGACTCGAGCGGCTGGGGGCGCTTCGTCGACGCCGGCCAGTTCCGGCTGCTCGTGACCTTCGGGAGCCAGCGCACCAAGCGCTGGCCGACCGTCCCCACCGCAAACGACCTCGGGCTCGACATGGTCTACAACTCGCCCTACGGGATCGTCGGCCCGCACGGCATGGACCCGAAGATCGTGAAGATCCTGCACGACGGCTTCAAGAAGGCGCTCGACGACCCCGAGCACCAGAAAGTGCTCGATCAGCTCGACCAGGAGCTGTGGTACCGCTCGAGCGAGGACTACGCGAAATACGCGCGCGAGACGTTCCGGAAGGAGAGGGAGCTCATCGAAAGGCTGGGACTGCTCGCGAAGTAGAAATCAAAAATCCAGGAGGAAACCATGTTCAACAAGATACTGCTGGCGTACAACGGATCGCGCGAAGGGAAATCGGCGCTCCTCGCGTGCGCCGAGATCGCATCCTTCGCCAAGTCGGAAACCCACTTGCTCGCGGTGGCCGGCATGCCCTCGAGCATGTTCCTCACCGAGGGTTTCCTCCCCGAGGAGCTGCTCGAGGAGGAGAAGAAGCGCGCCCAGGAGATACTCAACGAGGGCATTGCCCAACTGAAACAGAAGGGATTCAGTGTCAACGGGCACCTGGCGGTCGGCGAGCCGGTCGAGGAAATCTGCAAGCTCGCCGCCGAGCTGAAGTGCGACGTCATCGTCGTCGGCCACCAGCAGAGAGCCTCGTTCGCGACGCGCTGGTGGCGCGGCTCGGTGGGGAAGACGCTGCTCGATCTCGCGCCGTGCAGCATCTTCGTGGCACAGACGCGCGTGTGAGCTAGTCCGATTTGATCGTATTCACCAGCACGCCGACCTTGCTGATCTCCACTTCCACGGTGTCGCCGGGCTTCATCCACACCGGCGGATTGCGCCGCGCGCCGACCCCGCCGGGCGTTCCGGTGACGATCACGTCGCCCGGCTCGAGCGGGGTGAAGGTCGAGATGTAGTGGATCAGCCGCGGGATGCGGTGGATCATCTGCGCGGTGGTGGCGTGCTGCATCACCTCGCCGTTCAGGCGCGTCTCGAGCGTCAGCTCCTCGCCGTCGGCGATCTCGTCGCGCGTCACCATCCAGGGGCCGAAGCCGCCGGTGCGGCTGAAGTTCTTGCCGGCGGTCCACTGCAGGGTGTGGCGCTGCCAGTCGCGCACCGAGCCGTCGTTGTAGCAGGCGTAGCCGGCGATGTGCTTCCAGGAATTCTCCTCTGAAATGCGCCGGCCGCCCTTGCCGATGACGACCGCGATCTCGCCCTCGAAGTCGAGGTTGGTCGATTCGCGCGGCATCACGATCGGCTGGCCGTGGGCGACCTGCGACTCGGCGACGCGCAGGAAGAGCGCGGGGTTCTCGGTCTTGTCGCGGCCGGTCTCGACGCGGTGCTCCTCGTAGTTCAGCCCGACGCACACGATCTTGCCCGGGTTGGGGATGACCGGGAGAAAGCTCGGCTTTCCGACCTTGAAATCCGGCTTCTTGACGGCCTTGGCGACTTTCTGCGCCTGGGCGAGGCCGTTACCGGCGAGTAGCGCGCGCAGGTCCGGGTATTTCCTGCCGATGCGCTTTGTGAGGTCGACGATCCCGTCGTCCCTGACGATGCCGTAGCCGGCGCCCTTGGAGGTCTTGTAGCTGGCGAGCTTCATCTGCGGTTCTCCCTGTGATGCCCGAGTTTATCAGTGCGCGTGCGCGACGGGCGCGTTCTCGTGCGGCCCCTCGCGCTTCAGCGCCTCGACCTGGGCGAGCAGCTCGGGCATGCGGTTCCAGTCGGGCGTGTCGCCCGGAGTCCAGCGGGCGCGCAGGTAGCCGTCACGGTCTATCAGAAATTCGACGTGGTCGCGGGTCCCGCTTTCCCCCCGGAGAAACAGAGCGTAGACAGCCGCGACGCGCGGGTCCGGATTGGCGAGCAGGGATGCGAGCTCGTCGCGGGGCCTCGCCGCTCCCCTCATCGGCATGGCGATGGCTCGCACGCCAGCGCGGCGCAGCTCGCCGTCGGCGGCGGCCAGGGCGCGCAGGCGCGGGTCGGTTTCCGGATGGGCGCAGAACACGAGGAGCACATCCTCGCCGTGAAACCCTTTCAGCGATTCCTGCGGGCGCTCGCCGATCTGGAAATCGAACTCCGGGGCGGCGATCGGAAGCCATACGCCCACGCCGGCGTCCATATCCTTCGCGACCTCGGCGTCCGCCTGCGCGCGGAGGTAATTGAGCAGGTCCCAGAAACCCCTGTCGTTGATCCGGGCGCGGAAGCCCGGCATGGGCGTCTCGGGGATTCCGTGCTCCAGCCACCACAGCAGGTCGCCCGGGCGGTGATGCGCGACGTGCTCGTTGAGATCGGGCGGGCGGACCGGCAGCGCGGCGGCCGCAGGGCCGTCGCCGTAGCCGCGCGCGCCGTGGCAGCCCGCGCAATACCTGAGGTAGAGGGACGCGCCGTGGTCGATCGAGTCGGCGGTGTAGCCGACCGGGGAACGGAAGTAAGTCGTCGGATGGGCGGGCACGATGCGCCACGACGCGATCGTGTAGGGGAAAGGCCAGACCGTCTGAGAGTGCCGGCCGGGCATGGTGACACCCAGGGCACCGACGACACCCAGCACGGCGAGCCCGAGCGAGGTCTCGGCGATCGCGTTGCGCCGCAGGCGTTGCAACGCCAGCTCGCCGCCTGTCGCGCCGAGGCGCGGCGTCCAGCGCAGGCGATTGGCGGTGGCGAGCGCGATCATCGCCGCGACGAGCGCGAGCTTCGCGAGCAGCAGCCGGCCGTAGCTCGTTCCGAAGAGCGCCGGGACGCTGCCCACCGTATACCAGGCGCTCGCCGTGCCGGTCAGCAGCAGCGCAGCCACGCAAGCGATGCCCATGATCGAAAAGCGCCGCGCCGTGCGCGCGGCGGATTCGAGCGCCGGCGCCTGCGCGAGCGCGTGCGCCAGGGGCAGGAGCGCGCCCAGCCATGCGCCGGCCGCGACGAGATGCACGGCGTCGGCCGAGAGATGCACGAGCCGATCGCCTCCGCGTTCGGCGGCGGCGTGCCCGGCCCAGGCGAGCGACAGCAGCAGCCCCGCGGCAAGGAAGGCGCTCGCGGCGTCGAGCGCGGCGCGGCGCCGCGACAGGAACAGCGTCGCGGCCAGCGCCGCGGCGAGCGCGAAGCGCACGACCCACACCCGGCCGAACAGCGTCTGGAAGAGAACCGTTCCCAGCGTTTCGCCGTTGAGCGCGCGCTCGGGCGGCAGGCCGCTCATCCTGACCGCCTCGATCGCGAGCCAGGCGGACCCCGAGACGAGAACGAGCGCGAGGCACCACGCCGCGACGCGCAGCGTTCTCGCGCGCAGCCGTGGGGATTCCTCCCCCGGACGCGCTATCCAGACGAGGAACGCGAGCTCGCCGAACAGCGCGGCCGCTGCCGCGTAGTGGACGAAGCGGACCGCGACGGTGATCTCGCTCAGGGCGCCACCTCGAAGCTGAAGTCGCCCTCGGTCACGTGGGTGTCTGCCGACAGCACCCGCCACACCACGCGGTAGACGCCCGGCGCGAGCTTCGGGAGCGAGACTCTCAGCACCGACGCGTCCTTGGGATCGAGTCCCTTGTCCTTGCGGTCGACCTGCTTGCCGGCCGCGTCCAGGACCTTGAGGGTACTGAAGGCAGGTTCCAGCGGCTGGGAGAAGTGCAGCCTGGCCTCCGCGGGCGGGCCGTGGACCTTGCCGCCGACCGCCGGCACGGCCCGGTCCAGAAACGCGTGGGCCAACGCTGCGGCGGGGCACGCGAAGGCGACGAGCAGCGCGGTGGTGCGGGCGAAGGTCTTCACTCTCAGCCTCCGATCAGTGGTTTTCCGATGCTCTTCGGGAAGAGATCGTCCAGGAAGAAATGGATCTGGAACAGTACTCCGGTCTTGCCTCCCGTCGCCTTGTTCATGGGAATGATCGCCTCGAGACCGAATTGCATGTACCTGCCCGCCCACAGCACTCCGGGATTCACCGTCCCCGTGGTCGGCCCGCTGCCGTCGAGCGGTTTCTGCAACGATACCTCGACCAGCGGGATCAGGCGGTTGAACGGCTCGCTCAAGCCGACGTCCTTCACGAAGGATTGCAGGTACAGAAGGCTGTATTGGAGCGCGAACCCTAGGGTGAGCATGTTGGGATTCTTCGTCGTCGTCTCGGTCCCGTCGTCCGCGACCGCGGTCGTGCTCGATTTCGTCGGCATGGCGACCCCGACGCTGCCGGTGACTGCGAACGGCTTTAGGTAAGGCAGGCTGTCGGGCAGGTCGCCGAAGCCCTTGCCGGCGAAGATCGCCGGCGTCAGCGTGCTGAACGATTCGGCGCCGATGCGCTTCGCGCCCGTTTTTCCGATGTCCCAGTCGACGCCCGCCGAGAGGATGGTTTCGTGCTCGTCGCTCTTGTAGAACTGGTATTTGATGTTCGCGGCGAAGTTGTCGAAGCCGTGCTGCGCCTCGCCGCCGTCGGGCTTCTGGCTCACGTACGTCGCTCCGAGCCCGATGCCGAAGTCGGGCGTGATGCGCTTGGTGAAGTCGACCGACGTGTCGGTTTCCAGCGTGGCGGGCTCGTCGCCGTTCGCGCCCGTCTTTCTGCGCGACACTGTCGGCAGCGACAACTCGTCCGCGACGAAGGGGTCGTCGGTCGCGAGCGTCGCCGGGAAGAACCGCTTTCCCGCGAAGCCGTGGGCAAAGGCGCCGCCGGCGGCGGCCGAGAGCAGGGCGCCGACCAGGCACGCGAGTGCAGAAATCCTGTCCATTTTTCCCTCGTTCTGAAATTGTCGTGCGCGCCGGGCGCTCGCGCGCCGGCGCGGAACGGCCGCACGACCACGCCGTGCGACCTGCTGTTTCAGATCAGGCGGGGAAAGGCGGTGCGCGCGGAGGAGCCGCGGGGTAGAGCGCGGTTTGACGCTGGGGGGATTCGCCGCGTTCGAACACTTCGGCGGGAGCCGAAGCGGGGAGCGGCAGGGCAGCGGCTTTGGCGGCGACCGCCTGGCCGCGCTCGGCCCCGAACGGGCACAGATTGCAGTGCGAGGCGTGATAGCCCTTTGCGGGCGTCGCGGGCGCCTCCCCGGGCGCGTGCTTGAGGCCGGTTGCGCTGCAGATTTCCGCGCCCGGGTCAGCCGGCTGCGCGTTCGCGAGCACCGGCCAGGCGGCGTTCAGCGCCATGGCGGCAAGCGCGAGCCAGGCTGCGGTGCGTCGGCGGAGGCGGCTGAGGGTCACGGCGTCGTTTTAGCACAGACCCGCCCCCCTTGCCACCACCGGGGATGGCGCGGCCGTTCTGGTATTCTCCGCCCGGTATGAATGGAAGACTGGAAGACCGGCGGCTGCTCACCGGGCAGGGTAAGTTCACCTCCGATTGGAATTTCCCGAACCAGGCGCACGCCGCGTTCCTGCGCTCGGACCGCGCGCACGCGGAGATAGCCTCGATCGACGTCTCGGCGGCGCTCGCGGCGCCGGGGGTGCTGGCGGTGCTTACGGGCAAGGACGTCGCCGAAGCGGGCTATCGCTCGATCCCCACGAACCTCGGCGTGAAAGACCGCCACGGCGAGCCCCTCAAGAAGCCCGCTCGCCCGGTGCTCGCCCAAGGCAAGGTGCGCCACGTCGGCGAGTGCGTCGCCTGCATCGTGGCCGAGTCGCCGCAGGCCGCGCAGGACGCCGCCGAGCTGATCGCGGTCGAATACCGGGAGCTGCCCCCCGTCACCGTCGCGGAAAAGGCGCTCGCGCCCGGCGCGGCGCAGCTGCACGCGGAGCTGCCCGGCAATCTCTCCTTCGACTGGGTCATGGGCGACGAGGCCGCTACCGAGGCCGCGTTCCGCTCGGCCGCGCGCGTCGTCAAGCTTAAGCTCGACAATCCGCGCATCATCGGCAACCCGATGGAGCCGCGTGCATGCGCCGCGACCTACGACGCGCAATCGCAGAAGTACGCGCTCTATGCCTGCACTCAGGGGACGGCGGGGATGCGCGGCCAGCTCGTCTACACCATGGGCGTTCCCGACGACAAGATCGACGTCATCGCCGAGGACGTGGGCGGCGGCTTCGGCGTGCGCTTCAACATGTACCCGGAATATTGTGCGGTCCTCCTCGCTGCGAAGAGGATCGGGCGGCCGGTGAAGTGGACCGGCAGCCGCTCGGAGGTGTTCCTGTCGGACGAGCAGGGCAGGGACGTCGCAAGCGAGTCCGAGCTCGCGCTGGACCCTTCGGGGAAATTCCTAGGGCTGCGCTTCACCTATGTCGCCGACCTCGGCGCCTACCTCGCCCCGACCGGGCCGTTCATCAACACCCAGGGCATCGTCGCCTGCCTGACGGGCGTGTACGACGTGCAGGCGGCGTGCGCGCGCGTGAAGCTCGCGGTGACCAACAAGTCGCCCGGCGCGGCCTACCGCGGAGCGGGGCGTCCGGTGATGTCTTACATGATCGAGCGCCTGGTCGAGGAAGCGGCGGTCCAGTTGAACATGGACCCCGCCGAGCTGCGCCGGAAGAACCTCGTGCCGAAGGGGAAATTCCCCTACAGGACGGTCAGCGGCTTCACTTACGATTGCGGCGACTTCGAGGGAGTGCTCGCCGACGCCGTGCGCGAGTCCGACTGGGCGGGATTCCCGGCGCGGCGTGCGCAGGCGAAGGCGCGCGGCCGGCTGCGCGGGCGCGGCATGGCGACCTACATCGAGGCAAGCGGGGGCGGCTTCGCGCCCTCCGACCAGGTCGAGCTGCGCTTCGGCGCAGACGGCACGATCACCATGTACGCGGTGTCGCATAATCACGGCCAGGGTCACGAGACCAGCTATGCGCAGGTCGTCTCCGCCGTCACCGGCCTGCCGCTGGAGAATTTCCGGCTGCGGAACGGCGATCCCGCGGTGCGCCTCGTCGGCAACGCGACCGGTGGGTCGCGCTCCCTGCTCGGCGTGGGCAGCGTGATGCAGCTCGCGGGAAAGCAGGTGGTCGAGAAGGGGCTCGCGCTCGCGGCTAAGGATCTCGAGGCGGCGGCCGCCGACATCGAGTTCGCGAGCGGCGCCTACCGCATCAAGGGGACCGACCGGGCGGTGACGTTGCTCGCGCTCGCCAAGAAATACGCGGGCACGCCGCAGGCGCTCGACGTGAAGACCGAGGGCAAGTTCGGAGTGACCTATCCGAACGGCTGCCATGTCGCCGAGGTCGAGATTGAGCCCGAGACGGGCATCGCCGAGATCGTCCGCTTCGCGGCGGTGGACGACGCGGGCAACATCGTCAACCACCAGATCGTCGAAGGCCAGATGCAGGGCGGCATCACCCAGGGCGCGGGGCAGGTCTTCGGGGAGGTGGCTGTATACGATGCGGAGACCGGCCAGCTCCTCACCGGCAGCTTCATGGACTACCCGATGCCCCGCGCGGGTCTCGTCGGCGGCCTCACCATCCAGGAGCACCCGGTCCCTACCGCTTCCAATCCGCTCGGCGCGAAAGGCGTGGGCGAGGCCGGAGTCAGCGGCTCGCTGCCGGCGATCATGAACGCGATCGCCGATGCGCTTCGTCAGGCGAATGTAGGGCACTTCGACATGCCGGCGACGCCCGACCGCATCTGGAGGGCGCTCGAAAGCGCGAGGAGCGGGCGTACACTGTAACGGTGCATTCGCAGGGAGGAGCACCATGAACCATGGAACCGTCTCCCCGGAAATCGCCAAGGGCCTGAAGGCCCTCAGGTCGAGGATCGCCAAGGCCAAGATCCCCTCGTCCAAGCTCGACGAAACGCTCAACATCGCGACCTGGAACATCCGCGAGTTCGGCAAGAAGGCGCGCAGTCCGGCGGCGATCCACTACATCGCCGAGATCCTCGGGCAGTTCGACCTGATCAGCATCGCCGAGCTGCGCGGCGACCTGCACGATCTCGGCAAGGTCCTCGGCATACTCGGGCCCTACTGGCGGGCGATCTACTCGGACGCGCTCGAGGACGACGGGGGCAACGACGAGCGCATCGGCTTCATCTACGACAAGCGGGCGGTCGCGTTCACCGGCTTCGCCGCCACCGCCACCGCGCCGCGCACCAAGGGCGGCGCCGTGTTCGTGCCCGGGTTCAACTGGTGGCGCGAGCCCTTCATGGCGTCGTTCAGCGCCGGGAGCTTCGACTTCGTGCTGCTCGCCGCGCACGCGCAGTGGGGAACCGCGACCGGCCGGACGGCGGAGCTGCAGTCCTTGGCCGAGTGGGTCGACCTGAAGCGCAAGGAGAAGACCTGCGTCGACAAGGACTTCATCGTGGTCGGCGACTTCAACATCGAATCACCCGCGCAACTCGCTGCGCTGACCTCGAAGGGGCTGCAGATGCCCGCAGCCCTGAAATCGAAGACCTACGGAACGAATCTCGCGCAGGACAAGCGCTACGACCAGATCCTGCAGTACGCTGACTACCCGCAGAATTTCTCCAACCAGGCGGGGATCGTCGATTTCTACACCGGGGGCACCGCCGATCTGTTCCCGGGCCTGGAGAAGACGGCGTTCACCTTCCAGATGTCCGACCACTTTCCCCTGTGGATGCAGGTCAACACGGACATCGAGGGCGAGAAGCTCGACGAGATCATCGAGGCGCGAAAGTGACTTAACCCCGTTTCCTCTCCGCCTCCGTTTACCGCGGGGTGGTCCCATTTCATAGGAGAGGAACGTGAAAAAAGCACTCATCGCAGCGATCGCAATCCTGGCGTCCGCCTGGGCGGGCGCGGCAGGCGCCGCCGCCCTGGTCGACGTCACCGTGGTCAACCGCGCCACCGGAGAGCGGATCCCGGTGTACGCGCATCGCGGGCGCATCTACGTGCCCGGCACGCCCGGAGCGAAATATTCGCTGCGGATCACCAACAAGACCGGCGAGCGCGTGCTGGCGGTGGCCTCGGTCGACGGCATCAACGTGATCACCGGGGAAACCGCGAACCCCGGGCAGAGCGGCTACGTGCTCGATCCCCGGGGCAGCGTGGACATCAGCGGCTGGAGGAAGAGCATGAGCGAGGTCGCCGCCTTCGTGTTCACCTCGCTTCCCGACAGCTACGCGGCGCGCACCGACCGCCCGGGGAACGTCGGCGTGATCGGCGTCGCGGTGTTCCGCGAATACCAGCCGCCGCGCCCGCCTGCCGTAGCGCCCTTCTCGGGCCTGGACAGGCGCGAGTCGGAGGCGCGCTCCTCCGCGCAGGCCGCTCCGTCGGCCGATGCCTTGTCGCGCATGGCGCCCAGGCCCGAAGAGAAGCTCGGGACAGGGCACGGCGAGCGCGAAGCGTCGGAAGTGAGGTGGACGGATTTCCGCCGCGCCAGCGAGAATCCTTCGGAACTGATCTCAATCTACTACGACAGCCGTGCGAACCTAACCGCACGCGGCATCATTCCGGGCAGGTCGCACGCCGAACCGAATCCTTTCCCGGGTTTCCGCTTCGCGCCCGATCCGAGAAGCTAAGGGCAGGACCGCCTCGGCCATTGCGCTGAAGGAGAACAGGGTCATTGCGACGACGGCGGGAATCCGGGACGTGGAGCGTGGCTCCGCTGGAAGCGAGAAACGATGATGTGTTGACGCGGGTTTTCCGCAGGGCGAAGATTGTAACAACAGCACTCGTGGTCCAATAGGACTTGGCTATTCAAGGGAGCCGGCCATGCCTTTCTCGCGCACCCGCAGCATCGCGGCGACGGCGTTGTTCGTCCTCGCAGCCGCGCTCGACGCACTCGCACAGTCGGCGTATCCCACCAAACCCGTCCGCATCATCGTGCCGGTCACCACCGGCGGCCCGAGCGATTTGGTCGCGCGGATCCTGAGCGACAAACTCTCGACCGCGCTGGGCAAGCCGTTCATCGTCGAGAACCGCGCGGGCGCGTCGCAGAGCATCGGCGCGGCCCTGGTGGCGAAGGCCGAGCCGGACGGCTACACGCTCCTGCAGGCGGCGGCGAACATGGCGATCAATCCGATCCTGATGTCCGACCTGCCTTACGACACGGTGAAGGATTTCGCGCCGGTGTCGCTCACGCACATGACGCCGTACGTGTTCGTGGTCAGCGCGCAGCAGCCGGTGAACACGCTCGCGGAGCTGCTCAAGCACATCCGCGACAATCCGGGCAGGGTCACCTACGGCACGACGGGCCAGGGGAGCCCGCAGCAGCTCGCGACGCTGCTGCTCGCGCAGATGCAAAACCTGAGCGGCATGACCGAGGTCCAGTACAAGGGCAGCTCCGCCGCGCACCCCGACCTGATTTCCAACCGCATCAGCTTCATGATCGATCCGCTCGCCGCCTCCGGACCTCACATCAAGTCCGGAGCGCTGCGCGCGCTCGCGGTGTCGACGCCGCAGAGAAACGCCTCCTTCCCCGGCGTTCCGACGGCGATCGAGGCGGGCGTGCCCGGCTACGACTTCGCCAGCTGGGGCGGCGTATTCGCGCCGGCCGGGACGCCGCGCGACATCGTCATGAAGCTCAATGCCGAACTGGGCAAGGCGCTCGCGAGCGCGGACATCCGCAAACGGTTCGATGACATGGGGCTGGTGGCGCAGGCGAGCGCGCCGGAGGAGTTCGGCGCCTTTCTCCGTTCGGAGATGAAGCGCTGGAGCATGGTGCTGACGGCGAAACCCTGAGCCCCGGGGAATAAATCCGCCCCCCGGCCGGTCTTGCAGGATGTGGACCCGGCACCGGGCTGGCCTCCACGTTCCCGACAAGGAGGCGACATGGGGCAGGCGATCGATCGCAGGGAATTCCTGAAACTGGCGGGGCTGGGCGGGGCGGTGTTCGTCTCGGGCCTTTCGGGCTGCGCCGGGATGGGCGAGGCCAAGCAGGAGGATTTCTATTTCGTGCAGCTCTCGGACACCCACTGGGGCTTCAAGGGCCCGGCCCTGAACCCGGACGCCGAGGGCACGCTGCAGAAGGCGGTCGCCGCGGTGAACTCGCTTTCATTCGAGCCCGACTTCATCGTTTTCACGGGCGACCTCACCCACACGACGGACGACCCCGCCGAGCGGCGGCGTCGCCTTTCGCAGTTCCGCGAGATCGTGGGCGGGCTGAAGAACAAGAACGTGCGCTTCATGCCGGGCGAGCACGACGCGTCGCTCGACGACGGGCAGGCGTGGAAGGAGTTCTTCGGGCCGAGCTACTACAGCTTCGACCACAAAGGCGTTCACTTCGTCGCCATCGACAACGTCTCCGACGCTTCCGCCCGCATCGGCGAGACGCAGCTCGCCTGGCTCAAGGCCGACCTCGCGAAGCTGGACAAGGACGCGCGCATCGTCGTCTTCACGCACCGGCCGCTCTTCGATCTCATGCCGCAGTGGGACTGGGCGACGCGCGACGGGGCGCAGGCGATCGACATCCTCATGCCGTACCGCAACGTCACGGTGTTCTACGGCCACATCCACCAGGAGCACCACCAGATGACGGGGCACATCGCGCACCACTCGGCGAAGTCGCTGATCTTCCCGCTGATCGCTCCGGGCTCCGCCCCCAAGCGCGCACCCGTGCCCTGGGATGCGGCGCAGCCCTATCGCGGCCTGGGGTTCCGCGGCGTGGACGCCGAGGCGCAGAAGTACGAGATCACCGAATTCCCGGTCGTGAAGGCGTGAGGATGAACCCGAGGCGCCGGCGGCTGCTGGCATTGGGGCTCGCCGTCGCCGCGGGCGCCTTCGGCGTCCGGGCGCTCGCGCAGGAGCGGGTGATCCGGGTCACCGCGCGCAAGTTCGAGTTCGTGCCGGAGACCATCGAGATGAAAAAGGGCGAGCCGGTGGTGCTCGAGTTCACCAGCGACGATGTCCTCATGGGATTCAACGCTCCTGACTTCAAGGTTCGCGCGGACATCCCGCCCGGGCAGGTCGCACGCGTGCGGCTCGCGCCGGACCGGGAGGGCGAGTTCGAGTTCTTCTGCGACAAGTTCTGCGGCGAAGGCCACGAGACCATGACCGGGCGGATCCACGTCGCGGCGTGATGCCCTGCGTTATCATGGAAGGACATTGAGCGAGCACCGGCAACGATTCGAGCGGGTCGTGCTGCCGCATCTGGACGCGGCGTACAACCTCGCGCGCTGGATCACGCGCAACGATCATGACGCACAGGACGTGGTGCAGGAAGCCGTGCTGCGCGCGTACCGCTTCTTCGGGGGCCTGCGCGGCGAGCCGAAGCCCTGGCTCCTCGCCATCGTGCGAAATTCCTGCTTCTCCTGGCTCCAGGTCAACCGCCCCGCCGACCTCGCAGGTTTCGACGACCGCGTCGTCGAAACGCCGGCGGCCGAAGAAGATGGACCGGAAGCGCAGACGATGCGCGCCGTCGACCGGCGCATGCTGAACGACGCAATTGCGGCGCTGCCCGCGCAATTCCGCGAGGTGCTGGTGCTGAGAGAGCTGGAGGACCTGTCGTACAAGGAGATCGCGCGTGTCGCCGACGTGCCGATCGGCACGGTAATGTCGCGGCTTGCGCGCGGGAGGCGCCTGCTCGCCGAGTTCGTGCGCGCGGTCTCCAGGGCGGCGGAGACCCGGGTGGACCGATGACTCACGAAGAAGCCCTGAAGCTGCTGCAGGCTTACGTGGACGGCGAGCTCGACGCCGCAAGGGCGGTCGAGCTCGAGGCGCATCTTGCCGAGAACGCTGCGGCGCGCGCGGCCTGCGAGGGCCTGCGCGGCATGTCGGCGGCTATCCGGGCCAAGGCGGACTACTACGTTGCTCCCGCCGCGTTCGCCCGGCGCCTCGCCGCGTCGGTTCCGCTGGCTCCAGAGGAGCGCGCCCGCCGCCGGTTCAGCCTTCCGCGCTGGCTGCCGCAGGCGGCGGCGTTCGCCGGCGTGGTGGCGCTTGCGTGGGTGATCGCGATCCCGGCGATGCGGCCTGGAGAAGACGAGCGGCTCGCGGCCGAGGTGCTCTCGAGCCACGTGCGCGCGACGCTCGCCGGCCGCTCGTTCGACGTGGCCTCTTCGGATCAGCACACGGTCAAGCCCTGGCTTTCAGCGCGTCTCCCGTTCTCTCCGCCGGTTGCCGATCTCTCCGCCCAGGGCTTCGAGCTTACCGGAGGCCGCCTCGACTATGTCGGGGGACAACGCGTGGCGGTGCTGGCCTATAAGCGCAGGCAGCACCTGATCGACGTATTCGTGTGGCCCGGCGAGGCGAAGCCGGCGAATGCGACGCTCGACGGCTTCAACCTCGAGCGCTTCGCGAAGAAAGGCATGAGCTATTGGCTGATCTCCGACCTCAACCGCAACGAGCTCGGCGATCTCGCGAGGCTGCTCGCGGAGCGCAGCACGCCCTAGGCTTCCTCGCTATACTGCCGCCGAGAACATCCCGGCGCATCGTCGCAATCCATCGGAGGAGAAAGCCATGAACCGGCTGCTCGTCGTTCTGTCGCTCGTGCTTGCGTCGTCCGCGTTCGCGCAGGACGTTCCCGTGATTACCTTCGAAGGGTCCGACGCGCTCAGGATGCCCAAGGACATGTACCTGGGCGAGGCGACGGGCGTCGCGGTCAACGCAAAGGGCCATATTTTCGTCCTGTCGCGCGGCAACACCACCGGTCCGGCGTACGCCGCAGCCGCGGCGCAGCTGCTCGAGTTCGACGCCACCGGCAAGTTCGTGCGCGAGATCGGTAAGAACCTCTATGCCTGGTCCTTCGGCCACACGGTGCGGGTCGACCGCGGCCAGAACATCTGGGTGGCCGACAAGGGCTCGGACATGGTGATCAAGTTCAGCCCCGCGGGCAAAGTCCTGCTCGTGTTCGGGCGCAAGCAGGAATCCTCGGACGAGGACACCGCGCCGCTCAAGCACCCCAAGCCGCCGCTCGCCGCGGAGGACGGGCGCTTCCGCCAGGTCACGGACGTGGCCTTCGGCCCGGATGGCAGCGCCTACATCAGCGACGGCTACATCAATTCGCGCGTGGCCAAGGTCGACAAGAACGGCAACTGGGTGAAATCCTGGGGCGATCGCGGCACCAAGCCGGGTGAATTCAACACGCCGCACTCGATCACTGCCGACGCGAAGGGCAACATCTACGTCGCCGACCGCGGCAACCGCCGCATCCAGGTGTTCGACGGCGAGGGGACGTTCCTGCGCGAGTTCACCATCGACGTGCCCTACGACGGCAAGGCGAGGCCAGCGATCGGCAACCTGCCCGACGTGGCGAAGATCGAGGCCTCCGGCAACCCCAAGACCATGATGCCGGGCTCGCCCTGGACGGTGTGCATCACGCCCGGCCCGAACCAGGTGCTCTACGCCTCCGACGCGTTCCCAGGCCGCGTCTACAAGCTCTCGCTCGACGGCAAGGTGCTGGGCGTGCTCGGCGAGTCGGGCAAGCAGCTCAAGCAGTTCGGCTGGATCCACGAGATCGCCTGCCCGTCGGAGAACTTGCTGTACGTCGCCGAGCTGCTGAACTGGCGCGTGCAGAAGCTGGTGCTGCAGCCGAAGAAGTAAGGAAGATCCTGACAGGGTATTCCGGCGAGCAAAGGCCGTTGACTCGCGCGGCCTTGGCGCGGATAGTCAGTCTGGCGTCTTCACGAAGACGCAACCTGGGGAGGGCAGGCTCTTACTGTTCTTCACAAAGGAGGCCGTCATGCAACGCACCATACTTCCCGTCCTCGCGTGCGCACTAGCTCTCGCGACTGCTCCCGCGCTAGCGGACCGCGACCACGACCGTTTCTCGGCGAAATTCTCCGGCTTCGAGGAAGTCGGCGGGGTCGGCGCCGGCCAGACGGGCGCGATCCTGTCCGGAGGCACGGCGACGCTCGATCTCGAGCTCGACCGGCAGGCCCAGACCCTGACCTTCACCCTGACGTACTCGGGACTGAATGCGCCGATTACCCAGTCTCATGTCCACTTCGGCAAGCGGCACGTCGGCGGGGGAGTCATGGCCTTCTTCTGCTCCAACCTCGGCAACGGGCCGGCGGGCACCCAGGCCTGTCCTGCTCCCGCCGGGACGGTGACGGGGACCATCACGCCCGCTAGCGTGGTCGGGCCGGCAGGGCAGGGCGTGACGCCGGGCAATTTCGACGGGCTCGTCGAAGCGCTCACAACGACACGGCCTACGGCAACATCCACACGACCACCTTCCCGGCCGGGGAGATCCGCGGCCAGGTCCGGCACCGCCACCACGGCGACCACGACCGCGACTAGAAGACCCTCGCTCCATCGAAAGCCGCGCCCGAGGGCGCGGCTTTTTGCTTAATGAGCGCGCAACATTTCCAGGCAAGTATCGGCGCTCCATGCGTTGCGCCTGCCTCGCTCTCGCCCTGCCGCTGCTCGCCGCGGCCGCCCAGGCGAGCGCCGCCGAGCGCGTCTACTACATCGCCGCAGACCAGCTCGTCTGGGACTACGCTCCCTCCTATCCCGACAATCCGATCACCGCGAAGCCCTTCACGCGCACCGAGGAGGTATTCGTTGCGCAGCGCGACGAGTACATCGGCCGCAAGTATTACAAGGCGGTCTACCGCGAGTACACCGACGCGACGTTCACGACTCTCAAGCCGCGTGAGGAAAGTCTGGGGATCCTGGGGCCGATCATCCGCGCCGAGGTCGGCGACACCATCACGGTAGAGTTCAGGAACAACACCGCGATCCCGGTCGGTATGCACCCGCACGGGGTGTTCTACGAGAAATCCTCCGAGGGCGCGCACTACGCGACCGGGGAAGGCACTCACGACCACGCGGGCGCTCCCGAGACCGGCGCGCACGTGAAGCCCAACGGCGGTCGCTATACCTATCACTGGAAAGTGCCCGAGCGCGCCGGCCCGGGACCCTCGGATCCCGACTCGATCGCCTGGCTGTACCACTCGCATGACCACGAGAGCCAGACGATCAACGCCGGGCTGGTCGGCGCGATCATCGTCACGCGCGCGGGCCGCGCGAAGGCGGACGCGACGCCCAAGGACGTAGACCGCGAGTTCGTACTGCTCTTCATGGTGTTCGACGAGACCCTCAGCCCCTACCTCTACCGCAACGTGGTCGAGTTCTCCATCTCCGAGGGTCCGGTGCGGCGGCGCAACGAGGAGTTCCGCGAGACCAACCGCAAGCACGCCATCAACGGCCTGCTCTACGGCAACCTGCGTGGCCTCGAGATGAAGCGCGCCGAGCGGGTGCGCTGGTACGTGATCGGCCTGGGAAACGAGAACGACCTGCACACCGTGCACTGGCACGGCAACACGGCTCTGGCGCGCGGGTCCCGGGTGGACACGGTCGACGTGTTCCCAGCGACCACGCAGATCGTGGACATGCGCCCCGACGACGCCGGCACGTGGCTCCTCCACTGCCACGTGGCCGACCACATGAGCGGCGGCATGATGACGCGCTACACGGTGCGCTGAGTCGGGAAAACACTACATCGGCCGTCCCTGAAACAAAATAAACAAAACCTTCACCGCGGATTCACGTTTGCGTCAACGCGCTGAAATTTGCGGGCACTAAGCTCCTCGTCGCAGTCCGGACCACAAAACTTTCAGGAGGCTTACGTGCACCAGCCGCGACGCAAGAAGATCACGGCCGCCATCGCCCTCGCCGCGATGATGGCCGGCCAGCTCCAGGCACTTCCCCACACTTACGCCAACGACGACCGCGACGACGATCGCGGAATGCACAAGAGGCTCACCGAGACGCCGATCGAGCACCTGATCGTCATCATCGGCGAGAACCGCAGCTTCGATCACACCTTCGCCACCTTCAAGCCGGGACACGGCGAGTCGGTCGACAACCTGCTCTCCAGGGGCATCGTCAAGGCCGACGGCACGCCGGGCCCGAACTTCGCGCTGGGCGCGCAGTTCACCGTTGCGCCGCAGGCGAGCTACTACATCGGCGCGCCGACCAAGACGCCTTACGCCACGCTGCCTCCTCCGGACACGCTCGGCACGCCGAGCGCGCCGCGGCCCGCGTCGCCGCCGTTCGACTCGCTGCAGACCGCCGCAATCGAGCAGGACCTCGAGGTGAACGACCTGGTGCTGCTTACCACTGGAGCGAGCGGGCTGCCGACGCGCGTGGTCGACACCCGCGTGAGCAACGCCGCCAACCTGCCGAACGGCCCGTTCCAGCTGACCGGGCCGACGATGCCCTACGACGCCTACACCGGCGACACCATCCACCGCTTCTTCCAGATGTGGCAGCAGTCGAACTGCAGTCTCGCCAACGCCACGCACCGCAACCCGACGGGATGCCTGAACGACCTGTACCCGTTCGTCAACATCAGCTTCTCGACGAACGACAACGGCGTCGGCAACCCGATGGCGTTCTTCAACGTCGACGAAGACGTCCCGCTGCTGAAGCAGCTCGCCCAGGAATTCACCATGAGCGACAACTTCCACCAGTCGGTGATGGGCGGGACGGCGGCGAACCACGTCATGCTCGGCTACGGCGACATGGTGTACTTCAGCGACGGCAACGGCAACGCGCAGACGCCCGCGGCGAACCTGATCGCCAACCCCAACCCCCGGCCGAACACCAACAACAACTACACCATCGACGGCAACTGGGCGCAGTGCGCCGATCCCGCCCTGCCCGGAACGAAACCCATCCTGGACTACCTCGCGGCGCTGCCCTGGAAGCCGAAGGCGAACTGCGAGCCCGGGCACTACTACATGGTGAACAACATCAACCCGGGCTTCCTGCCGAACGGCGTGCAGCGCACCACCGGCAACTTCGTGCAGCCGTCCACGCGCCGCTCGATCGGCGACGCGCTGAACGAGAAGGGCCTCAGCTGGGCGTACTTCGGCGGCGCGTACAACGCCGCGGTGAATCTCGCCAACGGCTCGGTGAACCCGGCGGATGCGATCGGCGCGGCGTACTGCCAGATCTGCAACCCGTTCCAGTACTCGAAGGCGATCATGGGCGACCCGGTGCAGCGCGCCGAGCACGTGAAGGACACTTCCGACCTGCTGCTCGACATCGACAACTTCACGCTGCCCGCGGTGTCGTTCGTCAAGCCCGACGGCTTGCTCGACGGCCACCCGCAGTCCTCGAAGGTCGACCTGCTCGAGGGCTTCATCAAGAAGATCCTCGACCGGCTCGACCAGAACCCGAAGCTGAAAGCGAAGACCGCGGTGATCGTCACCTTCGACGAGGGCGGCGGCTACTGGGACTCGGGATTCATCCAGCCGGTGGACTTCTTCGGCGACGGGACGCGCATCCCGCTGATCGTGGTCTCGAAGTTCTCGCGCGGAGGGAAGATCGACCACGGGTACAGCGACCACGTCTCGATCCTGAAATTCATCGAGCGCAATTGGCGCCTGGCGCCGCTGACCGGGCGCAGCCGGGACAACCTGCCCAACCCGGTGACGCGACGGGACAACCCCTACGCGCCCGTCAACATGCCGGCGCTGAGCGACCTGTTCTCGATGTTCGATTTCGACAGGGATCGCGACGACGACCATGACCACGGTCACGGTGATGACCACGGTCACGGGGACGACTGAACCTTCCTTCAGTCTCCCCGGAAAACCCGGCGCCCCGGCGCCGGGTTTTTTTTCGCCCGGCGTCCGCAGGTGCTATCCTCTGCGCCGACGGAGGAGACACCGGAGTGAAAACACCCTGCATGCGATTCCTCGGCGCGGCGCTGCTCGCCGGCGCGCTGCCCTGCGCGGCTCAGCAATACCCGGCCTAGCCCATCCTCATGCTGATGCCGCTCCAGGCGGGAAGCGCGGTCGACGTGATGATCCGCATCGTCGCCCAGAAGATGAGCGAGAGCATGGGGCAGCAGATCCCGATCGAGAACCAGCCCGGCGCGGCCGGCTCGATCGGCGCGGAGCGCGTGAAGCGCGCCGCGCCCGACGGCTACACCGTCGGCGTTCTGAACGACAGCATCCTCACGATGATCCCGAACATCCGGCAGGTCGCGTACGACCCGCTGAAGGACTACGAGCCGGTGGGCGTGGTCGCGGCGATCACCTGGGTGATGGTGGTGAACAACGACCTGCCCGTGAAGAGCGTCTCGGAGTTCATTGCGCTCGCGAAGAGCCGGCCCGGGAAGATCGACTATTCGTCCGGGGGCAACGGCAGCCCGCAGCACGTCGCGATGGAAGCGTTCAAGGAGGCGACCGGCATCGACCTCGTGCACATCCCCTATCGCGGCGCCACGGCGGCGGCGGTCGAGGTCATGTCGAACCGGGTGCAGGCGCATTTCAGCGCGGTGTCGATCGTGCAGCCCTATATCAAGGACGGCCGCATGCGCGCGCTCGGCGTGCCCAGCTCCGTGCGCTCGCCGCTGCTGCCCGAGGTGCCGACCATGGCCGAGGGCGGCGTTCCCGGGTTCGAGTGGCGCACCTGGGCGTCGTTGGTCGTGCCTCTGGGTACGCCTCCCGCCGTGATCGAGCGGCTCAACGCCGAGCTCGTCAAGGCGGTGAGCTCGCCCGAGGTGCGCGACAAGCTCATCGCGCAGGGGCTCGAACCGATCGGCTCGAAGCCCGAGGTGGTCACGCAGTGGACACGCGACGGGCTGAAGCGCATGCACGGCATCGTGCAGCGCGCGAAGATCCAGGCGGAGTAGCGCCGCCATTCTCAAGCGCATCGACCGCGTCACCATCGGCGTGCCGGACCCCGCCGCCGGCCGCGACGCGTATGCGCGCATCGGCTTCGAGCTGGACGAGCGCGGCGTCGCGTGGAACGACGGCGACCATCTCGAGCTGGTGCGCGGCGCAGAAGGCCTGCAGTCGGTCGCGCTTGCGAGCGACGACCCCGCCGCTGATGCGGCGCGCGGAAACGCCGACTTCCTGAGCGTGGTCGAGCCTACCTCCGCGAAGGCGAAGCTGCACCCCAACGGCGTGCAGCGCATCGAGCGCGTGTACATCGTCGTGACAGACCTCGCCCTAGCGGTCGAAAAATACAGCCGTGCCCTCGGCATGACCGCGAAGATGGAGCGCGGGACGGTGATCAACGCCGACATGGGGATATTCCAGATCGGTCCCACCGGCCTCGGCCTCGCCCAGCCCTGCGCGCCGGGCGTCGCCGCGGACGCGCTGCGCTCTCGCGGCCCGGGGCCGTTCCAGATCCTCTATCGCACCCGCAGCATGGACGCGGCCGCAAATTGGATGGCCGGTCACGGCGTCCCGCCTCCGGTGCGGGGCGTGCGCAACACCGGTGAGCAGGCGATGCTGGTCAAGCCCGAACACGCGTGCGGGGTGTATATTGGATTCGTCGGGCCTGCGTAGGGAGGGAAAATGAGAGTGCTGGCGATGTCGATCGCGGTGATGGCGCTGGCCGCTTGCGCGCAGGACGTAACCTGGCAAAAGCCCGGGGCGAGCGAGCAGGACCTCGCGCAGGACGCCAACGCGTGCCGCTCCCAGGCCTACGCGGCGCAGGGGATGACGAGCGACGCCGCGCGCCTCCAGATCGTCTACGCGAGCTGCATGGAGGCGAAGGGCTGGCACCGGGTGCAGACGCCGAAATCCTAGCTTTCATCGAACCTTAACCGATCCGTCACACTTCCTGAACACGCCGCGGCGACACTCCGGCGCGATGCAGGAGGAAGCGTCCGTCGAAATTTCCCGCGCCGGCCCTCGCCCGGGGTCGGCGCGGCGCATCCGCATCGCCGTCGTCACCGAAACCTATCCTCCCGAGATCAACGGCGTTGCGCGCACCGTCGGGCCGATGGTCGACTGGCTGCTTGCGCGCGGGCATACGGTGGAGCTGGTGCGCCCGCGCCAGCGTCACGAGCCCGCGCGGGCGAGGCAGCCCGGGCTGCACGAAACGCTCACCCTGGGCGCCGCCGTCCCCAGGACCCAGGTGCAGGTGGGCTTCGCCCTCCCGGGCAGGCTCGCCTCGGGCTGGCGCGCGACGCGCCCGGACCTCGTGCACGTCGTCACCGAGGGGCCGCTGGGCTGGGCCGCGGTGTCGGCGGCGAGCGCGCTCGGCATTCCCGTGTGCTCGGACTTCCACACCAATTTCCATTCCTACGCCGGGCACTACGGGCTGGGCTGGATGCAGGGGGCGGTCACTGCCTACCTGCGCTGGCTCCACAACCGCACGGCCTGCACCCTGGTGCCGACCGAGCAGATGAGGGCGGAGCTCGAGCAGCTGGGCGTCGAGCGCCTGCGCATCGCGGGCAGGGGAGTGGATGCGAAGCTGTTCCATCCCGCGCGGCGCAGCGCCGAGCTGCGGCGCCAGTGGGGCTGCGCGGGCGAGGAGCTGGTGGCGATCTCGGTGGGCCGCCTCGCGCCGGAAAAGGCGCTCGACCTGTTCGCGAGCGCGGCGCGGGCGATGCAGGCGATCGACTCGCGCATACGCGTGGTGGTGGTCGGCGACGGCCCGCTGCGCGCGCGGCTCCAGCGGCGCAATCCCGATTTTCATTTCGCCGGCGCACGCGTCGCCGAGGACCTCGCCGCTCACTACGCGTCGGCCGACGTGTTCCTGTTTCCGAGCACGACCGAAACCTTCGGCAACGTCACGCTCGAGGCGATGGCGAGCGGCCTGGCGGTGCTCGCCTACGACGACGCGGCCGCGCGCATGCACGTCGTGCACACCAAGAACGGCCTGCTCGCCCCGCGTGGCGACGCCCACCTCTTCACCCAGCTCGCCGCTCTGCTCGCGGGCGACCCGCCGATGCGGCTTTCGCTGGGACGCGAAGCCCGGAGCACGGCGCTGGAGGTGCCGTGGGAGAAAAAGTTTCCCGAGCTCGAGTCGGCGCTGCTCGACGCGGCCTCGCAGCCGCCTACTTCGAGAACCTCAGCCGCGGCGCGTGCGGGAGCGTCACGCTGATCCACACGCCCACGGTGAAATAGAGCGTCAGCCAGGTCGCGTCCTCGCGCCAGGCGCTCCAGTCGCGCCGTACGATGCAGCGCCCGAGCAGCGTGCGCAGCCCCTCGTCGAGCGGCGCGCTCGCGCCGCCGGCCGCCCGCCAGCGCGACAGGTACATCGGCACGTCCTCGATCGCCATATACGCGATGTAGACGAGGGCGCTCAGGCACGCGGCGTCGAGGAAGCGCAGGGTCGCCGTGTCCGCGCGCGCTCGCAGCGACACGAAGGCGGCGAGCGCCAGCGCCGCGGCGAGCGTCCACAACGAATTCTCGGCCGCGTGCAGCAGGTAGTTCGAGGTGAGCACCGCGCCCCACGAGAAGGCCTCCGCCACGGCGATGACCGGCACGATCGCGCGCGAGGCGAAGCCCGCGGCGCGCGATCCCGCCGACGCCTCGCGCAAGAGCAGCGACCACTGAAGCGCGAAGCACAGCTCCGCGGCCGTGGCGATGGTGCGGCCGACCGCGATGCGCGAGATCCAGTTGTCGTGCAGGCACAAGCGCGGCGCGTCGATCATGGGGAGGATCGACCTGAAGCCGCAGCCCACGACGTAGACCGCCGACAGCCACAGCATCCACCGGCGCGAGACGGGCGCATCGGGGGCCAGGCGCCGCGCCGACCACGCCCAGAGCAGGGGATTGACCGCAGCCGCGGCGCACAGCGCAAGCCACCAGGCGAGGAGCGCCCCCTCCATCAGGAGAGCCGCATCAGGGGCTCGCCGGCCCGGATCGTCATGCCCTCGCACACGCCCTCGTGCAGCGCAAAGCCGCGCGGCGCGAACACGAGGATCGTCGAGCCGTGCTGGAACCAGCCCATCTCCTCGCCCTTGGCGAAGGGCGCGTCGCAGTCGATGACGTTGGGCCCGCGGTAGCGCAGGTGCAGCAGCACGTCCAGGAAGTGCAGCCGGATGCTGGCGACCAGCACCGCGGCGACCGGCACGAGCAGCACTTCGTGGCCGCTCGCCTCGAGGCGCGTGCGGATCATCGCGCGCTCGTTCTTGCAGAACAGCTTCTCGACGCGCCTGAGCGCGATCGGATTGACGTTCCAGGTGTCGCCGGAGAAGTAGGTGACCTGCTGCACGCGGCAATCGTGCGGCGCGTGGAAGCGGTGGTACATGCTCGAGGTGATGCGCAGCGTCGCGTACGCCGCGTCGCGGTAAGCGGCCACGAGCGAGGCGTCGCCGAGCAGGTCGTACAGCGTGTACGGGAACCCCTTGGCCTGCAGCAGCTGGACGCGGTCGAGGCGCCCGCAGGCGCCGACGACCGCGTCGCAGGGGCTCGCGAGCACGCCGGGTTCCCCGCAGACCGGCCGCGCGCCCGGCTTCAGGTCCCGGACGAAGCAGTCATGGAGGCTGGCGAAGCGATCTTTCCTCGCTTCCTCGAGACGCAGATCGGCGAACAGCCGCCAGGCGCCGATCGAGAGATCGCGCACCAGCGGCTGCTCGATCTTGCTGAACCAGCCCATGAAGCGGGTGAGCAGCCGGCGCGGGATGCGGTTGGTCAGCAGGAAATTGACGTCCTCCTGCTGAAAGATGCGCTGCAACGCGGCGAGGACCGTCATGGGACTGTAACGCTGCCGGAGTAAAGAGCGGGGTCAGTATGCAAGAGATGGCAATCTTGGTCGGGCTGGGCGCGGCGGCCGCCGCGCTGTGCCTGCCTGCGCTGCGCATGCGGCTGGAGTTGTCCAAGGCGAAGCATCCCTCGCTCACCGGCCACGCGCGCATCGCGCGTCGCGTCGCCGCGCTGGTGCCGTACTACGCCTACGACGAGGAGCGCTTTTTCCGCTCCGACGCCGCGTCGCCCGAGGTCGCCGACCGGCGGCGCGCCGGGTTCGCAAAGCTCGAGGGGCTCTACCGGCAGCGCTACGCGCGCAGCGCCGCGCTCACCGCCGAGGCCCAAGGCGCGATCTCCGACCTGCAGTTCACCAGCCGCTACCGGGTGCCGTTCCAGTACAGCCGCTACGTGCGCGAGCGCTTGAAGGCCGGCGCCTTCCTGCAATCCTCCGAGGGCGTCACGGTGACCGACCTCGACGGCAACCGCTTCTACGATCTCGCCGGCTCGTACGGCGTGAACCTGTTCGGAACCGACTTCTACAAGCGCTGCATGGCCGAAGGCAGCGCGCGCGCCGCGGAACTCGGACCGGTGCTGGGCGGCTATCACCCTGCGGTCGCGCACAACGTGCGCTGCCTGCGCGAGATCTCCGGTCTCGACGAGGTCTCGTTCCACATGTCGGGGACCGAGGCGGTGATGCAGGCGGTGCGGCTCGCGCGCTTCCACACGCGCCGCACGCACCTGGTGCGCTTCTGCGGCGCCTACCACGGCTGGTGGGAAGGCGTGCAACCGGGCATCGGCAACCCGGTCCCGCAGCGCGAGACCTACACGCTGCGCGACATGGACGAGCGCTCGCTCAAGGTGCTGCGCCGGCGCCGCGACATCGCCTGCGTGCTGGTGAACCCGCTGCAGGCGCTGCACCCCAACGCGAACGCGCCCTCGGACGGGTCGCTGGTCGACAGCGCGCGCGGCGCGCATTTCGACCGCGCGGCCTACACGGCGTGGCTCGAGCGCCTGTGCGAGGTGTGCAGCGAGCGCGGCATCGTGCTCATATTCGACGAGGTGTTCGTCGGCTTCCGCCTCGCGCCGGGCGGCGCGCAGGAATATTTCGGCGTGCGCGCGGACATGGTGACCTACGGCAAGACCCTCGGAGGCGGTTTCCCGGTGGGCGTGCTCTGCGGGCGCGCGGCGCTGATGCAACGCTACCGCGAGGACCGGCCCGCGGACATCTGCTTCGCGCGCGGCACCTTCAACTCGCATCCCACCGTGATGTGCGCCATGCAGGTGTTCCTCGAACGCGTCCAGGCGCCCGGGATCCACGCGATGTACCAGGGACTGGACGAGCTGTGGAATGGACGTGCGCGCTCGCTCAACGCGCGGCTCGAGCAGGAGGGCCTGCCGGTGCGCGTCGCGAACCTCTCCTCGATCTGGACCGTCTGCTACCTGCGCCCGTCGCGCTACAACTGGATGCTGCAGTATTACCTGCGCGCCGAGGACCTGTGGCTCAGCTGGGTGGGAACGGGAAGGCTGATCTTCAGCCTCAACTACACCGAGGCGGATTTCGCCGAGGTGTGCGAGCGCTTCGTCGCCGCCGCGGCGGCGATGGAGCGGGACGGGTGGTGGTGGTCCGACCCGGCCCTCTCCAACCGCGCCATCAAGCGCGGCATCCTGCGCGAGATGATCGCGCAACGCTTCTAGCCGCGCTGGGTCCCGAGCGTAGAGTCGATCAGCTCGCCGCGCATCAGCGCGAGCGGAGCCTTGTGGTAGAGCTTCAGGTCGTGGAAGGGATCGGTGAGGATCTTGGTCATCCACACGAGCCCCGTCTGCACGTCGCGGATGAAGAACAGGTGCACCGTCCGGAACAGCAGGCCGCTTGCGCCGATCACCAGCCAGACCTTGCCGACCTGGCGCACGAACTCGGCGGTGTCGGGAGCCGGCTGGAACGCGCCGAGCAGCCTCGGGTCGACGAGCAGCACCGCCGGTGACAGCGCCCAGACGGAGAGCAGCACCACCTTGCGCCGAAGGTTGTAGCCGACCTTGATCTCCTCCTTGCGCTCGTGCGTCAGCTGGTTGACGTGGTCGTAGCCCTTCGGCTCGAAGAAGAAGTGACCCGCCTGGCGCGTGGTCATCGCCACCAGCCATCCGACCAGCGCGGCCGCGACCGGAGTGAAGAACAGCATCACGTAGGCGCACAGAAAGCTCGATGCGCTCACGAAGTGCAGGCTCTGGTTGATCCTGCTGTGATGGTAGAGACGATGGTCGTCCCAGCGCTGCGTCCTGAGTTCCTCCAGAAAGGTCTTGATCAACGCGTTCTCCTCGTATGCCGGGAAAAGTCCCAGACAATGGAGGGGTACACTAAGACGAAATTGCTACAGGTTCGCGACGCTCCGATGACACTGAGGCTACAGTCTCGCTACAACCGGTTCTAGCCCGCGTCGGACGAGCGGCGCACGCGCACGCCCATGCCCCAGAGCACGTAGCCCGACAGCGAGAATGCGAGGCAGGCGAGGAACAGCACCACCGGGGGCCGCAGCGACACCACGGCGAGCCCGCCGACGAGCAGCAGCATCGCCCAGAAGGGAACGGCCTTCTTCACGTTGAGCTCCTTGAAGCTGTAGAAGGGCACGTTGCTAACCATGGTGATGCCGCCGTACGTGGTGAGCAGCCACGCGAGGATCGCGAGCCAGCGCTCGCGGTCGATGCCGAGGTCCTCGAACGCCCACACGAACCCGACGAGCAGCGCCGCGGCTGCCGGGCTGGGAATGCCCTGAAAGTAGCGCTTGTCGACGACGTGCAGGTTGATGTTGAAGCGCCCAAGGCGCAGCGCCGCGCCGGCGCAGTAGACAAGCGCCGCCACCCAGCCCGCGTTGCCGAGGTCCTTCAGCCCCCACTCGTACATCGTCACGGCCGGGGCGACGCCGAAGGACACCATGTCGGACATGCTGTCGTAGCGCGCGCCGAACTCGCTCTGCGTGTGCGTCAGGCGCGCGACGCGGCCGTCGAGGCCGTCGAGCACGATGGCGACGAAGATCGCCATCGCCGCGCTCTCGAACGCGTGGTTCATCGCCATCACGATGGCGTAGAAGCCCGAGAACAGCGCTGCGGTCGTGAACAGGTTGGGCAGCAGGTAGATGCTGGCGCGGCGCCGCGCCCTGAAGCTCGATTCCGGCCTTCGCCTCTCGTCCATGCGCGCACTCTATCAGAGGAGCGCGCCGTCACGAACCCGGGGCGATGCGTCGCCGCTAGCCGCGCGTGACGAGCACCGTGCCGGCGAGCACGCCCAGGCGCACCGCATCCCTTGCTTTCATATCCGGGGCTCCCTTCGAGACCTTGGCCGAGGACAGGAGCGTGGTGTGAAGGCAGGCGGCGCGAGATTCCTACCCGGCTTGAGCGACGATGGCGTCATTGCGTTCGACAGGTCGGACCTGCTCGAGCAGCCACTCCCGGAACACTTGGATTTTTCCGGAGCTCTTGGAGCGCGGAGGATATACGATGAAGTACGAGTACGTCGTAGGCACGCTCCGGGAAAAGAGCCGAACCAGTCGTCCCGATGCCAATTCCGCTTCGACGAGCGATGCGCGCGCCAAGGCGACGCCGAGGCCGCCAATGGCCGCTGGAAGGAGGAGATTTGGGTCGCTGAAGCGCGGTCCTTGACCAGCATCGCGATAGTCCAAGCCGACCGCTTCGAACCAGATCGACCAAGGCCGTCGCTCATCGTGCAGGAGCGGCATCTTGAGCAGGTCGCTGGGTACGCGCGGCAGCCGACCACCCCGTAACGCGGGGCTGCACACTGGAACCAGCTCCTCGTCACGGAGTTTGATCGATATCAGCCCCGCCCACTTACCTGGGCCGAACCGCACTGCCATGTCGACGTCATCGCGAGTGAAATCCGTCAAGGACAGCGTCGCCCGGATATTCACTTGTACGTCAGGATGCTGCTTGTTGAAGTCCGCGAGGCGCGGCAGCAACCAGTAAGCAGCCCAACACGGCGGCGTACTGATCGTCAGGATGCACCCCGTATTCTTGGGCCGAATCGCCTCGACCCCTTCCGTGATTTCGCCGATGGCGGCCTGCACCCGTTCCTGGAGCCGGCGTCCCTCGTCGGTCAGCAGCATGCCTCTGCCGCTGCGCCGGAAAAGAGGCGTTCCCAGATGCTCTTCCAGACGCTTGATGCGTTGGCTCACCGCGCCGTGGGTGACGTGCATCTCCTCTGCCGCGTGCGTAAAATTCAAGTGCCGGGCAGCCGCTTCGAAGAAGCGAAACGTCTCGAGCGGAGGAAGCGTGCGAGCCATGCGGAAATGATAGCCGCGCTAACCGCTGACGCGAAAAACCATCGATGGCAATCCTCGCATCAGCACTCCATCATCCGGATTCCTGGCGCTCAGCACCATGAACGAGGCCGCAGTCCGCGTTGGAGGAAGCGATGCGGCTGAAGACGACATACTAGCATTCCCCCAATGCCAACCTAGCTTGAGGAGCGACAGATGCCACATACGCTGACAGTCAACGGCAAACTTCGCAGCGCCGATGTCGACGACGACACGCCGTTGCTCTGGGTGCTTCGCGATGTGCTCGGAATGACCGGCACCAAATTCGGTTGCGGCCTCGGCCTGTGCGGCGCGTGCACCATCCACCTCGACGGCCAGCCGGTGCGCTCGTGCATTACGCCGGTCGCTGCCGCAGCCGGCAAGCGCATCACCACGATCGAGGCCATTGGCGCCACCTCCGCCGGCAAGAAAATCCAGCAGGCCTGGATCGAGCTCGAGGTCCCGCAATGCGGCTATTGCCAGTCCGGCCAGATCATGTCCGCGGCGGCGTTGCTCGCCGCCAATCCCAAGCCGACCGATGGAGATATCGACGCCGCCATGTCGGGGAACATCTGTCGCTGCGGCACTTATGTGCGAATCCGCGAGGGAATCAAGCACGCGGCGCACGGCGCGGCGAATGCCAAGAAAGGGAGCTGACATGATTTCTCGTCGCCAGTTCCTGAGCACAAGCGCGGCGTTGGGCGGAGGTCTTTTGATCGGGTTCAGAACCGGTCCTTCGATCGGTGCATCTGCCGCGCCGTTCGTACCCAACGCCTTTATCCGCATCGGCAGCGACGGGCAAATCGTGCTGACCATGCCCTACGTCGAGATGGGCCAGGGCACCTACACCTCCATCCCTATGCTGATCGCCGAAGAGCTGGAGGTCGATCTGAAGCAGGTGCGGCTGGAACATGCTCCGCCCAACGAAAAGCTGTACGCCAATCCCTTGCTCGGAGTGCAAGCCACCGGCAACTCGAATGCGATACGCGGTGCGTGGCAGCCGCTGCGC
>Ga0137410_10000194_pt1 | contig 43065 bp, 62 predicted proteins | sample CZODoug1_16funga_FD_108878 | JGI IMG/M metagenome (GOLD analysis project Ga0137410, IMG submission 108878) | Vadose zone soil fungal communities from Angelo Coast Range Reserve, California, USA - CZODoug1_16fungal (Illumina Assembly) | ecosystem: Environmental > Terrestrial > Soil > Vadose zone... | reverse complement strand
GTGCTGGCGTCGCCGCAGGGCTCTTGCAGCCACAGCCAAGCGCCGAACGTGCGCTCGACGTGGCCAACCGCTACTACCGCACTGGCCGCACGCGCCTCGATGTGCTCGACCCCTTCACGTCCGACACCGGTAACAGGGTGGCCGGCGAGACGGCATTGGAGCGCTACAAATCCTTCGCAGACCCGAACAGTGGCGACCTCACGTTGCTCGCGGCTGCGAAGGCATCACTCAAGCCCGGCACCGTGGGCCAAATCGCTGGCAACGTCATTGACAACTTGGGCACCGCGAAAGCTGGCAAGCAGGATGAAACGGGCTCGAAGTGGAGCAGCGAATCGTTCTTGACCAACTGGAACAAGTTGAGCGACGAAGGCAAGAACCAATTGTTCTCCGGCTTTCCGAACTCCGATCAAGTGCGTGCCGAAGTCGACCGCCTTGCCAAAGGCACATCGATGGCACGCGATGCCGGCAGTCTGCTTGCCAACCCTTCGGGCACGGCCGGCGCATCAGCGGCGCGTGCGGCCTTTGGGGGCGTCTTTGGGGGCTTGGGGGGCGTGGGCACTGGCTTGCTCACAGGTGGCCCCGTGGGGGCCGTCGTAGGCGGTTTGTTGGGCACGGCTTCACCGATGGTGGGCTCCTACGCCGCATCCAAATTGCTCACCAACCCCGGCATCGTCAAAGCCGTGGCCGGGCGCACGGAGGTCGATCCGAAAACGCTCACGCGCAGCTTGCGCGCATTGCAGGGCACGGGACTGATGAACCAGCCGCGCCGCATCGAAGTCAGTGGCACCAGCGCCGATGCCCCATAGGAGATGCCATGGCCATCATCACCGACATCAAGAACCTGTCGCAAACCGCCGCACTCAATGGCCCCGATGGCACGGTCGATCCACCCAATACGCTGGACGATCAGGATCGCTATTTGGGCTCGTTCATCGCCATGCTGCGCGACGGTGTGGGCTTTACAGCCGGCGCATTGGTGGCGAGCCTGGGCTATACCCCCGTGCGCCAAGGCACCGGCCCCAACCAACAAGGCAATCCGGTATCGATTGGCTGGAATGCCACGCTTGGCAAAATTCTCATTTCGGTGGACGCCAACGGCTTCAACAACACATGGCCGATTGATGCCGACAATGCAAAATACATCTACAACAGCGCCAACCCCGCAGCGGAAAAGCTCTCATTCGCCTGGACCGACCCCGGCGATGTTCCTGTCTATTTGTGGGGCGGCAATTCAGCATCAGCTCAACAACGCTTGGTGCCACCGAGCCGCTTGAGCGTGAACTATGCGGCCAGCGCCGGCACCGCTGGCGCCTGTTCCGGTACCGCCGTCTATGCCAACAATTCAGGACAAATCAGCGGCATCGGTCCGTGGCGCTACACCAACCTGAATTTCAATCCGGCTTATATCTGGGCCACCAACGGCGTCGCCAGCGACAATTTTCTGGTGACACCGGCCAACCTGAGTGTCAGTTACGCCAACAGCGCCGGCAGCACCAACACCTGCAACACGGCCAGCAATGCCAACGCATTGGGTGGGCAGCCACCCAGCTACTGGATCAACAACGCCGGCAGCGCTGCAACGAATTTGCGCAACAGCGGGACCACCTTTCTCGTGACAGGCATCAGTGGCTACGGCGACGTGTCATGGAACGTCACCGGGTCCGATCTTCGCCTCAAGAAAGACATCGAGCCAACGCAAGAGGACTCGCTTGGCAAAATCGCGCGCATCCGTTTCGTGCGCTATCGCTTTCGCGATGACGTGACCAGCATCCCGATTGATGATGGGCATTTGCACCCCATCGGCTTGATCGCGCAGGAAGCCGAGCAAATCGATCCCGACTGGATCAGCAATGAAGGCAGCTACAAACAGCCTCACCAATATGCGTTATTGATGGACGCAATGCATGCCGTCCAGCAATTGGCCGATCAGGTGCGGGTGTTGACGGCCAAGGTTCAATCGATGGCGGCGCCGTGAAGCGTGGCTGGTGGCTTGGCTTGATCGTGCTGGCCTTGTCGGGTTGTGGCACCAATTCACTCAAGCGCGATATCGACGTACAAGGTTCTTTGCCGCGTGCAATTGGCCTGGGCGCTTTTGCCTCAACGTGCATCATCATTTGCATCGTCACGGCGAACTTCGATCAGGGCGACCTTGCATTGCCAAAGGACGATGGCGCGGGTGGTGAAGTGAAGCTGCATGAGAGCACCGACATGAAACTCAAAAGGAGAAAGAAGCCATGAGTGCATCCGCCATTTTGCTGATCCTGGCTTTCGCCGTCTTCGTGGCAGCGACCGCGCTGCCGGCTCTATTGCCGCGCATCAATCTGATTGCCGTCGGTCTGGCCTTGTGGGTCGCCGCTGAATTCGTGGGGCGCCTGCCATGAACATCGGTTTTGCCTCTTTCATTGCCGGCATTCTGCTGGTGCTATTGGTGCTGTCAGTCGTTCAAATCATTCATTGAAGGAATACACATGATCTTGACCCTTACCAATCAGGCGGCGCATGCCGTGCCGATCATGTCGACCGACGAAGGCGGATGGTCCGCTTCGCTGGAACCGGGCGTGTCCTGGGCGCTGCCTTATATCGACAGCAGCGTGGTCATCATTGGCAACAAGCCGAGCGTCACCGAGCAAATTCAGCAGGGCTTGGCCACCATTGCCAAAACCGTGAAAGCACTGATCGCGACATGGCAGGCCCATAACAACAATTTGAATGAGGCGAGCGAAGCCGGCGTCAAAGTCGCCATCACCAACGGCGGCACCCAAGCCGTGCGCGTCATCCTGGGCGACGGGGTGCACGACTACAGCGTGAGCCCGAACGAAACCTATCAGGCGCAAGCCTGGGGCTACCTCGAATTGCGCGAGTTGGGTGATGTCAACCCCACCATCGACGAGCAACCCAGCAGTGCCGCCTGAGTCCCCCCTGACACCCTGCCTGGGCGTGATGTGTGAGCGGCACTGGGCCTGCGCCCGGTACGCCGCCATCGATGGCGCACAGGTGCCATCGAGCACGTTTCTGCCCTACTGCCCCGAGGGCTCACGGCCCATGTTCGTGGCACTCTCGCCAATACCCCACCCCCCTCGCTAGACTACGTGTTTTCTCGGTAAAGCTCGACTCCGGGGGGTGGGGTGTTTTAAGCCGCCCAAGTTGTTGATTTTAAACGGCTTTATCGGACTTAAAATCTGCCGACCTCACGGTCATGAGGGTTCAAATCCCTCCCCGGGCACCATTTCATGCGGTATACACGGTAAGGAGCCACTAACTTAAGATGCTTCGGTAGACCTCAAAAAAGCTCATTTCCGGGGGTTCCCCCGAAAACAGCGGATCGATTCAGGACATGCGTGTAAAACAGGGTTAAACTACACGCACTGTTTACCAATCATCGAGCCCGCTCATGCAACTGAAACCGAACGATCCCGCCGCCGCGTCCATCCAGGCGCGCGTGAAGAACATCAATCTTCCGGGCGGCGAAAAGAACCAGACGTTCAAGACCGACCACCTCGGTACCGCCTACGACAAGGCGCTGGCCTGGGCCGTGCCGCTGGAAGCCGCGCTCAAGAAGGGGTTGATCCCCACCGAGTTGCTGGTGGCCGTGCAGACCGTGCGTGAGCGCAATGCCACAGGCAACCCGTCGTTCTTCCAGATGCTGCGCGACTACGAGTCACAGCCCCACGCCAAAATCTCCGCATCGTTCAAGGAAATCGCGGGCAACCTGTTGAAAGAAATCGACAAGGTGGGCTTTCGTGAAATCACGATGGACTGGATTCACGACCGCCTGGACTATTACAAGGACGTGAAAGAGTACGCGCCCGGCACCATCCGCAAGCGCATTGAAACCATCTCCCTGATCCACGAGTACACAAAACGTCGACTATTGGGAGGCGATGGAGATGCAAAATTCGCCAGCATCTGCGATCAACTGCCAATGAACTATGCGCGGCGCGACCAGGACGCGGCCGAAGAAACCACCCCGCAAAAAGTTGCGGCACGCCCACTCACGATCAAGCGTGAAGCAGCCATTCGCGCTGTTTTTTCAGGCGCGACAGAAATTGCAAAGAACAGCGTGCCATCATTGCGCGACCCCCAACTGGAAGTGCTTTTCACGCTCATCTCCAATACCGGCATGCGCTTGCAAGAAGCCTATTTGCTGCGCGTGAGTGACCTGGACTTCAAGAATTTCGTGGCCCATGTCCAAGGTTCCAAGGGCTGGCATGGTGTCATCAAGCACCGCGACACCTTCATTCGCAAAGTGGTGCGTGAGTCATTGCAAGCCCACATCAAGGCCAACCACCTGGAAAACGACGACTATCTGTTTCGTGAAGGATGGTGGGATGGCGACTGCATGTCACTCCATAAACCGGAGCGGAAAATAGCACGCAAGAAGACCTCCAGTTATTTGTCGGGCCTGTTTCGCGCACTCTACAAAGCGGCCGATGTGCAAGGCTTGACCGAGCACGATCTGCGTCACGAAGCCACCATCCGCTACATCGAAATGGAACAAAACGACAAGGCCATCTACAACCGCGAGGACTTGAAAAAAATGATGGGCTGGACCAGCGACAAGATGGTGTCGCACTACCTGTCAAAGTGGCGACCCGAGATTGGCGCCAGCCGCGTTTCCGCCGACCTCTAATTCACACGCCGCCCCAACAACCGGGCGGCGTTTTCTTTGGCGGTGACGTTGCGCGCGTGCACCGATCCACCCTCGCGCCTGCGCTTGGGCTCCAGCGACATTTCAAAGAGTCGCGCGAACAGGGTGTGCCGGAAAAAGACCCACGAGCGGCCGATTTTCACGGCCGGCAATTCGCCGTTGCGCGCCTTTTCTTCGACGGTGTTTTCTTCACAGGCGAGCAGGGCGGCGACTTGCTCTTTGCTCAACACGGTGTAGTCGACTTCTGGCATGACTCACTCCGACACATCCAACGTCTTTCACATCAAGCTACACGCCACGTGATAGCTTTGACGGCCCACATTTGTGCAGTCTGTGCCTCAGTGATAGCGATGGAAGCCATACGCTTCATGTCGGCATTATCGTTCGACGCCCGAAGTTGATTCATGCGATCAATGACCGTTGCGAATTCCTGCTTGCATTGCGCAACAGCATCGTCTCCACTTGGATTGAAGGACAAGCCGACAGCCTTTTGTCCGAACGTTTGCTCATCTGACATGGATTGCTCCTTAGATTGAATGCTCATGACACCACCAACCGAGTTGTCTCTTTTTTCTTCGCCCCTGGGACCTCATAACCGTCACGCCACGCGATTTGAATAGAAGTTTTATCAATCTCCGCTGGTGGTGCGGGCTTCTGGCGCCAATACTTTTTGGGGATCAATTTGGGCTCGTAGGCATCCACGCCAGCCGGGTTCTTGCGCACCGAGAGTGAAAACAAGGGGCACTCGATTTTCGTGATGCCCATGTGCTCCATCTCAATTTTGAGGTAATGGCGAAGCCGCTCCGCATTGGCCCGGCGCCGCGCCTGCAACGCCTTCAAGCGCTCAATTTCTGCGTCCAGCGCCGCGTCGTATTGCAGCAAGTTGCGCGCGACCATTTCAATGTTCTGCGCCTTCACCTTGATGTCGTCCACGATGCCCACCGACTCCAGCGTGTCGGCCACGGTCTGCGCATCGAAATCGCCATCGGCGAGCGTGTGCATCAACTGCACATACTGATCGGCCAGCACGTAGAGGGAAGGCAGCGTGGTCATGACGGTCATCGCATCTACATCGCCAAGCAGAGCGCACCCCGGCCCATCGGGGCAAACGGGATGTCCGAATCCATGTTGTCAAACCCACTGCCGGACGGGGCGGCGCGAGGCGGCGGGGGGCGGGCGGCAGGGGGCCGCGCCGGGGCTTGGGGGCGCGCTGGCGGGCTCGCCCGCTCGCGCGGCGGGGGTTGGTAGCTGTCGTCCACGTTGTCGTCCTGGGCGGCGGGCGCTGCCCCCAAGTCGATGTCGGTGATGCGGGCCACCAGCTTCTGTGCCTCGCCGTTGCGTCCGGTGTACTTTTCGACGTGCAAGTCTTCCAGGGTCACGCTCACTTTCATGCCTTTGAGCAAATAAGGCGACAGCCCTTCGGCGCGCTTGCCCCACAGGCTGGCGTCGATCCACATCACGGGCTTCTGCCCATCCTGACCCTTGCGCCCATGCTCGAAGGCAAGCGACAGCCCACACACCGGGTCGCCGGCCTGGGTGTAGCGCAGTTCTACGTCACGCCCGAGCCGGGCCACACCAAACGCCAGAATCATGTCGTACCCCTTGAAGGTTGTTGTTGCTCTGCGGCCTTGCGCAATGCGTCCTGCACGCCCGCGAACTGGCCAAGGCGCCACCACAGGTAACGTTTTTCTTCGGTGTCCTGGACCTCTTGCACATACTCCAGCGCCGCGTCGTGGGCACCGTCATTGACGAACTGCACGACCTCTTTGCAAATCGAGTCCATGGCATCGAACTGTTCAGGCAACAGGACCGGGTTGCCGATGTTGCGCTGCACCGCCGCGCTCGCCTCTGGCGTCACTTCATCGGCATCAGGCGTGCCTTCGGTGGGGATCGCAAAGGCTTGCATGCAGGCGTACTTGTAGGCTGCGCTCATGGCCTTGTTGGTGGCCTTGTCGGCCGTATCCATCGCCTCGCCGTAGGTGCGAACCACATGCGTGCTGCCATCCTCGACGCAGACAAAATCGAACTCGGCGGCGACCGTCACATAGTGGATCGGCGCACCCGATTTGGTGATGCGTTCTTCGTGCTCGCGCTCGACCATGCGCGGCAAGATCAAGAGGCCCGCTTCCGACAGCAACGGGCTCACCGCGTTGTAAATGTCGTCGATGCCGCGAAACATGAAGCCTTGCTGCAGGTTTTTGCGATCCTTGCCGATGCCGGCGTGCCCAATGGCAACCTGCACCGAAAGGATGGCCCGATAGACGCCCGCAACTGGAGTGGTCATGACTAGAACGGCAAGGGTTCAAGCACCGCCTTCACGCCTGCTTTGAGGGCGAACCATCGGCTGCGCGCCCGGTGGCGCTCCAGCCGGTAGCTGGAGACAAAGACGAACTTGTTGGTACGGTAGGTCAGCCCTGGCCGGCGCACTGCGCGCTTGACATGCTCATAAAATGACACGGCCATGTGGTCACTCTACGGCTGAAAAATGCCGAAAGCAAGGCCATGGCAAACAAAATGTGTGCCCGAGCGTAAACAAAATGACCAGCGAGCCCCTGTTCCGGTCATTAAAAAACCCGCCGAAGCGGGTTCTGTTACATGCTTTCCGGCACACCGGCAGGTATGGGTATGGGCGCCGCTGGAATGAGTGAATGGCGTGAGTTGATGGCGACCATCACGCGAAGATCGGACACATCGGTGTAGAACTTCACTTTCGATTCGCTCTTGGGATCAAAGAAGTAGTGCATGCCATCGTGGCAGAACGCGAAGCGCTCCAGCGCCCATCGCCGCGCGCCATCCTTGCCACGGCCGACCAGCACTTCATCGTCCACCTGGGGCTCGGCATTGAGGTCCACCACCACGAACTCGCCGGCATTGAGTCGGTTGTTGTGGGTGAACACATTTTTGGCCACGCAGTAGGCTTCCAGTTTGGCGTTCTTGTGGGGGAAGATGACCAGGACGTAGCCCCCGCGCGCCTTGTCGATGGGCTCCAGCTTCGCCACGTCAACGTCGCCTTTGCCCTCTGGAAAGGGCATCAACTCAGCCACGATAGCCGAGTAAGTCACCATCTCTTTGGGTATCACCACGGGGGCCTCAATCAACTCGGAAATCGTGGGCCTCACGAGTCGTGGACCCGTGCCCTCCATGATCCAGGCGGCAGACCATTCGTACAGCTTCTGCGCCTTCATGGCGCCCTTGTTGGAGACGCCTCGCCCACGACTCCAGTTGTTCACGCCCTGTGTCGTTTCCTGCAGTGCCTTGGCCAAGGCGGTGGGGCCTGAGATACCTAGATGCTCTTGCGCAAGCTCGTAAAGCCGTCCGAGCGAGGGGTGCATCTCGTCTCGTGTCAAACGTTTGCTGGTGGTCATGTTGATGTCTTTCGCATGGATGCTCGTTGATGCTTTAACCGTGGATATAGCTACACGCTAAACAAACTGTATAGCAATCTTGTTGATACGACCAGTTTCTATTGGTTATAGCCTCATACATTTGCATCTTTCGCAAAGAAACCCTCAGAACCACTAAAAATTTTGCAACGTGCTCCAGTTCAGGTGTAGCATGCATCCATGCAAATCTCCGACCGCGAGTTGATCGACGCGCTGGGCGGACCCATGGAAGTCCTGAAACGGCTCGGCTGGCCGGTGGACCATGGACTGCAGCGCATCTGCAACTGGAGTACGCGCGGAATCCCTTACAAGGTTCGGCTCGAACACCTGGACATGTGGCAGCAAGCCGCACATATCGTGCTGGCCCACCGCCACAAAAAGCAACCCCTGCCCACCTACTGGGTGCGCCGCCGCGCCGAAGCGGCTGCGCGCATCATCTGACCGGCAAGGGTTGCTCATGCACACCGCGCCGGACCCGGTACCGTGGTTCAAGATCGCCACGCTCGATGTGCTGGCCAAGTGCACCGGCCGGCCGCTGGCATACCAAGTGGCCTATTTCATGGCCCATGCGCTGATCGCGCTGTATCGCCGGCCGTTGCCCGACGACATCGCCTCCCTCACCCGGCTGATGGGCTTGGCTGAACCCGACGAACAGTGCGTGCAACACGCGCTCGTGGATTCGTTCGAGTTGACCCCTAATGGCTGGATCAACGACCTCATGGCCGAAGCCATCGCGCGTTCCGACGAACTGCGCGACGCCCGCCGCGAAGCCGGTTCACGGGGTGGAAAGACCAGTTCCAGCAAGTCGCAAGCAAACCTCAAGCAAAACCGAAGCAAAACCGAAGCAAAACCGAAACAACGCCGAAGCAACGCAGTAGCAACACCGAAAGCAAAACCGAAGGAAGAGGTAGAGGAAGAGTTAGATACAGAGGTAGAGAGAGATTCCGTTTTTGTTCCAAAAACGGCCGGCAATGCTGCGCTTGCCGCCAAGGATCAACTTTGGGCCGAAGCCCTGCCAGCACTGATGGGTCAAGGTCGTACCGAGCCGGCCTCCAGAAGTCTCGTGGGCAAGCTGGAGCGTGACTTCGGCACTGCACAGGTGCTGTACCTATTCCGTGAAGCCATTGAGCACAACGCGACCGATCTGCCGTCCTACGTGACGGCCAATGGCAAGCCACTCGCCAAGACCGCAGCCGCACAACTGAAACCCACACGCCGAAGCCTGCAATTGGCGCGTGAGCAAGGTGTTGAGAACCCGTGGGAAGCCATGAACGTGGAGGCCGAAAAATGAACGCCACCGAACTTTCCAAGGCCATGGCCATGAAGGCAGCAACCATCGCGGAGCACCTGTTGCCCGATGGCAAAAAAGTCGGCCATGAGTGGCGCGCGGGTTCACTGGCCGGCGAGCAAGGGCAGAGCCTGGGCGTGCACCTGAAAGGCGACAAAGCGGGCGTGTGGAGCGACTTCGCCAGCGGCGCCAAAGGCGACCTGTTGGACTTGTGGGCCGCTGTGCGGGGCTTATCGCTGGTGCTGGCGATGGACGAAGCGCGCGCATTCCTGGGCGTGGCGCAGATGCCGGGCCTTGCCACCCGGGGAAAAATGTTCCGCAAACCCGAGCGTCCACGGGGGCTGCGTCGCCCCTATGCTGGCGTGCGCGACTGGCTCGTCTCGCGCGGGCTCACCGACGACACGTTGGCGGCGTTTCGCATTGGGCAGGCACCGCGCGTGTTCGAGGTCGACGGCCAGAAGGCAGAACGCCTGTGTGCGGTCTTCCCGTACCTGCGCGACGGCGTGCTCGTGGCCGTCAAGTACCGCGACCCCAAGGACAAGCGTCACATGCAGCAAGAAACCGGCTGCGCACCGTGCCTGTTCGGCTGGCACCTGATCGCGCCCACGGCACGCGCCGTCGTGATTTGCGAAGGCGAAATCGACGCGATGACGCTGCACCAGCAAGGCATTGCAACGCTGTCGGTCAATGCGGGCGCGGGCAACCACCAATGGATCGAGAACGACTGGACGCGGCTCGAGGTGTTCAGCGACATCGTGATTGCGTTCGACCACGACGAAGCCGGCGACAAGGGCGCCGCCGAGGTCATGAAGCGTCTGGGCCTGGAGCGTTGCCGGCGTGCGCAACTGGGCGCGAAGGACGCCAACCAGTGGTTGGCGGACGGCGCCACGCAATCGCACTTTCGTCTCGCGATCCATGACGCCAAGCCGATGGATCCCACCGAACTGGTGTCCGCAGGCAAGTACCGCGAAGTCGTCAAAGCCGCCTTCTGGCCGGCGCCGGAAGCGACCGATGCGCCCGTGCTGGAACTGGACCGCACCTTTGACTGGATCGAATTTCGCTACGGCGAGGTGACGGTGTGGACTGGCATCAACGGCCACGGCAAGAGTGTCGCCTTGTCGCAGGTTCAACTGGGGCTCATGCGCCAGGGCGAGCGTGTGTGCGTGTTCTCCGGTGAGATGCAGCCCAAGTACCTGTTGAAGCGCATGGTGAAGCAAGCCACGGGCCTGGACCGCGCCACACCGGGCTACATCGACGCCGTGTTCGACTACCTGGATGCGCGGCTCTACGTGTTCGACATGCAGGGCTCGGCCCCGATGGCACGCCTCATCGAAGTGTTTGCCTATGCACGTCGGCGCTACGGCGTCACCACCTTCGTGGTGGACTCGTTGATGACCACCGACGTGCCCGAAGACGGCCCCCGGTTCCTGACCGCACAAAAGCTCGCGATGGCAAGTCTCTGTGACTTCGCCAAGGCGAACAGCGCGCATGTGCATCTGGTGGCCCATCCGCGCAAGTTCCGCGACGAGTCCGACGCACCCGGCAAGATGGACGTGGCCGGGTCGTCCAAGATCGTCGATCAGGCCGACAACCTGTTCGCGGTGTGGAAGGCCCCCAAGGACGATGCTGTCGATCCGAGTGCGCCACATGCATTGCTGCAATTGCTCAAGCAACGCAACGGCGACGTGCAAACCCGCAAGGTCTGGCTCTGGTACGACCAGCCGTGCATGCAGTTTCGCACCACGCCGCGCCTGTTCGCTGCAACACGCTATGTCGACTTCGAGGGCCAGCCCGCGCCCGTCCCTGCATCCACCGAACCGGAGACGCGCGATGCCAGCGAAGAAGAACCCTTCTAAGGTGGTCGAACAGTTCAACCTCGACCTCGGGGACGGCACGCCGCGCGTGGACAAGTTCATCGCGGCCGACTACAAGCGCTGGCGCAGGGCACCGTCACATCGCGACGTACCACCGCCGCGCGCGCGCTTCAATGGCGCCGACTATGTGCCAGGACGCGATGACCCGCGCCTGCACGGCCAGTTGCTGCGGGTCTGGTCCTTCATGCGGGATGGCCGCTGGCACACGCTGCGCGAAATCTCGGACGCCACGGGCGACCCGCACGCGAGCGTGAGTACGCAGTTGCGCCATCTGCGCAAGCCCCGCTTCGGCAGCTATCAAGTCAACCGTGAACACGTCGGGCGCGGCCTCTACCGCTACCAGTTGGGACCGCGCGTGCGCCCGGTGAACGAGCGCCAAGTGGAGATGTTGTGACATGCGCGAACTGCGACATCGCTGCCACCAAGCCGCACTGGCCGCGCTTCACGGCGTCATGCCTCGCCTGCACGGCACGCGATATTGCACAGGGGCCGCAGTTCCATGCGGCGAAACGCCTGGGCCGCATCACGGATGCCTACAAGCGCCTGTTGCTGGCCAACTGGCCGCAGGACTGGAGAGCGGGCCACGCGCTCGTGAAGGGGTGTTTTGATGCCGCGCAGCACCAGCAAATACCTGAACAAGAAGGTGGTGATCGACGGCCGCACCTTCGACTCGAAGCGCGAAGCACTGCGGTGGGCGGGTCTGCGACTCATGGAGCGAGCCGGCGTGATCCACGACCTCCAATGTCAGGTCGCGTTCGAGTTGGCACCACCCGTGCGGCTTGGCGCCGTACAGCGGCAGAAGCCCGCCCTCAGGTACGTGGCTGACTTTGTGTACGTCGACGCCGCGCGCGGTGGCGTGCGCGTGGTGGAAGACGTGAAGGGTGTCGTCACGGAAGCGTTTCGCATCAAGTTGCACCTGATGAAGTCGGTGCATGGCATCGAAGTACGGCTCGTCAAATAACACTGGAAAGGACTGCGCCCATGGCAACGCTCTACACCTTGGCCGCATGCCCGTTTTGCGGCACCACGGCGAGTTTCCATCTGGTGCCGCAAAACGGCACCACGCACGGCGGTGGCAGCTACGTGGAGTGCGACAACGTGCGCTGCGGAGCGTCTTCCATCCTCATCAAGATGGGCAGCATCGAGATGGCGCGCGAGAAGTTGCTGGAGCGCTGGAACGCGCGCGTGCACCCGGCCGATGACGCACCGCGCCCGCCGCCCACACCGCCGCGCTTTCCGGTGTCGCTGCGCAAGAACTGGACCGGCACCGAAGTGCAGGAATGGATCGAGCGCAACTGGGAGAAGCCGTGATGGCGCAACCCTCGCAGACCACCAGCGTCATCGAGGGCGTGAGCGTCAACTGCCGCACGTTGGCGGACGGCACGTTGCGCCTTGCCGTAGACATCGAGCCGGCGCTGGCACAGGCCGCGTTCGCGCTCTTTGGCACCTCTTTGGCACACCGGGCCAAGGGGTCGTGGTGGCAGGCTTGCGGGACGGCCGTGGCGCGCTCACGTGCCTGTCGGCCGAGCCCGAACCCGCCAAGCCCACGCGGCAGATGTCCGCCGCACAAGCCGAGCGGTGGGATGACCTGGGCACGCTCACCAAAGCGGCGATCACCATCGGCGCCGCGCCAGAGTTTTGGGCCTGGGCCGGCGTCACCAACGCCCGGGACGCAGGCGAGTGGATCAAGCGCATTTGCGTGGTCGCGAGCCGCAAGGAATTCGACGCCGATCCCGAGAAGGCGCGGCTGTTTCGCCGGCTGGTGCTGGAGCCGTATCAACGCCATTCGCAAACTTCACAGGCTTCGCAGGCGCGCGGGTGAAAGCGCAGCTTGACTTTCACTACGTCGCCCCGGAGCACTTTCGGGTGCATGCCCTGTTGGAAAACTGGGGCCTGTACGTGCGCCTCACGCGCGCCAGCAAGCCCGCGCCGATGTGGCGCTTCACGCGCTCCAACGCGCGGTCCTGGAGCCCACCGGAAATCCCGATCCAGATCGACACGCAAGAAGGGGACGCCATGGAACACGTGGTGGCAACCCTGCCCACCTATCACCGCACGGCGCTGCGTTGGTGTTATGTTGAGCGCTGCGCACCGGCCAAGGTCGTGCGAAAGTTGAATGTCAGCTACACCACATTGTTTCAATTGGTGAGTGACGCGCGCGAATTGGTCAGGCATCATATGCTTTCGGACCATGCCAAGGAGTTGAACCCCAAATGACGCAACTTATTTTTGTGAATGACCATTGTTTCGGCAGCGATTCATTGTTCACGTTGACCAAGCTCCACGCGACGTGTACAAACCACACTCTTGTTCGTCATTCAGAACGCCCGCTATGACCGCCGCTACCACTGCCGTTGATGCGCCCATGAAGCGCAAGCCGCACACCCGGGTGCAGGCCACACTGGGCGCGCAGATTCGCTGGGATGACGCCGAACTGGTGCGGCTTTTCCGGCACTGTCCCGAAATTCTTGACACCGAGGACGCGCGCCAGCGGCTGAAATTGGTGCTGGAGGCGCAGGCCGGCATCCTGCCAGTGGCACGCCAACGCACCTTCGACTCGCTGTACGTGTGCGTGGTCAACGATCCGCAACAATTTGACAAGCTCATCGCACGCGCCAAGGCCAAGATGCCAAGCACGCCGGCACCCAGCGTGAGCGCCCAACTCCGGTGGACGCCCCGCGAAAACACCCTGATTGCCAACGACGGCGAAGTGATGCAAGCGCTGGACGAACACGTGAAGGGTGGCGCCCTCGCCGCGCTCATCGAAGCGGTGGTGAATGCGCAAATCCGCCAGTTCCCCATGGCCCGGCGCAAACCCCGCAAATCCATCGCCAACAGCTTCTACACGCACGGCTTCGCCGCACAATTGCGCGCATTGCAGGCCACTGAGGCGCGTCCGGTGGGCTTGGTGGCCGCGCCCAAGACCCTGTTGAGCATTGTGCGGGCCAAAACCGCGAAGATCGCGCCCCCGGCGCCTGAATCGGATTGCGTGGCGGCTGCGTCCGAAGCCAAGCCCACCACCGCGCTCGAAGTCTTGAAGGATTTGGTGGCCAACATCCCTGTCAACAAGCCTGAACCCGCATCCGAACCAGCGCCTGTTCCTGTCGCTGCAGCCGAACCGACGCCCCCCGTCGTAGTCAACGCGCCCACTCTGCCCATTTCTGTCCCGGAAAGCGCCGATGCGACCTTGGGCGCGTATTTCCGCGCCACCCTGGAGATGTCGCTGGCAGCGGTGGTCGACGCGCGCCTCGACGCGGCCATGGATCGGGCCGTGGCGCGTTATTTCGAGCGTGGGCAACCGTTGACCCGCGCCGACCTCGAAAATGCGTTGGGGATGCGCCTGGACGCCCGCGTGAACGCGTTGCTGGAAGAAGCACTGGGCGGGCCGGTCGCGCCGCCACCATCGCCAGCCATCACTGAGGTAGCCGAAATCGCTGACACGGCGGAAATCGTCATCGAGCCGGCGCCCGCTCCCATCGCGGCGTTGCCGCCCGAGGTGGTGCACGTGTCCGTGGAGGTGGCGGCACCCGCCGTGGAGACGTTTGCGCTCGAAGGTGAGTCTTGGGCACTCCCTGTCACCGAAAAACCGCGCAACGTGGCCCCACATGCACCGCACGACATCACCGAACAGTTGGAAGCCACTGCCAAGGCGCTCGGCATGGAGCATGTGAAGCGCAAGAGCGTGCTCGTCTGTGGCCTGCACCCGCGTGTGTTTGAGGAACTGGAGCGCAGCCAGGGGCGCAAGTACCGCTTCACCTACGTGAAGCAGGACCACTTCAACAGCAACGCCGACATTCCGGCGTCCACCGACGCGGTGATCCTGTCGCGCAAGCGCCTGACGCACGAGCAGCAGCAGTACGTGCGGCGTTTCTCGATCCCCGTGCGCATGGTGGCCAACAGTCTGCCCGCCGCCGAATGGGCGCTCAACGAGATGGCCAAGGAAAGCCCGAACCCCTGAGAACATCATTCAACAAGAGAGGTGTCCATGACCAGTGAAAATCACAAGCGCTTGAAGAACGTCCCGCCGGCTGCGCGCATCGGTCTGGCCTTGTCGTTGCTGCGCACCCTGCCCGAAGAAGCCGTGCAGGACATCATGGAGCGCTTGGCACGTCCGGCCGATGACCGCGAAGAAGGCGCCCATGGCCCGCGCATCGAAGTGCTCGACACACCCAGCACGTTGATGGCCGGCCTGATGGCGGGCATGGCCTCGATCCGCGAGCCCGAGCGCCGTGCCGCCACACCCGCCGAAGTGCTGCATTTGAACCGTGCGCTGGTACCCCCCCTGAAAGTGGGCGACCGGGTGCGCTGGCGCGCGGGCATGCGCAACGCAAGCTGGCCCGCCGACGGCGAGGAATGTGTCGTGAGCCAAGTGATCGCGCCGCCGCTGCGCCAGACCGATGAACTCACCTCGACGCAGGCCGCGTGGTGCAACGACATCGCGCTCGCCTTCATGACGCCCGAGGGCGATGCGAGCAGCATTCAGGAATTCATCTACGATTCGCGCCGCTTCGAGCGCGTGGGCGGCAGCGTGCGCAAGAAGGTCGAGACGCCACCGGTCTTGCAAAAGGCATTGAAGCCGCACCTGGAGGTGGCCTGATGTTCCATGTGCCCAATGTATGGCGCGTGCGCCACGGCGTGCCCGCCGTCTACTGTTCCAACGACAGCTACGGCAACAATGGGCTGTTTCGTCTGCCCGTGGGAGAGGATCGCGTCGTCGCCAACTGCCTGTGTGGCGAAGGCGCTGGCTGGGAACATGTGTCGGTGTCGATTCCGGGTCGCGACGCGACGCCCACCTGGGAAGAAATGGACGCGGTGAAGCGGGTTTTTGGGACGACACCGACTGCGTGGCGCAGTTGCATGTGCCACGCGCGGACTGGGTGAACTTTCACCCGTACGTGCTGCACCTGTGGCGCCAGATTGGCCACGAGTGGGCGCGGCCACCCAGCCTCATGGTCGGACCCAAGCTGATGCCCGTGCGCGAGGACCGCTGGCACAGCAACGATGGGGTGTCCATGCCGGCACCGAGCCCGGTGTTTGTCCCGACGCCCAACGACGAGCCCGGAACCTGGACGCGCGGCGATGCGACACCGGAGTTTCGCTCTGGTGGTGGGGGTGACTTCGCAGGCGGTGGCGCATCGGGGGCTTGGGAAGCGGCACCGCCAGCACCGGAACCAGCGCCGGCACCGGAGCCCCCGCCCCCGTCGCCGTCCGCGAGCGATTCATCGTCATCCGATTCGTCGTCTTCATCGTCATCGAGCGACTGACCATGTTCATCAACGACAAGTTCAAGCTCGTGGGCCACGAAGTGGTGGCCGTGCCCGACGTTCTGGAATGGGCGCAATGGTTCGAGACGGCCGAACGCAAAGTGATGTCGACAACGCTCATTGACGGCAGCAGAATCAGCACGTTTTTTCTGGGCCTCAATCACCAATGGGGTGATGGTCCGCCTGTGCTGTTCGAGACGGCGTTGTTCTCGGGTGAGAAGACGTTCGTGCCACTTCTGATGTGCGAGGTCCGCGAGAGCGAGGTGGTGGCGCGCTACTCGACGTGGGGCGAGGCGTGCCACCCGACATGATCGCACTCACCAACCAGGAGCAGGCGCATGACTGACATGAGCGCGAAATTCAAACCAACGCCCGAGCAGATGTTTGCGTTGATGGACGACGCGGCGCAGCGCATGGCCGAGAGTGCCGTGGCAATGGCGCAGCGTTGCTTCACGCCGGAAGAACACGACACGCTGGTGGCCACCTTCAAGCAGCGCAATGCCACGCTCGCACAGCAGATCAAGACAATGGATGCGCGCATCGAGAGCGAACAGCAGCGCATCCACATCGCGCACGCCGAATACTGCGCGCGCATCGACCACGACCACCGCGCTTTCAACGCGCGCATGGAGCGCATCTACGACAAGTGGGCGAACGTCAAACGCTGGACGACTTGGGGCGCGTGGGCCATGTTCTGGGTCAGCGGCTTTGCCGCGCGCGGTGGCTTGCACAACTGGCTGGGTGGCTGGTGGTGATATGGCCGACTGTGAAGGCTGCGGCGCCCCCATCAAGCCCCGGCTGGTCGCCTGCGACTATTGCCGGCGCGCGTACCCGCATGACCCGCGCGTGGCCGCAATCGACGAGCGCGCACTGATGGCGCAATACACCGCTGCCAGTTTGCAGAATCTGGCCAATCAACAAAACGCACAGAACTGCAACTCGTACCAGAACAACCAGAACAACCAGAACAACCAGAACAACCTGCTTGGCATGAACAACCTGTGGGGATGGCGATGAAGCCCGAGGACGCGACGATCCGTTCGGCCGCGCAGACCATGATCGATGTGGTGAATTCGGAGCGGCCCTTCACACCCGAAGAACGCGCGGAGTTGGTGGCGCGCATCTGTGCCGTGGAAGTCTTCATCCAGACTCAAAGTGGCTGGTGGAACTGGACGATGGCCGGCACTTTCGCGTCGACTTTTTTGCTGGGCGTGGTGTTTGCCAAGGTGTTTCTGCAATGAGCCTGCACGTCCTGCGCATGGTGGCCGACGAAGTGGAGCGCGAGAACGCCGCCCTGACAAGGGACGAACCATGAGGTGGCTCGGAGCGTTCACCGGTCTGGTGGTGCTTGCACTGGCGCTGTGGATGGCGCTGCAACCCCATGTGCCCATGACCATAGTGGTGGCCGTGAGCATGGCCAGCGCCCTGATATTGATGCTGGCAAGGCACGCCCCATGATCCATTTGCAATTCACGCCAGGACCGTGGTGGCTCGACCCGCTGGACGACCCCGAGCGCTACGACCTCGCGCGAGGCGTTTGCTACCAGGTGATGGCCGAAGTGGCGGGCACCGCCGCCACGATTACCACCATCGAGGAATACAACGAAGTCGCCACACCGATCCACCGGGCAGCGGACGCTGCACTGATCGCCATGGCGCCGATCCGCGCCACCACGCCGTATGACAAACACCCGGACCTGCCATGAAAATCCACCTGGACTATCGCCGCCCCACCTTGCGCAACTGCGACGTGGCCGTCTTCGTGAATGGCGAACTCGCCGGCACGCTCACGCTGCGCCAAAGCGAGCTGATCGGCTTTCAGCACATCCTGAACTACGGCCTGGGCCTGCGCGACGAATTCTTGGCCACCGGCAACCCGGAGCCCCACGCAGCGACCTCCGAAGAAAGAAAAGCATGACCGAGACCACTGAAACCGCCGAGACGCAAGCCACACCCGAGGTGGAGCCGGCGAAGCCCGCGCGTATGACCGAAGACGAGATGAGCGAGTTGCACCGGCTCGCTTTCAACTATCGCAATGCGCGCCCGTACAGCGAGGCAGTGGCTGCGTACAGCGCACTGGAGGCGTATGTGGCGGCACTCGCCCGCCACGGTGTGGCGGTGGGCGTCGTCGGGCGTGCGCGCCACTTTGCCACGGGCAAGCTGCGTGTCGCACCGCAACTGCACGTGGCCTACAAGGACTTGCCGCTGGGCACGGTGCTCTATGCGAAACTGGAGGAAATGCCATGACCAAGAAGCGCCAAACCGCCACCATTGAAGCGCGCCGCTCGGCTGGCAACGCCCACGAAGTGCTCACCCTCAAGAGTGGCCCGAACGGGCATCGCCGCACGCCGTGCACGGGGTGCCCGTGGCGCGTGGACACGGTGGGATTGTTCCCGGCCGAAGCCTTCTGCCATTCGGCGGGCACAGCCCAGGACATGGCAGTGCGCACCTTTGCCTGTCATGAACAAGGGGCGCAAAAACCCGCCACGTGCGCCGGTTTCATCTTGCGGGGTGCCGCCCACAACCTCACGATGCGCTTGAAGTGGGCGCGCGGCGAATGTCTGGACGTTTCCGATGGCGGGCACGCATTGCATGAAAGCTACCGGGCCATGGCGCTTGCCAACGGCGTGGCACCCGATGACCCGGCACTGGCCAAGGTGCGCCCATGAGCCTCGGTGCCGGCAAGTACGACGACCTGTGCACCCATGTGCGGGAATGCGCCAGCGCCGAGGGCGCGGTGGTCATCATCGTGGCAGGCGCGCAGGGCAGCGGCTTTTCGGTGCAGGGCAGTCACGCCCTCACGCAAGCCCTGCCCGAGATGCTGGAGCACATGGCCGCGCCGGCTCCCTCCCCTAGCGCGCCAAGCGAGCGGCGGACGCCGGCCATGTTTTCGATGGGCCGAATCAGCGCGTTGCTCGCGGCAGACCTGAGCGTCGACGACTGGAAAGCGATGCTGCCCGACATTCACGCCATCTGCGCGGAAATCGAGCGTGCCGCCCTCTCAGATGTGAAGGCAGCACCAAGCGCAAGACTCACCGATGGGACCTATTTCGCCGCCCCCATCAAGCCCGAGCCCTCCGCGCAGCCACCAGCGGCAGCACTGACACAGGCCGTCATCGACGCTGCGATTCTTTGGGCGTACTGTCCTATCGCTGGCGGCTACAGGGAAGGCGCAGCCATCGAAGACACCTGTGAAGCACTGGCCGAAGCAGTAGTCGCCTATGTAGGTGTGCAGCCCGGTGACGAGTGGTGGACCGAGGAAGAAATGCACGCTGCCATCGCTGCCAAATGCAAGGAAGGGCAATCCCCATGACCGACGAGGACGCGCGCATGTTTGCGCAGGCGGTAGAGCAGTTGCAGCGCGAGATGCTTGCGCAGGGCGAGCAGATTGCCACGCTGGCCGAAAAACTGAACGAGGCCGTTGCCATGATGCATGCAATCGTCCGGGTCATCGGCGGGAAGCCCCCATGACTGACAGCGACTGGATCGCGCCCTCCTGTCCTGTGGCTGTGTCTGGATCACACTCTGGTGGTGGCTGCACGACGGCAAGTAAAAAAGATGAAACCAAACACTACAGGAAACCGGTTGCAAAACCCTACCTTTACAAAGGCTTCATAATTCCAGGAGGTTACACCTGTTAACTCGCGCGGAGTGGTTCCCGCATCTCTCCCGCCTGCCCTCTTGCGGGAAGCACCCGTCGCCGCCCATCCAGTGGTCGCCTTGCGCCATCACTCTCGCGGCTACCGCGCTGATCTGGCGGATGGTACCGGGCGCATTTCACCGGGGGGTGGGTACCGCGCCAGCACGGCAGATGGTACCTGTTGGCGCGAAGGGGCGGTGGGATCGCGTGAAGGCAGCAATGCGCCATCGTTCACGACACAGACGCACCTGGGCTGCGGATCGCAAGGAATTCCTTGCCCCACAGCGGTGCGGGGTGCCTTCGGCGAGCGTGCCCCTCCCGGTACCTGCAGACCACCCCACCCCCTCGCCTGATACCTGCCATCGGCCACGCAATCCGATCACACCCCTACAGATCAACGACTTAGGCGAATCCGGTGGGTTTGGGGGTGTGTCAAGCCTGCCCTGGGATAGCACAGATGCTGCACCGCGCGAGGGTGCGTGAAGGGCAGGGCGAGGGCACACACACGCGCGTTGCCAGGGACATGACAGCACGCCAGCGACAGACGCAAGACACCTCCGCCGCGTCTCTGTCTCATTCATCCCTTGCATGGATTTGTCTGCTCGATTACTTGTTTGCATCAATTCCAGCCTCTCCGCGCCGCATTTGATGCAAACATCAAATACCCTTGCGCGATGCAAGACTATTGCATACTCCGCGTGAGTGTGTTCTAATTGATGCTTACATTAAATAAACGCGGTAACTGACATGGCTTCCCTCAAGACCCACACCATCCCAAACTCCGTCACGGTGCAAACCGTCCTCGCTGCTGGCCAGCATGCGCACGCTGTCTGCATCGTGCGCCGCGATGGCGAGCAACTCGCCTACTACCTGCCCGAATGGACCAACGGCCGTATCCCATCCATGGCAGAGGTGCAGCGCGATGCACGCTGGAATCTGGCGAAGTAAGGCACGCGCCATGTTTCAACTTATCAACAGCAAGACTGGCGCTGTCGTCGGCACCTACCTGACCCGACAGCGCGCACGGCTCGCACGTGACCAACGCGACAACGCTTGGGGCGCCTATGTGCATCGCATCGTTGACCTGTCGCAAGCACCCATCCTCTGACCACTCCAGCGACATCAACGAGCAACACATCATGGACATCCACACCTACAGCGCGCACGGCGCGCATTTCGTCACCCTCCAAGACGGCGCACGCGATACGACCATTCTGCGGCGTGACGCCAGCGAAGCCATTGCCGCCACGCTGGAGCGCTACCTGCGCGACGAACGCCACACCCTGCGCGCTGTGCAATCGCGCATCGACTTCTACACGCAGGCGCGCGCCTTGGTCCGTTGACAAGCCTTGCCTGTAGCGCATGCCTCGCGTGCGTTATGGGCAGTGCTTGGACGCTGCACCCCCAAAACATCATTGAGAGCAAACACCATGGCAACCTACAACGGGCATAAGAACTGGAATCACTGGAACGTGAGTCTTTGGCTGAACAACGACGAAGGGTTGTATCGCACGGCGCGCGACTATGCGATTTTCTGCCGCAATGGACGCGGCGGATTAACTGCCGCAGCACAAGGGATGCTCAACTTTCTTCGCGACGAGATGAGCGCAACGCATACCCCCGACGGTGCACCCTACAGCGCAACGACGGTGCGCGCGGCCATGGTAGGGATGTAAGAACATGGAACTTGATGTCACTGATCTGTTCTTTCAGATTGAACCCGCTGACCTGTCAGCCTCGCGCGCGGAACTCGGCGACCATGCAGGCGCGCTCACCTGGAACGCATCGATGCTGGCAGGTGCGCAGTTTGTGCCCTTGAAGGATGGCGATGCCCTGGACGCCTTCCGCACTTTCGTGCGCGCTTCCGGTGGCTGGGACGACAGCGAAATACACACCATGTCAGCCGACGAATTGCAGGCCATGTGCGTGCAATGGATTGCCGGCGACATCCGCGAATCCGATGCCCTCGAACGTTTCCCGCCCGACTGGAGCGCCTATCAAGCAGAGTGTGAACGCGGCAACGTCGCCGGGCGCTTGTTCGAGGGCATCGACGGGCGCATCTATTTCTACATTGGCGACTGAAAAAGCTACACAGTTTGTGTATTTGATGTTAACATCAATCCCATGATGAAAACCTACCTCACCCAGCAAGTCGGCACGCTCACCATCGTTTACTACGTGTGCCCGAACCTGGGCCGCTGCCACATCGCCTATTACCAGAACTGAAAGATTCCATGCCCGACAACATCGCAGACTTGACCCTTGAGCGGATTGACAAAATCCTGATCGAACTGGGCGCGATCCGCGCCAAGCAGACACAGCATGACGAAGTGATGGTGAGCCTTTCGCGCAGTGTGTTGAGCCTCAATGAAAACCTGAGCGCACTGCGCCAGATCAACACCACCATCGCACAGCTTTACCCGATGCTGGCCGAACGCAATGACCGTGCCGACACGCGCTACGAAGAACTGGAAAAGCGTATCAGTGCGCTGGAGTCGCAACCGAATCATTGAGAGTCTTTCCACCCTGCGCCGCTGGCGTCGACGCAGCAGGAAACACTTCTCACCATCATCAACGAGCCACCCTATGAACCTGAGCAACCTGACCTTTGCCGATGCCGAACGATTCGCCTACATCAACGGGCAACCCTTCCCCCAATGCGTGCATGACGCAACCGATGAACTCGAAGGGGCCAAAGCCTTCGCAGACATTGCATTGGACACGAAAGGCATCGACACGCCGCAAGACCTCGAAGCCCAACTGTGCGAACTGCACCATCTTCGCGGCGCATTGCCCGATGGCGTCAGCGATGCCAATGAACTGCGCCGCTATGTCAGCGAACAGGAAGCGATTGCCAACGAGCGCGATGAACTTTTGAGCGCATTGGAAACCCTGCAACAAGGCGCCCAAACACTCGCACTCAAGGCGCGCAAACAGCGCATCTCTGGCGCCCATCTTCAAGGCCTGTACGAATGGATTTACTACGCTGCAAACGAGCGCCAATCCATCGACCCAAACCAATTCAACAACGACCTTGGCATCAACGAGTAAACACCCCATGACCGAAGAAGTGAACCACGCGCGCGAACAGGCGCAAGCCCAACTTGATTCCATCCGCACGTTGGTCGCCGCCCTGGACGTTGACTATGACCGCCTGTCCGAACTGCGTGAAGACCGCACGAACCATGTGCACAGCATCGAGGGTCCGCCAGAAATGGACACGCCCGCACAATGGGCCATCGACAACCCCGATGACGCAGCCGAACTCGCCGCGCTCGAAGCGACGGCGGGCGACTGCGAGACGCAGGACGATGCGCGCCAGCACATCCACGAAGACCCGTTGAGCGTGCAAGTGCGCAGCACCTGGACCAACGTCGGCGACAAGATGGAGGCGAGCGAGTTTGAAATTCTGCTCTGCACGGGTGGGCCGGCTGTCCGCATCATCGGCGAGCTGGACCGCTACAACGAGCCTGCGCGCGCCTGGATCGAATACCAGGACTGGGGCACCCCATGGACCGAATTCTTTGGCGACCATGACCGCGATGCGCTGCTGGCCTATGCCCGCACCTTCTACTTCGGCTAATGACCATGCCCACCCGCTTCTCAAGAAACGCGCTGGCGTCGATCCTGGGCCTTGCCTGCAGCCTTGCCGGCGCGGGTGGCGCGGGCGTGCTGCCGTTTGCGGAAAACGAACTGTTGCACGACGTGGTACGCGAATACCCCTCGATCACCTTTCACACCATGCCACCCGCACAAGTGCACCAACTCTGCACCTGGATGGGCGAACAAGCCGCGACCACGTTTCACTCGCTCGCCGATGGCTGGAGCGCAAAAGACATCGATGCGGCAACCAACCGCGAAGTAGTCGCTGGCACGCTCAAGGCGGGCGATGCGCGTTTGCGTCAATCGGTGCTGACCTACGCGCAACGCATGCTGCCCGCCAAACGTCCCGATGGTTTCAATTTATTGAAAGCAGAAAATGATCTTTTGGCGCATACCACGCTGGTGTGTCGGCTCGAACTGGAACGCTGAAACCCGCATCAAGGCTCACGATCCCGCTTGCGATGGTGTGCATTTCCATCAATAATTATTGCTTACATCAATTCATGACATCAATGCGCAATGATCCTCACAACGAGCGCGCTGCCGCCCCCGCTCAGACCCCCGGCCACCCTGAGCCAAGCGCTCCGCAATCGTCGGCGCCACGCGCCGTTCATTCCCTGTCGCTCGCGCCCCCTTGGCAGGCGAGTGCGCCCATGCGCAAGGACTGACATGTCCAACGTCCATTGCAAGCAATGCAACCGGCCATTGACCATCGTGCCGCGCCAAGTGCGTATCTGCACCGAATGCCACCACCGTCTCGAAGCGCTCGCGCAACTGGCCGAGATGACCGACCCCGATGAACGCCTGATCGTTGCCAACTACGCGCGCCAACTGCGCGAGGCCGCGATGGCCAAGGGGGGCCAGTTCGATGGCTCGACGCTGCGCGTGCTGCACCCGGTGCGCGAACCCGCCTATGCGCCCGCACCGGGCCAAACGGCCGCGCTGGCGCGCATCCGCAAGCCCCCCAAGGCGAAGGCTCCCAAAGCCCCGAAAACGCCGCCAGCGCCGCGCAAGACCGTGCGCCAAATGAAAGCCGAAGCCCCCAAGCGCCCGCGCGGGCGTCCGGTGGTGCCGCAAGGGCGCATGCTGACGCTCGCCTTTCGCGTGCCCCATGAGACGCGCTTGAAGTTTGAAGCGCTCGGCGGGCGTGACTGGTTCATCCTCGCGGTGGCGCGCGCCGCACTCCCGATGCCCAAGGAAGAACCCGAAGCCAACCAGCACGCCGCGTGATCCGCTCACACAAATTGCGGGTACGTCAGCTTTTCGATTTATTGTGATTTGATGCCAGTGACATGGCGTGTTTGCATTTAATACCGCCACGATATTAGAATCCGCTCCGACGCCCGCGAATACGCATATAGCGACGATCCATGCGGAGGGCGAGGCGCCCCCGGGTAGATCGCCCCCTCGAAGCGCTCCAGAAGCCACCCCACAAGGGTGGCTTTTTTGTTGGCATCAACCTACCCCCGGCGCTGGTTTCTCCGCCTCCCTGCACTCTTTCCCGCGCCGATTCACCGCCCGCACGTCTTCACGCCGTGCGGGCTTTTTTTATGCCGCGCGAATTCTCACGAACCTACCAGCCAAAGAACAAGCCTGTCCCCGGTGCGCCGCGCAGTCGCGCCAAGGTCGCCAATGAATTCCGCGATGTCATTCGGCGCCTGCTCGAAAACAACATCCCCAACGTCGAGCGCTGGCTGCACGAAGTCGCCGAAGGCTGCGCCAGGAAGGGCTTAGCCGCCGACCCGAAGGCGGCGCTCGACATCATCGGGAAACTGGCCGAGTACGCCGCGCCCAAGTATTCGCGCATCGATGTGAACCCGCACGACCCGACCAAGGGGCCTCCGGTGACGCAGATCGCGCTCACCTTCGTGGACGGTCGCGCCCCGTCAGCGCCCGCACTCACGCCCGCGCTGGAAGCCCCCAGCCGCGTGAAGCTCGAAGCCCTCCCCACCGCGGGCCCAACCCAACCTGGAGCGCGCAAGCGTGTCCGCCGTTCTGACGCCAAGTCCGAATAAGCCGGCTGAACTGGCATTCCCCGGTTGGGCACGCCCGCTGTTCGTGCGCAAGGGGCGCTACAAGGTGCTGCACGGTGGGCGCGGTTCGGGCAAGTCCTGGGCGGTGGCGCGCGCGTTGCTGGTGATCGCGGCCGAGCGCTGCGTGCGCGTCCTGTGTGCACGCGAAATCCAGCGCTCGATTCGCGAATCCGTGCATCGTTTGCTCTGCGACCAGATCGAAGCGATGGGCCTGGGCGCGGGCTTCGTCATCACCGAACTGGAAATTCGCCACCGCACCACCGGCAGCATGTTCGTGTTCTCCGGGCTGGCACAGCACACGGTGGACTCGATCAAAAGCTATGAAGGCATCGACCTCTGCTGGATTGAGGAAAGCCACTTGGTGTCGGCACGCTCCTGGGATGTGTTGACGCCCACCATCCGTAAAAAAGGCTCGCAAATCTGGTTGACCCTGAACCCAGACCTGGACACCGACGACACCTACCAGCGTTTCGTCGAACATCCGCCCGCCGACGCCTGGGTGCACTACTGCAACTGGGACCAGAACCAGTGGTTCAGCGAAGAACTGGAACAAGAAAGGCAAGCCACCTTGCGCCGCGATCCGGTGGCCTACGAGAACATCTGGGAAGGCAAGCCCAAGCGCGTGGCCGAAGGCGCGATCTACCGCTACGAGATGACCAAGGTCTACGAGGAACACCGCGTGCGCCCGGTGCCCTACGACCCGCTGCTGAAAGTCCATACCGTATGGGACCTGGGCTATGCCGACTCGATGGCGATTGGCTTCTGGCAGCGCCAGGGCGGCGAGGTGCGCTGCATCGATTACATCGAAGACACCTATCGCACGCTGGACTGGTATGTGGCGCAGATCGAAGTGCGCAAATGGCGCTGGGGCAGCGACTTCATCCCGCACGACGGGCGCGCCCGCGACTTCAAGACCGGCAAGTCGACCGAAGAACACTTGGCCACCATGGGGCGCAACCCGGTGGTCCTGCCGATGGGCAGCGTGGAGGAAGGCATCAAGAGTGCGCGGCTCATGTTCCCGCGTGTCTGGTTCGATGAGGTGAAGGCCGCTCCGTTGCTCGAACACTTGAAACGCTACCAACGCGTCATTGGGCTGGTCACCAACGAGCCCGGCGCACCGCTGCACGATGCCCACAGCCATGGCGCCGACATGCTGCGCTACGCAGCCATGGCCGTGGAGTTGATGGGCAATGTCGACCGGGCCGAACCCATCGTCTACCGCAAACGCTACGTCGCCTGAAAGGATTCTGACCATGGCCACCAAGTACACCAAGCCCGCGCCCGCGCCGATGGCGGTGGGCGACACGATTGCCCTCACGGCCTTCACCGCCGCCAATCCGACCGTGGCCACCTGTGACGGCGCCGATGCCGCCAAGGTGATCCTGGGCGAGACGTTGACACTCTCAGGCATTGCCGCACCCAACGACGCGCTGAACGGCCAGTCGGGCGTCGTCAACAACATCAGCGGCAACGACTTCACGCTGGACGGCCTGGACCTCTCGGCCATCGACACCACCGGCATGACGGCCACCGGCACGGTGTCGGCCGACCCCCCCGCACCGCCTCCGCCACCCCCACCGCCTCCGCCACCCCCACCGATTCCCGACCATCAGATGTCCAGCATGAGCCCCGGCATCGGGCCGCTGGTCTACCCCAGCCCCGGCGTCGGTGGGGTGCCGGTCGCGCCCAACCCCGATGACACCGCCCCGGGCACCTGGGTGGGCGGGCCGACCACGGTGCCGAACCCGGCTGCACCGTTGGGCGCCGCATTGCCCGCGTCGCTGCAGAATCCGCCCACCCTACCGAGCATGCCGCCCGAATGGGCCGAGGCGATGGCCAACGCGCCAGCCGACATCGCCGCGCGTGCCGCGCGCACCACCGTCGTGGGCGCGGCCGGCCCTGATGCGCAAGGCCCGCTCACCACGTTCGCGCCGGACCCCGACTACGCCACCGATGCCTCGACCACCACGACGAATGCCGCGCACCAGGAATCGGCCGGCACGACATCACCCCAAGGAGCCTGAACCATGGCCGGTCTACCCCACATCTACCCGAGCCCCGGCGACGGCATCGAAGAACTGCCGGCGCCCGCAAGCGACACGGCGCCGGGCACCTACATCGACGGGCCGGCCGTGCCGATTGCCACCGATCCGGCCACGGGCGAGCCCGTGCCGTTCGGCACGACGCTGGCGCCGGACGGCACCGTAACGCCGCCCGCCGCCTGAGACTGCCATGGCCGACATGTCCGAAGACGATCTGCTGAACTACCTGCAACGCCTCGAACAAGACTCGGCCTCGTTCGCCAATTCGGTGCTGGGCGCGGAACGCGCAACGGCGCTGGCCGAGTACTTCCGCGAGCCCTACGGCACCGAGGAAGAGGGCTGGTCGATGGTGGTCACGAGTGACGTGCAAGACACCGTGGAGTGGATACTGCCGGACCTGCTGGACATCTTCACCTCGACCGACGAAGCGGTGCAGTTCGACCCGCAAGGCGCCGAAGACGTGGCCGGCGCGCAGCAAGCCACCGATACCTGCAACTACATCTTCTATCGCCAGAACAACGGGTTCGTGACGCTCTACACGGCGTTCAAGGATGCGCTTCTCTCGAAGAACTGTGCCGTGATGTGGCGCAAGGTCACCGAGCGCGTGAAGACCATCATTCCGGTGCGCAACGCCACCCCCGAGATGCTGACGCTCGCGCTGCACGAAGCGGGCGACGACGCGGAAATTGAATCCGCCGAACTGGCGCCGCCCCCGCAACCATCCCCGTCCCCGCAAATTGCAAGGCCCGCGCTGCCGGCCCCCTCTGGTGGTGGCCCCGCGATGCCACCCGGTGCCCCTTCGGGTGGCCCTCCCGGCCCCAACGGCGCGCGTGGCTTTGCCCCCAACATGGCCCCCGGTGGCGTTCAACCTATGGGTGGGCTACCACCCCAAGGGCCACCCCCCGGCGCAATGCCTGGAGGCCCGCCCATGGCGCGGCAGGGGCCACCACCGATGCAGGGTGCAGGCATGCCACCCGGTGGCCCACCGATGGCGCGCTCGCCAGTAGCGCAAGGCATCGCTGTCTCACCGCCGCAAGGCATGCCGCCGATGGATGGCCCGCCGATGGGCATGCCCGCGCCGATGATGCCGACGGCGCCGCCCGAGCCGCCGCCGATCCTGTTCAACGCGCGCATTGCGAAATACACGCAAAAGACCACCATCCGCGTGGAAGCGTTCTCGCCCGATGACCTGTTGATCCAGCGTGACTGGACCAGCCCGTTGCTGGACGACTGCGCTTATGTCGCGCGCGAGATGGAAGTGACACTCTCCGACCTGCAGCAAATGGGCTTCGACGATGTGGACGCGGGCGAACTCGCGGCCAGCGACGATGCCGCGACGATGGGGGATGCGGCCTACTACAGCCGGCGCCGGGGCGTGGACCTGTCCAACGCCAACGCGCTGGTGGACGCCGACGAGGAAAGCCAGACGCGCGGGTGGCTGCGCATCGAATACGTGCTGGTGGACTTTGACGGCGACGGCATCAGTGAGCGGCGCGAAGTGATGCGCTTGAAAGACCGCATCCTGTCCAACGAGGAAGCATGGCAAGTGCCCATCGCCACCGCTTCGCCCGTGCTGGTGCCGCACCGTTGGGATGGGCTGTCGATTGCCGAGATGGTGAGTGACATCCAACAGGTGAAGACCGAGTTGACGCGCCAGATATTGAACAACGCCTACTTGGCCAACAACCCGCGCAAGAAGGTGCTGACCGATGTCAACTGGAGCCCGCTCGCCAACATCGACGACCTGTTGGACGGGCGTCCCGGGGGCGTGTTGCGCCAACGCCAAGTCGACGCCATCACGGTGGACCAGACGCCGTGGATCGGCGGCAACATGTTCCCGCTGCTGGAGTACATCGACAACATGCGCGAACAGCGCACGGGCGCGTCGCGCCAACAGCAGGGCCTGGACCCGAACGCGCTGCGCCCGGACCGCACCGCCACCGAAATCCAGATGACCGCCACCGCTGCGCGCCAGCGCATCCGGCTCATCGCGCGCATCTTGGCCGAATGCCTGATGAAGCCGATCTTTGCCGGCCTCTTGAAGTTGCTCACCGACGGCAACCAGATGCAGCCCATCGCATTCCGGCTGCGTGGTGCGTTCGTGCAATACGACCCGAACGAATGGCGCGACCACTACGACATGACGATCAATGTCGGCCTGGGCACGGGCGACCGGCAGCAACAGGCCGCGATGCTGCAACAGATGCTGAACAACCAGATGATGTGCGCGCAGTCGCCCTATGGCCAGTTGCTCATCACGCCGCAGAACATCTACGCGACGCAGGCCAAGTTGACCGAGACGGCCGGTTTCAAGGACATCGACACCTACTGGACCAACCCACAGGGCCAGCCGCTGCCGAAAATGCCGCCACCGCCCGACCCGATGGTCCAGGTCGCGCAGATCAAGGCCCAAAGCGACGCACAGGCCACCCAGTTCAAGGCACAGGCCGACCAGCAAACGCAACAGTTGCGCGCCCAACACGACGCCCAACTCGCCGCGATGCAGGCCGACCACGATGCGCGCCTCGAAGGCTTGCGCATCACGGGCCAGAACGAGAACGCCAAGGCGCAGTTGGCACTGCAGGCCACCAACGACCAGCGCGACGCACAACGCGAAGCGATGAAGGCGAGCTACCAGCAACAAGCCGACGACCAGGACCGGCAGATGGAGATGTGGAAGGCCAACCTGGAAGCCGACACGAAGAAACAAATTGCCGCCATGCAGGCCCAGGTGCAGCAACAGATCGCGATCCTGAACGCGCAAACGCAGACCAAGACCGCCGAGGACCGCAACGCCGCCATGGCCAAGCGCCCCAAGCCTAACGGTGGCGGGGGCGCCGGAGCCGCGCCATGAAACGCGACGCGCCCGACTCGATCCAGGCCGCACGCGGCCAGCAAGCGCAAGCCGTGCTGGCCAACACGGCTTTCGTGGAAGCGATGGCGCAGATGCGAGGCGACGTGGTGGCCACATGGCGCGACTGCCCGATCCGTGACCTCGAAGGCCAGCGCCTCCTTTTGCAACTGGCCAAGCTCACCGAAAAGTTCGAGGTCCTGTTGGTGGGCTACATCGAAAACGGCAAGCTGGCCGAGCACCGCATTGCGCTGGACGAAGCGCGCAACGAGTCGGGTGTTCGGAAGGTCTTGCGCAAGGTGATTTAACGAGCGCGCATCCGCTCGACCGGGCTCCGCCGTGAGGCGTCCCCTGACCGGCCCTGATGCTTTCAAGGGCCGGCCCTGACGAAAGGAAGTGGGTCATGCCTGACGGACAAGCCGACAACTCGGCACCCGAAACACTGGATGACTTGGCTGCATTTCTGGTGGACAACCCCATCGAAGGTGAGGGGGAACCATCGCGCAAGCAAAGAGATGCCGCCACGGACAAGGGCACCGCCAAGCCCGCATCGAAGACCACCGCCAGCGATGACGACACGGCCGAAGACGATGCCCAAAGCGCACCCGGCGCGAACGACACCGAAGACGACACCGACGAAGCCGAGCCCGAAAAAAAGCCCAAGCAGGCCGAGCCCGAGGACGACGATGACGACGCGGAAGATGACGACGAGAACCGGACAAGCGAGAAGACGTACCGCGTCACCGTCAAAGGTGAAGACGGGCAGGATGAACAGCACACGGTCACGCTCGACGAGTTGACCAAGGGCTACATGCGCCAAGCGGACTACTCCCGCAAGACCGCCGCTGGCGAAACCTCGCGCCAGGACTTCGCCCAACGCGGCATCGCCGCGCTCGAAACCCAGCGCCAGCGCCACGCCGAAGCGCTTCAAGTCAACATCCGCGCGATCCAACAGATCGCGGGTCTGCGCACGGCCGAGGAAATGCAATATCTGGCCAACACCGACCCGGCCCTCTACACGCAGGAAGCCGCTCGCCAGCACGTGATCCTGGGGGTGCTCAATCAGACGCACCAGCAGATCAGTGCCGAGCGCGCGGAAAGCCAGCGCCAGTTGAAGGCGTTGGCCGACCAGGAGATGGCCCATGCGTGGGGCGTCTTGGGCCAGAAGGGCATCGACAAGCCCAAGCTGCGCGCGATCTTCGATGCCACCGCAAAAAACTACGGCTTCACCGAAGACGACTTCGCGGGCGTGACGAACCCCAAGCTGGTGCTGTTGATGCAGGACGCCAAAGCCTACCGCGACCTCAAGGTGAAAACCGCGAGCGTCACGAAACAGGCCCAAGCCGCCCCGCCGCTGCCCAAACAACGTCAGGCCGCACCGAAGAACGAGCGCCTGTCCAAGCAACTGGACGCTCGCTTCAACGGGGGTCGCGCCAAGATGGACGACCTCGCGGCCTACCTTTCGCTGCACAAGTTCTGAAAGGAATCGCCGCCATGACACAACCGGCCAACCTTTACGACCGCTACGACATCAACCCGAGCGTGCGTGAAGACCTGATCGACAAGATTTTTCGCGTGACCCCGGAGAAGACGCCCATCACATCGGCGTTCGGCAAGGGCACTGCGACCAACACCTACCACGAGTGGCAACGCGACAACCTCGCCACGCCCAACAAGGACAACGCCATGATCGATGGCGATGACTTTGCCGCGCAAGCGATCACGCCCACCGAACGCATCGGCAACTACTGCCAGATTTTCTCGAAGCGGCCCGCCGTCTCCCGGCGCGCCAACATCGTGAAGAAGGCGGGCCAGGGCAATGCCATGGCCTACCAGAAGGCCAAGATGCTGATCGAGATGCGCCGCGACATGGAGGCCATGACGCTCTCGGAGAACCCGGCCGTGGCCGGCAACTCGACCACGCCGAGCAAATCCTCGGCGCTGGGCTCGATGGTCTACACCAATGTGTCTTCGGGTGTCGGTGGCTCCACGCCCGCGCACATCAGTGGTGCGCAACTGGTGGGGCCCACGGCTGGCACCCCGAGAGCCTTCACCGAACAGTTGTTGAAGGATGTGGTGGGCATGGTCTACACGAACTCCAGCGACATGCCGGAAATCGCGGTCATGAGCCCGCACCACAAGACGCTGTTCTCGGCCTTCACCGGCATCGCGCAAACGCGCTACGAAGTGAAGGACGCGAAGCAGACCCACATCATCGGCGGTGCGGATGTCTACATGTCCGACTTCGGTGAGTTGACCATCATGCCGCACTACATCATGGCCGGTGCCACGGACGTGTTTCTCATCAACACCGAGTACGCCGAACTCGCATTCCTGGACGGCTTTCGCTCCGAGGAAATGGGCAAGACCGGCGACAGCGACAAGGTGATGATTACGGCAGATGCGTGTCTGCGCGTGGACACCGAAAAGGCGTTCGGCAAGATCGCCGACCTGACACCCTGAGCGCAACCTTGGCCCCACTTCGGTGGGGCCTTTTCTTGCGAGGGTTTCACATATGCCCATTTCCGAATTCTGCGCATGTGGTGCGAAGCGCCGCCCCGGCCAGAGGACATGCCGTGCTTGCCACGCGCGCTATCAAAGGGTGTGGACAAAGACCCACGAGGTTTCCGAGGAGCAGTGCCGCAAGGGCATCGCACGTTCGCACGCCAACGTCTACAAGCGGCGCGGCAAGCTCCTCCAACAACCTTGCGCCCGTTGCAACAACGCCGACAGCGAAATGCACCATGAGGACTACTCACAGCCTCTGAATATTAAATGGCTGTGCCGTGAGTGCCACTTGGCTTTGCACCGAGAGGACTTCACGTGAAACGACGCTACACACCGCTGACCCTGTAAAGGAACAGCCCATGCCAAAAGGCTATTCAGAGAACGTCTCGTTCATCCACGATGTGCAAGACGGCGTGGTGACGCGCCTGCACTTCGAGGGCGACACGCTGACCGCGCAAAAGACCTGGGATGCCGAGCCGCACCTGGAGCATGCGCGCGCCATGCGCGACGCACAGGACGGCCAGCGATGGGGCGAGGGCAAGTTCATCTGCCACATCCCGCCCACGGCACTCGCACAGATCATGGCGTTCCCCGGGCGTGCGGAACGCCACAAGGCGATGTGGCGCTGGCTGCGTGAGAACCCGCTGTTCGTGGGCTACACGCGCGCACTGCGCACCGCGAAAGGCCGCGCATGACGATCCAGACCTACCAGGACCTGCAGGCTTCGGTGGCGCAATGGCTCAACCGCACCGACCTCGCTGCGGTCATTCCCGACTTCATCACGATTGCCGAAAGCCGCATGGCGATGGTGTTGCGCACGCGCCAGATGGTCAAGCCCGTCACGCTCACGCAACTCGCGGGCACCGCTTCCGTCGCGCTCCCCACCGACTGGCTCGAATGGGATGCGCTCTACATGAGCGGCAACGACGAAGCGCTGGAGTACGTCACCTATCGCCAGTGGAGCGATGACCTGGACACCAACAACTACTCGACCAACATCGCCACCTACACGATGGATGGGAGTCTGCTTTACACCGTGGGCGCGATTCCCACCGGCCAGCCCACAGTGACGCTCAACGCCACCTACTACGCGCGCATGGTGCCGGTGGCCACGGCCAGCACGTCAAGCGACTTGTGGCTGTTGACCTCGCACCCCGAAACCTATCTGTACGGCGCACTCGTTTCCGGTTGGCAGTACTTGCTGGACGAGCAACGCGCAGCGGCCAACGGGGGCTTGTTCGATGCAGCCGTGCAAACGCTCAACGCCAAGAATGCCAAAGCCCTGCATTCCGGCTCGATGTGGAGGCAACGCCCGCGATGACACCGCTCAAAGGGTGGCTGCCGGATGCCGACCCGACCACACCCGGCCTCTTCACCGACTGCCAGCACGTCATTTCCAGCGTCGCGGGTTATGCCGGGGCGCCCGCGCCCATCGCCGCAGCCGTCGCCAGCCTGGGGACCGATGCGCGCGGTGCCATCGTGGCCACCGACCTGAACGGCAACCGCTCGATCTATGCCGGCACGCAAACCGCGTTGAACCTGCTGGCCTCGGGCGCCTGGAGCAACGTCAGCAAGGCCGCTTATGTGGGGTCAAGTGAAAGCCGCTGGTCCTTTGCCCAGTTCGGCAACACCACGCTGGCCAGCAACTTGGCCGACCCGATGCAGGAATTCAAGCAAGGTGCCAGCAAGTTTGCCGACGTGCCCACGGCGCCGAAGGCCAAGCTGATCGTCACAGCCAACAACAACTTCGTGCTGGCCTTCTACACCAACGAGGCGACCTACGGCGTGTCGCCGGACCGCTGGTGGTGCTGCGCGCAAAACAACCAGGACGACTGGGCGCCCAACGTTTCCACCAGCGCCAACACCGGGCGGCTGATCGCCAACCAGGGCCCCATCACAGCCGCTGGCACGCTGGGGGACTATGTGGTCGCCTACAAGAATCAGGCGATTTTCCTGGGCTCGTTTGTCGGAAGCCCGGTGGTCTGGCAATGGAACATGATTCCCGGGGGCACGGCCGGCTGCATCGGCCAGGACGCGTGGTGCAACATCGGCGGCGCGCACTTCGTGGTCGGCCCCGACATGATGTGGACCTTCGATGGCACGCGCCCGCAGTATGTGGGCGTGGGCGAGACGCGCGACTGGTTCTACCAGAACTCGAACCCCGCTTGGCGCTATCGCACGCAAGCCATCTACGACAAGATTCACAAGCTGGTGCGCGTGGCCTACCCCTCGACGCAGAGCACGGGCGCGCTCGACGCCACCCTCACCTACAACATCGCCACCAAGATGTGGAGCCGCGACGACCTGAACATCGCCACATTCCTGAACTTCGTGCAACCGGGCACGACGATTGATGGCCTGAACACTTACGCGGCCACCATCAATGCGCTGCCCAACGTGCCGGTGGACTCGCCGTTCTGGAGCGCGGGCGGCGAAGCGGCCAGCTACTTCGACAAGACCGGCAAGCTCTGGAACCTGAACGGCGTCACAGGCGCCAGCTACGTCATGACCGGCGATGTCGGAGACGACGATGGCGTCTCGATGATCGACCGTGTGCGGGTGCGTTATTCGCTCTGGCCGGCCACAGCGGTGTGCAGTGGCTTCTACAAGATGAGCGAGGGTGCCGCACTCGTGCCGGGGCCGGTCAACGCGCTGAACGACGGCAAGTTCGACATCCGCCAGAGCGCGCGCTTTCACCGGTTTCGCATCGACATGACCGGCGCCCACATCGAAACCGCTTACGACGCCCAGCCGCGTCCGGCAGGCCGGCGATGACGAACCCGATCAAGCTGGAAACCAATCCGGTCTTGCCGCTCGATGTCGCCAACCTGAACACCACGCTGGCGCGGATTTTCCGCACGCTCGCTTCCATCGTGAACCCCATCGTGGACTGGACGGCGAGTTTCGTAGGCGTGACCGTCACCCAGCCCAACCTCCCCACCGATGGCTCGACCTATCTGACGGTCAAGCCGGTCCCCTACACCGGCATGGCCGTGTTGGCGTTGGACAGCGCGCTCGGCACCAGTGGCGGTGACTACATCAACGCCAGCAAGAACAACGTGATGCGCTGGCGGATGGTCATGGGTGACAAGACGGCCGAAACCGGCGGCAACGCCGGCAGCAATTTCATACTTTACCGATTCAACGATGCCGGTGCGGTGCTGCCCTCGACGCTGACGATCAACCGTGCTTCTGGAGCCATCAATTTTGGCAGTGGCGTAAGCATCACGCCCGCACCCGGCAACAACGCAACCCTTACCCTCAACGCACCGGCCAGCGGCTATGCCTGCGACATCGTGGGCAGTGTCGCCAGCAAAACCCGTTGGCTGATGCGCTTGGGCAATGCCTCAGCCGAAACCGGCAGCAACGCCGGCAGCGACTTTGAAATTTACAGCTACGACGACAGTGGCGTGATGCTCACCAGCGTATTCAGCATCCTGCGTGCCAATGGCGCCGTGCAGGCAAAGGGTATCGGCGGTTTGACCGTCAGCAACCAAGTCGCCGCTGCCAGCGGCATGGGGTTTCGCTATGACGGTGCGAATGCAAATTTTCTCGCCATGGGGACGGGACTCGCAACCACTACTTGGAGTTGGCAGTGGAACCGCAGCAACGGGATGCTGACTTGGCTGGGGTCAGCATCGCAATCTTTATTTTCTGTGGATGGTGCAGGCAATGCCAACGCAGCGACCAGCTTCAACACCAGCAATGTCAGCGCCACTGGGCGCGTGACAGCGGGTGGTAGCGAGCCAGCGGCACTCAATGCATCGAACGGTGGCGTCCAGGTTCAAGCCCCCTATGGCATGAATGTCAACAGCTACACCGGCAGCAATCCGTATACGTGCGCCATCACGAATGCCAATCCGAATTGGAATCCTTGCTACATGCAAGCGTTGCATTACCCCGGTGTGTGGGCTGGGCACCGATTCAATATCGGTGGTGCCACCTTCGATTTCAACAACTCCGGCCAAGTCAGTTGCAATGGCGTGGTGCTGACCAGCGATGCGCGCACCAAGACGAACCTGCAACCCATCGCGGATGCCGCCGCGATGTTCGCCAACTGTCAAGCTTTCGAGTACGACCGCGTGGCGCTTGAAAACCTCGACGGCACCCCCGTGCATGAGGTGGGGCTGATCGCGCAGGACATTCAACAGGGCATGCCCATGGCGGTATTGCAATACGCCCCGATGCCCGATGACCCCGAACCACTGCGCCGCCTCGACCTCGGAGCGATGAATGCCCTGAGTGCGCAGGCCATTGGCGAATTGCTTGCCAGAGTCATGGCACTTGAAACCGAAGTGAGCCAACTGAGAGCCGCTTAAAGCCCAACGACATGCGCGTGATGCGCACTTGAAGGAGCCCCACATGGCAGACCTCACCGCCGCGCAAACGGCCAACTTGGGCATGGGCGCGAACCCATTCCTGGGGCAGAGCAACCCCTACCTGCAGTCGCAGATCGACAACGCCAGCCAGGATGTCGTCAACAACTACAACCTGACGACGCAGCCGGCCTTCAATGCTCAGATGGTCAACAGCGGCAGCTTCGGCAACGAAGGCGTCTCGCAGATGAACGCCCAAGCACAGAACATGTTGCAAAAGAACCTGGGCCAATTGAGCAACCAGTTTCGCTCGCAGGACTACTCCAACCAGATGAATGAGTACAACTGGCAGCAGCAGCAGTTGCAGCAACAGGGGCAGTACAACACCACGCAGGCCGAGAACCAGCGCCAGTTCAACCTGGGCTTCGGGCGGCAGACTTTCAACGATGCCTACTCGCAGAACATGAACAACCTGACAACCGGCATCGGCCTGTTGGGCACCTTGGGCACCTACAACGCCAACGACCTCACCAACGCCAACGCACAGCAGAACGCACCGCTCAACTACTGGTCGCAGTTCTCCAACGCCGCCAACAGCATGGGCCAAGGCTATGGCACCGACACCAGCGTGAAGGGCACCACCAGCAACCCGTTCGCCGCCATGCTGGGCGGCGCGCAACTGGGCAACTCGGCCTACAACTGGTGGAACCAGCAACAAAACCAGGGTGTGCCGGCGCCCGTGAGCAGCAGTCAGCAACAGACCATCGGGCAGTACTTTGACCCGACCTACACGGCAGGCGCGTGATGATCGAACTCGCACTGGACCCACTCGACCAAGGCCAAGCCATCGTGCCTTTCACGCACGGCGATTCGGTGGGCAAGAGCGGCGACGCGATCCAGGACGCGCGCGCACAACGCCCGCTCATGGACCCGACCAGCGTGCGCGCGCAACTCTATGCACTGCAGGAAGCCGCAGCGCACTTGCCCGAGGTGGAGATGCCGCTGCAACACGTGCACGCACCGGGGCTTTATGCACGCACCATCTTCATTCCGGCCGGCACCTTCGTGGTGGGCAAGATTCACAAGCACCGGCACCTGAACATCCTGTCGCAAGGCGAGGTCCACGTGCTCACCGAGTCCGGGGGCGTGGAGTATTTGCGCGGGCCACTCACCATGGTGTCGGACCCCGGCACCAAGCGCGCGTTGCTCGCGCTCACCGATGTGACCTGGACCACGATCCATCTTGTTCAAAGCACAGACCTTGAAGAAATCGAAAACGAGGTTATTGCAAAGACATACGACGAGTACGAGCAGTTCGTGCTTGCCGAACAGCAGCAAAGAATCGAGGTGCCATCATGACCTGGGCAGCCGTCGGAGCCGCAGCCGTGGGCGTCGTGGGGGGCGCCATTGCCAACAGCAACAAAGGCAGCACAACCGGAGGCGGTGCCGGTACCACCACCGACACCAAGACCCCGTGGGCCGCAGCGCAGCCCTGGATCATGAACAACATGGCGCAAGGCCAAGCCTTGCAACAGCAGTACGCGGCGCAGCCCTTCAATGCACAGCAGCAGCAAGCCTACGCCAACCAGTACGCGCAAAGCGACTACATGCGCAATCTGGTGCCGAGCCTCTTGACGCAGATGCAGGGCGAGCCGTTGGGCTATGACCCGACCAAGCCGAACACCAAAGCCTCGGCCTTCAACTGGGATGCCTTGCTCGGCACGGGTGGGGCCGGTGGCACTGCCACCGGCAGCATGACCGCCGCGCAACAGGCCCAAGACACCATCGACGCGGCCAACCGCAACAAGAAGCCGGCCAAGAGTGACTTCACGCAACAGGACGCCAACATCTCCGATCCGATGAGCCAGTACTGGAGCGTGCTGCGCATGAACGCCGATCCGACGCAGATTCAGTCGTCCACCGGCTTGACGCGCCCGAGCGGCATGAACGGCGGCTACGGCTCGTTCAAGTACGGAGACGCCATGCCACAAGCGGGCACCCAAGCCTACAAGGACATGGCTGACTATTTCCAGTATGGCGGCAACGACCCGTTGAACTACTACGGCCGCGCACCGTCGCAATCCACGCCGTTTTCCGGCTACCAGAACCCCGCGAACCCCTACGCCAACCGGCTGGGCTACATGGGCGGCAACAGCGGCGCCAGCGTCAGCGGCTCGCCCGCAGGGGATGGCAGCGGTGGCGGCAATGCGGGCGTGTTCTAGGAGACGGCCATGCCAAGTTTGCTCGACTTCTTGAACAACGACGACGCCCGGCTCGGCATCGGCTTGCTCGCTGCCGCCGGCCCGCAGACCGATCCGACCAAGACCGGCTTTGGCAATGCGTTGCAGTCGGCCATGGCCGAAGCGGATGCGCGCAAGCGCGCAGCACTGCAAAACCAGTACCTGCAGTCCCAGATCGCTGACACCAGCGCACAGGCCGATGCACGCCGGCAAGAATTGGCATTGAAGGCACAAGAGCAGGCTTGGCGCATCGGCCTCACCGCACCCGGTAGCGGCGCGGCGCCGGGTGCCGCACCATCCGCCGATATGGGCGGGGGTGGCGGATTGCTGGCGCCTCCGTCCGCCCCCAGTGGGGGCCTGATGAGTTATGGCGGTCAACCCGTGCCCGGTGGCGCAGGCGGCATCACCTCGGCCCCCGTGGGCACCGCCACTGGCCCCTCTACACCGCAAGCCGCTGCCGCTGCGCAAGCCTTGGCGCCCGAGCAGAAATCGCGCCTGCAATTGATCCATGAGCGCACGGGCGCCGATCTGGACGCAATGATTATGGACACGGCTTTCAACCAAGCCAAAGGGTTGGGCGGCATCATCAAGGAAGCCACCGAGCCGAAGTGGCAACCCGGCCCCGGAGGCGTCAACCAGAAGCGTGTCTTCGATCCCCAAACACAGCAGTGGACACTCCAGGTGGACCCCGGTGGTGTCAACTTGTACGGTCAGGTGAAAGAAGCCGACAAGAAGCTCGACGTGCAGTATGGGCGCGAGGAATACCTGAAAGGTGGCTCGACCGTGCGCGGCCCCTTGCTGATGCCACCGCCCCTCTATGGTCCCGGGGGTGCTGCCAATGGCCCACCCATCACGCCCGCACGCACCATGGACGGGTCGACCGCCGCGCCAGCGGCGCCACCCGCTGTCGGTGGCGGTGCCGGCATGGGCGCACCGGGCGCCATGCAGAACCTGCCGCCACCCGTGGCCGGCGCCAAAGGCAACTTCGTGGGCGACCCCGCGCAGATCGCAGCGAGCATCGCCGGCCTCAACGACCCGCAAGAGCGTTCCAACGCGATGGCGGCGCTGTCTGAGCAGATCGGCCGCGAAGGCACCAACGTGAAGTACCTGCGTGGCAGCGCCGGCAGCGCATCCGCCGCATCGGCACCGGCCGCAACAACCGCTACAACCACGACACCGGCCAACCCCGAGCAGAACTTGGCACCGGGCGAGCGGTTGGTCAAAGTGTCACCGCAGCAAGCCGCGCAAGATGCGGCCGATGCCGCCTCGGTCGCGGCGCGTGCGGGCGACCAGCAAAAAATGCGCAGCAGCATCATGGCCGATGCCATGAACGCACCGCAACAGGTTGCGAAGTTCCAGCGCCTGGGCCAGTTGTACGGTGATTTTGATGGGGGCAAGTTGTCGCAAACCGGCTTCGACATCGCAAGCTCGGCGAATTCGCTCGGCATCAAGCTCGACAAGAACTTGCCCAACAAGGAAGCGGCCATCGCCATGAGCCGCGAGATGGCACTCCAACTGCGCAATCCGGCCGGCGGCGCGGGCATGCCGGGGTCACTCTCCAACAGCGACCGCGACTACTTGGCCACCATGACGCCGAACCTGGAGCAATCGGCCGCTGGCCGCGCGCAGATCATTCACGACCGCATCCTGTTGGAGCAGCGCAGCCAACAGGTCGCCACGATGGCGCGCGCATGGGAGAAGGCCAACAACAAGCCGATCAACGATGACTTTTACGGGCAACTGGCTGCGTGGTCGGAGAAGTACCCCTTGTATGGAAAGCGGGGTTCGTGATGGCCGAACTCTTTGACGAAAGCATTTTCAAGCCGCCCTCGACCGCCAGCGCCAACACCGAGAGCGGCGCACCGCTGTACGACAACACGGTCTTCACCGCGCCAAAGGACGTGCCCGACCTGGGCATCAAACCCAGCCGAAGCAATGGCGTGCTGGTCGACTCGGCCAACGCCTTGGGCACCGGCTTCAATCGCGGTCTGGTGAACCTCGCAGCCTCGATCCCCGACGCCGCTGTCAACATGCTCGACCTGGGCAAAGCAGCCATCGGCGCCCCTTACATCGCGGCAACGGGCAAGGCCCCACCTTCATGGCTCGACCTCACCGATCGCACGAAGATTCCGGGCACCAGCGACTGGCTCATGGACCGTGCGCGGCAAACCGACATAGGGCGCAAGTTGCTCGACGCCTCGAACCCCGACTATGAGGGCGGCTACCTGCAGAACAGCGGCAGCGCGCTCTCTGGCCTGATTCCGCTCGGTGCCAAGGGCTTGCCCGCCTCCGGCACGGCACTCACCGGCCACGCGCTCTCGAACCTGTTCAGTGGCAATGTGGGCAAAGCTGTAGGGGACGCCACAGGCAATCCGGCCTACGCCATCGCAGCGGGCCTGTCGCCCTCGCTTGTTGCGAAGCCGGCCGTGCAGGAACTGTTCGCACGCAGTGTGCGCGGCGACGAAGCGGGCCGGCAAGCCATGGTGCAGCGCGTCTCCGACCTGAATGCAGCCGGCGTCGCCAACCCATCGCTCGGCCTTGCCACCGGCACGCCATGGGTGGGGGGTGCGGAGAACTTGTTGACAAACACCCTGGGCGCACAGAGCGTGATGATGCAAAACCGCGATGCCGCCAATGCTGGCATGCAGGCCAAGGCGCGGGCGACGGCGTTGCTCGCGGCCAATGGCCGGCCCACCGCCAACTTCCAGGTCGGCGAGAACATTCAGAAGGACTTTGGCGACTGGCGCGATCAGTTCAAAGCGAACTTGGGCGGGCGCGCTTATCGCGCCGTCGATGCAGCCATTCCACCCGACACGCCGGCCGACTTGAAACTCACGCTGCAAAAGCTCGGCGACCTCAATGCGCCGATTCCGGGCTTGCCGCTCACGTCGCAAGTGTTCCAGAACCCGACACTCAAACGCATCGAAGGCAGTCTGACCAGCGACCTCACCAAGACCACGCCCGGCACACCACCCGGCCAGATGGTGACACCTCCGCCGTTGCTCGCAGGCAGCGGGCTCATGAACGCCCCGAACGCGCCCATCACAACCCCCGTGCCAGCCGGCTCGCCCACCAGCGTGACGGCTGACACTGCGCCGTTCCAAGGCGTGAAGAAACTGCGCACCTTCATCGGTGACAAGCTCGCCGAAAACCAGTTGACGACCGACATTCCGGCCAGCAAGCTCGCGCCAGCCTACGCCGCGCTGTCCGACGACATGCGCGCCACGGCGCAACGCCTGGACCAGCAACGCAGTGCTGGCGTCGCCGCAGGGCTCTTGCAGCCACAGCCAAGCGCCGAACGTGCGCTCGACGTGGCCAACCGCTACTACCGCACTGGCCGCACGCGCCTCGATGTGCTCGACCCCTTCACGTCCG
>Ga0137410_10000193_pt1 | contig 43118 bp, 61 predicted proteins | sample CZODoug1_16funga_FD_108878 | JGI IMG/M metagenome (GOLD analysis project Ga0137410, IMG submission 108878) | Vadose zone soil fungal communities from Angelo Coast Range Reserve, California, USA - CZODoug1_16fungal (Illumina Assembly) | ecosystem: Environmental > Terrestrial > Soil > Vadose zone... | reverse complement strand
TTCAATGCGTGCACTCACTGAAACAGGTATCTTTTGGGCTCTGTATTTCGCCATTGTTTTAGGGCTACTCGCATGGCTGCTCGCATAGATGATGAGGATTTTCGGTGGGCCTTCTCCATCTCACGTATAGATGTGGAGGGCGCACCGATTCTTCAGTATTTCGATCGTCTTAATGGTCCTCATGGAGCCAAGCAGGCTCTTGAACTTCTTAAGACTGCGTATCCCGAAATTCCCTTCCAAATATTCTTCTGCGGAGATTATCTATTCGCCGGAGATCCTGCAAATTACCAAACCGTCCATTAAATCAGCAGTACAATAGTTACTGGTGGGCGGGGCTGAGTACACAGAGTTGGCGCCAGGTCTCTTGCCTCGTTCACCTCCAACCAACCCAAATAGGAGTTACTGAGATGATAAAAGACTACATCAACGTAAGGCAGGTCATTCCTACGGAAGTGCAGTTAGAGGTGATTTATACCCGTTTGAATGAAGGTAAAATCCAAGCCATCAAGCTGCTGCGCGAGCGAATGGGCAATGTGGGTCTTCGCGAAGCCAAGGACTGGGTGGATGAATTTGATGCCCAGTGCAGGGCGATGTACTGCGAAATTCCGCCCTATGCTCTTTCCACTCTAGGGGATATACTCAAAGGAAAACTGTAATGAATCTTTCCGTACACTACGTGTCTGAAGTGCGAGTAGAGAAAATGTTGCACAATGAGGGAAAAGCAGATGAGTTTTGTACTACTCGCTTTTACATCACAACCAAAGATGCCAACTCTGAAGTAGAGGTGACTCTTTTCAGCCCAAAGCCGCTAACCATTCTGGAGCCCAAGTCATGAAAAGCAGAGACCAAAAGGTCAAAGAAGCTATTTTTCGTAATGCGAAATGGGCAGCTATGAGTGACAAAGAGCGCCTAGCCTACCTCAACAAAAACTTCCCACATGGTGCGAAGCGCCAGCGAGCCAAAATACAAGCTCGTCTCCAAGGAGTTAAATCATGATGCCAAGTCTCAAAGATTTACCGGCAATTTTCGCCACGCGCCCCTACCCTGGGACTTCATCCAGCTACGTCTTTATCCCCACGGAGCCCATCCTCAGCAAGCTGGTAGATTCAGGGTGGGCGATTGTTGATGCGAGGCAAACGAAATCTCGCCATGCGGAGAGAGCTCCCTACGCGCGTCATATGATACGTATGCGCCATAACGACGGAAAGCCCATTCAGGATCCTAGAGGATCCCCGTTGTGGGAAGAATTGGTACTTGTCAATGGCCATGATGGTTCGGCCACGTATCGGCTTTACGCAGGGCTCTTTTCTTTCCTGTGCCTCAATGGCCTCGTAGTGGGAAGCATGTTCGCAGGTGCCAGTATTCGGCACAGCGGCTTCCAAGCTACGATGGAAGCCGTGCAGAGTGGTGCAAGTAAAATCATTAACGAGGAAATGCCCCTTCTGCGTGGCAGCGTAGAGCGCATGGCCAACAGGCAGTTGACACCTGCTGAGTTAGTCAGGTTTGCGTCTACGGCCCTTGATTTGAGGTACAAGGGCCTAGCCCCATTGCTTACATCCAACCAAGTTCTGACAAGGCATCGTCCACAAGATGAATCTAACGATGCATGGACAGTTTTCAACGTACTGCAAGAAAACCTACTTTCCAGAACCCACGATGGTCGTAGCTATACCGGACGCCGCAGCCATATACGTGCGGTAAAGGCGATCAAAGAACAGATTCACATTAATCGTGGATTGTGGGACTTTGCAGAGAAATTGGCGGCATAAATCGGCCGAATAACCTTGCGCCTCGGTACACTCAGGTGTATGCTCGAGGTTGCAAGGCCAACTTTCTAAGGAGGTAACGTGGTCATCATGAGAGAAGTGATTTCACAATTGGACTTTTCTGAAGAACCGCCGATCAATATTTACGATTGCGTTTCGCGTTTGGTGAAGCATTTCGGAGATCAAGGCGCCACTCTAGAAGATCTCGTGGGAATGTTCCAGAAAAACATTACCCAGTGGAAAGCCCAGAGCGTTTCACCCGCTCTTTCCAATCTTACTTCGGTGGGGTGTATCAAGCATACAACCAGCTACGGGGTGAAGAGATACTTTCATCTCAAGAGTTTTACGGAGTTGGAGCTTAACATGATTCGTGCTCGGGGCATGAAAAGCCGAAAACTGCGGAAAGAAAAAGAGCTCGCAATGGCCCGAGAAGAAGGGCGTCGTGAAGCCATGCCAAAGATTGATCCATCCATTCCTCAAATCTTTGGTAGGGAAACCCCTACCGTGGTGAAGGGCAGCAAGATGCTTTTTGCTCTTGGAGAAAAAGATACGGTTATTCTTGAGCCGAAGCAGGCGAAAGAATTGTACGAACAGCTCAAGGCGATATTCGAGTGAAAACCGTACTTTTCGCTGTAATTCTAGCAAATCCTATCACAGGTGACTGGCAGAGTCAGTCACCTGTGATAACCGCGCAGCAGAGACAGGCGCTATGCCCCGGTGCCAACTGGAGCGCCTCTTCACGATCATCAGGACAACAGTGGACCAATTCGTGTGGTACAGCTAGAGTGCGCCACGCGCCCCGGCACAAGAGAAGTCAGCTAACCAATGGACAATAGGCTGACGCGGGAGCAGGTAGAAGGACATAAGCGCCGATTGTTCTGGATGATGTCGGGAAGTTCTGACGCACCGCCCCCGACCAAATTAACCATCCTGCAAGAAGTCATGCTCTGCGACCTCGCCCTCTCCGCCCTCCGCCAAGATAGCTCTGGTGGGGCGGGGGAGGAGAAGATTGCCGATCTACTCACCGATCTGGAGTTGCTCAACTTCATGGAGATTGGCGCGCCACGGCATCAACGGAAAAAGCAATACGACCGTCTCCGAGCGTTTCTAATTTCACTGGCTCCAGGCGTGGTCGAGCCCAATTTCGAGAAGGAGAAGAAATGATCGTCACTGGCGCTATGGTGGACCGCTTTCTTACATGGCCCCTCCCCGAAAGCGTGTGCGCCGACCCTTGCGCTACGAAGCAAGGGCTGGGCCGCACCGGCACAAATCTCCTTTCAGCAATTGAAGCGCGGCAAATGCTGGAGCATCTCCTCGCCCCCCAGGAGAGCCGCAGCGAGGTGCTGGAAGCGCTCGCATGCCCGAGACCTCAAGTGATGGGCAAGCACGCTTGCAAGAATCGTAAGCAGTGTTGGGAGCCCTGTGGTGATCTTGGCCATCACGAGGAGTATGCCTCCCGCGCAGAACCGGGCGCTCCAAGGCGAGTACCAGATTTGGGGCCACAGGTTGTGCGGTATAGCCACGGAAATCTGTACCATGAACCAGCCGACATAGCCAAGCCTGCACCCGAACCCTCCGTGGGCTATGCGATGCACGACAGGATTCACAACAAGTGGGAGTCTCTATACCTCGAACAGGGTGGATCACTTACTGCCGAGCAAAGGGACGCTGCATTCACTGAAGCGATGCAAGCGCTAAAGTTAGTTGAGGACGCACGCGAAGATAACATCGCCGCTTTTGGGTTGCTTGAACAAGCTGCCCACGCTAGGGGGCTGGAGGATGCGTTGGAGATAGTCTCTCTGAGCAGCGGCATTCCTCAAGCCTGTGACGCCATCCGCGCCAAGATCAAGCCAACCTAAAGGAGAAATTATGGGAGATTCTACAAGAGGTCTTTACGATAAATTCACCGTCGAGCGGACAGATGGCAGCAGCAGCGAAGGTGGAAAGCATGACCATTGCGAATATTTCGTGCTCGACCTTAACCATGACAAGCACGCTCCAGCAGCGTTACTAGCCTATGCCGAATCTTGTCAGGTGGAATATCCGCTTCTTGCTACTGATCTTCGCGCCAAGATCAAGCCCCTCCCACCGCAGAAAGGATCGACGTGAGCAAGTGCAGATTACTAACCGGGTGCGAGGCTCCAGAAATGTGCGAAGAACTTGGACGGTGTACTGCCCTAGCCCCCGCCGAGCCGGTGGGAGGGACGCCGAGGACGGATGCTGCCATGTTCACCACGGACGCCGATGGGATGAACGAGTTTATCGATGTGGTAGATGTCGCTATCGCCCGCCAACTGGAGCGCGAGGTATCACAGTCGAATATCGCATGGATGCGTCAAGTCGAACGCGCTGAGAAAGCCGAAGCCGAACTCGCCGGACTGCGTGCCGATGCGGAGAGGTATAGATGGCTGCGCTCCGAAGAAGTCTGCACTGAGCCCCGCTATTACGAATTCTGGAATCGCTTCCTAGAGGCAAAGCTGGTGCGCGAGAAAGTCATGGATAATCTGATCGACTCCGCCCGCGAGCACAAGGTCAAGTAAAGCTAGCCTGTCATACTAGGACTGTGCTACCCTAGCGTGCAGGCTAACTAATCCAGGGGTTACTATGAATGATGTGCGAAGAAAGCAGCTAGAAATTATCAAAGAAGCGCTAGAAAATCTGCAAGAACCCACTGAAAAAATCAGAAAATCTGAACAAGAGCAAGCTGAAGATTCAGGCAATCCTGATTTTGAAGCCAATGTAGAACTCTTGGTTTCAGCCGAAAAGGGCATTCAAACTGCCCTGATGTGTCTCGAATCCATTCTGGAGCTATAGTCATGGAACTTGCAGAGCTTGTAGATCAGTACATAACCACTAGAGCGCAGAGGCTTCTCGCTGCTAAGGAAGTAGAAAAGCAAGAAGCTTCAGAGCATACGCTCAAGGCGCAGTTAATCCAGGCTATGAAAGATGCCAAGGCCTCCAGCATAGGGGGAAAGATTGGTAGCGTGCGTCTCAAGATAGACAATGAGCCAACAGTCGGAAACTGGGACAAATACTACGCCCATATCCGCGCAACGGGGGAGTTTGAACTCCTCTATCGCCGAATCAATCCCAAATCTATTAAGGAAAGAAAGGATTTGGGAGTTGACGTTCCGGGTATTGATTGGATCCCGGTAGAAAAACTCAGCATCTCACAAGTGTAGGAGGCAACATGGCCAAGAAGCGGATAAGAAGAACGCAGCAAAGAGTCAAGCAGTTAGCTCTTGAAGTAACAAACCTCACCACGGCCAACAGGAATCTTGTTGGTCAGGTAACTCGAGCTGATGAACGCGATGCAGATCGCATGAAAGTTATTGGTGCTCGTGATGCACAAATCGCAGCCACTGAAAACCTTCGTTCGATCGCTGTAGCAGAGCGAGACAGACTAGTGCGAGTTATAGACCAGTTCACTAGCATCAGTATTTCTCAGCTGGGTCTAGACACTCCAAGAACTCTCCGAAAAACCTAATCAGGAGTTACGAAATGCCCGAAGCAAAGAAGGAAGTAATAGTTCCCCAAGGTACGGCAGTAATCAGCGTTGAAGAAGAATTGGCAAATCAAGCCAGAAACGCTGCTCTGTTGGAGCGTCCTACAGGGGGAGCAATCTCCCTACTCGGCGGAATGATGTCGTGGCAGGGCAATCCAATTCCAGGAAATCGTCTCAAGTGCGTAGTTCTGGATGCCGTTTTCGAAAATCGCTGGTACAACACTCCCTACAATCCCAATGTCCCGGCAAACCCCGTATGCTTCGCGCTTTCGCGATCGGAAGAGGAGCTTGAACCGCATGAAGAGGCAGAACAGCCTCAAGGCGGTCCAGAAGGCAAGTGCGAAACATGCCCAAAGAATGCATGGGGATCCGATCCAAGGCCAGGAAGTCGTGGTAAGGCGTGCTCGCAAACGCGCAGGCTGATTATTATGCCTGACAATGCACTGGAAAATGAAGAGTCCATCATAAAGGCTGAAATGGCCCTTATGAAACTCCCAGTTACTTCAGTGCGATACTGGGCGGCATACGTCAACCAGCTTGCCGCCACGGTGAAGCGACCGACCTACGGGGTGGTTTCAGAAATCTACACAGAGCCGCACCCCAAGCATCAATTTCACGTACATTTCACGATGGTAAAGCCGATTTCAAATGATCTAATCGGTGCGCTGCGGAAGAAAATCGTGATGGCAGAGAACTACCTGCTTGCTCCATACGTGACTTCTCAAAACGCGGAGCCTCAGGCAGCGGCCCCGGTATCGAAGAAATACTAAGGAGAAGAAATGCACGGAAACCAACACAATCAACCCGATCCCCCATCTACTGCACAGATGCAAAACATGGGGGGAATAGCCTGTCGTCAAAGGGCCAAAGATCAACTTCTTGATCAAGTAGATGCCCTACGGCGGAGGGCGCACAAGCTGGAAGCTCTCGCCTACGCGGCGGAGTTTATTCACGGAGATGCTGAAGAAGCTCTTTGGGAGATAGCCTGCGGTGCGAAGTTGTAAGTCATTAGAATCCCCGGCCTGCGGGCCGGGGATGAGATATACTAGAGGGTATATGTGGACACTTGATTTTGAAACAGAGGCAATAGAGGGAAATGTCAGTGCTTTCCCTCCCAAGCCAATCGGACTAGCAGTTCGCTTTCCTGATGGAAGCAAGCACTACGAAACAGATTGGGAAAGAATGGGCCATATTTTAGAAGAAGCGTGGCTCCAACCAAAACTTTTCCATAACTCCAAGTTTGATATAGCAGTGGCGATGCATTGGTTCACATTTGCCATGCCCGAGGCCACTACTATCAATGACACGCAGTATCTCATTTTTCTAGATGACCCACACGCCCCTAGTCTGAGTTTGAAACCCTCAGCTCAAAGACTACTAGGGGAAGCGCCTACAGAGCAAGATACTCTGCGAGATTGGATTTTAGCTCATGTCCCCGGCGCTACGAAAAAGAATTTCGGGGCGTACATCTGCAAAGCGCCACTAGAAATCGTGGCACCCTACGCCATAGGGGACGTAGATAGAACGTATAACCTCTTTGAAAAACTCATGCCCTCCATAGTGCAGAGAGGCATGAATGAAGCATACAGGCGTGAGCAAAAGCTCATGCCCATCCTGTATGATGCAGAATTGCGTGGCCTGCGCGTAGATATGGATGCATTGAGCCAAGCTAATTCAGACATGGCTAATGCCCTTAGTGAAACAGATTATCGTATTCACAAACTTCTGGGGTATGTATTCAATGTGGGGGCAAATGATGAACTTGCCGCCGCGCTGGAGAAAGCAGGCGTCGTAAAAGATTGGCCCCTTACCCCAACTGGGCGTAGAAGTGTGGCTAAGGACGCACTACAAAAGGCTGTGAGCAATCCGGAAGTGCTAGCCTTGCTGCTATACCGCAGTGGCCTAGACACATGTCTGAACACATTTGGACTGGGCTGGTACAATCAAGCTTATGAGTCCCATGGGCGACTGCATCCAAGTTGGAACCAAGTTCGCCAAGAAGGATATGGGAATTCATTTAAGGGAACTCGCACAGGTAGATTGAGCTGTGATCATCCGAATCTCACCAATCCACCAAATGAAATGAAAGCCAAGGCTCCTCCAGGATTACCTGAAATTCCTCTTATGCGGCGCTTTCTTCTCCCTGAAGAGGGGCATACATGGGTGAAACGCGACTTTTCTTCCCAAGAAATACGGGTACTCGCCCATTACGAAGATGGGCCTTTAATGAAGTCCTACATAGAAAATCCAGCATTTGATCCTCATGGTAGGGCGAAACAGGCGATACAGGAAATTTCTAGTATTGAACTCAATCGCAAAGAAGTAAAAATTGTCGCCTTCAGTATTATCTATGGCTCAGGTGTGTCGGGCCTCGCAGATCAACTCGGTTGTGAATATAGTCGAGCAAAAGATATTCGTGAAGCTTACATGGCAGCGTATCCTGGAATACGCATAGTAAGCAATGCTCTTCGAGACCGTGGTAGGGCCGGTTTGCCTTTAAGAACTTGGGGTGGAAGACTCTATCTGCCCGAACCCCCTAGAATTGTGAATGGACGAATGATGGACTTCCTGTACAAGTTACTCAACTATCTTGTGCAGCCCAGTTCAGCAGACCTCACGAAGCAAACCATAATTGATTGGCACGAAATGTATTGTGGTGATGGTTTCTTCCTAGCGGCGCTGCACGATGAAATGAATCTTAGCGTGCCAACTGAAGATAGATTTTCAGCCATGGCGCATCTTAAAGAAGTAATGAATCGCGATCGTCTTGATGTGCCTATGCTCAGCGAGGGCTTCATGGGCGACAATTTCGGAGAATTACATGCTACCCTGGAGCCTTAGCCAGCATGGACTCTACAAGAAATGCCCGAGTGCGTACAATTTCCGGGTCGTACAAAGAATACCTGACCCATCAGGCCCTGCCGCAGCTCGTGGTACAGAGATTCATGGACAACTTGAAGCCTACCTCCAAACCGGAGAATGGCATGGTAATATTCGTTCATTCACGCGGCAAAAGGCTGAAGGAATGCGTGGCTCTAGTTTTCAACCAGAATTAAAGCTAGCCCTAGATAAAGACTGGAAAGTAGTAGATTGGAAATCCCCAGACGCATGGGTGCGTTGTGTGATAGACGCATTTCTCTGTGCTGATGATAGAATAAAGATGGGTGAATGGAAAACGGGCAAGCAGTATGAAGACCATGCCACCCAACGTCGTCTTTATCTGTGCTTGACTATGTCTGCCTTCCCCCAAGCCATTAGTGCAGAAATCGAAACTATCTATGCCGATTTGGACTACGCAGTGCCAGATGTACTCCTTAGAGAACAAGTTCCAGAGGAGCAAAGGCGCTGGCAAGATATAGTCACCCCAATGCTCAACGATACATTCTTTTCTCCACGCCCAGGACAACATTGTCGCTGGTGCAATTATTCTCGTCTCAAGGGTGGGCCGTGTCTAGTCGCATAAATCCGCGTGAGAGTATAGCGGAATATGCTACAGTGGCATGGTGGGAGAAACGCAAAGGAATTCAATTAAAGATTAATGTGCAGGGTAGAAGGGGATGGCCTGATAGGCAATTTCTCACCCCCAGAGGTGCAATTTTCATAGAATTTAAGCGCGTGGGGGAAGTGCCCACGAAGCTTCAGGAGCACATACATGGACGAATCCGAAGATTTGGTATCGAAGTTTGGGTCTGTTACAGCTTCGAATCCGCAAAAGCAATTCTGGCCTGCGCGGCAATACCAGAAAGATGCAGTAAAGTTGCTGATATCGCAAGGTTGTGGAGGTCTCCTTTTAGATCCCGGACTTGGGAAAACAGCTATTGCCCTCTGTGCCTTCGCGATCCTAAAGAACAAGAAGATCAACAAGAGGTTGCTAGTTATCACTCCTTTGCGCCCCATGGTGGCGACATGGCCCGCTGAACTTAAAAAGTGGAAAGATTTTGAGGGATTGACTTACGCCATAATTCATGGGGATGATAAGGAAGAAGTTCTTGATCTAGATGCAGACATCTTCCTTATAAATCCTGAAGCTGTGCCTTGGCTTCATGAGAACGGAAGATGGCGTAAGCTCCATGCAGATATTCTCTGTGTAGATGAAAGCACTAAGTTCAAGAATGGGACATCTAAGAGATTTAAAGCTCTTCGCTTAATGCTGGGAACTTTCACTCGCCGGTGGATTCTTACAGGAACTCCAACCCCCAATGGTCTTCTTGACCTTTTCGGTCAAATCTATATTCTCGATCAGGGCAATGCCCTAGGTCGTTTCATTTCCCACTACAAGCAAGAATTCTTCTATCCAAGCGGCTATGGTGGATATGAATGGAAGCCTAAACTTGGAGTGGCTGAAGTAATTGCTGCCAGAATAGCCCCTATGGTTCTTCGGCTCAAGGCCGAGGACTGGCTTCAGATGCCTGAATTGATTTTTAGTGACATCAATGTGACTTTGCCGCCAGCAGCTCGAAAAACATACAGGGAAGTAGAAGATCAGTTCATTACAGACATTCAAAATGAGACTATTGTCGCTGCCAATGCCGCTGTCGCCGGGGGTAAATGTCGTCAAATCACCAATGGGGCGCTATACAGTGCGAATCTCGGACCCGGAACTGGTAAGCGTCTCTATCATACCATTCACGATGCCAAAGTCGATGCTCTTGTTGACTTGGTTGATGAACTCCAAGGCCAGCCCCTTCTCGTAATGTACGAATTTGATCATGATTATGAGAGAATTCTCAAAGCATTGCCAGGAACTCCAGTTATTGGTGGAGGAACATCCACCAAGAAGAGCCTTGAATACATAGAAGCATTCAACACTGGGGCGCTCCCAGTGCTAATCGGGCACCCCGCCAGTATGAGTCATGGATTGAATTTGCAAGAAGCTTGCTCTAGAGTCTGCTGGTTTGGGCTAACTTGGAACTTAGAGTTCTATGATCAAGCTATCCGTAGAGTATACCGCCAAGGACAGAAAGCAAATCACGTTATGGTGTATCGGATAGTGGCAGAAGATACACTAGATGAAGTAGTGCTAGAGGCTCTAAAGAATAAAGATAAGGGACAAAGTGGCTTTATGTCCCTTCTCCGTACATTCAAGCGAAAGTAGTTGCACCACTTTTGGATCTGTGGCATACTCACAATGCACTATCCCATACCAACTACAGGAGAACGAAATGACTGCACCCGAGCAAGAAGTCAAGGCAACCCCCAAGAAGGAAAAGAAGGCCAAGAATGGCGGAGAAACTGCCGCCCCGAAGGCCCGTACCAGCAAAGTCTTCGAAGCCAGCAAGAAAATCACGCTGCTTGCGGAAAAGAATCCGAAGCGCGTCGGTTCGAAAGCCCATGCGACATTCGAACTGTACAGCAAGTCCGCCACTGTCGGCGAATTCATCGCCAACGGTGGATTCTACGGCGCCCTGGAATGGGATGCTGCGCGTGGCTTTGTTTCCGTCGAAGGGTACACCCCCAAGATGGTCGAAAAGAAAGCCAAGGCCCCGAAAGCACCCAAGGCCGAGGCACAGCCCGAAACTCCCGCTGCCTAAGTTTCAACGCTCCTGCGCGTTCCTCAGCCCTTCGGGGCTGAGGTCTTTTAAGGAGTTACAATGCTCATAGTTATTCCGAGCAAAGGGCGAGCTACTCGCCAAACAACACTAAATTCCCTACCAGAGGAACTTCGCAAGAAAACATTCCTTTGCATTTATCCAGAGGAACTGGGCGCATATGAAATAAACCCCGGTCTTCGCATGGTTGTACCTCACACTGTTCACGGCATTGCCGAGAAACGTCAGTGGATTCTAGAAGAAACTCTGCGCTGTGGGGAACACAAAGTGGTGATGCTCGATGATGATTTAACATTCGCCAGACGTCGCCACGATGACCCCACTAAATTCAGAAATGCGGTAGATTCGGATATCTTGGATATGTTCGAAGATATAAGCCGCTTGCTAGATCAATTCGACATGGTGGGAGTATCCGGACGCGAAGGTGCCAACCGAAATACCGAACCATACTGTAAAAATACTCGTCTCATGCGAGTACTGGGGTACAGAGCAGATACTTTAGAAAATCTATGCATCAAAGCCACTGTAGCTGATGTCATGAATGACTTTGGCGTAGTGCTAGAACTTCTAACTCGCGGTTATCCAGTTATAAATATCAACTGGATAGTACAAAATCAGCATGGCAGTGATACTTCTGGTGGATGTTCTACTTATCGCACTTCTGAAGTGCAGACTGCCGCTGCCCAAGCTCTGCATGATCGATTCCCCGCTTTTGTGAAGATAGTGCAAAAAGAAACCAAGACTGCATGGGGCGGAAAACCCCGTACAGATGTCATAATTTATTGGAAGAAAGCCTATGCTGAAGGGCTTCGCAAACAAGATCTTCCACACTATGGTCATGGAGAGCGAGATGAATGAGCGCGTAAGGCTCTTAGAATACTGGATACGAGAACGCGAAGCTATACGTATCCGTAAAGAAGATGACCAAGCTCCCCCACCGTGGACTAAAGACCCAATCTTACAAGCATATCGCTTCTGTAATGTGCGAAGAGAAGATGATAAAGTTACTCGCTGGCTTGCTAAGAATTGGAGAGAGCCACATGGAGATAGCTCAAACTTCACTGCCGCTATGGTTTTGGCTCGACTTATTAATAATCCAGAAACCCTAGCTAAAGTAGGATTCCCAGATCCCTGGGATTGGTATACGATTCGCGAAGGTATTCGTCATCAAAGAAATTCAGGTCGTACATGGCTCAACCCCGCCTATCTTGTCACCACTTGCGGCGTGCAGATGGATAAGATGGACTACATAGTGGATATTGCGTGCGTAGTTCATAATTCTAAAGTTGAACCGCGCCCTTTAGAATCTCTGGAGTCCTTTCACACACGGCTCATGCAATTCAAAGGATTAGGTAATTTTCTCGCTGCTCAAGTAGTGGCTGACCTTAAGAATACAATGGTCAACCCCCTCGCAATGGCCCCAGACTACTGGACGTGGGCGGCTGTAGGCCCCGGTAGCCTTAAGGGCTTGCGAGCGGTCACAGCGCAATCTGACCTTCCCCAAGGCCAATTTCTAGCAGTTGCACAAAAAGTAAAAGCACAGGTGGAAGAAATACGAGGAGAAAAATTGGAGATTTGTATGCAAGATTTCCAGAATTGTCTATGCGAGTTCTCCAAATACTGGAGAGCCCACGCTGGTCTTGGAAGACCAAAGCAGAGATACCATGCCAGTCGGTAATCTCATAGTGAGGTATATCTACCCAGATGGTAGACTTACGGCCACTATCACAGTTGAAGATGAATGGAAAACAGAGGTTTTTCCTTCAAAGGAAGCCGCTAAGGCTTTTGCTGATCGAAATGATCTAAAATACGAGGAACTTCCAGATGGAAATAGTGGGGAGTAACGTCAATAGTCTGTTTCCTGAAGCCCTATGGTACGTAAGATCTGCTGCCATAGAGGAAGAATCGCGCAACGGCAAGGTCAAAACTCTAAGAGAGCCAACTCTCTTGTGCACTCTATTTCCTACAGAGCGGGTTATCCTCTGTAAAGAGAGAATGGAAAATCCAGTATTCCACTTTGCCGAATGCCTATGGATGATGTCAGGAAGAGATGATTCCGAGTGGATTTCAAAATTCAACCCACGCATGAGAGATTTTGCAAATGAATCAGGCATTTTCCATGGAGCCTATGGGTACAGGTGGAGAATTCTGTGGGGCATTGATCAAATCTTGGCAATATGCAACCTCATAAAGAAGGATCCATGGACTCGTAGAGCTGTAATATCCATGTGGGATACTGCATTAGATTTAGATCAGACTCAAAAAGATCTTCCCTGTAACACGCATATCTATTTTCGTAGGAATGGCACTAGTCTAGATATGACCGTGTGCAATAGATCAAATGATTTAGTGTGGGGAGCACTAGGTTCGAATATTGTGCACTTTAGCTTTCTCATGGAGCTTATAGCCCATGAAGTAGGGTTGGAAGTGGGAAAGATGTATCAATTCACAAACAATCTGCATGTCTATGAGCGCCACTGGCATTTCGTAGACATGCCGCCGTACTGCGAAACTTATCACGAAGCCGGGGTGAAACCTTATCCGCTAATTCAAGGTTCACTAAAGAACTGGTTGCAAGAGTGTGAGCATGTAGTGGCTGGCATGAAAGGGCATTTAAGAGAACCTTTCTTCAATGAAGTAGCCATGCCAATTCTGAATGGAGATTATCAAAATTGCCAAGCCTCGGACTGGCGTCTTGTTTGCGAGCGCTATAGAGCACGTAAAGAGAGCATTTAGGTGCATACCTACCCCTTACCCACCCCGCGTTGACGCGTCACACAAGGTCCTGACCATGCCAAAAACCGTCCTAAAGCCGAAAACCGCCAACCAGCGCCAAATTGGCGGATCACACTACAAAGGAGCCACTGTAGAGCACTGGGATTTCGTGCACATGCACGGCATTCCATACATGGAAGCTCAGATCATAAAATATGTCATGCGATGGCGCCAGAAAGGCGGTCTTAATGATCTTAGAAAAGCAGAACACTTCCTGCAAAAGTTGAGAGAACAAAATAAGAACTTTACCGTCCCACAATAGACAAGCTATAATAAATGCACGCGGGGAACCATCCATTCGAAGCCAGTTCGAATCCACGACAGCCCCCGCCTCTTCTTGCTTGCGTGGAACCCCTTAAACTCGCCCGGGAGGGCGGGGTACTCGGCACCCTCCCACTTACATGGAGATAGGAATGTTAACTGAAGATGAAATAGTTGCTGCCTTCGAACACTACCTTGATTGTAAAGTCAAGGAAACAGTGAATAATGCGCTAGGTCGCGGCAATGTGGAAGACCGTGTAGCTACCACGGAAGCTAGAGACGCTTGGCTAAAGGCAACAGAACAATGAGCGCTTCCTGCGACACTTGCATTTACTTCACACAAGGACCGATTCAAAAGGATCTAGGGCCAAGGTTGGAGGTTTGCAGACGTAGATTGCTGGGGGCCACAATAATGACTCAGCAAGGTCCGATGCATATGGGGTACTTTCCATCTATTCCACCAGAATTTCGCTGGTGTGGGGATTACTCTGAAGCCAAACCCAAATTGACGGTGGTGACATGAAAGAAATGAAGCCCATGCTAGCCGCCACGGTGAAGGATGTGCACACTCTTCGCTACCCGCTACTGGCTAGCGCCAAGCTAGATGGTGTTCGCGCCTTTGTGGAGAATGGGGTACTTCTCTCTCGCTCGCGTAAGCCAATTCCGAATTTGCACTGCCAGAGAGTATTCAAGGAGTTTGAGTACTTCGATGGTGAACTTATCGTTGGCTCCCCCACTGCTAAAGATGTCTACCGCGAAACTGTCTCCGGAGTAATGTCTAGAGATGGAGAACCACATGTGAAATACATGGTGTTCGACCATCTACAATTTCCAGGAAATTCTTTCAACTCTAGGAGAGCAAAACTCTTTTATGAAGATGGGGTTAACCCGCTCAGCCAAACCTACATAAGAAATTCAGAAGAACTCATACAGTATGAGGAAGAGGCTCTGTCAATGGGCTACGAAGGAGTAATCCTTCGCAATCCACTCGGCACCTATAAGTTTGGTCGCAGCACCCTTTCTGAACAAGGGATGCTAAAGCTTAAACGATTTGAAGACTCCGAGGGAGTCATAGTGGGGTTCGATGAACTCATGCACAATGGAAATCCAGAAACAAGAAATGAACTCGGATACGCCGAGCATTCTTCTCACAAAGCCAACCTCGTGGGTCGTGGTACACTGGGAGCACTGCGTGTACTCTGGCATAGCCTGGAGTTTGGGATCGGCACCGGATTTTCAGATGCGATGCGTGATGAGATCTGGAAAAATCGCGAAAAGTATAGTGGGAAGATAGCTAAGTTCAAGTACCTCCCCATTGGTGTGAAAGATAAGCCCCGCCATCCAGTCTTTCTGGGCTGGCGTTCCCCTGTAGACCTCTAGGAGCTAGCCATGCCCGAAATGAAAGTGGATGATGTATTTGCTTTGAATCAAGCACTTATCGCTATGCGCAATGATCGCTTACCCCTGCGAGTAGCGTCATGGCTAGTGCTAGTGCGGAAAGCATTCAAACCCACGATTAATCTCGTCTACGAAAAGCGAAATGAAATCATCAAGAAATACTGCAAAGAAGGCGAAATAACCGTAGCGCGTGAAAATGACGCAGCCTACAAGAAAGAGATAGACCCTTACCTCGAAGAAATGATTACCGTGCCTGCTGTGCAAAAGATAAAGCGGGACGCATTCGAAAATGTGGCAATTTCTCCCGCTTCTCTTGAATCACTGGAACCTATGCTGGAGGATTGACCTTTTTGATAGCAGAATCAAGAGCGGCCTTAGCAAGATCATCATCTGCAACAAGACCGTTTAAGTCTTCCATCGTAATGGCTTTTCCTTCACCATGTCTCGTAGCCATGAGTGCAGAAATGGCAGAAGCCGTGGCCAGAGATTGCTGAATAATTGCCAGTGCTGTAAGAGTTCCCATTACTTAACTCCCTGAGAAGTAAGGTAGGTAGAGAGCGCTTGAAGAGCGGCACTCTCAAGCTGTAGCTGGGCGTTTGCCTGAGTAAGATTACCCAGAGCGGCATAGTTCTTTGCTTGATCAAGCCCTGTGCGGGCTTGATCCGCCATGGCTTGAATATGTTGCCCATCTTTCGCAGCAGATTGACAAGGAAGCGTTGCTAGTGACGCTTCATTTGGACACCTAGCCTGAATTATTGCCAATGCTCCTTTTCTGGCAGCAGTTACCTGACCGTAGGCGTAGGCGAGTTTATCCTCGAAAGTGGTGGCGGGTTGAAGTCCTAGAGCAGCGCACCCTACTGTGAGACCTGCTATGAACCAGATTACATGTTTCATGTGATACCTTTCAGTTGAACAAATCTAGCAGCCATTCGATAAACCTACGCCAACGACTCATGGAAGGATTTGCAGGTTTCCCGGTGTCGCCGGAGGCGCTGGCCTCGTGAAAGATAAAGGGCTAGACTTGGCAGACTCCTGACTGCCCCAAACTGGATCATTCACTGCAATGGCTGTCATGGAAATTGTGTGCGCTCCGGGAGTTACGGTCGACACATCGAAAGAGCAGATGTTTCCCACTGCTGGAGGCGCGGCAGGGACTACAGGGCTGATAACCTTGGCGTTGGCATCTAAGAAAACCCCGCACTGAACAGTGCCACTCGCTAACACGTCGGTAACAACGTGCGGGGCGCTGAATGCGGGTAAAGAAATGAATACTAGTAAGAAAAGAACTCGTTTCATTATCGTACTCCCTCATGTTCCAGAGAAAAATGGTTTCCATCAGGGCGAGTCTGGAAATCTCCACCCCACCGACAAAGTTCGTGCATTGATTTCCACTTCTCTCCAAGTGGGCGATAAGCCTCGCTTAGATTTTGGTACACGCCATGGATGAAAAAGTTCAGATCAACAGCTAGGCGCTTCAAATGCAGAGAATTGGAAATTCCAGCCCCGCTGGCGGCATTGGCGTCCGCTTGTGCCTGAGAACGCTCGAGTTCTCCTCCAGTCACCGCATACCCCGGTTGCTCGTAAATCCACACTAGGAATTGCCCAAAGAGTTGCATGAATAGACGCTGCTTTTCTCCTAGAGTCATGATCTGGCCCTAAAGTAGAAATCGGTCACCTTGGTGAGAACCCATGAAAGCGGAAGATTAACGGCTCCCACTATGACCCCAATTTCGATACCGGGTTTATCCGGATGTTCCCAGACAAATTCCATGGACCAATACACTGAATATCCTGTAAGGGCGTAGACAGCCCATACGAGAGTGTGCTTGTCGATGTCTCGTTTATCAATAAACTCCCAGAAATCCGACAATCTGCGAGCCACAAGACACCAAAATCCAACTGAGGATTGCTCCGGTTCAGTCATGGCATGTGGTTACGAAGATTTCGTTCATGTGGGTTAGTTAGAGCTTTGAGGCGCTCCACCTCAAGACTTAGGGCTAGAATTTCAGCTCTGGAAGAAATTTCTAAGCGGGTTAGCCGATCTCTTACATCTAGTAGGCTGTTCCCCACCCAGAGGATAAGGGCTGTGACGACTGTCATAAGAACAGTCTGTACCCGTTGTTCAAACAATCCTCTACGCCTTCGGTTGTCTGCATCCATGTTATTCCCCATTATGCCACTCTCGTGGCCTGCATGTATGATCCCTTGCGAAATGTCAAAGAGGTCGCACTAGAATTAGTTTGCGCCCATTGAAGGGTTACATTTCCAGGAGTGGCTCCATTAAGAACCCAAACTGACATTCGAACAATAGCATCTGTATTTCCAGCTCCCACACTGGCAAGCAAAACATTCCCTCCGCTAGTTGTGCCTCTTCCAGTTTGGCCCACTGTATTACTAGCAGAACTAGAGCCTACAACAGATCCAGTAGCATTCATAGTTGCGCCAGATGGAACAGTGATTGCTGTTTTTACTCCACATGTGGATAAAAATGCTCCTGCATCTATTTCATAAGTGGCTACCCATTCTTCATTCGCGCCGATCGGGAAGGTGAGGTGATCATCATCCTGAAATGTTGTAGAGGATGTAACGGATTCATCTGCAGTTTTACGCCTTGTGATTGTACCGAAATTAGCTACTCCAGTTCCCCAAACAAAACTAGTACCAGCAGAGATTAATGAAGATGCAGTTACTCCTGCGGCTAAAGTCGCCCCTGTAAGAGTTCCTGCTGCTGCCACGGCGGTTATCGTAATATCTGCACTGCCATTGAAAGAGACACCGTTGATGTTTCTAGCAGTTTGTAGAGTTGTCGCTGTACCAGCATTCCCACTCGTATTAAGAGATTGAGTGCTTGCCCAACTGGGAGTCCCTGATACAGTCCCACTTAGAGTGGGATTAGTGTAGGTATTGCCCGATGCAATTGTGGTCGCGTTACCCACAGAAGTAATCGGGCCAGTCAGATTTGCATTCGTTGTGACTGTTGCCGCGTTTCCACTTGTGTTGAGCGACTGCGTACTCGCCCAAGTAGGCGTTCCTGACACTGTACCGCTCAGTGTAGGATTCACATAGGTATTGCCAGATGCGATAGTGGTCGCATTTCCTACAGAGGTAACTGGCCCTGTAAGATTCGCATTTGTCGTAACTGTAGAAGCATTTCCAGTGACATTGCCGGTAAGGTTAGCTGTGATTTGACCACTGGAAAGAGTTCCAGTTACAGCTACTCCCGCAGTGGTGATGGTGATAACCGCACCACCACCAGCGACCAGCACCATCGTATCTGTGCCACTTCTATAGATACCTGTGTTGGTATCAGCGCCGAAGGCTATTCCTGGCTGACCAACTACGCCATCAAGAATCAGCAATGGGGCGAGCATCGCTCCACGTCCATTACGATCTAGGGAATTGGTGATTTCTGCGGCTATGTCATTGCGCGTGGTGTTTTCATCTGCAGAAGTAATGGTAGTCCCTGCCACCACTGGGGCATCGGGTAGACTGTATATTCCGGCAGCGTTACGAGCCATGCGTCACTCCTGTGATTGAAGTTCCAACGCTGCCGCACCAGAAGGTAATCTGGTGGGGTGATTTCTCATTGCTTCTGCCAAAGCCTTCTGCATTTCAAATTCCCCAAATGCCGCCTTAGCTCCAGTTCTACTAGCTCCAAGCCATGGAGCTAGGATAGGAAGAGTCATGAGTGGAGCTGCTGTTCCAGCTTGTGATCCAGCGACTCCCAATCCAGCCACCTTTGCAGCTCCCCACATTGCACTGGGGAGTGACTTTTCCGCCATAGATCCTAGAGTAGCGGAGAGAGGGTCAATTAGAGGCTGCCCTACTCCGCCACCTTTCGCTATTGTAGCGTCAGTAGTGCGTGAACGCAAGGCATTTGACAACATTTCTGGCGTCAATCCCTTTTCGCCACCTTTTGAAGAAATAGCATCTTCAAGAAGTTGCCGAACAGAATGCGCCTGATCTGTAGCATCCAACTGGCGACTTATATCCTTAGGAAGCGCTTTATTTCGCATTTTGACGAGATAACCCTCTACCTTATCAAGAGTCTGGCCCACAAGCTGAGTGGCCTCATCATCGCTAGCATTGAATTTAGAGGCTTTAGAGCGAATAATGCCCTGAAGTTCTTTCCAAGACTCTCCGCCCATGAAATTACCCTTGGGAAAATAGTCACCAAGAATCTTATGGACTTTAGCTGCGTCAGCAGGAACAAGTTCACGATCTACTAAATTAGTAATAGCTGTTCGATCAGCATTAGTAGTCGGGATTCGCTGCCCTTTAAGTAGCGAAGAATACGCTTGGTCAAACTGATCCTCGAGCTGTGAAAAGATGGGGCCACGTTTTACCTCGCTTGCATGTTCAACAAGACTTGGCATTCCAGGAGGTGTAGCATGCGACCAGAGTTGCTTAACTCCAGCATCGAATACTCTGCGCTCACCTTCTTGAAGACGACTCCCAACCATAGGAAGATTCTTTTCTAGGCTGCCAATATCTCGGAGCATTTTGCTTTCGGCTCCAATGTGAACAGGGGGTGTCTCCCCAGTGGCAGCCTTGATTTGCTGTCCTATATCACTCAATTCTACAGGCTTGGAGATATTTCTCGCAGCCGCAGTAAGTGGAAGAGCAAGTCCGGCAGCATACATAGCCTGAGTACCACGCTCACCCACATCTCCAGGAGTCATAACTGCCGTAGTGCCTGCGGCACCTGTGGAAGCTCCAAGATATGCTGCTAATCTAGGGTTAGCCTCAAGGAAAGCAGTCACTCTGGCAGGCATCATTTTTGCCCCCATCGCTGCCATTCTAGCTCCTAGAGGTACAGCCTGTGTTAGAGTACCAGCTAAATCACCCACGCCGCCTAGAAATCCTGTACCTTTTCCTACTTTATCAAGAGCAGTATCACCTTGAGGATCAAGGTCCACGCCCATAGCCCGAAGAGATTGTGGAAGACCAAAAGCTCTAGCAGTCCGGGCACCAGACTCTAATGCGCCAAGGCCGATTTTACTCAGAGGAGACGCTTCTTCACCCATTTGCTTAAGAGTTTGGTCTAGCGCACCAAACCTGTAGCCCTTGGTAGATACACCGCCGTAAGGCGTAGACGCGTCAGGACCACTTTGCGGGGGTGTAGGTAGGCCCGGGGTAGGGGTTATAGCTGGCGATGCGTCAGCGGCTGCTGCCAGTTCCCGAAGTTCTTTTAGACGCCTCAGTTTAGCTAGGCGCTCTTCATCGTCCACCGCCAAGCTCCTTTTCTAGGTCGTCCATTTCCTTCTGTTGCTCTGGGCTTAGACCCCCACTTTTACGCGGAGCTTTCCAAGAACCTCCAGTCATTTCCTCGATTTGCTGCTGGTTGTAACCTCCTGCCGCTGCGGCAGAAGCTCCTCGATTAATAGCCCTTTGCAGAAGTTCATGCTGTTTGGTGAACCACTGATTTAATTCATCCTTTGTAGATCCACGTGGGGGCGTAACCGATTCCCATGACGCTTTTTCGTGCCCAGTGAGAGTGGCACCAAAGAGATCATAACGCGACTTCATTTCCTTAAGGCGTTGGAGATCTGCCCATGCATCACGATTTCTAACCCATGCATCGGGAGCAAATCCTGGAGCTAATGCCGCTGCTCGATCTTGCAATGCCCCTAGAGGAGAAATCCCTTTAGAGGTTTCAGTAAAATTCGCATCAAAATTGTTGCGAATCATAGACAAATTCTGTGCATCATCACCAAGGCGCTTAACATCCTTATAGACTTGGCCTGTAAGCGGCTTTCCTTGAAGTGAATTAGCCGCCCTAGCTTTCGCCAAATCAAGACGCTCCTGGGCTAAACGGAGTTTTTCCTCATCCATTGCCTGCTTGGCATCTTTATAAGGCTGAGTTTGGCGGGCAATCTCATCCTTCATTTGAAGGCCCTGCAATTCCCTAGCCGTGCGTTCTTCCTTACGGCGGCGCTCATACTCTGGGAAAGTGCGAAGTTCTCCCGAAAGGGGATCAAACTCGCCATGCTCAGTATAGCGAGGTTCTGCTGCCTTCAAAGCATGAGGAAGCAAGGCCGCTCCCACAGTTTCAAGTTCTTTATCCCCAGAAAGTTTTCCAAGGATACTTAGTTGTTCATCCTTAAATTGCTTCGCCTTACGGGCAGCAATTTCTTCTGGGGAAAACATAGGGCCAGCAGGCTCATCTTGAATATCCGCTAATTGAGCAGAAAGTTTCAAGATTCTAGGAGTGTAGGCTGTATCTGGCATTAGTACACCGCATCACCAATAGAGGAACCCTGCATATCCTCAGTAGGGCCGCTCAGTTGTTCGGGCATTCCAGTTACTGATTCTGGATAACGTGATTCCCACCAATTCTTACGAGCTTTGGTGACTTTACCCTGATATCCACGAAGCAAGTCCGCGTATTCCTTGTCTTTCTTAGCAGATAGAGCACCAGCTATGGTCTGAGCAATGGCCCCAGCCCCGGTATGCGCGGAATCTCCAGTAGCAAATCTACGAAGGTACGCCCCTTGTTCATACTGCTTGGCGTAGTGTGAGGGATCACCCTCATGAAGAGATAGGATTTGCTGTACAAGTTCATTAGAAATCCCGGGGTACTGTAGTTTGATGTCTTCTTCAGTCATTTTCTCTCCTACATCATCGCCATAGCAGCCATTCCACCTAGCTGCCCGAGACCCTGCATTTGAGAACCGTAGGCTGCTTGATTTATTCCAGCAGCCCCCAGTGCATAGTTTCCTTGAGCTACAGCGGCGGGGAAGATAGGTGCCGGGGTAGCTGCTGCCGCTCCTTGAAAGGAAGGCATTTGAGGCTCATTGACCTGTTGCCCAGAGAGAAGTGCATTCATCTCATTTAGAGACATTCCACGTTTCTGGGCTTCTTCAGCGATGGATTGCTGGCGAGCTTGATTTTGCTGTCCAAATTGTGTACTCTCTTGCCCAAATTGCTGACCTTCAGTAGCCAGTTTCTGGGCATTCATTTGTTGCTGTAGAGTATTGCCAGCCGTGACAGCATTGATATCATCACGCCCTTGTGCTTCGCTCAACCTACGCAATTCGGTATTGTAGGCATCACTTCCAGGGGTAAGCCCTTGGTTCGCCAACATGGTACGAGTTTGTTCAGTCTGAATATCATGTTCAGGCTGCTGTTGTTGGCGAAGTTGATTTATATACTGATCTCTCTGTGCTGAGAAATCATCAGCATTCATCGGTCCAGTAGTAGGCGAAGCAGCAGTTCCAGCCGCAGGCGCTCCAGAGAAGTCGAATGGTGTGCTAAAGTCATTAGCCACGCGATCCATCATGTCGCCAGCAAGAGCAGACCTACCCCCTTGCAGAGCAGTTTGACTATCTAAAGCACTTTGCAGTGATGGATCAAGAGATATATTCTGCGCCCAATTCGTAATGGGCGTGCCAGTGGCAGGATCAACTCCTGCTGAAGAAGTCCAAGTAGAAGTTCCAAATGGAGTGGTTTGGTCTGGGCGATTTGCCGCCGTTTGCTGAGCATTTACAGCCTGATTTTGCTCACCTTGAGCATTAGCCGCCCCAGTATAGTCTGGAGGCGGCGGGGCTTGGGGAGGTCCATTCAGAATATTCCCCGCAATTCCTCCAACAGAAGGAGTTCCTGTAATAGCTCCGACAGTAGATCCTATAGGGTCAGCTAAGAATCCGCCAATGCTGCCTAGACTGAATCCCATTACATTATCCCTCCGGGTTCATAGATCAACTTCCAACTGGTGAAAGTAGTTCCACGTTTCCCGATAAGTTGAAGACGAAGAGCAAAGTAAGCCCCAAGACCTGTAGCCCCAATCCATAAAAAGAAAGTGGCAGCTACTCCAGCCCAGATAGCTGTATCCCACTTACCATTATCCCAGGTAGATGTAGTATTGGGGTTGAATGATGGGGAACCAGCTATGGAAGCTCCTGACCATTCAGTGTTGACCTTAGCGCTCATACTAGGGGTATCACTGGACTGTACCATTGGCATTATGAGCAGGGGGCGCTTCAAACTAGCTCGGTCATCAGGCGGAGCAACAAAGGCAGTTTGAAGAGATCCTACCACAGTGTTTCCGATAGTACCATCAGATAGTTCACCATCACTATCATTGGCAAAGGCTCGGGCCACAATTCCAAAAGGAGTGCCTATGAACAAATCTCCATCAAACACATCCATAGCCATCATAGGGACGTTTATAAACGTAGAAAATCCCTGTGGAATTGTAGAGTACACAAACTGAAATCCAAAGGTAGTGATATTGTGCGGATCAGGAGTGCTCAGAATTAAAGCCTCCAAAGAGGGCACAAAGCACATCGCAAAGCCGTTTAGATCTCGGTTATCTCTAACATACTGCGAGATAACTTCATTAAATCTGCGCGCCTCTGTATCCTGAGAGGGACCTTCAGGATCAACAAGGCCAAGAGCCTGAGTAACTTGTGAGATAAAAGTCAACCCAGTTTCGGAGAGAATAGCCATATCCCCTCCGTAATTAGTCATAAACCGACGACCTTTTGGCGGAGGCCCAACAAACCAGCGACCAATCAATCCGAAAGTGGCGGCTGTAGTGGGATCTGTTCCACCGTATATGAGGATATCTCCTTGAGCCCCGGCAATGATGAGTTTATCATCAACTCCATCTCCAGCATCAAGAGTCCAAGAGGCCATGGAGCGCAATTCGCCACCATGCACCAAGAGAGGACCAAAGTCAAAGAGAGATGCAGCCCCTACAATCGAACCAGTGGGAAGGAAGTAGGCTACAGTTGAATTCTCTTGGATGAACCAGAGTTTATTCTTCCACGCCATAATGAAGTCAAAGGTAATCGCACCCCCAGTGACTCCCGTCACAGCGGCAGTACGATCAATCCACCCTCCTGCTGCATCGTAAGTGAAGTAACCTCCTCCAGCAGATACAGCGCAGAGGTAATTTGTGTTCGCCGTAGCAAAATTGATAAAACTAAAGAATCCGGGTTCAGTTTGTCCTGGAACAGCTTTAGAAACTCCAAGAGTGGTAGCCTCATTAGAAATTGAGGTTACATCATAGATATTTCCATTCTGGCAGGCAGCAAAGAGCTTAGAAGCTGCGGCACTTCCAGGACCACGAGGCGGCTGGTAGGCCATCATCGTAGCCACACCAGATTCAGAACCTATACCACCGAGGTTAGAATTATGCCTCTTATACCCCCCACGAAGTTCACTGCCTAAACGACGAACAATAAAATTCTCAAGAACTGTGCCAGTCCGGGGATCTTGTTCTGTAAATGGGGCGGACACATCCAACCCCATAACTGGGGCAGGAAAGATGGCATACTTATGATTCTGAACCTGCGCGGCATACCTGGATGCCTTGCGCGTCGGTTTAGCGAGAGCAAGTCCGGGCATTAGGTTCCGAAACCAGTATTCGGCAAATTAGATGCCGGATTAAGGAGCGGAATTACTCGCCTTCTTGCAAGACTAAGAACTTGCGCCCCCTTGTTGCCGCTTATCTTAGAATCGAGAGCGGTAATATAGTCCCTTGTAGCGCCTGTGGCGTCAAAACCCTTTAATTCAAGATACTTTGCTCGTCCAAGCAACATCACTAGATTACTTGCGAGTTTGAAAGTATCTGAATTGGCTGTCGGATAGTTCTTAAAATCTGTCCCATTAGAGGCAATCACCTGTGCTCTTGAGACATACATGTAGTTAAATGCAGAAGGAGTAGGAAATGGGGGAGTCAAAAAGAAAATTTGATCTCCGCGCATCTGCCAATACAGAGAAAGTTTCAGCGAGGCGGTTTGAATGACATAAGCCATCCAATCCATATTCGTTATTGGACCTCCAGCGGGAAGTTGCTGAGTACCCGCCCACTGACTCTGATCTATAAATCTTTCAAAATCTGAGGGTAGCGCAAACCCTTTCTCTATTTGAGAAGGATTATCACCTACAACCGAAATGGTGGCACGAACTGTAAGATCCTGCCAATCCATAATGGTGAGTAGTTCATCCAAAGCAATCTTAATGGCTGAACCCATCTGCTGAATCGCAGGGTCGCTAGACCCTGCGGGATCAGTAGGAATAGAGGTATGGCCCACCAGCTTACAGATCTCCTGAATGGCTGAGCCATAGGTGTAATCTGTAATCGTAGTGGTCACATCTACCCTTTCTTAGCGCCTGCTTTTTGAAGTTCTTCGATCAATTTACCCTGTTGCTTGACAGCTTCTTCAAGAGAAGCAATGGTGGTGTCTCGCTTGTCCAGTTCTTCTTGGACTTTCTTGAGGGGAGCATCCGCCTTAGCCATTTCTAGAAATGCCGTGGCTTTCTGCTTAAGCTGAGTGGCTCCCATGATTTTTTGGCAAATATCATCTCGAAGATTTGCCATGTGTTCAATAGTGCGAACACCAAAGTACCGAAATTCTTCGATTTGTGCCAGATTTAGGATACCCCAAGCATCAAGAGGAGTACCATTGAGCATTTCTTCTTGATTAGTCTTCTTCCAATGCTCGTATTGCTTGCCGAAACGCCCTATATCTGAATCAGTTACAGGGCGGACAATTGTGCTGGTTCTATCTCCAGGGACTACAATCTGAATGTAGTCTATCTCCATGAAAACAGGGCGATTTTCCCTGATTGAAGATTCTGAATCCTGTTTTGCCTTACGGAAGAAACGAATAGCTAGCTTTTCATCCCCTGCTTGATCTTGTTTGAAAACATTGTGATCATACTCCAATTCTCCGATTACCATATCGTGTCTCCTGACCTTAGTATAACTCGGTTGTTGACTGATCCCCAGTCAACTTAGGGTCTATCTACCTCTAAGCATTTGCGCCTGCGCCATCTGCTGTTGAAAAGCATTATATCGCGGCATGTTGGGAACAGGCGTTGCTTGAGCCATTGGCGGCGCGACAGGCCCAGCAGTTCTCATTGGTTGAACAGGAGACTGCGGGCCGTACTGCGGCGGAGATGCGGAATATGCCGGAGGCAGAACAGGACCTCCCGTGCGTAAAGGCATTCCTCCCGTAGAAGCTACAGGTTGTGCGGAATACTTAGGGGGAGTCATAAATCCGCCTCCTCCAGGAGGAATCATTCCAGGAAGAGCCACAGGCATTGTAGTACGGGGAGGAATTGCTGCAGGATTTTGGGCTTGCTGAAATGCCGCCTTAATCATCCCGGGTTGCATCATATTTATCACACAATTCTCCTAGTTGACAGCTACGCGACCCGCAGCCGTAATTCCCACACCACCTTCAAATATCACTGGGGCTGCAACCTCTGTACAGAGTGCTCCATTAACATCTAAAGGTAACCCTCCCTGATAGTGATCTATTGCCGCTACGAGGGAAGCCATCATTCCACCAGTTACAGGATCAAGCATTACTGACCCATCAAATATTCCTCCAGGTGCTGAAGCCACTATACAGAGAGCACCTGCGGCATCAAAAGGGATGCCACTATGAAAAATGACAGGAGCCCCGGCAGTCGTTGTTATACGACCGTTTGTTCCGTAGACTCCTGTCAGACTGCTCACGTTAGATTACGTGATTCCACCTTGATGGAATGGACGATCCATTTCCATCCATGCGAAGCCCGCAGCGGGAACCGGAGTAGTCGAAGAGAACTTGGCGTTGAGGATTTGCTCCCCTGCTACCACCGCATCATCTACACTTCCCGGAGTTGCCGCCAGAGACCACACTTCGGCACCTGCCACCACCGCATTCGGAGCTTTCACAGCTGCTTTTCCAGAGATTTGCAGCCAACCGAATGAACCCGAAAGAACCGTAGCAAACGCGATTCCTACGGGGCCAGTTCCAGCCGTGGCGGGAGACAAGACTCCTGTCGCAAGAAAAGAGTCATAGTCCACCATGGAACCAGCGACAATGCTGGCACCAGAGGCTTTAAAGTACAGAGCCTCGCCCGCAGTCGGAACAGCAAGGGCATTGTCTTGAATCTTGACAATAGTCCCCAACGGAACTTTCTGCGTGGTAGAAACATCGGTAAGAGGAGGGGCACCGATTTGATCATCAACAACTTGGTATGCCATGTCGGTATCTCCTTAGTTGCTCGTCAGACGACCCTGGAACGCCTGTCCATTGCACGTCATCGCGCCTGCAAAGGCCAGGATGGTAACTTCGGCATCCTGATTTACAGAGTAACGACGGTTGGGAGACAGAGGCACCATGTTTCGGCTGGCATGTGGACGCCACTTCAGATACTTGGTGTTGAGGAAGTACATCGTCTTCGCTACCGAGCCAGAGCCAAAGGCACTGGAGGGGAAGTAAAGACCTCCGTCAAGCACCACATCTGCGTCCATGTACATCATAGTGGGAAAGCCCAGTTTCGCCTTGGAAGGATCTGTGAAACGCTGCTGCAATTGAAGTGATTGCAGATAGATCCCCCACATGAACGTATCCGAGATAATCACGTCGGGCCGATCGCGCCCACGTACGAGATTTCCCCAGACAGTGTTCATGGCATCCTGGATGGTTGCGGCAGTGAGCGCTGTGGTTGGATGTGAAGCCCACGGACGCCAGAAAGCCCACGTAACTCGGTCAATTGAGCCATATGTAGCTGTGGCGATACGCCCGCTAGTTCCACTTGAATTGGCAGGAGTCGCGGCTTCTAGGCCAACGATTGTTTTGCCACCGAAAGTGGTTCCATCGCTGTAGAAACTCTGGGCAATCAGGTTGGCCATCGTGGATTCCGCAACGGTAATGCGGTTTTCCATGAGGTCCATCATTTGTTCCTTGCCCGAATTTTGCAGTTCTTCCAGGCCGGAAATAACGACGGGGACAGCCGCTTGCTTCAGAGAGAATTGTGCAGCCGAGAGTACGTCCTGTGCAGCGACAGGCAGCAAGTCATATCCCGAATACCACCCCGCATTCGCATTCTCCGCGAAGCTGAGTTCTTCCAGGATAGTCGAACCACCTGAGACTGTGCGGACGTTCCCTTTTTCCTTGATGTACGCGAGTCCGGCGTTGTTATTCAGGACGTTATCCTGAATCTTCCGGGTACGCGACTCAATGGTAGTCGTCACAATATCTGTGACGTTTGGGAATGCCATTTAAGTCTCCTAAAAAGTTGAGAAAAAGCCCGTTTTACATCACGATGGACCGTAACCGGCTTCGTCTTACTTCTCAGGATGAGCCTAAGCTTCCTGCTTACGCTCGCCCACTGTGGGCGACTATGGCTGCCTCTAATGCATCCCTTATAGAGCCTCCAACTTCCGCTGAAACAGCCGTAGAAGGTGATCCTGTTACGCTCTGAGCCGCTCTACGTCTAGCAGCTTCAGCGGGCGCATTCACCTTACGAGCCGCTTGCTTCAGTTGGTCTTGACTATAGACTTCAGCCAAGTCATTATTTGCGAGTATAGCACGTTTGTATGCATCTGACAAGGTAATTTTTTGTCCTCTTGCTGCGCCAGCTTCCATGATATCTGCCATGGATTCTCGTACTTGATCGAAATAAACATTCTGCGGATCATCAGCAAAAGTTTGAATTTCAGACACCATTACATTGTGTTCTTGCTGCCTTTGTTGTTCTCTTTGGGCTGTGACTCCCTTCATCATATCCCTAAGAGGCGCCAATTCTCGCTGAAGAATTGCTTGAACTGCACTGCTAGTTTCTCGCTGCGCCGCAGTTGCAGGATCAGAAGGTTTAACAACCATGGAGAGAGCTTTGTCAAGCAACGTAACATCTACATCAAAGCCCGCTATCATTTGAGCCATGACTTGAGCTTTCTGCGGAGGCTGGGCGAACCGCAAAGCTCGCATCATATTCAGTGTATTCTGTACAGTTTGGAGAGGAGAAAGCTTTTCGAACTCAAAGAAGTCTTTAAACTGACCAAAGACTCCCTGCACTTGCTCCATACCTTTACGAGATTCAGCAGAACCTTGGAGTGCTTCATCAGTTTGACGTTCACGACGAAGAATCTCCATCTGTACTTCTGTAGGGAGGGTTTTCCAGTGCTTATCCCTAATGGCGGGTTTCCAACTTTCAGGCGCCCGAACACCCTTGGCTTCTACCTTTACGGCAGGCTTTTTATCCCCTTCAATTGCTAGTTTCTTGTCTCCCTCAGCTACTGGTTTCTTATCACCCTCTACTGGAGCCTTATCTGCTCCTTCCGCAGGAACTTTCTCTTGGCCTTCCGTAGTTGCCTTATCTTGTCCTTCAACTGGGGTTTTATCTTGCGATTCAGCAGAAGCGGCCTCATTTGCCTCCCCTACAGTATCCGCACCGGAACTATCCCCGGTGCCACCAGAATCTACCGCAGCAGATTCAACGGTAGCCATTGATTTTTCAAGTGTTTCTCGCAGACTTTCTTCGGCCATGGCTCTATCCTTTTGATAAAGTTGACAACGCTCGTTCTAGATCCTCTCTACGGGTGGGATCGTAACCCTCTTTCTGTCGGAGCCGAAGTGCTTCTTTCTTCTTCCACTCTCCTGAAAAATCATCAGCCGTGGTTATTCCCTTGGCCTTCATGTATTCCTTATGCTGAGATCGGGAGGTGAATCTAGAATCTCCCATATCTTGGTATTCTCGGTCATTCCAAAGCACCCCGGCATTCTTTGCCGAATCTGGAGATGGTTGTTGATAATCTCTCGTGACTTCTATCAACTCCCCATTTATTTGAATCCAACGTCGTCTCATAGTTCGCTCACTAAGATGGCTATGATGATTGCCTCTAAATCTCTCTTAGAGAGACCAGAAGCCTTAACTTCCACTATTTCCTCTTCTTCACTTACTGCTTTAGTGTTGATAGAGTACTCAACCTTATCTATCAACCCCTTCTTAATTAGAACTTCTTGCAGCGCACCCCGAACATCTAAATCTGGGGCTTCATCTATTTGACTACGTTTTCTACGGAAACTTACCCCATAAAACCCCATAGATTTCTGGGGTTGAACAGTGGCAGTCACCGTAGCGGTCACGCCAGCCCAAGAATATACTCCTATTTTGGCGTCAATAGTAATTATTTGCTGGATTTGCGCCGGTACACCACTCCAAGAATATTGCCCGACTTGAGCATTAATCCGTATTACATTATCTAAGGAAGCAGTTTTCCCTAGCCAAGTGTAAGTTCCCACACTGGCGTTAATCATCTTAGATAAAGGCGAAGATTTTCCTTGCCAAGTGTACGCCCCCACAGATGCATTAATCATCTTAGTAAGCGGCGAATTCTTACCAGCCCAGGAGTAAGTTCCCACACTGGCATTGATCATCTTAGAAAGCGGGGAACTTTTGCCAGACCAAGAGTAAGTACCTACCCCCGCGTTTATCATCTTAGAAAGGGGAGAAGTCTTTCCTTGCCAGGAATACGCGCCTACAGAGGCATTAATTATCTTAGTTAGGGGTGAATTCTTACCCACCCAGGAGTAAGTTCCTACCGTGGCATTGATAGTGGTAACTCCAGCTACGGGAGTCCCATGTGGGAATTTAAAATACTTCGATCGAAGCTGCCTAAAACTCATCGGGTTTTCTCAGTTACTGAAATTCCACTCCCTGCGCGGACATTTTGAAAGTTGTTCAAAACGACCGCATTGAGGTTCCGACTCAACTCGAACCAAGGATTTAAGTCAGTTGTAAGAGCGCTGGTAAGAGCAAAATCTGTCGCTGCATTCGTTCCGGCGCGGCCGTTATACGTCGCAGCGGCGGCTGGAGCGGCAGCGTGCGCCCCAATTTCTATCACAGGTCGCCAGAGTTGGTCGATCTGGAGTGCAGTGATAGCCGAAGGTCCAATAATCCGCGTTGCAGCGGTCGTTCCAAATTCCGTTCCGCCCGTGAACTGAGAGAATAACGTCCCTAGCGAAGTCGAACCCCGTACGTCAAATGCTCGAAGACTACATGCGATCGTGACATTCGCATTGGTCGAACTTTCGATAAATCGCATCACAATTGAGAATAGGGCCGAAGTATCCAGTTTCACTGGCTGGAATACCTGATTTGAGACGAACTGGTAGCACAGAATGTCCTGGGTTGTCGTGATCGGAACTGTGATCGTTGTAGAATTGGCGAGTGCAGTCTGCGGCCCCTGCTGCGGCTTCAGGTCGAGAGGTAGCCTCACCGCCTGACCGGTCTGCTCCCAGTTCGCATCAAAACCCGGATTATTGGGTGTGAGGATGCTACCAGATGCGTGAAAGTAAAAGCGAGAAGCCATCGGAGCACATAGTTAGTTCATCGAAATACCGTTGTAAATGTGGCCGGTGAGGTTGTTCGCCGCATTCGACGCGCTGAACTTCGCGGTGAGCGAAAGGGCGGTATCCGCAGTAAGGTCTACAGTGACTGCTGCGGGAACCGTAGTACCCGCAGAATGCATCGCGGCAGTTACTCCATAGTTCGTAACTGTTCCGAAAGTCGGTGCTGCGCCATCGGTCATAGTCACAGAGCCCATTACGAACAGTGAACCGGTCGCTCCGTTCGTCCGAGTTTGCAGTCGTAGACGCAACTCCCAGGGAGCCGAGGTCGTCGCAGCGGCTGGCGTTACGATAGCTGGAGATTGGGCGAGGATCGTACCAGCGACCCCACCCCAACGAAGAAAGAACGTGAGTGTTGGAACCGACGTAACCACGTTACTCCAGCGACCCGAAGCATAGATGTCAAGTACGCGACCATCTGCTATATAGTTCGCCGGAATCGTTACATCCGGAAAGATAATTGTCTCGGCAGCGGAAGATACAATCTGCGCTCCATCAGCAGTGGCCCACCAGAGAAGTTCTGTGAAGAATTGTCGACTCATTTTATGTTCCTTATCTAGCGTTTCCTGGCATGAATGGAGCGGGGCGGTGAGAAGTCTTGAAGTTACTATAGATCGTTCCACTGTGTACGATTAAGTCACCTATCTCAATCGTCGAAGCAGTAAAAATTGTCGGATCGGCACCGCGCGTGATGAAAAACCCAGCCTTGCCAGTAGCGAAGTTCCCATCTGTAGCAGTGCACTTGAGAGCACCGTTGACATAAGCGCGGATAAGGCTACCAAGGGCAGAAATTCTTAATTTGAAGGGTGCACCGGGGGAGAATGGCTGATTATCTAGCAAAGTCTTGGTGCCGTTATTCCAGCGGTAGAGGTGGACCTCAGATCCACCGCCTGTGCCAACCCACATCGCGAGATAGAAGTTGTTATTCACCTCATCTACTCGACAAATCGAACCGCCTTCATCGGGCGGCGTGTTTCCCGGCGGCACTGTCGTTTCACAGTAGCAGTCGTTGGGGGTGGTGATCGAGTTGACGTAAACTCCGCAGTCGCCGCTGGACGAGCCTGCCAGCGCGTTCGATAGCCGCTGGCAGGAAGTCAACCCCGTAATCGTGGAGTAGTTTCCCCCGATCGGGTCTGTGTCGGCGCCGACAAAGTCGGCTGAATACAGAACGGCCATACTCTAGTTTGCCGTACCAGCGAGTAAAGGTTGTGTGCCTGAACTCACCCCATTGATATTGATCGAAAGTCCACTCACCAAACTAAGAGAACCCGCAAGATCTATAAAGCCGAAAACTTCCTTACCTGCACTGGTAGAATCATAGAAAATTCCCCAGAATGCCCCAGTAGGATTTGCAGCATTCGCCGCAAGCGCGATTGGACTTGTTGCATTGAGAGAAGTTACAGCACCAGAAAGAGTGGAAGTAGTGCCAGCAAGAGAGATACCACCAGCACTATAACTACCTCCGGGTGTGACTTCAGCAGTAGAATAGTTCTGAGTGCCACCAGCTCCCCATCGGGGATCACTGTCCGTAATGTTGGGAGTTTGAGCATTTGTTATGATTCCCATTTTCACTACATCACTCGCCCACAACGCGGCGAGCGCCGTTTTCGTCATATTGCTGACGAATTTTGCAGAGACGTGCACGTCACCGGATGCCATGTCTACTCCTTATGTGGGGTTACTTCTGCTTTTGCTTCCCCACCATCGGGGAGCGTTATACTAACGGATTTCTTACCTTTCATACTCTTAACCATTTCACCCACTACCCCCATCAAATCTGTGTGCATTTTCTGCATAGCCTTGATGTCTGTAGCAGACTGTTGCTTGCCCTCCTGATTATCTTTCTTAGCGGCATCATTCTGAGCCTTCATGATGCTGTCCTTTACCTTAATTCCATGTTCGTCAGCAAGGCGCTTAACTTCAAGCATTGCACTATCCAAGATATGCTGTACCCGCATTTCATCTGCTCGAGCACGAAGATCAGATTCACCCTGTTGGGCATCAAGTTCGCGCTGTTTATCGTCAAGACCACGCGCTTGCTCAACAAACATGTCTGCCTGCTTACCTTCGGCGATTTGTAATTGCGTGCGATTATTCTCAGCCGCAATGCGCTCTTTAGAGGCATTATTAATCTCAGCAAGTTGAGAAGTAACCTTACCATCAATGTCAGCAAGTTGCGTCTTAGTTTGAGCATCAAATTGCGCCAGAGATTTCTTCTCACCGGCATCAAACTGGGCCTTATTTTGCTCGAATTGACGTTGTTTATCTCTATCCGCCATTTCCGCTTGAATTTTCTGTGCTTCAGGATTGGGCTGCGGCGGCTGCTGAAGTTGTTGCTCTAGAGTTCTAATGTAGTTGTCAAATAAAGTTTCAACTTGATCTGCACCGGCGAAACTAGCTGCACCCCATTGAAGAATCTTCAATAGGAATGGTGCACCCTTAGGATTCATTTGTATGAATTCTGATGCTTGCGAAAGATACTGGCCCATCGCAGTGATGAATTCTTGACGATCTTGTTTCTCAGCATTATAATCCGGAATGGACATTTGAGTGCTGGAAATGTTGATACGATACATCAACTCCCAAGAATCTTTAATGAGTTGAACAGCGGCCTGTGCATACTGATTGTCTGGAGTGTACATCACCAAAGACTTTTTAATAATAGTCTCAGGTTGGAAGTGTTTGGAGATTATCCAAGCCTTTATGTTTAGAGCTTCTGAAACAAATTCGGCGACTTGCATCTGGTAAAGCTGAAGTCTAGAACTAGAGTATTGAGATTTGAGTTTCTGTGCACCAAAAGTCTCACGCGCATTCGTAACTCCCCGCATAATGTCGCTTATGCCGGTAAGTTCGTATATCTGTTGAACAATATCTGCACGAGTTTCTCTTAACTTCTCAATGACTCCCGCAATGGCATCAACTGGTAGCCAATCTATTACTCCCTTAATGCCACCCTTTTCAGCAAATGCCGCCCAGCTATCTACTGGGATGAGTTGGTTCTCTACTCCATCGACCAACATCTTTTGAACACCATCCGCAGTCCTATCATATACGCCTACTGCCTTACACGCTTCAATCAAATACCCAAGGCGAATATTGATATCATTAAGCTGCGTGTATTGATCCTGCACCATCGTGTAATCAGCACGCCCAATAAATCTAGTCGTGGTGATGTTCGCCACCAATGGACGAGGACAGGGATAAAATCCTGGAATGTAGAGTTGATCGTCTTGTTCATCCAAGAAAGTTTCACAGTCTGGAGAAACCCAGTGAATCTTTCTAGTGGGCTTACACCAAATTTCGTAAATCTCGCCGCGCTTCAAACTATCCGCTTGGCTAGTTTGGGCATCGTAAGATTTTCCGTCCTTGGGAATTACCAATTTCACATCTTTGGCCTTATCCCCAAAGCGTTTATTCATTGCTTCTACTGTCATCCAAACCCGTTTAGCGACCCACGAAACTTCCGCCCAGTTTCTAGAAGGAGAATAGAAGAAATCTCTCCAATACACATAGTCTGTGCAGACATTTTCATCTTGTATTTCAGAAGCTTGCACTTCCCCTACTGCATTGTCGATAATTTTGGCATCATATCGCAACCAAATCTGTCCTAGCCCCGGCAGCAGCCTATCTTCTACTGATTGTTGGAAGGCTGAGTGCATATCGGATCCACTACCATTCGGACCAGTAGAGAGAAGTCTCTCCATCATGGATGCAGCCACTCGACCCACTTCATCATCTGGGTCTTGAAATTCCCTCTTTGCTAGAGGTTTTGGAGGATTTCCGTACAGAGCAGATTTAAGAATGCCGATATTCGCCCAGAACATATTGTACTTCCGAGCGCCAATACCTTCATTGATTTGAGCAGATTGCTCCAAATCAAGATAATTATTGACTACTTTCTCACCCGCCTCATGAAATCGCTCCAAATCCTTCTTGGAAACCTGAATTTCCCCTTGCCAATACTTCACATCATAGGTGGCCATTATTTGATTCTACCATTCTGAATGGGTCCACACTTAAACGCTTGATCGAGCGTAAATGAGTAATGGAGAGGAACTGCGAAGGGCTTCTGCGCCTCAGGCGGGGGCGGAAGGGCTTGCATCTTCGACACTAGAGCTTTGTATCGATAGGAATCTGCAAAGTTGCTTGACCAATCGTGCAGGGGTTTATCCGTGAAGACTTTCTTGTCTTCATTAAATTCCCGCTTATAGGATTTTAGAGCTTTCAAACCATCGTAACAACCACCTTCATCAAATACATCATGACGAAACATCATTCTGGCTGCGCTTATGCCATCCTGCACACTGAGATTTGGCACTAACCTCGGACGGACCCCGTTGTTGAGTAGTTGTTCAAGAATCGATTTTCCGGTTTGCAGGCTTTTTGCTCGGGCATCGTGCGGCACCCAGACATTTCCGATTTTGAATCCTGCTTCTCGCTGGGCGTGCAACCAATTGATATAGAAATCAATACTGCGAGCACTCCATTCCTGAGCCAGCGTTGTAAGAGTGTGGTCTGGGAATTCCTGCCAACGCCAGACCGCCGTAGTATCCGTGTATCCAAGGTCGAAGACATAGTGGCTGGCTACTCCTGCGACAGGCGGAAAATCCCCTATTTTCGCATTCTTCATTTCTGTGCCGTAGTAACTCCCCTTTACGGCGGCGAACCAACTGCACTCCATTTCCGATTCCCATTCATCGGCAGGCATGGAGGATTTCATTTCCTCCAATTCATCCTTATTGATTATTCCGCTTTCGGAGGCTCGGAGGATGAATCTATACCATTTTTGGTTGAATCCAGCTTCTTCCCATATGTCGTAGAAATGATTAGGTCCGTTAGGGGTCCCAATAAAGAGCGCCCAACCTTGTCGATCAGCAAGCGCAGGCCGTAGGATTTCTGACCAAAGATTTGGTCGGCAATTTCCGTACTCGTCAACCGCAACTCCATCGAAATACAAACCCCGAAAGGCGTCCGGATTATCTGCACCATATAGCGTAACCCTCGCACCGTTGAAAAGCTCGACTGATAAAGCAGATTCTGAGGTTTTGACTGCAATTTCTTTGGAGTAGTGCTTGAGGTAGTCCCAAGCGATTTGTTTCGCTTGCGAGTAGTAGGGGGCGATATAGCCATAGCGGGGTCTCTCCTGTTGAGAATAACACGCTTTGGTTAAAAGATCGTTAATTGTCGCGACAGTTTTCCCGGCACGTCGATGACAAACCAGAACTGCCCAACGCTGACTTCTTTGATGGAAAGGTAGAAACTGTGGGCGGGGAGTGTACGGGATTGAAACTGTTTTCACTCATGACCCCCATGGCTCATAGAGTGCTGTATTTCCTCCATCAAATCTGCCAACTTAGAATTTTTAGGGGAGGCATCCCAACTACCAAAAGTAGCCAAAACAGGATCTGCATCCTTAGGAAGTTTTCCGGTTATTACTAGTTCTTCAAATTGCTTTGCAGTTTCCGCATTATTTTCAATCTTATTCCTTAAATCACTTGTTCTTTTCTCCCAATACTCATAACTTTTCTTCCCAGGTTTATTTGCCCAATCAGGTACATCCGGAATTTTTATTTCTCGCTCTGTACCCCTGTAAAAATCATTGTGAGACATCTGCCCATGAAGTCTAGTCAGGAAATTTGGGTCTACATTTTCTGGAGAAATGTCCCCTATAGCCTGCGACAACTTCTTTACAAATTCAGGAGATGAGGCCACCTCTTTAGTTTGGTTCACCAACTCCTTATGAGTGTACTCTTGCCACCCAGCATCCTCCATGAATTTCTCTCCATGAAGTTTAGCCCACTTCATACTGTTCGCAGCAAGAGTGGCTGCTAAAGTTCCCATACCAATCTTAGCCCCCTGTACTCCAACAGCGGGGGCCACCTCCTTTAATAGAAGTTTTACAGCATCAGGCACGGCTCCCCCGGCAGTTGCGCTCGCAGCAAGGGCGGAGCCCTGTTTCAAGAAGTTTCTTCGTTCTTCATTTACGGCGACACCTTCTTCTCCAACCAACGCCTTAGCCAATGGTGATTTCACACTCTTAAATGTCTTCGCCAAAGTTCCGCCTACAAAGGGCATCGCAGCAATGTCCAACACTCGCGGATCCACATACGTCGTCCAACCCTTACCACGAAGGGGAGAACTTCCGTAGGCATAGTCCTCTATAGCCTCTGGGGCTTTCCCCATTATGAGGTTTCCTAAATCAGAAGAGCCAAACATGGGGGAGTCATTTACAAAATCTCTGCCCTTACGGAGAAGTTGGGACAAAAGCAGACCAGGACGATTCGCGGGGGACTCTTTCACCTCTCCATACTTTAGAATTTGAGCTTTCATTTCTTGTTCTTCTTGATCAGTCATTTCAACCCCGCCATATCATTCAGTACATTTATCATGTAATCCACTGCTGACTTCTGTACTCTAGGATCGTACATCTTACTAAGTGGCTGATCATAGAGATATGGGACATGTCCTCCACCCTGTCTCGCACTCTGCGCTACCGCCTCCGCCAACTGCTCACCAGCGGCTCGGCGATACTCGTTGTGAGCCAGCGTGCCTTCAGTTATCCCTAACATCTTATCCGTGGAATCTAAATTTCGCAGCCTATGTACGAGATCTAACTGCTTATCTATTTCCTTAGGCAGCACCTCTCCCGTGCGCGCGAATATGTCAAATTGCTGGAGTGCCTCTTTCGCACTTTGAGTCGTAGTTCCCGAAGGCCACCCTTCTTTTCGTTGAATTGCGTGGGTGACCTCGTGGTTTAGGGTATCTAGAAGATCTTGTGGCGTGCTGTGGGAACCCACTCCTATAATCCCATTTTGTGGATTCATATACCCCGCATCACTTCCCAATTTCGGCTCGTACCTTACCGAGAAGGCCTTGAGAGAAGGATACGCCTTGTAATGTCTTGGGGAATCAAAGACTTCTGAGATTGGTACGTGGGCATCTGGAGTTAGTTTGTCTAATCCAGATTCATGTAATTTCGCTTCCGGCGCCTCCATACCGAATTTGACAGCGGGGGCCTCCATCACACTCTTATACTGATCTCTCCCACGAGGCACTGCGAAGAAGTTCGGATATTGCTCTACTATTGATTTCTGAAGTTTCCAATCCTCCGCAGGCGCTTTACTCAAGGCTTCCTTGATTTTCAGTACTGTCTTCCACAGAAGCGGGTCCGCTTCTCCCAATGCTCTAAGCCCTATAGGCCCGATACTCGCCATTGCTCCCGCCCCCTTAAGAGGTGGTATGAAGTTTGAAAGTTCTAAGGCTTCGGGTTTCAGGTGTAGAGTCTCGCCCTTACCTGTAGTCAAAGGTTCATCGTACGCCAATGTTTCAAAGAGTTTCGCCGGTCCAGATAGAAATTCCTTGGCCGTAGGCGTCAGATCTGCACTCTTGAGATAGTCCCCAATAGTCTTGAGGACCGGATACTTCGGTTGTGTCTCGCTTACCTCGTCGAATTCACGGCCCATTTTTCGGCTTATCCAACTCTGTAGGAGGTAGAATATGCCGTACTATAAATTCTTTCGCTCCATCAAGATCAGGGTGGGAGGCAGGTGGGAGAAGACGCGCGTACAGCTTGAAGAATTCTTCTGGGTGAGCATCTGCCCAGAGGGAGAGCCTAGCTACACCCCCGATTTGTTGAAATGCCTCGTTGAAGGCATCTATGACTGCTTGCCTTGAAAGGGGTCCCCTCTTTGGGAAAATCTTGAGGAAGGCGAGATTGGGAGCCTTGCTGAGTTGCTGGAGTGAATCTTCCTTCGCAGCTTGTTCAGCAGGTATGAATTCGACAATTGTCCCCATAGCGCGGATTATAGCATACCCAGTGTAGAGGAGCAAGTACTATATGCGCTATTACCCCTACTGAGTGTATGGTTACTATTTTCACTCTCTAGGAGCTAGGGGTGGAACGGGACGTCCTGACCTCACGATGGGGGTTGACGACCCCGGGCATGACTTTTGCTTGGTAGCGCGAAGTCGTTGATTTTAGACGTGAAAAATCCCATGCCACTTCTGGCATGGGATTTGCTATTGCAAGGACTATGCCTGCTTGGCTAGCCAGCCTCGCCGCATGGCGTACGACACGTACAGCATCCCGTTGCCCTTGGGGCCGCCGATGTTGGGGACCTTGCCCACAGCCTCGGCCAGCTTGGTCGCGCCACAGGGGAGCATGGGCGTGATAACGGCCCATGCCGCGGAATTGTGCCCGACGCGATGCTTGGGCGCCTTGGGTCCGAGGACCAGCGTGATGTCCACCGGCTTGGCCACTTCCACCACTGGCACGGTTTCCGCCACCACTTCACCCGCAGGCGCAACCACTTCGGCCTTCTGCTTTTTGCTCATTTTCCTAGCTCCTTAAAATCCGTGGCAGGCTGCCACGGTGACCCAAGTATGCCACAGCGATCGGCCAAATGCAAGCGGGAAATTGTAACAGTTGAAGTTAGCGCCCACTTACACGGGAGGGACAGACACACCTCGTCGTCCTCGGGTTTGATATGCTAAATATCGAATATTCTACGTGCTGCTTTTGGCGCTGCGTGTGTCTAGGGCGGTCCCAGGTAGCCATGGTTTGCTCTAAAAACCCCATGGCTACCTTTCAAGTACTTGTTTATTAAGCAAGAGTAGCCAAGGTAGCCGGTAGCCATGGTTTTCTACCTTATATACTACTATTATCATCTTTAGATACCTCTTTATATACACACATTAATATATTAAATTGATGGCTACCATGGCTACCATGGCTACTCCCCCTTTAAAAACAAGTACTTAGAAGGTAGCCTCCAGGTAGCCATGGTAGCCATCCTATGCCTCACAAACCATCCATTACGTTCTCTGATCTCCTTAGCGAGTTGCTGCGCCGCAATAAGATTAAGCTGGACAAGGTAGCCATGGCTACCTCGGAACTTAGCGTACACCCAACCCACTTCAGACAGGGTCAAGAACATTTAGCTTCCTTTTACAAGATTCATCAGAGGAAATTCTCTAATATCCGCCCGTACTTTATCTCCTCCCCATCCAGCCGCCTCCGCCTTAATCGCCCACACGCGAGTTGGTATTCCATCAATTTTCAATTTCACACCTGATGCTGCGAGATTGTAACCCTTTGCTGCGAGCCAATCTGAGATAGCCTTCCCACGATTCGGGGTAGTATCTTGTGACCCACCTCCCGAGCGAACGTATAAGAAGTCAAGCTCCCGAGAAGTAGCCACAGCTCGTCCTCCAATATGGTCCTGTACGTCCTGAAGCCAGTAGTATAGAGCAGACTGAGATGCCGCTGCCATAACCTTCTTTCCTTCAGTGAGCATGGCGGGGGCGTACGGATCGAACTGCGAGATGTCAAGCACTTCAAGAGCAAAGCGGAGATGTGAAGGGCCAGTGCTCTCGGCCCATGCCCAGAATACTTTCCAATCCGTAGGCCCCTTTGGTTGCATTCGTAGAACCAGATACCTGCGCGATTCCTCATCCATCTTGATACCGTCAAACTCGTTACCAGTGAAGGCAAGGGCCGCAGTGTTTTGGATTTCGTATTCAGGTGTGAATTTTGAGTTGACGCGTATCGTTTCATTAGTGGAGATGTTTCGAAGCTTCGCATTAGTCTTCCCATCCATTTTAGTGAAATCATCAACCACTACGAGAGTCTTGTTGGCGAGATAAGAATTGAAATTTGACTCTAGCTCCCCCGTATTGATGTATGTGCAATTCTTAGCTCCATGGATACTACCTAGCACTCTGAAAATCGCACTTTTCCCTACTCCTTCAGCCCCTACAAGGATTGGGACTTTTGAGCTTTTCTTTTGCGTGCATTTCTGGATGCCGAATGCGCACCATGCGAGGAATTCTTTTTGTTCTTCGACATTAAGACAATTTGACAAGAGTTTCGTAAAAGGTTCAATATCCCCTCGTACAGATTCGCATCCCCAGCCATCCCAGAAATTGATATGCTTGTCAAACAATGTCGCTTTCCCTGGAGCGTACACTGGACCGTAAGTTTCAGTTCGTTTATCCCACACGAGCCATGCTTCACTGGCGGGTTTAAGGTCTCCTTCTGAGTCTTGATATCTAAGAGGCTTGATTTTATCCTTGAAATCCCGAATAGAGATAACCGAGTGTGGGGGACTAATCTGAATGATTCTGTGTAGGATGTGGTCATACGAAAACTCCGTGTTTATCTTTTCAAGACAGGCTCTGGATTGGTCACTATCTATTTCTCCTGAATCACCTTGCCATTGTCCTCCCCCAGCCACGCACCAGTCATCATATCCCCAAGACTTGCCTGCCGGACCAGCAGGCAAAACTCGCAATCGCATAGGAACGTGGTGTTCCAACTCAAAGGATCCTGCCAATCGCTGTATAGCGAGTTCAAGCAAATCTTGAAATTCGGGGTATCCACGAGTAGTGTTAGAGTCAAAGACTACAACAGGTTTCAGTCCTTTCGAAGCCCAAGGTAGTAATCCGAAGTCATTAAGAAGCGGAATACGGTGGGCCTTGCTGAGCCAACCCCAGCAACCAGATATACCGATCGCCGTATAGCCTTTCTTGATTGCGGCTTCGGCTTTAATGACTGATTCATGAATTTGGATCTCGGTATTCTCTGGCAAATCTGTCCATCTAACATTCCTCGAGAAGTACACCCTCGGAGGTTTTCTAGCCGGATTAAGCATCTTTGGGCCAGAATTTGTTGATGCGACAAATCCCACCGATTGATTCCGGACAATCCGGATAGTGGCGTACTGCATCGGTATGCCATCGGGGGTGTAGTAGTGGAAGACAAGAGCGAAAGCATTGGAGTCACCAGGGAAGATTTCATGGCCTAAAACCTCTTTTGCCTTAACGAGAGGAGATACTTGCCATCCAGCCTTCTCAAAATCAGCTTCTTCAAACCCTCTTTCTCTCGCATAATCGTGTACAGATCTGAATGTCACCAGTTGTACTGGTGATTCGGTAGTCATTTATAGTCGCCCTTGTAATCTTGCTTGGTCTGCGCTATACTAGCATCTGGTGGGCAGCGCGGCTAGAAGCAGCGTGCTCCCCTCCTCCAGCGCTCAGAGAAGCTAAGTACCTGAGCGCAAATGCCATTATGCGCCGTGCGGCGCTCAATGGCAAATGTAAGAGTTGACCGAAAGGAGAACTTTATGCGCCGAATGTCCTAAAGGGCGTACACCTCACTGAAAAAGTTCAACTCATCTGAATGACACCTTGAAGGTTGTACCCCGAGGGCATGTTGCCCTCGGGTTTATAAGGAGATGAAAATGGCTAGCGTCGGAAAGCAACTCGTAGTGGAATGCAACGAAGCGAAAATCGGCAACATTGCCGCTCTGCGATCGGACAAGAAAGCAGGATTTCTTCTGTTGGGCTTCAATGAAAAGAAACAGGCGAGCACGCACACCACGCTCGACACGAAGGTGCGGGCGGAGCAGCATGCGGCGCATGTCCGCAAGGAGTACAAAGAGCACACCCAGATATACGATCTTTCTCTGCGGATGCGAGTTGCGTAATGGTCACGCATTTCGCAAGTAGGGAACAAGTTTGGGAGCTTATGGAGATCTTTGGTAAACTCTCCTATCAAGAAGAGTGCCAATGTCTTGAAGTTCCCGAATGGTTGGAGGTAATGTTCAATGCGTGCACTCACTGAAACAGGTATCTTTTGGGCTCTGTATTTCGCCATTGTTTTAGGGCTACTCGCATGGCTGCTCGCATAGATGATGAGGATTTTCGGTGGGCCTTCTCCATCTCA
>Ga0137410_10000190_pt1 | contig 43422 bp, 47 predicted proteins | sample CZODoug1_16funga_FD_108878 | JGI IMG/M metagenome (GOLD analysis project Ga0137410, IMG submission 108878) | Vadose zone soil fungal communities from Angelo Coast Range Reserve, California, USA - CZODoug1_16fungal (Illumina Assembly) | ecosystem: Environmental > Terrestrial > Soil > Vadose zone... | reverse complement strand
GAAGGGCATTCATAGGGTTCTCCGAGTGAGCTTTCTGAGCCGGCGCTTTCCTCGCCGGTCTCAGCATCGTAGCCGCTTCGAGAACCCTTCCTCATTTCACTTATGCATTCATACAGACGGGACATTCCCCATTTTCCCCAATTTCATTAAGCGCGGGACTCACGCCCGCGCCGACTTCACGTCCGTCCGCGAGAAGTCTTGTCCTTTGAACAGAAGCGGCTCTCCTTTGGTTTTCGCCAGCGCATAGGAGAAGCAATCTCCAAATTCAGTTTGGCGGGGTGGACAAGTGGCTGATTAAGAAAATGGGATCGCGAAGATCAGTGCGAGAACGCTACTTCCGATTCAACGCCCGCGTAGTTGTAGTTTTCTCCATAGACGTCCCGAAGAATCTTGAAGGCCAGGTTGCCGGTGCAATGCGCGGGAGCGACGCGGCGGACGCCAAGATCGTCTTTCATAAGCTTGGCGATGTTTGAGATGTAAGCTGCGTCATAGGGAAACAGATGAAACCCGCCTTCAACGAGGTCGATGTTTCCGCCCAGGAACTGCTTGGTGGCACGGACGATCTCTTCGACCTTGCTGTGTGAGCAGCCGGTGATCAGAACAACGCCTTTGTCGGTCTTCATCGCCAGCGAAAGTTCGGGAAAGCCTGCGAGGTCAGGATGGCCGGGCTCGCTCGGTGGATAGGCGCTGAAGTCTCCCGTCATGACTGAGCGCGTCACGATCAGGTACATGCCGGGAGCGATCTCGCGGTTGGAAGGGACAAATTCCGCATTGGTTGCGGCATGAAAGCGTTCGCCGGGTTTGAAGTCGATGGAATTTGTTTTTCCGCCGAAATATAGCTGTTCGGGCGGAACGCCGGCCAGAGACTCCTTGCTATCGCGGGAGAACGTGAAGTGAACAGGGGCCCCCAGGGCAGTGTCAGCGGGCAAATACGCCTTCACCGCGGGCTTGATTTTCAACATGTAATCGAAGCCGGAGATATGGTCAAAGTGGCGGTGCGAGAGCACGGCGATATCAACCTGGTTGAGATCCACGCCGAGCGCCTTGACGTTGTGCTCGAAATTGTCCGCGCTGTTGCCGGTGTCGAAAAGGATCGTCTTGCCGTTGTAGCGAACCAGGGCGGAAAATCCCCAGTCGAGAATCGTGCCGCGCTTCTGATAGCCGAAGGCATCGTAGAGATTCAGAATGGAGTTCTGATCGGAGGCAAGCGTCCGGGTGACAGAATTTTGTGTCAGCAAGGAAACGCAGATGAGCGACAAGAGGGCAATGCGCAAAACAGTTTTCACGGAGCACCCACAAAAATCGAGCCATTTTATCAGGCAGGTTTAGGCTCGATACCGAAATTCGAGAAGCACGGCACTCACGCCCGCGCGGACTTCACATCGGTCCGCGAGAAGTCTTGTCCTTTGAACAGAAGCGGCTCTGCTTTGGATTTGGCCAGCGCATAGGAGAAGCAATCTCCAAAATTCAGTTTGGCGGGGTGGCCGCTGGTTTTGCCGAAATCGCGATAGGCCTGACGCGCTATGCGAGCTTGCGCTTCGGTGACCGGCTCAATCGCGACTTGCGCTGCCTCGATCAATTCATCAAAACGGCGGCTGGCAACCGGATCTTTGCTGCCATCAATCACCGCTCCGGCTTCCACATAGCTCACGGCCGAAATACGACGTTGCGCGGCGCGCTCGATGATTTTGGCGAACTCGGACGCTTCCGTTTCCAAGCGGAGAATGGCGATCACGGCCGAAGTGTCCAGAATCATTTCGGCAGCCCTTTCTCGTCATAAAGAAGGTCGCCATGATCGGCCGAGCGAAACGGTTCCTTGAGACGCGTGGCGCAGTCCTGCCCGATTTCGAGCAGTCGGTCGGAGAGCTTGGCAGCATGCTTTTCCTTGACCCTGTTGAGCCGTTCGCGGACCGCTTCGGTGACCGCTTCGGTCATGCTCTCTCCGGTGATCCGGGCGAGCTGCTGGGCGAGTTTGTGGGCGTCTTTGTTTTTAATGTTCAGGCTCATGGTTGGTAGATATTCTACCCTATTATTCTACCATTCTGCCATAGCAATAAACAACGGGGAGTGGGCATTACATGCAGCTGGAGCCCATCGGGGTAATGGGAACCGAACCAGAGGGACCCTTTCTTCTCTTCGTTAACCCGCTTGACATCCCACTCTCCTAGGCTACGATTGAGTCAGCAATAACGCCGCCCATGAATATCGAGATCCGCAGCGCGTCCCTGCAAGCCCGCATTCAGAAACAGTTGGAGGCGACCGGCTCCGCCAGTGTGGAGGAGGTGCTGGTCCGCCTGCTGGAGACGCAGGAAGAGCAGGACCGCTGGCTTCAGGAAAACAAGGATGCGATCGATGCCAAGATTCGCCGGGGTATTGCGCAGCTTGACCAGGGCGAAGGAATTCCGGAAGAGCAGGTCGGCGCTTATCTGAAAGAACTGAAAGCGCAGCCTGAATGAAATGTCGCTACGTTCTTGCGCCCGAAGCGGCGCACGATCTGGTGGGAATCTGGCGGTATATCAAGAAACAAAGCAGCCTGGAAATGGCGGAGCGGATCGAGGCGGTCATTCGGGACAGAATCGTTTTCCTCGCGGGAAATCCCAACGCCGGACATTGGCGGAAAGACCTCACCAGCGAAGCCGTGAGATTTTTCCCAGTTTACTCCTACCTGATCGTCTATCGTCCTGCCACCACGCCATTGCAAGTCGTCGCGGTGATACATGGCCGGCGTGATGTTGAAAAGATCCTACGGCAGCGTCCCGAATAATAAACAGAGGCGAGTAAAATCACGGGCGTGAGGACCTGAGAGTGTCACTAGCACATTTGGACGACGGAGAACGGGAGGTAGTACGGGAGTGCCTGCAAGCGACCGTAGAAGGCCCATTCTTCCCAGACTGGGAGTTCGAAATAATCTTTGGCCTCATGCGAGAGAAAGTAAGGCAGGTTCTGCTGTCATGGCCCATAGTCAATGAGGCTGACGATTCGGTTGTACGAGCGATCAACAATTCCTTCAACAACCTCCTTGGCTATCCGGCAAAGAACAAGCAGGAGATATGGCCGAAGTTTATATCGGTTACGGGCCTGGAACTGGCGAGGATTTTCGACAAATGGAAAGGCAGAGCGCCCCGCACGTCCTATAAAGTGCGGGATCATTTTGACGATGCGATGTAGGTTTTGGCGGTCGAAGCCCGCTCAACCGCCCTAATGCTCTCGTAACCCCGCCCCGCGCCCCCTTTCCTTTGCAATCGCTCCATATTAATTCCCAACTGATTTCCAGAGGCTCTCACATGCTTGTTCGCCATATCGCCACGCTTGCCGCCATCCTATCGCTGGCCGTCGCGAGTGCCGCTCAGGTCAAGGCCATTCGGCCGCCGTCGATACCGCATCGCCTGGCCAGCCCGGCCGTTGCTGCCATCCAGGCCATTAAGCCGGAGAACATCGAGACTCACGTCCGCTTCCTCTCGCACGATCTTCTCGAAGGCCGCGGCACTGGACAGCGCGGAGGCGACCTAGCCGCCGAATACATTGCCACGCAATTCGCTCTTTACGGACTGAAGCCCGCCGGCGACAAAGGCACATACATGCAGAAGGTCCCGATGGTCGGCATCGCACCCAGCGCCGACACGCGCTTCTCGTTCGTCCCAGCGAACGGCAAAAGCGTCGACCTCAAGCCCCTCGACGAATACGTAGCCTACGACCAGACCCAGCAGCTCGCGTCCGACATCGACGCCGAAATTGTCTACGTTGGCTATGGCATCGACGCCCCTGAGTACAACTGGGACGACTACAAAGGCGTCGACGTCAAAGGCAAAGTCCTGCTCATGCTGGTCAACCAGCCGACCGACGATCCCAAACTTTTCCACGGCAAAGCCCTCACCTACTACGGACGCTGGACCTACAAATACGAACAAGCCGCTCGCAAAGGAGCCGCAGGCGCGATCCTGATCCACCGGACCGATATGGCGAGCTACCCATGGGAAGTCGTGCGCAACTCGAACTCGGGCGAGAAGTCGTATCTGAAACTCGATGGCACGCCCAAACTGAAAGCAGCTGGCTGGATTCACCTCGACGTAGCCGGCAATCTGGCGAAGTCCGCCGGCCTCAACCTCGACAAGATGATGGCCGATGCCAAGTCACAAGACTTCAAGCCCGTCCCGCTCGGCGTCCGCCTGTCCGCGCATATGACCAGCAAAGTCCGTCCGTTTGAGTCGAATAACGTGGTCGCGATGCTGCCCGGCTCCGACATCCAACTAAAAGACGAGGCTGTGATGTACACCGCGCACTATGATCACTTTGGCATCCGTCCTGACATGCAAGGCGACAACATTTTTAACGGCGCGATGGACAACGCTACCGGCTGCGGCATCCTGCTTGAGCTAGCTCGCACCTTCGCGCAGTCCGCGCAAAAGCCGCGCCGTTCCGTATTGTTCGCCTCTGTCACCGCCGAAGAACAAGGACTGCTCGGCTCGGAATACTTGGGCAAGCATCCGCCGATTCCCGCCAGCAAAATCCAACTCGATTTGAACTTCGACGACGTGAAGCCACTAGGTTCTCCCGAAGAAGTTGAAGTAGCCGGCGCTGAGCGGACCAGTTTCTATCCTGTCGTTCAGTCTCTGGCAACCGAGTTCCGATTCACGATCCGTCCCGACGCCCGCCCCGAAGCCGGACACTTCTACCGCTCCGACCACTTCAGCCTCGCACGCGTCGGTATCCCGTCGTTCTCGATCAACGAAGGGATGAAATTCAAGCACCACGACGAGGCTTGGGGCCTCGCCCAAGACGCCGACTACACCAAAAACCACTACCACCAGCCCAGTGATGAATACCATCCTGGCATGGACTACACCTCCGACGCCGCCATGGCCCGCTTCGGCTTCGCTCTCGGTTGGGAAGCCGCCAACCAGTCCGCCCAAGTCACCTGGAAAAAAGGCGACGAATTCGAAAAGGCCCGGATGGCAGGGCAATAAAAATGTGAAGGTTTCCCCCGTGACCTCTGTGACCCCTGTGGTTAAGAGTTTGGTTGGCCGTTGAAACACGGCATCCTCCTCATTCCACAGCGCAAAACTTGGGTAACTTTTGGACCCCCAGCACCCCATGCTACGCTGCTGCTTAGTGTTGCAGATTCAGTGAGTTGCAAGCGAGTCGGCACTGAAGCGCGAGTTTTTCCCGCGCATTTCTGCCGGGCTTGCCCCCCCACGAGTCCTGCCACAAAACGGCCGATGCCCAAGCTCCCGATCTTCCGCTTTGGATCTTCCGAGCCGGCGCCTCGGCCCGAGCTTCAATTTCAATCGCCAGTCCTGAGCCTCACCGACCTCCAGTTAGGGGTCGACAATTTGCGTTATGACGTTCACCTGAGCCCGCGCGTCACTGGCGAGTTGAGCACGCATCTCGCTCGCTACATCCGCCTCTTCGGAGGAGTCGAAACACTCCTGGAAATGGACGTACCCAACGCCGAGCGCGCCTCGTTTATGCGGACTCCCGAGAATCCTTCGAAGACTCGCAAAGCCGGCGCCGGGGATCTGAAGAGTCTTCTGGTTTCAATTCATCAGGCCATCCTGAATCGCGCCAAGATCGCAGGCAATCCATCGGTCGATGTCCTCGGACGCCTGGCCGTTCTCAAATTCATTCGCACCGAACTGCAAGCGCAGTTCTCCCGCATCCTCGAGCAATGCCGGATGAAATCGAAGTCCCTCGAAGGCCTGCGCCAGGCCAAGATGATGGAGACCCAGGAACTGGTCACCAGCTTTCAGGTCCGCAAGAAGATCATTCAGCGCAAAGCCGGACAGGAAATCTTCCGCCTGCTGCGCGAGATCGAAAAAGAAACCCTGGCCCGCACGCGCCGCTCGCTCTTCGGAGAAACCGCCAACGACAGTTATCGACTATTTCTGAACCCGCTCATCCTCACCGAAGACGGGCGCGACGACTATCTCTGCGCCGAGCACTATTACATGTTCGGCAACTTCGACAAGGATCCCGACACCTTTCCCAATCTTCGTCGGCTGGCCATCAGCTTCCTGCGCGAACTAGGCTACGAAGAGCCCTCCGACGATCAACTGCTGGAACAAGCTCTGAATGTTCCCGAGAACGCGGCCACACTCGTCGGCACCGGAGACCCCAGCGACACCTCGGGCAGCGACAGCGGCGCGAAAAACCGTCTTGAGCTCTGGACGCGCGCTCTCCAGAAAGAAAATTCTCTTCCCCACGTGATCGCCTCCTACGAAGCCGTCGCTCTGCTGGGCGAATACACGCCGAGAGTGAATCCTCAGCAGTTGAAGAATGCCCTGATCTCCCGTGAGGAATGTGCGCGAGTCGAAAAAATAATCGCTGAAGGAAAGCTCCCCGCCGATCGCCTCCACTCCGCGATTGGACGAGTGGCCTCTGCTCGAAACGCCGAGCGTACAAAAATCGCCGCCCGCCTGCTGCGCGACCTGTTCTGCTATCACCGCGATCGCCGAGGCCTGGAAGCGATCACCAGCGGCCTTGACAGCATCAACCTTATTTCCGACGACAAAGTCCGCGAACTCTCCAGTCTCAACGGCATGCTCTACGAGTTCCTGCCCCCGGAAGATCAGCGAGTCGTCGAGGAACGCATTCTTCATCACGTAATCCTGAAGGCCGACGTGCGCGACTCTTCTATCCTGACCCGCTCGCTGATGGAGAAAGGCATGAACGCGGCGTCGTACTTCAGCCTCAATTTCTATGAGCCCGTGAACAAGCTGCTGGCAAAATACAACGCCGGCAAGGTCTTCCTGGAAGGCGATGCCATCATCGTGGTGCTGCAAGAACGCGAAGGGGAAGCCATGCTGGCCGTAAGCCGTGCCTGTGTTTTAGCCTGGGAAATCTTGAGTCTGGTGCGCGGCTACAACGAACTCCTGGAACGTTCCGGACTGCCCCAGATGGAGCTAGGTCTTGGCATCGCTTATCAAGACTCCGCCCCGCTCTACCTCATGGACGGCGATCACAGGATCATGATCTCCGACGCCATCAACGAGAGCGACCGCCTTTCGTCCTGCAACAAACGCGTCCGTAAAAAGCTGGCTCCCGACGCCGGCCTGTTCCGCGTCTACCGCCTCCAGATCAGCGCCGATGCCGACGGCGGCTCTAGTTCCGAAGACATTACCATCAACTACAACGTAGGCGGAGTTTGCCTGAGTGAACCGGCATTCCGCAAACTGGAGCAGGAAATTTCACTCTCCCCGTGGAAAGTGAATCTCAAAGGCAATGGTTCTAATAAGAAATGGCTCGACGACCGAGGCGAGCTCCTGATCGGCACCGTCCCTCTAGCTAATGGAGCCTTCCGCAAAATCGCCATCCGCAAGAGCCGCATTGCCCAGGTGGATGTCCGCGATTTCTCTCTCCTGCATTGGACCGACCGCTTCTATTTTGAAGTCTGCGCCGATCCCGCGGTGTACGCGGCGCTGCCGGGGGAGAAGTTGGCCGCGGCGTCGGAGTAAAAACCTAGGCCCCGTCCGCCGTTACGTTGAAAAGCAAAGCGAAAGATTATGGTTTCGCCGAACGTAGGGACTCGTACCTTGTTTTCCGGAACAGCCATACACGAAGTGCTGGATTTACACTCTGTTCCCTCTTGGTCTTTACTACATTGCGGATGGGACTCTCGTCATCTTCGGGGGAGGAGGGACAGGAGTCGCCGACAACATGGGAATGCGTGCTCTCGCGAGGATTCTTCACCGCGCGGGGAGATCCTGAGTACGCGTTCCCATTGTTACGTCCAATGTTACGTCCCAACCAGAGCGGCGCTACCCTCGGGGACAAGTGTGCATCGTTCAGGTGGACGTCCGCGATTTCTCTCTCCTGCATGGGACCGACCGCTTCTAATTTGAAGTCTGCGCATACCCAGCGCTGCCTGGAGAGAAGTTGGCGGCGGAGCAAGTCTAATCTCCGGTCGAGCCAAGTCTTATAATCTTTCAGCATGAAATTATTTGGCAGCCAGAAGCCCGCCCAACTGGTCACGACCGGCCGTTTTGAACTGGAGCGCGACGGGCAGGTTGCCTACCTTGAATACACTCTGGCCGGCGATGTGCTTGGACTCATACATAGCGAAGTTCCGGAAGGACTTCGCGGCCAGGGCTTGGCTTCATCTCTGGCCCAGACGGCGCTCGAATGGGCGCGAGAAAATCACAAGAAGGTCGATGTGGTTTGTCCCTCGGTTGCAGGATATATGAAGGAACATCCTGAGTACTCGGATCTGCTGCTGCGTTAGCCTCACGAGCCCGCATCGATTCGAGGCTCGGCGCCCCAAACAATAACGCCCGGCTCTCGCCAGGCGTCCTGAGAAACCAATTTCCGTTTAGCGCTTCACTTCATCCTTCGCTACGATCCCGTCCTTAATATAGACGACGCGGTGCGCGTACTCGGCGATGTCGTGTTCGTGGGTGACCAGGACGATGGTGTTGCCTTCGGAGTGAAGGCGGTCGAGCACGGCCATGATTTCCGTGCCGGTCTGCGAGTCGAGGTTGCCGGTAGGTTCGTCGGCCAGGATGATGGACGGCTTGTTGACCAGGGCGCGGGCGATGGCGACGCGCTGGCGCTGTCCGCCGGAGAGTTCGTTGGGCTTGTGGCTCATGCGGCTCTCCATGCCCACGGCGGTCAACGCCCCCTTGGCGCGCTCGGCGCGCTCTTCGGACGGGACGCCAGCATAGATCAACGGTAATTCCACGTTGTGCAGAGCGGTCGCGCGGGCCAACAGGTTGAAAGTCTGGAAGACGAATCCGATTTCCTTATTCCGGATGCGCGCCAGTTCGTCGTCGTCGAGTTCGCTGACTAGTTGCTGGTTGAGCCAGTATTGGCCTTTAGACGGGGAATCGAGACAGCCGATCAGATTCATCAAGGTAGACTTGCCGGAGCCCGACGGACCCATAATCGCCACATACTCGTTGCGCTGGATGCAAAGGTTGATCCCGCGTAGCGCGTGGACCTGCTGTTCCGAGCCCATGTCGTAGGTCTTCCATAGGTCGACGGTCGAGATCATGGAGGAGTTGGGCTCCGCCCAAGTGGCAGGTCGATCAATCGGGAGTACTTCCGCAGTCGCCATTTTTTTCTCCATTTCCGGCTCGGACACGCTTAGCTCCGTTCTGCCGTCTTGCATTGGACGTTCCAACCCGGCAGAGGTTAGGACGCCGACGCCGGGCTAAAGCCCCGCGACTTAAGCTTCGCTCGGGCGGCACGGCTGAAGCCGTGCCCTCCCAAAACCGTTTCAATACCCGCGTCGAACTTAGCGGAGATATGCTAGCTGCTTTCTTCTTCCTTCTTAGGAACCGAATTATCGATTTTGACACTCGTTCCCGGCTTCAGTGTACGCAAAACCTTGTAACTGCCAGTAATGACTTCGTCACCTTCTTGCAGACCTTTGGTTATTTCGATGTCGGTGGTTCCGCTGATTCCCGTATTCACCGGCACAAACTCGGCCTTCTTGTTGCGGATCACGAATACGCCCGGCACTTCTTCCTTTTGCTTCGCAGGGTCGGAAGGTGCGCTGGCGGCTTTTACCGAATTCTTCTCGCTAGCCTTTTCCAGATCCGCGCGAGTGCGGACAGTCAGCGCCTGAATTGGGATACTCAGCACGCTCTCACGGGTAGCGGTGGTGATTTTCGCGGTCGAGGACAGGCCGGGCCGCAGATCCGGCGGCGGGTCTGTCAAGGTTACGACTACTTTGAAGTCTTTGGCCTCCTGGCTGGTCGAGCTCTGCTGTGAAGTCGCTACGCCGGTGGATCGGACGATGGCGTTGTTGCCGATTTCAGTGACTGTGCCATGGAACACTTTGCGGGGAATGGCGTCGATGGTGACCTCGGCGGATTGTCCGAGCCGCACGTTGACGATGTCGGTTTCGTCCACTTTCACTTCGGACGTGATCACCGACATATCAGCCAGAGTCATGAGTGTGCTGCCGGGCGAATTCTGGATTCCGATGACCACCGTCTCACCTTCACGCACGGGGAGGTTGGTAATGACGCCGTCAAAGGGCGCCTCGTATGTCGTCTTTCGCAGTACGTCGGAGACGCGCGTCAGGTTCGCACTATTTTGGGTAATGCGCTTGTCGGACGAATCTTTTTGCGCCTTACCCTGTGCTACCCGAGCCAGCGCCTGGGCCACGCCAGCGTCGGCGGATTCCCAGGCTGCTTTCTTGGCGTCGAACTCCTGCTTGGCGATTAACTGGTCGCGATACAGTCCTTGTGCTCGGTCGTAGTCGAGCTTGGCGCGCGCTTCGTCGGACTTGGCTCGGTTCAGGTCGGCCATCGCGGTCTTGGTGGCGGCGTCGGAAGCCACGGCGTCGGTTTCGGCGGCCTGCAACGACGCCCGCATCGCGTTGACGTCCGCGGACGACTGTATGTTCTCCAGTTGCGCCAGCAATTGACCCCTCTTGACTCGGTCGCCTTCCTTGACGTGCAATCTTACGATTTTGCCAAAGGCGTTCGCGCCGATGTTCACGTACGTCTTGGGCTTGATCTCTCCCGAGGCGCTCACCACCGAGGCCAGGTTTTGCTTCAGCGCCTTGCCAGTCTGTACCGTCACCAGGTTCTTATGGCTCTGGTACACGGTGACGCTGACGATGATCACAAGCAGGAGCGCGATCCCCACCCCAATCAACACTTTTTTCCAGGTCTTCATGATCCATCCTGCGGGCTGGTTTTCCCAATGCCGGTGACGACTCTGCCGGTCGTGCCGGGCTATCCCTGGTCACAGAACGGCGAAAAGCCGCACTGCTTGCGTTATGCACAGTTACGTTCCTACCGGGGAGAAAGTTCCCGATACAGTCCTTGTCTGTTGCGACAGCAGTCCGTGCGCCAGAGGGGAAACCAACCGAGCCAGCTATTATAGCTTGCCCCAAGGGTTCTCGGGGCGGTCATGGGCCGAGTTCCAGGCGAGGGCGCAAGGCTCGGATTCTTAAGGCGGTTAGATCGCCGGAGTCCTTCCAGGAATTCTTCTTTGGCAGGCCACTTTTACTTGCCTTCATGCATCCACAGAACATAGAATCAACCGATAGCAGTTCTCGCGAGGTAGTCCCTTCTATGTCTTCCGCACGGTTCCTGAGCGTTTTGATGGTTGGCGGTCTCCTGGGGTTGGGCAGCACCGCTTTGGCGCAGGATAAAGACAAGACCGACGCGCAGGCCTCACCGGAAGGGCAAACGGACCCGTTGAAGCGGCCTTTAAGTAAGAAGCAGCAGAAAGAGAATGCCAAGGGACTACGCCACGAGTTGAGCGACCACGACAAGAAGTGGCTGGATCAGGACGTCCCGTGGATTATCACCGATGAAGAGCGCAAGGCTTTCATGATGCTCTCCAACGAGGAAGAGCGCGAGAACTTCATCGAGTCCTTCTGGCAGCGCCGCGATCCTACGCCCGACACCGCCGAGAACGAATTCAAGGAAGAGCATTACCGGCGTATTGCCTACGCCAATGAACACTTTCCGGCCGGCATCCCGGGCTGGAAAACCGATCGTGGCCGTATCTATATTGTCTTCGGCCCGGCAGATGAAATCGAGTCGCACCCATCGGGCGGCACCTACAATCGTCCGATGGAAGAAGGCGGCGGCACTACCTCCACTTTTCCCTTTGAGCAATGGCGGTACCGATACATTGAGGGCATCGGACAGGAAGTGATCATCGAGTTTGTCGATACCTGCATGTGCGGCGACTACCACATGACTATCGACCGCTCGGAGAAGGACGCTCTCCTCAACACGCCAAATGGCGGCCTCACTCTATATGAAGAAATGGGAATGACCAACAAGGCTAGCCGGTTTACGGGAGGCCTGGAACGACTGGGCACATCACCATTCAATAAAGACCTTCAGACCAAGCAGTTTGACCGGCTGGAGCAGTACGCGTTGCTGAGCAAAGCTCCGGCCATCAAGTTTAAAGATCTGGAAAACGAGTTGGTGACGCATAAGGTGGTCCTGAACCCGATGCCGTTTGAAGTGCGCTCGGATTTCGTGAAGATCACGAGCGACACGGTGCTGGTTCCGGTGACGGTCCAAATTAAGAATCGCGATGTGACCTTTCAGAACAAAGAAGGCATCGAGCGCGGAACAGTTAACATTTTCGGACGTGTGACCACCCTGACCGGACGCATCGCGCAAACCTTCGAAGACACCGTGCAGGTGGACGTTCCCGCCGAACTGTTGCCGCGCACCGCCGAAAATTCTTCGGTGTATTGGAAAGCTCTGCCACTCAAACCGGGCCGGTATCGTCTGGACCTCGTCGTCAAGGACGTTAACGGGGACCGAACGGGCGTGTGGAGTCGATCCCTGCTGGTGCCGGACTTCAGCGACGACCGTCTGAGCAATTCGACTCTGATCGTGGCCGATCAAATGGAGCCGGTGGCGGCGAAGAATGTGGGCACGGGCAATTTCGTAATCGGAACGACCAAAGTGCGTCCGCGGGTTGCACCCGGGGAAGGCAAGCCGGTCTCTTTCAAGCGCAATCAGAAGTTGAATTTCTGGATGCAGGTTTATAATCTCAGTGTCGACGAGAAGACCCATAAGCCTTCGGCCACGATCGAGTACAACGTGACGGATGCCGCCAACAAGGCAGTCATTCACACCGTGGAGTCGACGGACACGATGGGTAATGTCGGCGAGCAGGTTACGCTGCAAAAGACCTTGTCGGCGGCCAATTTGCAGCCCGGTGTATACAAATTCGAGATCAAGGTGAACGATAACCTTTCCAAGCAGACGGTCGATCCTTCGGTAAGCTTTGTGGTGGAGTAGACTGGCAGCCTGGTTCTATCAGTGGTGGGGGAGATATGTTCCGTAAGCTCGGGTTTCTCATGGCGGTCATGGGCCTGGCGCTTCCGGCGTGGTCCGCCACGCCCGGCACAATCTCCGGGTACGTTCGCAATGCCGGCGGTGTGCCGCAGATGGGCGCCGCAGTCGAATTGCTCAGTTCCGCAGTACTCGGGTCCAAAGCCTTCACCGACGACCGCGGTTTTTATTCCATTTCCGGATTGCTGCCGGGCACCTACAACCTGAAAGTGAGTGCGCCTTCTTTCCTTCCCGCGCTGCGCGAGAAAGTGGGCCTGCGTCCGGGCGCAAAGCTGATGGTCAACGTCACGCTGACCACGCTCTTCGAAGCCATTCAGTTGGGTCCTTTGCGTGGTCCGGCGGATGACGACGACTGGAAATGGACACTTCGCTCGGTCTCCAATCGTTCCATTCTGCGGGTGCTGCCGGACGGGTCGACGGGCATCGCCACCGATGGCGGCGAACGCGACTTGAAGGGATCGCTAGTGTTCATGGCTGGGTCGGAGTCGAATGGCTTCGGCGGCGCTTCGGATATGAGCACCGGGTTTTCGATCGAGCATTCGCTGACTTCGGCTGGAACCCTGAGCTTGAACGGGAATGTCGGCTATGGCGGCGGCGTTCCGGCCGCGGTGTTGCGGACCACTTACACCAACCGCTTCAACAACGGCTTCGAGCCTACGGTTGCGTTCACGGTCCGCAGGCTGACTTCGCCCGACGTGAACAACCTTCGCGGATCGTCTCTCCAGGCGCTGTCGTTGAAAACTTCCGACCGCATGACGCTGGGCGATATCCTAGAATTGAAGTTCGGCAGTGAACTTCAGACCATTCAATTCATGGGACGCGTGAACGCGTTCAAGCCTTTCGGGTCCGCCGATCTGCACCTCAGCCCGGATACGGTGATTGAGTATCAATACGCCAGCTCAATTCCAAATACCCGGATGGAGAAGGGATTCGATTCGTCGCCGTCGGACCTGACCGAAACCGGGCCGCGAGTGAGCATTAGTGCCTTTACGCCGGCGGTGGAGCGCGCGCATCACCAGGAAGTTTCCGTTTCGCAGCGGATCGGCAAGAACAACATGCAGGCGGCGTTCTATTCCGACCGCGTGGTGGATCCGGTGCTGACCGGGGTTGGCGAATTGGATGGCGAGTCGGGCGATGTGTTGCCTGACATGTACTCCGGCACGTTTAGCTACCAGGGCAACGATCTGGAAACACGCGGCATGCGTCTGGTGTTGCAGCGGAAGTTACTGGCGGACCTGACGGCTACCCTGGACTACGCGTATGGCGGTGCACTTGATCTGGCCCGTCCCGATGTCGAACTACAGGACGCGCGGGAGTGGATTCGCACCGAGCGCCGGCACGCAGTGGCCGCGAAGTTTAGCGGAACGATTCCGCATGCGAAGACGCGCTGGATTGCCTCGTATCGCTGGACCAGCGGTCCGGCATTGACGCCGGTCGATCTATTCAATTCTTCCGCCGGGCAGGCCGATCCATACTTGAACGTCTTCCTGCGGCAACCGATCCCGTTCAGCTTGCTTTCCGGACATATGGAAATGCTGGTCGACCTGCGCAATCTTCTGGCGCAAGGATATGTGCCCGTCATGGGCCGCGATGGACGCACCGTCTACCTGGTGCAGTCGGCGCGTTCTGTGCGGGGCGGAGTCGCTTTTAACTTCTAGAATTTATCCCAGGATTCTGTCATCCCGAGCGAAGCGAGGGATCTGCATTTTGGCCAAGGGTGCACTCCAGACCCCTCCTTCGCTCGGGATGACAGTTCATAAAGGGCGTGGCCCCGCGCCCTTCTCCGACTCTACCTTCACCATGACCGGCGTCCATCCAAAGAGGTAATGCAGGCAATAAGGTTATTCGATGAAGTTCGCCCTGATTTTCTGGGCGCGGACGGTCTATAATTTCCCGTTCTCAAAAATAAGCGATGATTTGTCCGCGAGCCGAAGCTTGCGGCGAAGGAGAAGCAGGCTATGAAACTGCGTCTTGTAACGATCTTTGTCCTCCTCACGGCGGCCACGCTGATAGCCCAGACGTTCCGCGGAACGATTCTCGGCACAGTGACCGATCCATCCGGTGCAGTCGTATCCGGAGCAACGGTAAGAGTTCGCAACGTTGGCACGGGACAGGAGCGCACCACCATCACCAGCGCCGACGGCAGCTATGCCATCCCGGAATTGCCGATCGGGACATATGCGGTGACCATTACGCAGAGCGGCTTTCAAAGTTCAGTGGCGAGTAACGTAGAGGTGAACGTGGCCACCGAACGCAGGGTGGATGCCCAGCTCAAGGCGGGCGAAGTGGCGGTCAAGGTTGAGGTCGCAGGAGATTTGCTGCCCCAGGTCGAGACCACATCCGCGGAACTGGGCGGAACTTTGACCAGCGACACCATCAAGGATATTCCGGTCAATGGCCGCGATTACACCAAGCTGATCTATCTGAACCCCGGCGTCGCTGGATCTCCCGATCAGATTTCCGATTCTCCCGGCTCGTTCGGAACCTTCTCGATGAACGGTTCGCGCGGGCGGGCGAACAACTTCTTGCTCGACGGAACCGACATGAACGACGGCTTCCGTAACGATCCTGCGATCAACGAAGCGGGCGTATTCGGCGATCCCGCAACGATTCTGCCGATTGACGCCGTGGCTGAACTGCGCGTGCTCTCAAACTACGAAGCAGAGTACGGCCGGAATAGCGGTGCCGTTATCAACATTGTGACCAAAAGCGGGACCAACCATCTGCATGGATCGGCGATTGAGTTCAATCGCACGAGTTCGGTGGGTGGCGCGCGGAATTTCTTCAACACCGCTGGATCGCAAGACCCATTCCACAACAACCAGTTTGGCGGATCGCTGGGTGGTCCGATCCTATTAGACAAGACGTTCTTCTACGTAAACTATGAAGGACAGCGGGAGTCGGGAGCGCAGTCGGGGACCAGTTGTGTGCCTGAGCCGAACCGCATCGCTTTCGATGGCGGCGCCTCGAATTCTGTGATCCAGCAGTTGCTTGCGAGAAATCCCTGGCCCGCTCCGAATCTAGGGACTCGCCCGACCCAAACAGACCCGAACTGGGATTTGTTTGATAAGGGTTGCCCCAATGGTGCCAACCTTGCTCTCTCCACGCTCTTCAAGAACCGAGTGGACAGTATGATCGGAAAGGTTGATCACAATTTCAACGCCAACAATCTCCTTACCGGCCGCTATTATTTTGGCGATAGCGACCAGAGCTTTCCATTCGCTCAGCTAGCCGGCGGGTTGCTGCCGGGCTTCAACACGGTCACGCCCACGCGCGTCCAGCTCGTTTCTCTTTCTTTTGTGAAGGTAGTTAACTCGAACCAAGTGAATGAAGCACGGTTGGGCTGGAACCGTTTTGTAGAAGGGTTTTTTCCGGAGGACGGAAGTTTCAACCCTTCATCGATCGGCCTGAATACGGGCGTTACCTCGCCCTTTGATTTCGGCCTTCCCAAGATAAGCGTCACGGGCTTTTCCGTGATTGGCGCGACCAACTCAGTCCCGCGTTCGCGCGTGGATTCCAACTGGCACTTTATCGACAACTTCTCCTGGAAGTCCGGGAGGCACGATATCAAGTTTGGCTACGAGTACCGCCGGACAACGATCGCGTTGACTCAGGACAATACCTTCAGAGGAAGGTTCAGCTTCAATAATCTCAGTGACTTCCTGGCTGGCACCGCCGACGGGGGCAAGATCGCCCAAGGCAGCACGCGACGTCATACTGTCGAAAACAATCACGGCTTCTACGCTCAGGATAGCTTTCGCTGGACGCCACGTCTGACTCTGAATTACGGGCTACGTTGGGACTACTTTGGTGTTCCGAGCGAAAGAAGCCACCTGTTCTACCAATTTGATCCAACGATCAATGGTGGTGGGCAGAATCCTGTTGGCCAGCTGTATGACAAGGACTACAACAATTTCGCTCCCCGCATCGGAGTTGCCTACGACGTTACAGGCAAAGGACGAACGGTGGTTCGCGCCGGCTGGGGCCTGTTTTATGACGCGTTCGCGCAGGACATTTTTATCGGCCATGCTCCCTACAACTGCGCGTTCTGTCCAGGGGCTTCCTACACCGGGATTGGACCCTCTCCCATCGTGACGTCCGGGGCAAATGGAACTCCATTCGATCCCAATACGCCAGCCTTCTCCAGCTTTACGGGCTTGACAGATTTCTTCGGCGCGAGCAAGAACCTTCGTACTCCCTATACTCAGAACTTCAACGTGAACTTGCAGCAGCAAATTGGTAAAGCGGTCATGCAGGTGGGATACGTCGGGGCGCGGGGCACAAAACTCTTCCGCTTCCGCGACATTAACCAGCCGAGCCAAACGGCAATTACGGCCTTTGACCTCGGGCAATGCACGAACGGACAGACCGCCCCCAACTGCGACATCGCAGGTTTCGACGGCCCAGACGGAGTGAACTTCAACGTGCCGCGGCCATTTGGGAATTTTTTCTACGTCAATCAAGAAGAGTCCACGGCTAGCTCTACTTATCACGCCCTGCAGACCAGCGTGATGATAAACCGCTGGCGCGGTGTCACTTCGTCCATGAACTTTGTCTGGTCCCATTCGATCGATAACGCGAGCGATAGTGAGGATTTCATTCCCAATGCCTCTCAGCCGAACAACAGTCTCGCGGCGCAATTAGAACGAGGCAATTCGAATTTCGACATTCGGCGGCGTTTCAGCTGGAACTTCGGCTATGATTTCCCCGCGTTCGGTGGCAGTTGGACGAAGTTGAAAAACGGCTGGGGCATCAACGGCGTGCTGAACCTGCAAGATGGGCAGCCCTACCAGCTGAACTATAACTTCGAAGGAGACTACTCCGGCTCTGGTGAAGGTTTTGATCGACCCGACGTGGTCGGCCCAATCCGTTACGGCAAGGGACCCTTTGGAGTTGATCTGTCATCGTTCCAGGTGCCGTGCACTTTTGGGAACTCGACCGCTCTAACGATCCCTGATCCGCCAAACCCACCATTGCCGACCACTGGCGATAGCAACTGCGGCGCGGGCACTCGCCATTTCGGCAACATGGGACGCAACTCGCTGCGCGGTCCTGCGTTTAAAGAACTAAACTTCTCGATCTTCAAGAGAACCGCTCTGACGGAACGGATGAATCTTCAAATCGGGGCGGACTTCTTCAACATGTTCAATCATCCCAATTTCTCCAATCCAAACCTGCCGAATTTCATCACGGATCCAGCGACCAATGGGATTGTCGTGCCTGAAGATCCATCTGCAGGTCGCGGCATTGGCTTCCTGCCACTCGCCGCTACCGGCGACGTGGGCATCGGCAACCCTTTTCTGGGAGGCGGTGGGCCGCGAGGCGTGCAATTCTCGGCCAAGATCACTTTCTAGCATTCCAGAGTTTCCTTCACCGAAGCCCTTCTCGCCCGCGCGAGAGGGGCTTTTCTTCTTCTAGCCCTCCTCCCCCACGACCCGGCTACGTCTCCCGGCCAATGCCACCCTACGCCCAGAAGTGCTGGGCCGGTGGTGACCTCCGGTGTCCTTTTGGACCTACCAGCTAAGTGCTACGCTCTCATTGTTCTCCCCCTAAATTCTGATCGAGCGAGAGGGCTATGCTGCGGAAAATCTCAGCGATGCTGGTGGTGGTGATTTGTCTTTTGACGGTGCGGCTGGCGGTGGCTCACGAGCATGATGCGGACGCCAAACCTGCCAAAAGCGCTAAGGCCTCCAAGAGCAAGACCCTGCCCGTGAAGGCGATGCCGCTGACGACTTCTTCGGTCAAGGCACGGGATTTGTATCAGCGCGCTCTACAGGATTATGAGCTCTTATACCTGGGGCGGGCGACCATCGGATGGCGGGCGGCGACGAAGGAAGATCCGCAATTTGCTGCGGCGTTTGCCATGTTGGCGCTCAACAGCCGGGATCCGGAAGAAATCCGCAACGCGCGTGAGCAGGCGAAACAGCTGGCGGCCAAGGTGTCGCCGGGCGAGAAGCTCATGATCCGCTGGATCGCCACGGTTCAGGAAGGGAACTTCCTGGACGGGATCGCGGCGATGAACGATATGGTCGCGATGTTTCCACGCGACAAGCATGTCTACTACGTAGCGGCGAACTGGCTGATGGGTGTACAGGGCAATGAGCAGGCGCATCATCTGCTGCATAAATCGCTCGACATCGATCCGGATTTTGCTCCCGCGCTGAACAATCTGGCGTATCTGCATGCACGCAATCGTGAGTTTGGCGAGGCGCTGGAGTCGATGGATCGCTACGCGGCGCTCTTGCCGAAGGAGCCTAATCCGCAGGATTCCTATGGTGAGATTCTGCGCATGGCTGGGCGGTTTGACGACGCAATTGAGCACTATCGTGCGGCGCTGAAGATTGACGCTAGTTTCAACACTTCGCAGATCGGTTTGGCGGACACCTACGCCCTTATGGGCGATCAGGAGCGGGCACGGCTGGAGTACGATAAAGCAGTCGACAACGAGCCGGATCAGGCGAACCGGTTCGACTACCGGATGCAGAAAGCCATCACCTGGGTGCGGGAGAAAAATTACGTCGAGGCGGATCGCCAGTTGTGGCGGATTTCCGTGGAGGCGCACAGTCAGTCCTACGAATTGCAGGAAGCGCAGGCCCTGCGGCGCATGGCTCAGTATGGGACCGACGACCAGCAAGCCCTCGATCACTTGACAGCAGCGGAGGACGCTCTGACTCATCGTCAGAATCTGGCGGCTTCGGACCGCGACGAGGAACGGGCGCGCATCCTACGTCTGCGGGCGGCGCGGTCGCTTCAGGCCGGAAAGCAGGAGGCTGCGCAAGTCGCCCTCAATCAGTTGGGGCAGTTGGCGTCCGACAATCATGATCGCGTAATTCAGGAATGCTGGCATGGCGCTGTGGGCGAGATGCTGGCGGCGAAAGGGAACTTCAAAGAGGCGGTCGCGGAGTTGGAAGAAGACCAGGACAACCCGGAAACTCTGGTCCTGCTGACGCGGGCTTATAAGGAAACCGGAGCGACCGACAAGAGCCGGGCGACCGAAGACCGGCTACGGACGATGAATTTGCCCAGCCTGGAGCAGGCACTAGCGGCTGCCGGGACGCGGGAAAAGGCTGCTCCGGCCCCGGAACCAGTAGCAGCAAGGTAATTCGAGTCCCCGCTGGGCCACGGAACGAGATACACTTCCGGGGCGACCTATGACAACGGAACATTCGGAAAGGCGTTCTGGCCGGCGCATGCCGGTGCAGACGCCCGTCAAAGTACGAAAATCGGATGGCACCGAAACCCCGGGCCTCACCCGCGACCTCAGTTCCAACGGTATCTTCCTATATTCCGAGACCGGCATGGCGGCAGGCTCAAAGCTGGAATTGGTAGTCATGCTGCCGCCCGGCCTGGTGGGTCCGGGAGGATGGGCGCTCTGCCAGGCGTCCGTTGTACGGGTAGAGCAGGCCGACGGCAAAGGAGTCGGGATTGCGGCCACGCTGGACCGAATCGAACTGCTGCCGCAAATCGGTTAGGACAGTGGTCGGCGATTAGTGGTTGTGGCTAGAAAGGCAGCAACACCGTACCGATCCGTCCGAGAGGAGCTTCAACAGCAGGGTCTTTTTTCATACGTGAACCAATCACTAATCACCACCCACCACCACCACCCCACTGCTCCTCTCCGCGCCCGAACTATTTTAAGATTTTCTTTCCAATGCCCATCCTTAGGTGCAATAATGGCGTGCCTCAGAAGAGGCTCTCGAAATTGACCATCTTCCTAGGTAGGTTAGGTCATGTGGATTGATAAACTCGTCGAAGGCGTTCTCCAGGTGGACACGCCGATCGGCCCCCGTTTTGTTCGTTTAAATTTTAAGCAACGAGCGTACGTGCTCTGGATGTTCCGAAATTTCCCCTCGCTGCCCCATCAGGTATTGAGTCCACGCGAGCAACGCATGATCGATCGAGCGTGCGAAGAGAACGGATTCGCGTCCATGCCCGGAATGGGTGCGCCCGACGCGCCGGTGATTGGCAAGATCGAGAAGCGGCTTACCATTTCGGCGGAAGTTCTGCCCATGCGCAAACCGGTCGCTGGATCCAATTCCGGCGTGCGGGAGCGGGAGAGCGAAGCAGCGTCCGCCTAGACACAAATCCCGCAGCGGACCATTGCGGGATTCATCCCACCGAAGGGCAAGACTCCGCCCGTCTTTTCTCAGTCTTTTGGAATTACGGAACCCGATGCGGATGGGATGGCGCGTCTTCCGACTGCGGAACGTACGCCGCACGGGCCTTCGCCTCCCCCGCCGCCCAACCCCCCGCCGCCTCCACCGCCGCGCTGCTCCTGGCAGGCATGCATAGCTTCGCGCTGTGCCGGTGAAATCAGGCCGTCGATCTGTTGCTTCTCCTGCTGATGAATTTCACGAATGCGAACCTGCTTTTGCGCGGCCGAAAGCGCCGCGTCCGCGCACACGGCTTCAACCTCCTCCCGCGTCTGCATCGAGAGAGTGCGGCGTTGCTCCATCGCCGCCTGTGAAACTCCCGCGACTTTCCAGCACGGCTCCCGCCGATTAGTGCCGCCGGTGGACCGAGTGCCAGGAATGCCGGTAGTACTGGGTGTCCGCAGCGGAGGCGTGCCCATGACGGTGCCATTTCCATGGGCCGAATTCTTCTGACGCTCTGGAGGCAGAGTGGTAGTTTGCGCGAGTGCCGACGCCAGCGCGATTACGCCGAGCAAAGCCGGCAGGACGAACTTGTTCCATGTCATAGGATTTCTCCTGAACAGAGAATAACCCAGCCGGAACAAGAAAGTTGCTCCCGAATGCAGTGGACACTCACCGGAAGTGCGGAGCGCGAATGCTATAATCGAAGTTCGTTCCCGCCATCCCATTCGCAATGGGCGCGTAGCTCAATTGGCAGAGCAACTGACTCTTAACCGCGCGTTTCCCTTGGCGCGGTTATATTTTTCAGTGGGTTACGTTGCCAGCCATTGCCCCATGTTGCCTCAAATCGCCGACCCGTAGTGTACAGATAAGGGTACAGGCAGCGTTGATGCGGGCTTGGTTCTGCCAGCACACCCGCCCTTGTACACTTACCCTATGCAGGAAACATTGCCTGAAGAGAAGAGACGTAAACCGGTAGCGGTTTGCACGAACTGCCATACCTATTCCTTCTCGGCGGACGTGATAAACCAACCATGCAGGCGCACGCTGAGCGGAAATAAACGCTGCAAGGGCTGTTGGAGTAGCGCCCTAAACATTGGCGATTGGGAAAAATGCAGGTATTGCAACGGTACAGGCGACCCACCGTCGGACGATATCGTTGCGCGGGATAATCGCACCGGCAGGTGTACGGCTTGCCAAGGTACAGGCTGGGTTTACGTTCGTGATATCCCGAAACATATGCGGTAAGGGTGGACAGCCTTGCCATGCCTACCTTATATAGAGTGGCCCTGCAAAATCAGTCATCGGCTTTTCGTAGAAGAATTTATTACAAATTTCACACTTCCTGCGAACGCCACCACTCCAATCTTGTGGGGGCGTCAACATGACCAGCTTCTCTTTTCCGTCATAGCATGGCTGGCAGTAGGGTCCCTTGTCGCCAACAAAATAGTAGTTAACCGCACCCACTTGCCGGATTTCTGGCTCCGGCTTGCCCACGACCGCTGCCGTGGCGGGCAGCGTACGGTCGGCAAGCACCTTCACTGCCGCAACGTGTCTCAGGTAGGCGCTAGCATCTTGAAGGGCCAATCCAAGCGGCTTTGAAATATCGCTAAGGAGTTGGCAAATTTGTGATTCATTACTGGCGGAGAGAGCATTCAACAAACTGAGTGGACCACTGAGTTCACCTGCCCTGACCCCAGCCAGTATCGGGGCGACAAACAAATTCGCGCCCCAACGCGCGCCCAGCTCGAACATTACAAAACTGGAGGACAGACTATTTGGAGTAATGAGGCCCACGACCACGCTCGCAGCATTTACCTCCTCCCGGAGTTTGCTCTCCGAGTTAACTCCTACCGGGAGTCTATTTCCGTCAACACTGCTACACCGAATTTGATTGGCGAGCAATCCGAGGCCAGTCTTCAAGAGTTCCACAATTGCCATCGCAAGTGCAGCGTCTTTACTACTATGGGAGATAAACACTAGAGGGTTTTGGTGCGATGAGGGAGCACCCTTTTCGACGTGGTAGTTGGACGGGTCTGAGAAGGTCGCGCTAGTGCGAAATTCTTCATTGGGGTCCATTGCGTCGAGCCGCCCTAGCATTTGATGAATTTGTGGAACCACACCTTCAATGGAATGCCCCTTGCGAATGGCCACATCAAGTGCAACAGCAGAATCATATATATCCCATTGCGTGCCAGCGGCTGTCATGGTGGTGGGCAACCCGAACCGGTCGATAAACGGACGTAGCATACCGAGTTGACGAGCTAAAGCGTTCGATTGCTGGCGCAGCACGCTACCATTGGCAATCGGGTAGTCGGGAAAGGTATCGTCAAGTGACCGTTTCCAAAGCTGAGCGTGGTTCTCCAGCTCAACCAAAAACATTTCCAGTTTGCCCCGAAGCTCAATTACCTTCACGAATGGCTCCCGGACACCAGCTTACTGCGGCTGGAGATGTTAGTAAACCACGGCAGGCGGGCAGCACGATGCCGCTGCAACAAGCAGTACCAGCTTCCAACCGGAGTACAATGAGGGCGCACAACTCAAGGATGGTTGATTACACAAATCCCGACCAACACTTTGCCCAGCAGCGCACAACAATAGCTGCGGACAGTTTAGCCACTGCTTCAGAGGAGCAGTACAAGGGCAGCGCAGAAAACCGAAGCACCAACGAAAAGTTCTATAACAGCCTAGCCTTATTTTCTAGTGGCACGTTGGCACTAAGTGTGACGTTTCTGGGTACCTGAAGAGTTTATCGAAACCTGTTCAACATCCACGCTGGCTCGTGGCATGTTGGATTTCGCTAATGACCTGTGCTGCTTGCTCGCTATTCTGGTCCTTCGTTTATGGCTACTACAGTCATTATTTCCTTGAATGGCAAACTGCGAACGCACAAAAGGAGAAATTCGAGACTGACGCCAAGGAATACCCCACACTCGCGCGCGGCACAATAAGTGTCCAAACCAAGGTTCCAACTACTCCCGAGCAAATTGCGAAAGTGGTTTCTAATCGGATGGAAGCCGCCGCCATTTGCGATAGGAAGGCCAAGTCCGCCAAAGGCTGGGAAACTTTCTATATGCATTTCTGGAGATGGCTTGGCAGGATTGCACACGTGAGCTTCTTGCTGGGTCTTTCTCTGCTACTCGCTTTCGCAATTAAGAACATGTGATGATGTCGCAATCTTCGACCAACGTTTCAAAGTAGATACCGTATCTGAAAGCAGAACTCCTAGGTGGTGGCTGCACCGTTTTCGCCCCGGCAGGAGTTCCCTCGGTCACACAACGACGGCTCTGATGAAAAGGCCCCAATTTACGAGCGAGGGTTAATCGTTATGCGAACATCCAACTGATGGACTGCAACAGGAGCTCCTAAGGCTGATTTGGAGCCATCGTGAATGCGTGGATAAAAGCTGGTCAAGCCCTTCCCGTAAGATGTTTTTTCGAATGCTGCGGGCACGAACTCATTCTTGCCCACCAAAGTTTTTCGTATTTCGTCGCAATCGTGCTCAGTCAGTTCCCCGAACTGATGGCAGAGCACAATCAAATCGTAAGTACGCAAAAGATTCGTGGGAAGCTGGATTCCGCGTTTTTGGGCAGTTCGAACTGCATTCATGTCGTTTGTTACCATCGGTATTCCGAGAGCTACTCCCGCTGCGAAACTGTAGGCCTCACCGTAATCAAGTCCAAGTCGTCCATTGCTAAAACCATTCGTTTGAATCATGTTGAAAACAGCATCAGGGCTTGTGGTCACATAGGCAGGTAGCGTGCGCGTGTCCAATACAACAATCGTGCCGTTGTCCAGCGCCTTTTGAAGTTCTTTTGTAAACTGCGACCTAAACTTCTTGCTCTTGCGTACCTCGGCTTCTACCGCTTCGACAATCGCGGGTTGAATATTAAATCGCTTCTTGATGGAATGAAGGAGACGAACCTGGTCCGCGATTAAGAGCTGCAAAAGTGAGTCTGTGTCGATAAGGATTAAATCTGGATTCTTCGCTCCGAGAGGAAGGCTCGCCGCGCTATCCACCTATGCAATCGCCTCTTGCACAGCCGACCCAAAACGTTCTTTGAACGTATCCTTTTCGACCATCAACATCTGAGCAGCTTTTCCGATGCTGATTTCGTTTTGGGAGGCTAAGTTGACCACTTTCGTGACATACGGTAGGGGTAGACGCAACGCTCGCGATGGGATTGTCGTGGTCCGAAATTCAGCAGAAATGATTTGGTTTTCGCCTACGCGAGCCTTTATAAACTCCTGCGTAGTTAGCGCTCGCTCGGTCAGTTCCTTTAGGAATTCATGGGTCTCTGCCGTCGCATATTTTTCCGCTAAATTGGCGTCAATAAATCCGGCTTCCAACGCTGCCTTTATGACGGTTCCTTGTTCAACCTGCGAGGCTGCGACCAGAATAGCGATGTCTTGATTTGTCAGCGCGTTCCATTTCAAACCGTTCGTTCTTGCAATGTGATTCAATACCTCACGCGGAGCAAGCGCTTCAAGGGCGAAGGCTTGTGCCCGAACTTCTTCCAGCTCCCTTTTGTCCGCATCGCCTGAAAAATCCAAAGATGCTGCACTGCCGTCGATATCAAAAATCGCGTGTGCTAGCTCGTGCATGAGGACCAAATTTCGTCGGAACCAAGTCTGCTTGTAAGAATTGGCAAAAAGGCATGGACGCTCTGAACCGGGCGCGCCAACATAAAAGCTGCAACCTTCCAATTGGGAGGTAGGCACCGGAGTTTCAATTATGCGGACACCGATACTTCGGAGATTGTCCCGAAAGATATCTCCAGCTCCTTTGAGACCCTGTTTTGTCCGGAAGGGGAATCCAAACTGTCTATCGGCGCGAATGACTTGCGCTGCAATCTTGCCCTGCTCTTTAGGGGAGGCCTGACGATTGACTTCTTTCCTTGCAGTCTCGAACAAAGCCTTCCAAGTGACATAACGGGTCTCGGTGAGAACCTCGAGCTCCTCCATAAAGTAGGCAACTCTGCGGATGAGCACCACAATTTCTCTGTCGGCCTCGGTCAGCCTGTCTCCGGACCGAAACTTGAACCAAATCGCAGGGGCATTCTCTGAGCTGCCAGTCCCTGACGAGGATGTGAGGATTGCTTGTTCCGGAACGCCAAGAACGCTAGACAGTTCTGGGACAATGTAAGGCGGAATGGGACGCTGTCCGACCACCCATTGATGAAACAAGGTATGGTCGACACCAATGAGGTCTGCGCAAATTTTCGCATTCAGACCTGCTGATTTTAAGACCTCACGCAACACTATGTTTGCTCACCTTTTGTATACGACGCCGCGCGGTGGGGAACCCCATAAAGTATCGACGCGGGTGGTTTGTTTTGACAGTGACGATAGTCACATCCGAAATGCGAGCGGCCCAATATAGCACGAATCCACTCCAGCAGCTTGGATGCCAACGGGTGAGGACGGGTTCACGGATATTGTAAATCCCCTCTCGCGCCAGCGGTGCCTATATCGTAAACTTCTCTTTTGGCTAGGTTTCCAGCCATTTTGGTACCCAGTCCTGTACCCGTCCATTGGTGCCGATTCTGAGGCGGCGTCGCGCGGTCAGCGTAACAGCGTGTCCAAATTTCAGCATCTTGTGTCACCACGTGCAGTGGTGGACGGCATGGGTTGCCGCACTTAGCCGCCGGAATGGGCAAACCAGCCCCCGGCGCATTGCCGTCTTCACCGGCAGCCCCACTGCTGTGTCCGGTAGTGCACGTGGTGCGTAAGCAGGGACACAACCTTGTAGCTACCCGGCGGCAACGTGGGGAAGGTGAATGCGAATGAAAACGTGCCTTTGGGTTTTGCGGCGGCGCGCCGATTGTGTTGCGGGCTACAATTGTGTTGCGACCCAAAGCGGTCAACGAATCCGGTGGGCTTAGAAGACGGTGTGGCGCGCAAGGCCAGTACAGCCACATTTCCATTATTTTTTTCTGCTTCCAACCGCTCCGCCGCGACGTGTAGCCTCGCAAGGATTTGTCGAACATGCGGAGGCCGGATGCCAAGCTCCATGCCCACACCGACACTATCCAGACCCACGCGGTAATACTGATACACCACACCCAACAGGGTTGCAGTGGTGCCTTTTTCTGCCATGCAGATTCGCGTGTCAAGGCTTTGCAACTGGATTTCCAGCGCTCGCAGTCTGCGCAGTGGCGGTGGAACCAGCTTCTTGGCTGCGACGTATTGGCCCGACAAGTGGCCCACAGTTGCGATTAGGTCAGACACTTTGCTTTTGATGGCTGCTTCTGCCGCTGCCAGCCGTTCAGTAGGTGTACCGTCGCCCGGATGGACAGCCCATCCCGCGCGTATTTCCATGTAGCGCACCAGCACTTCTTTTAGCATGGTGTCGTTCACTGCCCACTGGGGCGTGGGCAATCTGCGTTCACCAGACTGCTTGTGCGTGTGGGTGGACATCCGGTCATAATCGCTAAAAGCAATCCCGTTGCTTACCCAGCCCTCGCCTGTATAGTGCGCGTCCACTGGGCGATGACGATGGTCACCGAATTGATATTCCATTTAGATAATCTCCGGGATGCCAGTAATTTCTGCGGCTTCTGATGCGGAAGCAGTTCGATTTCGTTTGCTGGTGCGTCTATTGTTGTTTTGCACTTTGTCAGTGGCCCATCGGCAGTTGGAGGGTTCGTAATTTCCGTTCACATTTTTCCTGTCAAGCGTTTTACCGAGTGGGCGTTCGCCCATGTCAGCGAGGAAGTGCTCGAACCCCTTTGGCCCGCGCCAGTGCGCGCAAATGGTTATGCCGCGCCCACCATAATCTGGGTAGTTGTCTCGGTGGGGCTTTGTGCAGCGACCCAGCATGGCTTGATAAGAGCAGTAGGTGCGCGTACCGCAATGGCCGTGCTTGCGTTTCCACAAACCACAGCCGCAGGTACGGCGTTGTTGGTGCCACAGGGTTGACGTGCGGATGACAGTTCTATCCCCGCAATCGCACTCACACAACCACAAAATGCTGTTCGTTTTCTTGTTGCGCCCAGCATAAGTAAGGACGCGCAGGTGCCCGTAGCGCATGCCGGTTAGGTCACGCGCGTGACGATACCGCTGGCGTTCCTTGAAGGCGGGACAATTCTTGAAGCTCACAGATTGGGCGCGTGGTGTTAGGGAAGGGCCGGGGCCGCCGTGACCTGCCACGAGACGGCCTTATCCGGGTTATCACGCAGGGTCCGCACAATCTGGCCCAACTGTCTGCGCTTTGTTACCGGCTCAATTGGTAGCCGGGGCTTTCGCTCACACTTGTGCTCACAGCCCGTTGCCGGGCAGTAAAACTTATCGTCTGACCACATCGCGCATGTGCGCGGGCTGCGTGTTTTCCAAAGCCTTGATGCGTTGCTCGAAAGATTCCAAAGCGGTAAGACGCTTGAAAATCACAGCAAGGCATTCCGCAAAAATGCGGGCAGCGGCCACAGGGATACCGGCGCTGGCAAGAAGCGTGCCCCAGTCGTAAGGGGACTGAACGGCCCATGCGACCCGGTTGGCTTCCTTGCGCGCCTGCACGGCATCTTCATGGGCTTGCCACGTTTGGCGCTGCTGCTCGTTCGCCTTGCTTATGGCGGCTGTTTGACGGGCCGCCAGTGTGGCTTCCAGTTCTGCTGTGCTGATGTTCTCCAATGCAGCGTTCATAGCTTTCCCCTTTTTTTACAAATCCTCAAGCGCTTCGCGCATGACGCCGCGAATCCAACTGTTGTCGCATTCGCCGGTCACTAAACCTGCGCCTTCATCGCGCGCGATTTGTGCGCCGATTGCAGCGGCGCGTTGTCTGCGCTCGGCATCGTTTCGTGGCCGCACAAACGTACCGGCTGCGATGTCGCGCGCAACTACCGCGTTAATCTCTGCGGCCTTGCGCAGTGCACGCGCGTGCCAATCTTCCGCGATGGTGTATTGAGCCGTTCGCGCTTCGGCAGAAGTTCCCGTGCCGTATGCCGGATACGTGACAACCGAAACGTCAAACAGATGGACGTTCGTAAGCGTGCGCCGTTTTTGGCGCATGCCCCGTTCGTCCATAAAATCGTCCCAAGTATCGCCCCCTTCTTCGACAGTGAAGGCGAAGCTGCATTCATCAATGTCACGGCGCTGCACCATCGCGTAAATGCCTTGGTGCCCCGAGTCCAGCTTGTTAAGCTGGCAGCGGAACGCCAGCCCGGCTGGTGTGTCCGTCAGCGTGAGCGTTTTGTTTTTGAGGCGGCCAAGGATGTGGTTCACATCGTGATTAAACAGGCACTTCACGTCGCCGCCCGCTTGCAGACTGCGTGTGAATGCGCCCTTGGCGATGCGCTCGCGGTACCCGCCCAAATCGTTGCTCAGCACGTCGTATGCAGCAGCAACACCTACCAGCGCAAAGTCGTTGGCTGCGCGCAGTTCAATGCCAGAAAAAGTGCGTTGTTCGTGCTTACCAGACATAGTTATGCTCCACTTCGCTGTCTTTCGCGTGCCGCTGCTAATTCACGCGCGATAGCCGCCTTCCGCTCGGCGGTCCAAAATTCCTTGTATTGCTTTTCGTAGGCCGCAGAAATTTCCTCTGGCACCGGACGTTTGCCAAATGCCTCACCTGTCTCCACGCCTCGTGGTTCGCCGGTCCAGCTTTGATATTGGCCGAGCCATCGGTAGGTGATGCCGGGAACCGGTTGCCGGAGGCCGCTTTGCGTTAACAGGCCAATTGACCATTGCGGTTCTGGGGTTGGTTCCATTTTTGGAAGCACTGCGCCGTTGCCAGTGCGCTCCCATTCGCCGGGGTCGCTTTGGATATGCTCCAGCACACCTGCTTGAATCAGTGTTTGCGCGGTTGAGTCGTTATTGGCGAAGTGTTTGATTTCGCCGGTTGCGATGATTCGGCACTGCATGTTGTTCTCCTTTGCACTTACACTTGCGTTTGCACGTTCAAATTGCCCAGCACGGTGTGCCGGGGGTTAATCCGCAACCAATCGCTGCGCGGTTTTGTACATCCTGCGCCACGTGATGGTGCGTGCTCGCTGGTTGGGGTTGCGTCGGCTGCGCACCTTGAAGCCACGCTTTTTGGTGTCGCTGTCCAGCTTGTCAATGCGCTGGCACAATCGCCACAGCTTGACGGTAATTTCTGCGAATCGTTTAGCGGTCATGATTGGTGCTCCTGTTTGTGCAGCTCGATTAGCACGGGCGCGCGGACCGGAGTTACCGGCTGCTGCGCAGGTGCCTGAAGCCGCGCAGATTTCGCGCGCTTCTTGCGTCGTCCATTTGCGCGCGCCGCTGCGACCTTGGCCGGGCTGGTGCTTTGCCCGCCCCTACGCCCCAACATCACTGCGGCATCGTGCGGCGTCGTCATATCTAAGCGCTTGGGTGTGACACCTCCAACCGCTTGGCTTATTGCCGCGCCAAGCGCTTGGCTTAAGCCCTGATTACGCCCTGATTGGCACCCCTTTTTGAGTGTTTTGCTGCGCACACGTGTAAAAAAGCGGGCGCGCGGTGTGCAGCATCGCTTAAAAAGTGATTTCGCCTCCCTATCCCCTCTTTGTAACTGTCTGATAACACATCACATGCAGCAGCCATGCGATGCACAGGCACCTTTGTAAGCGTCCGTGTTGATAACAAAGGCCTTACTAAGTCCACGGCTGTCGTGGCACTGGGCCGGGATGTGGATAAGTAGCCAAAACAGGGGGGCAAAGCAGGGGTTGCAGGGCACCCATAACTACGACGCTGGGCCGGGTAGGATTAGGTCAGGACGATGTCCTCCGGCGGTGTGTTGTGCGGACAGCAGATGGGTGTCTTCTTTTTTATAGCGCTGGACAGGGGTGGCACAGGGTTAGCGGGTTAGGTGGTTGATTGGTGGGGCTGCGTGTATCTATCGGCTTGGGTTGTGTCTTGCCCATTATCGGCAACACAACCAGCCCGCTGAAATGGGTGTGGAAAATGATTCGTGACGACAAGCTGCAACAGAGGTATGCTTTGCGGCACTATATGCTGTGTCGTCTCACTCAAGTCTTTCTTTGCGGTGCTTTGGTAGCCACTACGGCGTGCTCCTGGCACAAGCACTCAAAAGCCCCTTCCGGCAAACAAGCGCTTCCACAGCTCCCAGAAGTTCGCTTCGAGGAAACCCCGAGGGTGACCGTCCTACATGCGTACCGATACTCCTATCCCTTGACTCAAGAACAAGTAATGCCCCATCAGAGGATGACCGGAGACACCGGGCGTACGGGGGAAATCCCGCACGCAAAGGCGGACCAAGAGCAGCTGAAAAACTACTTAAGGGCGATGCTGCTTGAATTGGAGAGGCGCCAACGCGAAACAGCTAGAGCTTTGGCTAATCGGGCCGCAAACGAAGAGCGCGCGATTTCTGACCCACACGCGCCTGATGTCCTAAAACAAGATTGTGAGAGGCTTGTTGAAGGGCGGTTGGTGTTCGCGCCTTCGGCAACGATGCGGGAAGGCAAACAGTCTCTTGTGTTTGCCCGCTTAAGCCGTGGAGATGACGTGCAGATAATGAGCGGACTGGAAGCAGGAACGGTTGTCTTGGAGAACACCAAAGTTTCCTGCTTAGTTTCAATGAAACTTGATTCACAAGAGAAATCTGCTTTTCAGATTGATAACATCCCAGATGGCCGCAAGGATGAGCAGCTCCTATTAGCAAACCAGTTCACCCAGTGGGACTGGAGGGTTACACCGCTGAAGGCGGGCAAGCTGCATCTGCTCCTCTACGTGACTCCCAAACTTTTCGTTGACGGAGTTGGTCAGGGGTTAAAAGAATTCCCTCAGCCGCCGAGAATTATCACCGTCTCACCGGACTATATGTACGAACTGTGGGGGTCGATAGTATCTCACTGGGCAATCTGGTCGTCGGCGATGACAGTAGTCGTAGTGCCTTCGCTTGTCTGGATTTCCAAGAAATTCAAAGCATGGCGAGCCAAGCCCACCCCGGCGGGATTTCATGCCTAGCGCTCGTAGATAGCAGTTCCAGTTAAGACAGGGCGTCCATCAACCTTGCCGCGACAAGTCCCATGCTTTGTACCGCAGTCCGGGCCTGCGCTGGGCTGACGGTTGGAAGAAAAGGCCGACCGTGTCCAGTACCTTGTCGATTTCGTAAGCGGTTAACGGCGCAGGCTAGTTCATACAAAGCCAAGTCCATTTGTTCCTGAGCCGTCGGATTTGCTTTCTTCATTGCACATAAACCCAGTGCCACAAATGCTTGCCCCACCAATGTCGGAAAGTTGTCGTGGTAGGAATAGCTGCCGAACCGTTGAACCAGTACATGTGCCGCAACGGCCTCAACAAGGTCCTTGCCAGTCCCGGTCACGAGAGCTGCGTCGAGGGCACCGCGTCGGGCACGCCGCACATACGCCTTAAGTGCTTCCGTGAGGGCCTGCTCACTGAGCGTATCGAGTACGACCGGCAACAATTCCCCGGTCTCGGACACATGAAAGCCTTCAGTAGCGAATGCCTCCCGCAGGTCCTGAATGGGTTCGGCACCCACGAAGTTGCTCGAACCTTCCCTAAATCCGCCCACGCCACGAACCAACGCGACGATGAGATAGACGAGTCGTTCTCCCTTTTCGATGTCATTCTCTATCGCCCAGTGCAACACGCCACGCACTCGCTTCGCCTTGCCGATGGGGCGTCCAAGCCGGTTTGGGTCAGCCTCTAGCAGGTCTGCCCTGCGGAATTGGTCCTCGATTTCCGAATGACTTGGCTGACGACTACCGGTTGGCGACTGGGCATCGTCGACCAGTCGGGCCAGCGAGGCAATGACGGCGTCGGTTAAGGGTGCTGATGTCGCGTTGGTTTCGTTAGTAGGAATAGCTCAATTATAGGCCCGTTCTTAGCGGATTAGGGGCCGGTGGTATCTGAATGCCAAGCTCGCGCAGCACATCGTCCTGTTGCTGGCGCTGCTCAACCACTGCCTCTACCAGCGTTTGCTCGGCGGCAAAACAGACGCGGTCGGCATCCACAATTGCCTGCAACTGGTAAGCACGATGGCGGCGCGCTTTATCCCACTGGTTTTCTAATTGCCGTAGCTTGCGCCTGATTTCACCGAACGTTCGAGGCTTTGCTGCGGGCGTGGGATTTGACACCGGCGCACTTTGCTTTTTGAGGCCGCTGCGGCCAACGTGGTAACCGTCGCAAATTTGGCACCGGAAAACGTTTAACGCGCGCAGGTTTTTGCCGTGGGGTTGTTTCCGCGCCCATCGCAAGTGGTCCAGTGCTTCGCGTTCGGTTTCGTGGCGCAGGTGGTTGTTGCATTTCTCCGTCGTCATCCCATTCCACCTCGTTCAAATTGACATCAGTTGGTAGCCACATCGTGGCCCTTACGAAATTGTGCTTCACTTAATCCCTTTCAATCTCAGCCGGGCGCGTCAAGATTTGCGCGGCCTGATAGTCAGGCGTCACCACATACAATTTGTGCTGACCGGCGCATTCCCAATTGCTGTGCGAATCCTGCGCGTGAACCTTGCCCCACATTTCAAGGTCGTAAAGGTGCACGATGCGCACCACTGGGCACACGACGGCATATTGCCCGGTGCCGTTGGTGGTGTAATCTGGCCAGCGTTTTCTTGCCGCTCGTTGGTGGGGCGTATCAGCCATATTCAATTTCCCAGCCAAGTGTGCTGGGGTTGGCGTTGCCTTTGACGCACCGCGCGTAGCGGCGCGGTGTGGGCGCGTAGCCCACAGGTTCACCAAAGCCCCAAGCCCAGCTCCAACCGGAGGCGAAGCCCGGTATCGTGTGCTTGTAATCGGGCACTGGAGTCGTCGCCTGTGCGGCGGGCACCCTGCCGGGAGCTAGGCTCCCAACCGTTGGTAGTTCCCCCTGCCACATTGTGGTAGTTCCCCCTGCCAACGGTTGGCAGGGGCGCAAGGCCACAAGTTGGGAGGGGTACCCCTCCCAAAATGTGGTACCCGTTATTACGCATTTGCTGCCCGTGCCTGCACAGGCTGGGCGCGCAAGTACACAATGAACATCCGCAAAAAACCGTTGCGATATTCTTCGCGCGTAAACGGCCCTTCGGTTTCCAAGAAAGTGTGGAAGTGCTTTGCAATTGCATCGTCGCTGTGCCCCGTGTTGCGCATACCTTTGAGCACGTTTGCCCCAAGCACTTTGAAGTTACTGCCGCTGGCCGCATACAAAACTGGCCCAAGAGGGTCTTCATCGCCGTATGTAACTCCCAAGCGTTCCACACAGCGCCCCGGATTCTTTGTCTGCCAATCAGGATGGCGCACAGGGCGGTATTGATTTGTGCGGCCCGGCATGGCACGCACAAGTTCAAAGAATCCACTTTTTGCCAACAGGCGCAGGGCTTTGCGCACTGTCTTTTCGTCCACGCCAAAGTACTCTGCCAAGTTGGGCGTGCTGGCGTAGAAATACGGTTTGTGTGGCAGCTTTATTAAGTGGAATGCGAAATCGTAAATGATGGGAGCCAAGGTTGCGCCGTGGCCAGTGAAGCGGGTGAAGTGCCATTCCGCCGTGCAGTGGTAGTGAGAAAATTCTTCTTGCATTTTCTAGTCATCCTTTCAAGTCGTCCGTGTGTGCAACAAAAACTGTTTGCGCGTTGTAAGTATTGCCGCGCCCCACTTTGGACAAATCTTTAGCGGCCCCGGCCTCTAAGCTGTCCAACTTGCAAGCCCCGCATAGCTTGCTGCGCGTGATATGTGTACGCGACCCACATACTGCCAGCCACGTGTTACGCGCCCCGGCTGGCGTGGGGCAATCTGGCGCTCACAGCCAGAAACTTTATGCCGCGCTTTTGAGCGCATCGACATACTTGTCCAAGTCGTTTTTGTCGAACAGCAGCCTGCGCCCGATGAACACACCACGCACTTTGCTTTCCCAATGCAGGCCACGCATGGCGAAGGTGCCTATGCCCAAATACCGGGCCGCTTCGGCTGCATTTAACATGCGAGGCACAAGCGGGCTGGGCTGGGCCGGTACGGTTCTAGGTTGTTTGCGATTTGTGGGCAAGCGGCGGCATCCTTAGTTGGTGCAGGATGCCTTGCCCTAAACTGCGGGGTGGCTGGGCGCTGCAAGCCGGTAGGCCGAAGCAAATACCGGTCTTACGCCCGCGTAACGTTGCTTGCCGCCCTGTAGTGCCGGGTGGCGCAACCACCCCCGGCGCGGCGCTGTTTTTGTAAACAGTGAAATGACTCTAGTGGAGATTGGAGGGTAGAGTCGAGAAAATTCTCAAGCTGCCCTTAGCGCAATGCGAGAAACATAAATGTACCCAACGATGAAAGGGCAGCGACCAACACTAACAGCGCTACCCCCACCCAAAACGCGCGCTGCTGTTTAAAACCGGTGCGGGGCGGGATAGAAGTCACCTGACGACCGTACTTATCCATCAAACGAGCAATCGTTTCCTTCTCTTCCTCGCTGGCGGGCACTGAATCCGCGTCCACAATCGCGTTAAGTGGTGCATCGGGATGGCGCACAGTTTCGGGTTTGCTGTTGTCGTAGCTAGCGTCAAACGTGAGCAGGGGGTATGCGACACGCAGGCATGTGATTGTCTCGCCGCTCCCGCTGGGCACAGAATAACGCCCTGATGGCAAATCGCCCAAGTGCTCACGGAATGCTTTTGCAATATCGGCCAACAGCGGAATGGGTAAGTGGCCACTTGTTGCGTCAAAAAGATGGGGGAAGGTGCGGTGGATTTCAGCGATGGTCCACCATTTGCTGGGATTCAAATCACCACGTGGGCCAACCTCAGTTACTTCCAGCCCCTGGTCCCGCAATGTCTGGGCAGCGTTCCCGCATGTAAAACAAACCACGCCGTGGTACGCGGCACTTCGAGCGAATTCGGCAATGACTTTCGCTCTGATGCGTTTATGCGGAAAGTGGAGCTCCTTGGATTCCATCATGCCCCAGCAGCTTTTGCTCTCGCTTTGTCGCCTTTCGCCGGAGGCGCGGCCAAGGTGTCATCGCTGATGTTTAGTACACCAAGCTCGTGCGGTATCGCCTTAACGTCTTCCCCTTTGAAGAAGCACTGCACATATTGATGCGCATTGCTTAACTTGCGGTATTTCTCAAACGATGCAGAACCTCGCATTGGCAGTGTTCCAATAGGCGTCACTAGAATTGCCATGTTGTAAAGTTTTAGGCCGAGACGGAGAAAAATCGAAACACTATCACCACCAAGATTGCGGTAGAAACCTTTCTCGTCGCGCACGTCCCCAATCTTGACGACAACGAATCGGTTTTCTTTTAGCCGTGCCACGGCTTGCGAGAAAATGTCCTCGTACAGCGCAAGGAACTGTGGGTATGTTTTGACAGCCGAGGCGTCTTGGTCATCCTTGCTGTATTTTTCTAGGTTGAAGTATGGCGGACTGGTGAAGATTAAGTCGAAATCGCCATTGCCTTGCAGCTCGGCGGAAAGTCTGGTGCTGTTGGCGCATATCCAGCGCGCGGATAGTCCCATCATTGTTGCTTGCTTGCGGTTCGCCTCAACTTGTTCTGTTCGCCGTTCAATCCCCGTGTATTTGTATCCAAGTTTCGCGGCCACGAGCCCCTTGATGGCTTCCCCGGCAAAAGGGTCCAACACACGTCCACCGCGTGGTGCGAACCAACGGTAGATGCACTCAGCCAAGACAGGGTCAAAGGCAGAGTTGTCTTCGAAATTATCTGAGACGGGTTGGCTGCTGTTCATCTGTTGGTTGTGCCCACCGCATACGCCTTCTGCGTGCCAAGCCTGTTTTCGTTTCGTCCAGTAACCTTGTTTCGCATCGAGGACGGTAAATGGGGGCGCGATGAACCGCTTGTGGAGCTGGCCGCGAGAGTTGGTTTCCTTGTCTGCCCGCTGGAGGGTGAGTTTTCCTTTAATTATGTCTTGCAGCACGCTTGGGTTCTTCTTGCCCAAAGCGGCGGCTTTTTCAACCGTCCGGGCGGAGATTCCAAAACGAGCTGCCGCTATCTGGGAAGCCTTGCCAAAACCCTTCGCGCATTTTTGCGCTGGGGGTTTCTCATTCTTGCGGCCACGCCCGCCTTTGTCACCGTGCTTGCCCGCAGCCTTTTGTCGTTGCTTCGCTTCTCTCTGGAGATGTGGTAATAGCTTTGCCGCTAGCGCCGCGCGTTGCCCTAGGCTGAGATGTCTCCGTTGCAAGTTTTCCGCGATAACGAATGCCAATGGGGAAACTCCGTTGGGGTGCCATTGAATGAACTGCGGCTTTATGCCCACGTGAATACAGGCAAGCACACGGTTGCGGCCATCTATTACTTTCCGTTCAAACAACCTCACTGGTTCTTGTAGTCCGTTTTTCCGGATGTCTTCTCCCAGAGAGGCCAGCTCCTCGCTGTTCATGCGCGGGAGCAGCTTTGCATAGTGATGCCAGTTCACCTCTTTCGCGTACTCTTTCCAGTCCATTTCCTCAGCGTATAGCGCCCGGATTGTGCGGCGAATGGTACCGAGGTAATTGCGGGCCGCCCTGTAGGCCATAAGCGACCGTTACTTGTGTTACTCGCCAACTGTACATGGAGAGCAATAGATTCTCGGTGTACACGAGGGGGCTTATGGCAAGACGGGCACGCGGGGAAGGATGCTTGATGCGCAGGCCGAATAGCCGGTTGTGGTGGGCACAGTGGTACGTCAACGGCAAGGCGGTGCGCAAGTCTACTGGCACACACGTTAAGGCAGAAGCGCTGGCCAAACTACGCAAGTTTATGGGCGACACGGAACGCGGCGTACCAATGGTAGACAGCAAGCTGCGATACGCAGCCCTGCGCGCAGCGCTGATTCAGGACTACACGGACAGCGGTAACAAAACGCTGGAAGTGCGCGCGGATGGTACCGAAACAATTGTGGGGTTGCCACAACTCGACGCGGCTTGCGGATATTCCAAAGACGACCCCGGTATCCCGGTATCCGCCATCACAGTGGATTGGATTAACAAGTTCAAGGCGAAGCGCGCTGCCGATACGGTTGGCCCGGCCATGATTAACCGCAGCCTGCAAGCACTGCGACGCGGCCTTAACCTGCTACGCGAGTACGGCAAGATTGTGGTGGTGCCCAAGGTTAAACTGCTGAAGGAACCGCCAGCGCGCAAGGGCTGGGTTGAACAACAAAAGTTTGAAGAACTGCTGGTCGCCCTGCCCACATACCTGCGCCCCCTGATTGCGTTCATGTATTACACGGGCGTGCGCAAGGGTGAAGCGCTATCCATCGACTGGTCGCAGGTGGACATCGACGCCCGCACAATAACGCTGGACGAAGCGCAAACTAAAAACGATGAGCCGCGCGTGCTGCCACTGCCCAGCGAAGTTATCGCGGCGCTGCGGGATGTTGACCCCAAGCACGGCAAAGTTTTTGACGGCACCAACCTGCGCACGGAATGGGAAAAGGCTTGCGCCAGTGTAGGACTGGGCACGCGCACCGAGGTAGAGGGGCAAGCCTACAAATGGCACAAGTACACTGGGCTGCGGCTGCACGACCTGCGACGCAGTGCCGTTCGCAATCTGGTGCGCGCGGGCGTTTCGCAAAAAGTCGCGATGGATATATCCGGCCACAAGACGGTGGATGTGTTCCGCAGGTACAATATAACCAGCACGGCGGATGTGCTGGGGGCTATGCGGTTGGTGGAAGTAGCAGCCGCAAAAGCGTTGCCTGCCGTTGGTAACGGTTCCAGCAGCCCGGCCAAAAGTAAGGGCAAGTTAAGTGTACAGAAGGCCAAAGCCAAGGCCGCCAGTCGTTAAAACCCCGCATAAACACTGCACGGGCGCGTAGCTCAATTGGCAGAGCAACTGACTCTTAATCAGTAGGTTGAAGGTTCGATTCCTTCCGCGCTCACCACCTACCATACAGTTGACACTTTTCACGCGGCAGCCTCAGTTTTGGGTTCATTTGGGTTCAACTGGACCGCTTTCAAGGCGTGCTGCAGGTCTCCCGATCACAGTGATCGTAAACATCCAGCGCCAGTTGCACCCTGCTGTGCCCCAGAATTGCCGACACCACGCGCGGGTGGATGCCGTCTTTTCGCAGGCGAGTCGATGTTGAATGGCGAAAATCGGCCATCCACCCAACCGCAATCCCGCTTTCGCTGCCGCTGGTCGCAGATTGAGGCGATGGCAGAACCGCTAGGCAGACGGTTGTACCGCGGAATCTTGAAAACGGTTGCCAGAGCCTGGAATCCATCAGAGATTCGAGAGACTGATTTGCTCAATAGAGTCTTGGCTCAGATGCAGTCTGCGGAACGGGGCCTGCGGCGACTGGAAGATGCTTTGAACAGAGTTGGGCCGGAAGCTGTGGTTCCCACTCTACGTTCCTTGCGACTTAACTCGCTTGACCAAATGGATTGTCTGGAGAGTCTGAAGAAAGTTGTTCTCGCCGCTGAGGAAGCAGCTGGGTTAACTCACTGATTCTCCCCGGTGCGGGGAGAAAATACAGCCCTTTCGCCTGATATCCTTATAGTGTTCATTGTGGCGAACGACTGCGATCGGCAGGCGTAAGGTCGTCCGGAACGGCAATTGACTCTTGAACCGATTCGAAGAGGCTAAATGAACAGTCCTCACAATTCGACATGGAAGACACGACTCGTAGAGCGTGAATTTCCGGATCGTTCGTTCGATATCGAGTTTTGGCAGGAGCAGGGAGATGAAGCCATCTTTTCTGCCGCCTGGGAATTGGTGGAGTTAGCCGAGGAAGTGAGCCATGGCAGAAAACCCACACTACAGAGAACTGCTACAACTCTTAAACGAATTTCAGGTTGAATATTTGATCGTTGGCGGCTTCGCAGTCATGAAGTATGGCGAGCCACGCTATACCAAGGATCTCGACATATGGATACACAATTCGCGGCAGAATTCGGCTCGACTAGTGGAGGCGCTTACAAAGTTTGGCGCTCCCCTCGAGCATGACGGGATTACTGTCCACACGTTCACCGACGCACAGGTTGTCTATCAGATTGGAATTGCCCCGGTGCGCATTGATATTCTGACCGAAATCACAGGCGTTGAGTTCGCCGATGCTTGGACGAAAAAGGTCGAGAGCACTTTCTTCGCAGTTCCGGTCCACTTCATTTCCCTAGACGACCTCACAGCGAATAAACGGGCTTTGGGACGCGACAGCGACCTGAAGGACCTGAAGCAGAATCCAAAGAGCAAGAACTCAGAAAAATAAGTCGCTGCCTCTTCTTTAACCTTCCGCTTCGCATTTTACCTCCGAGCATCGACACCCTCTCTGGCCCCGATCCGTCGAAATCCAAAAGATGCCCAAACCCAACGAAGGAGGTTTCTTCTATGAACGCTGCAGTTGTCCCAACCGCACATTCTTCACCCATTCCAGTTCAACCGCTTGCAGTCGGGGGCCACGCGCTACTCAACTTGCTCGTCGTTGACAACGACCGCTTCGTCCGCGAAGCCTGCAAAGAAGCTGCGGTTGCTCTGCGATACCACACCACTGCCACAGGATCTGCCGAGCAGGCGTTTTGGCTCATTGATTCTGAAAGCATCGACGTTGTCCTTCTTGATCTAAACTTGCCCGGCGCTGGCGGCCTCGAAGTCCTGCGGCGGATCAAACGCCTGCAGCCGGACATCGAGGTCATTGTCATGACCGGCAATGGCACGGTTCAATCGGCGGTCCAGGCCATGAAGGCGGGCGCATACGAGTTCGTCACGAAGCCGTTCGGCTTGAACGAACTCAAGTTGCTTTTGGAAGAGTCGCTGCCCATCTCAAGCTGAAGGTGGAGGATCGCAGGCTGTGCGACGAGATGAAATCGAACCAGGGCTTTGGCAACATCATCGGTCGCTCACCGGAGATGGACCGGCTCTACCGCATCATCGGTAAGGCGGCACACTCGGCTCATCCGGTCTTGATCCTCGGCGAGAGCGGCACGGGTAAGGAGATGGTCGCCCGTGCCATCCACTATTCCGGCCCCTTCCGTGACAAGCCATTTGTCCCAGTGGACTGTGGTTCTCTGGTTCCGACATTGATCGAAAGCGAACTCTTCGGACACGTGAAAGGCGCGTTCACTGGCGCGTCACACGCCAAAGACGGACTCCTCGCGCTGGCGGAGGGAGGCACAGTCTTTCTGGACGAGATTGGAGAACTGCCTCTGGACTTGCAGTCGAAGCTACTGCGAGCACTTCAAGAAAAAGAAATCCGTCCCGTAGGGAGCACAAAACAAGTTCCCATCAACCTGCGGATCGTGGCCGCTACCAATCGTGATCTGGAGCAGGCGGTTGGCCACGGCGAGTTTCGCCGCGATCTTTATTTCCGGCTTAATGTGCTTAGCCTGCGGATTCCTCCACTGCGAGAGCGTCGACAGGATGTACCGTTCCTAGTCGGCGCTTTTCTGGAACGCCTCTCGCTGGCTTCGGGACGGAACCTCGGTTTAAGCGACGACGGTATGAAAGCGCTGGTTGCTTATGACTGGCCGGGCAATGTGCGTGAACTGGAAAACTGCATTGAACGATGCTGTGCCATGAATTCCGGGCCTGTGATCCACACCACTGATCTGCCCGATTGCATCGCTGGTGGAAAAGAGCGGGTCGAAGGGCAAGCGCCAGAGCGAATAGTGCCGCTGGCGGATCTGGAGAGACAAGCCATTCTCGGCACCATGACGCAGCTGAACGGCGACAAGCTTACCGCAGCGAAGTTGCTAGGCATTGGAAAGACGACTCTCTATCGCAAACTGAAAGAGTACGGGTGTGTTCAGTAACTGTCGTCGAACCTATTGCCGCAATTGAGGTTGACCCGAGCCTTTAAACGACTCAGCAAATCCCTTTGGAAAATGCCCCACGAGGAAAGGCGATGACTCATCTCAAGCAACACGTATTCGGTTCCTCTACCGACGTCTGCATCTACTGTGGCGCGGATCTGCAGGAAGGGCATCTGCCTTGCGATCACTCCATGGAATCTGCGCCGGACTACTTCGACCAAGACGACCCTCGCTGGCAAGCCGAGGAGTCAGAGAATGCGCCGAGGCCGGGAGCGCGAGATGAAACATAGACACCAACATTCTCTGAATGAGGAACATATCTTCTACGTCGATATTCCTACTGAGGAATGCGTCAACAACGGTCCGGGTCCATGGCACAACGTAGGGGAGTTTGATACCGAAGCCGGGGCGCTGGAGTTTGCGAAAGAGCGTCCAATTTATGCCGAGCGGAGCGTTAGGTTGCTTCAGCCAGATGCAGGCCGAGAGCAAACGTCATTTATCTGCTCGGCATCTTCAACTCGGCATGAATCCCGCAAGCAGCAGCCCTCCAGGCTTGATCCCGATAGCGATCGATGGCCTCGCGCAGCGCCGAGGGCGAGGGTCCTTGGCGTAGGATCGAGCGCGACACCGAGGGGAGTGTGCGACTGATCGCTGGTCCGAAATTGTTCCTGACATCATCCAAACTCGCGCCCTGAGCGCCAACGCCGGGGGCCAGAATTAAGGAGCGTGGAAGACGAGCGAGAACCTTCGCTGCGACCCCGTCCACGGTTGCGCCAACCAAAGCGCCGACGGGTCCGATCTCCTGTCCCAGGGCAGCATTGAAGGCAGTGATTTCGTCAGCCAAAGCGTCTGCGACGGTACGCCCATCGGCGAGCCGAGCGTCTTGCATTGAGCGCCCTTCGGGATTCGATGAGCGCACAACTACGAATGCCGCTGCACCGTATTTGGCGGCCCGGTCGAGGACGGGGCGCAGCGCGCCGAAGCCAAGATAGGCGGTGACCGTCATGGCGTCGGCACCGAAGCCGCTGTGCAGGCCCAGCATTGCCTCGGCGTATCCCTCCATGGTTCCTATCACGTCGCCGCGCTTGCAATCGATGATGCTGAGAGCGCCCTGTTCTCGAATCGTCGCCACTGCCCTCGCTAGTTCCGAAAGGCCTTGTGGCCCAAGGCGCTCGAAGAAGGCCGACTGCGGCTTGACCACCGCGATACGATCGGCGGCCACCTCCATCACGACCCCACAAAATCGACGTAGGCCGTCAGCGTCGTCGCTTAGCCCCCAGTCCCGCATCAGTTCCCGCGATGGATCGAGCCCCACACAAAGAGGCGACCTCTCATCGGCAAGTTGAATGAATCGCTGAGCGAAAGAGGTCATAACCAAATTCTACTGTTTGCTCAACCAAAGTTACATCGCAAAGAGCGATGCGCCCTTAGCCATCGGCTCGGCATAATCTTTCGCTCGGCATGAATACGCAGGGAATCTTCCTGGCGGAGAAGGTGTTCGGAGTAGCCATCACCAATGGCGAGGGTAGGCAGGTTCCCGTCCGGTACGTAGGGGAACAGCACGGCAAGGAAGATTTGGGCCGCATCCCAACAGCGTCCGATTGGCTGCCACAGATCCAACCGCAGCGATGGATGTACGGCCAGCATCCGCGCACCTGACTCCTAGGCCAGACCCGACCCGAGTTTCTTCCATCTAGAGCCAATCGCGGACGTTTTCCCCCAATGCGTTTCTAGCCTAAATCAAAACACCGGAGGTGCTTGTGAAACCATGCATCTCCGCAGTCCAACACTTGCGTCCGCTTCGGGGTGGAGCGCAATCTCACTTGCTACGAGCGACTGACGGAAATTGGTACGTCACCAAATTCCAGAACAATCCGCAACACATAAGAGTGCTTGCCAACGAAATGCTGGCGACACGTTTAGGTTTGACG
>Ga0137410_10000189_pt1 | contig 43455 bp, 49 predicted proteins | sample CZODoug1_16funga_FD_108878 | JGI IMG/M metagenome (GOLD analysis project Ga0137410, IMG submission 108878) | Vadose zone soil fungal communities from Angelo Coast Range Reserve, California, USA - CZODoug1_16fungal (Illumina Assembly) | ecosystem: Environmental > Terrestrial > Soil > Vadose zone... | reverse complement strand
TCTACAAAGGCGGCGCCCCGGCCATGATCGACGTGATGTCGGGCCAGACGCACATGGCGGTCGCGACGATTCCGACGGCGAATCCCCATCTGCGTTCGGGCAAAGTTAAAGCGCTGGCAGTCGGGGCCCGAAAGCGGGCTCCGAGCCTGCCCGACGTACCCACCACGATCGAAGCGGGACTACCGAGCTACGAGGCGGACATCTGGTGGGCATGGGCGACTACGGCGGGCACTCCGCACGCGGTTATCAACAAGTTGAACACCGAGATTGCGGCGATACTCGTTCTGCCCGAAACCGCAAAGCGGTTTGCCGTTGACAGTGCAGAAGTCGACATCCGAACACCCGCAGAAATCCGTAAGATGATCCCGACCGACCTCACTAAGTGGGCCAAGGTCGCCAGGGACGCAGGCATGCAGAAGCAGTAACGGGCGGGTCGAGTAACGAAACCGCCCAATTTCAGATCTCAACGACTGCGCGGAGGACCGATTTGAAAGGAACCGTTGGAATCTTGACCGCGTTCCTCGTGGCCTCCCCCATCGAGGCCGCGGATATAGCCGCCGGCAAGGCGATCGCCACACGCGTGTGCGCGGCCTGCCACGGGGAGCTTGGCGTGAGCGTGGCCGACATTGTCCCCAACCTGGGCGGGCAACGCGCCCAGTACCTCGAGATTCAGCTCAAAGCCTTGAAGGCAGGTGCGCGTAATAGCGGCGTAATGAATCCGATCGCCCGCCAGTTGAGCGACACGGACATCGCGAACCTCGCGGCATATTACGGCTCGCAAGCCGGGGCCGGCAGCACGACAATCTCGGACTTCATGCCCAACATTTCGAAGACGAGCGTGCAGTTCCCGGCGAACCATCGCACCACGTTCACGAAATACGGCGCGGCGAACTTTCCGGACCTTAAGCAGGTGCGCCATTACTATGCCAACCCGGTCGCGATGCAGGCAGCGAAGGCGGGCAAGCCCCTGCCCGCGGGTGCGGTGATCCTGTCCGAGGTCTACGCGGCGAAGCTGGACGACCGCCTTGACTTCGTGAAGGGCCCCGACGGGATCTTCGCCATCGACCGCCTGCTGTTCTATTCGGTGATGGCCCGCGACGACGGATGGGGCCAGGACATTCCGGAGATTCTGCGCAACGGCGACTGGAACTACGCCGCCTTCCTGCCCGACGGAGCTCCCCGACCGCGGATCAACCATGCCGAGTGCCTTGCCTGCCATCGCGCTCAGGATGAGGCGAACTACATGTTTACCCACAAGGAACTCACGGGTGCCGCGGCGGGTCGCGGCAGATAATGAAGACCGACTCGCGGTGGGCGCAAGCCTCCCGTGAGCTTCAATCGGCCTTCGCGCCGGTGGCGCGCACCACCTTGCCCCACTTTTCCAATTCGGCCTTGATATAAGCACCAAATGCCGCGGGCGAGCCGCCGACCGCCTCCGCGCCGGCTTCCTCCAGCCGGCTTTTCACTTCAGGCGATCGCAGCGCCTCGACCAGCGTTGCGTTGAGCTTGCTGATGATGGCGCGCGGCGTGCCCACGGGCGCGAGCATGCCGGTCCAGGTCGTCGAAGCGGCACCCGGATAGCCGGCGTCGGCGAACGTCGGCACGTCGGGCGCAACGGCGACGCGACTGGGAGTGGTGACGGCCAGCGCCCTCGCCCTTCCGCTCCGGATTTGCGGCAACGAAATGGGAATGCCGCCAAAGGTCATTTGCACTTCATTCGAAAGGAGCGAGGTAATCATGCCCGTCCCGCTCTTGTACGGCACGTGTGCGACCTTGATGCCGGCCACCGCGAGAAACAATTCTGTCGCTAAATGCGAGCCGGTGCCGTTGCCGGCGGAGGCGTAAGACATCTTTCCGGGTCGAGCTTGCGCCAGCGCGACGAATTCCCGCGTCGTCTTCGCCGGCAGCGCGGCGCTCACGAGCAGCATGTAAGCGGCGGCCGAGACTTGCGCAACCGGTGCGAAATCCCTGACCGGGTCGTAACCCAGCTTGCCGTAGAGGTGCGGGCTGACCGCCAGGTTGCCCACGGTGCCGGTCAGCAGGGTGTAGCCGTCGGGCGCCGCACGCGCTACCATTTCCGTGCCGATGACGCCGCCAGCGCCACCGCGGTTATCGACGACCACCTGCTGGCCCAGCGTTTCCGACATTTTCTGCGCGAGCACGCGCGCGACCAGGTCGGTCGAACCACCGGCGCCATTTGGCACGATGAGCCGTATCGGGCGATCCGGATAGCCTGGCGCGGACCCGGATTGGGCGCTGCCATCGGTAGAGACGATGGCGATCAGGATGGCGAAGGCGCACTGCGCCTGCTGCAGTCTGCGCTTGGGCGTGCGAATCATGCGGTGGCACTAAACATCACGCCGCGCCGAGCTTGCCGTAGTCCACTTTCACCCAGCGCTTGTCGCGCGCCGACTGGTCCACTGCGTCCCATATGTAGTGAATCTTGAGCTTGTCGCGGAAGCTCGGCGCGCCGTCGCGGCCGGCATGTATGGCTTGCGCAAATGCGTGCCACATCTGCGCAACCAGGAACGTCGCGCGGCCGCGCTCGATGCCCTTGACGTAGTAGTGATGGTCCGCGACCGGAAGTTCCCTGAACTGGCGCTGCAGGCGCTCGGGCGCGACGGCGTCCGCCACCATCTTCTTCAAGTCTGCGTGAGCGCCGTAGAGCTTGAGTTCACCGCGGCTGGGGTCGCCCTGCCCGCCCTGCTTGTTCCATTCCGGCGAATCCGCGGTCGTCAGCATCAGCATGCCTTCCGTACCATAGAGCTCGAAGCGGGTACCGCTGCCGAACCAGGCGGTCATGCACGCCTGCAGCGTCCCCATGACTCCGGCGTCCATGGACAGCAGGTAGTTCAGATTGTCCACCTGGTCGCTCTTGATCGGCGGCCCGCCGCTGAGATTGGCGCGCTCCGGCACCTTGACGGCGATATGCGCGCAGATCTCCTTCACGTCCTCGTCCAGCACGGCGATGACTCGTTCGAGGCTTTGGCCACTGCGAAAGCCGGCGTGGCCGCCCATCTCGGCCTGAAACACCCACTGCCGGTGCGCGGGCCGCGGCACGATATGGTTGCTGACGAAATAGGTGTAATTGAAGCTGATCGGCTTGCCGATATATCCGGCGCGCACCAGTTCCGCCATCTGCAGCGAGGCGGGCTCGTAATGTGTCTGGTGACCGAGGATGGTGCGCACGTTATTCTTGCGTGCAAGATCGGCCATCTCCTGCGCCTGCGCCGTGGTGACCCCGAGAGGCTGCTCGCAGTAGACGTGCTTGCCCGCGCGCAACGCCGGCATGACGACCTGGTGGTGATAGATCGGGCGAACGCTGCAGCACACCACGTCGATCTCGGGAAGTTCGCGCAGCATGCGCTCGACGCTGTCGAACGCGTGCGGCACGCCGAAGTGCTGTGCCGCGACTTTCGCGGATTCCATGCGCGTCGTGCAAACCGCCACCACATCGTAGAGGTCAGGCAGCGCCTTCAGTGCCGGTAGATGTGCGCGCACCGCCCAGTTCTCGCGCCCATCCGGGCTGTTGCTAAAACCGGCGCCCACTACGGCAACTTTGAGACGGCTAGCCATTTATCGCCTTTCGTTGGGTGCAATGAACCTGAAGATTGGCAAGGATAACTTATCAGAGGCGCCAGCCGCAGTGCGAGTCTGGCGGGAACGGTGACGAGATACGGGTGACGGGTGACGATTAAGGGTGACGAGGTGCGGGTGACGAAAACCAGCTCCTTTTCCCTTTCCCCTTTCCCCTTGGTTCAGCCAGCGCCTGCTACTCTACGGACGTGCCACAAGAACTATCCCAGGCGGCAATCCAGGACCGCGAAAACCGCGCCACGCTGGGCACCGGGCTTTTCACCAACGGCGTGTGGGACATGCTCTCCGTCGTTGTTCCGCTCTACGCGGTCGCGGTCGGGTTGAATGCGGCCGAGATCGGCCTGATCGTCGCGGCCCGGTCCGTCCTGCCCACCGTGCTGTCGATCCACGGCGGGATATTGATGGACCAGCTCGGCACCCGTCGCGTGCTGATTTGGGTGGCAGCGGGCAGCGCGACGCTACCGCTGCTGTACCCGGTATCGGGCTGGTTCGCGGTGCTGGCCATATTGCAATTACTGCTGGGCCTGTCCTCCAGCCTGGGGCTGGCAGCGTCGCAAACCTGGAGCATGCAGGCGAGCCACGGCGATACCGCCATGCTCGCCCGCTACAGCGTCTTCTCGCGCATTGGCACCTTCTTCGGCCCCGTCATCGCAGGCGCAGCGTGGGATGTGTCAGGTCCCTGGGCCGCGTTCGCCTGTGTGGCGCTGTGCGGTGCCGGCATCATGGTGGCGGCTGCCCGTGGAATGCCCCGTGATGCGCACAAATCCCCAAACGCAAAGACGTCGCCGGCACCGCGGGTCTCCTCCGTGCTCGTCCCGCGATGGGAGGAGCATCGGAAAGCGATCGCACTCGCCGCGATACCCGCAGTGGCGTTCATCCTCGCCGCCAGCTTCCTCCGCAATGCGCCGGGAGCGATACAGGGCTCGTTGTTCGTGGTCTATCTCAACGGCATCGGCATGAGCGGCACGCTGATCGGTTTTCTCGTCGCGCTCTCCGAGTTTTTCGGCGTGTTCGGCTCACTGATGGCCGCGCCCCTGGAGCGTCGGCTGCGTGCGGACCGGCTCCTGCTCGTGAGCATTACGGCTTCGATCGCCGGCATCGCGGTCACCCCGCTTATCGGTCACTTCCTGGTCCTGCTGATCGTGGCCTCCGCCGTGCGCGGGATTGGGCAGGGAATCAGCCAGCCGCTGATGTACTCGACCCTGAGCCACGCTGCGCCTTCGACCAAACACGGGGCGAGCGTCGGCCTGCGTAATGCCGTGGTCCGTCTCGCATCCATCATGACGCCGGCCGCGATGGGCATCGCCGCCGAGGCCTGGGGCATCGAGGCCAGCTTCTACGTCATCGGCGTCGTGTTCCTGGTGGCAACCGCCGCGCTTGCGGTCGTCGCCCGCTATGCGCTGCCGAGCGCCGCCAAGTCGGAACGCGGAAGTCGGAAGGCGGAAGCGTAAAAAACTTTCCCGCAGCGCGGGGGCACCCCTCATCTCTCCGCCCTCATCCCTCTAAAAGGGCACTGACCCGTTAACCGTCACGCGATGCATCAGCCGGCGCTGGTCTTCGCTGTAATCGCGCACCGCGAGGTGCTGGCACGAGCAGTTGTCCCACATGAGCACGTCGCCAACCTTCCACCGGTGGCGGTACTGGAACCTCGCGCTGATCGAGTGCCGGTGCAACTCGGAAATCAGCGGCAATGCCTCGGCGTCCGCCATGCCTTCGATACCGGTGCATTCGCCTTCGGTCACGTAGATACACTTGCGCCCCGTGACGGGGTGGGTGCGAAATACGGGATGCGCGATCGGCGGTGTCTTCGACAAATGCTCCGGTGTGATTTCGCGGGTCAGCCCGACCGCCTCCTTGCGCGCCATCATCTTGGCGAGATAGCTATGCGTCGAACGCTTGCCCGCCAAACGCGTTCGGATCTCCGGCGCTAGCGCATCGTGCGCGGCAGCCATGCTAGCGAATATCGTGTCGCCCAGGACGGTGCGGTCCGCAGCACTCGGGATTTCCCTGGCGTAGAGAATAGAGCAGCGCGGCGGGCAGGCGTACGCCGACATGTCCGTGTGCCAGGTGGTGCCCGCGTCGGCGAGCCCGATGTAGCGGCCATTCTCCCTGATATTCGTGACCAGCAGGACTTCGGGATGACCGGACAGACACGCCTGCGTATTGACGTTGATCTCCACTTCGCCGAAGCGCCGTGCAAATGCGATCTGCTGCCCGACCGTGATGGCCTGGCCGCGAAAGAAGACCACCCCGTGCTGGTTGAACGCGTCCTCGATGCGGCGGAAGGTTTCCGCGTCGAGGTCCCGTGCAAGATTTACGCCATGAATTTCGGCGCCCAGCGCCGCTCCCGTCGGCACAATGCTCGTGGCTGCGACAGTTTGCATCGCTCTCTCCTTGCTTGAGGTTCCAGCCGCAAGCGCATGTTAGCAGCGCAGGCGGCAACCAGGGCAAGTGGACAGTGCAGCCGCGCCCGGTTTGGCTTCCTGCACCGGCGGCGCAGCCTCACCCCTGCCCGAGCTGCGGTAAACTCTTCACCCATATCTCGTCACCCTTGGAAGAATCGACCATGAACACGCACCTCCGCAATACGATTGTGGCTGCGCTGGTGGCACTGGCGCCGGTCACGGCCCTGTCGCAGTCCTATCCTGCCAAGCCGATCGAAATGGTGATTCACACCAACCCGGGCGGCGGCCAGGATGTCTTCGGTCGCCTGTTTACGGAGATCAGCGCGCGCGAAAAACTCCTGCCGCAGCCGTTCTCCATTGCGAACCGCACAGGAGGAAGCGGCGCGGTGGCCTCCACCTTCATCAAAAGCAAGCGCGGCGACCCGTACTACCTGCTTTCCACTTCCACCACGATCGTGATGGCGCTGGCAATTCGCCCGGATCTGGGACTCGGGCTCGACATTTACACGCCGCTGGCGCTCTACGGATTCGACCTGCAGTCGGTGACAGTGCCGATCGACTCGAAGTTCAAAACGTTCAAGGAGCTTGTCGACGCAGCCAAGCGCGAGCCCAACACCCTCATCACCGGCATCGCGTCGGCCACCGGCACGGCGCGGCTACTGCTCTACCAATTGGAGAAGGTGGCCGGCATCCAGCTCAAGCACGTGTCCTTCAAGAGCGGCAGCGACGCGATGGTCGCCGTGATGGGCAACCACGTGCACCTGACCACCGAGAACGTCAGCGAAGTACTGGGCGCGGTGGAAGCGAAAAAGCTACGCATCCTCGCCGTGCCCGCCCAGCAACGCCTGCCCGGGCTGCCGGACGTGCCGACGCTGAGGGAGCTGGGCTACAACATCCACGTCGGCGGCGGGCGCGGTTTTTCGATGCCGGCCGGCGTGCCGAAGGAAGCCGCAGCCGTCATGGAAGCGGCGCTGGCGCGCGCTCACAAGAGCCCGCTGTGGAAGGAGTACTCATCAAAGAACATGTACGAGGACACCTACATGGGCAGCGCGGAGTTCTCCCAATACCTGACCAAAACCATGCCGATGATCACCGAGTTCATGGATGCGGTGACCAAGACGCAGTGATTACTTCAAGGGAAAAGGGGAAAGGGAAAAGGGGAAAGGGGAAAGGGACAATGGCTAACTTCCGCAGTGCGGGAGCAAAAGCCAGGTTTTCCTTTCGACTTTCGCCTTTCGACTTTCGCCTTCGGGTGACTGGTCACCCGGCGATATGCCTCTCATCTCCCTCACCCGCCTGCGCCTTCGAGGCTTTCGCTTCATGCCCCCGTTCGCATGGCAAAGCCATCGGATCTCGCGGCAGGCGGAGAGTACGCCCGGCTTCCTTGCCGGAAAGGTCTATGGAGACCCGTTACGCCTCACCTTCTGGACCGCGACGGTATGGGAGAACGAAACCATGATGCGCGGCTTCCGTGGCTCGGGCGCGCACCAGGTCGCGATGCCCAAACTTGGGCACTGGTGCGACGAAGCGTCGGTCGTGCACTGGAACCAGCCCGGGGGTGAGGTGCCCGAGCCTGAAATTGCGCTGCGCCGCATGCAGGCCGAGGGTCGGCTGCTGCGCGTGCGGTTCCCCTCCCTCGATCACGCCGCCGGGCGCATCGCGGCGGACAATCGCGCGCCCGCCGGGGGATCGTCATTGAACCCGCACAGGCCGTAAATTGGCACCATGCTGAAGCAAGTTGAAGCCGGCGCACTCAGCGTCGCCTACGAGGACCATGGTTCCCCCGCCGGCACCCCGGTGCTGCTGCTGCATGGTTTTCCCTACGACGTGCGCGCGTATGACGAAGTAACGCCGCTGCTGGTCGCGGCAGGTCACCGTGTCATCACGCCGTACCTGCGAGGCTACGGCCCGACTCGTTTTCTGTCTGCGAACACGCTTCGTTCAGGCCAGCAGGCCGCGCTCGCCCACGATCTTCTCGCCTTGATGGACGCGCTTTCGATTCGCGACGCCGTGCTCGCCGGCTACGACTGGGGTGGCCGCGCGGCGTGCATCATCGCTGCGCTTTGGCCCGGACGCGCGCGCGGACTCGTGACGGTCGGGGGCTACAACGTTCACGATATTCCCGGCTCGGTCCGGCCGCTGCCGCCGGAAGACGAGCACCGGATGTGGTACCAGTACTATTTCCACGGCGAGCGCGGTCGGGCGGGCCTCGAACAAAACCGCCGCGAACTGTGTAAGCTGCTCTGGCACCTGTGGTCACCCAACTGGCGCTTCGACGACGCAACTTACGGACGAACCGCCGCCTCTTTCGACAACCCGGATTTCGTTGCAGTGGTCATACATTCCTACCGGCACCGGTTCGGCCTCGCGCCCGGCAATCCTGCGCTCGAGGACACCGAGCGCCAGTTGACCGCGCAGCCTCTTATCGCGGTGCCAACGATCGCACTGGATGGCGGCGGCGATGGGGTCATGCGCGCGGGCGGCTCCAGTAACCACGCCCGGCTCTTCAAGGCCGCTTACGAGCGCCGCGTGATTCCGGTGGTCGGCCATAACGTGCCCCAGGAAGCGCCGCGCGAATTCGCGCAAGCGGTATTGGACGTTACCGGCCGGAAATGAAAATCAGAGAGGCCTCAAACTCAACCCGCGCCGCGGTAAACTCTTCCCCCGTCACCCTTATTTCGTCACCCGCACCTCGTCACCCGCATCTCATCACTGGAGGAAGAATGGCGACCCAATTCATGTTGTGCAGCTTCAAGACCTGCCCCTGGGTTCAGCGCGCGGCGATCGTGCTGCGGGCGAAGCGGGTGCCGTACGACATTACCTATATCGACCGCGACCACCGGCCGGACTGGTTCCTGAAGATCTCGCCGCATTCGAAGGTGCCGGTGCTGCAGATCGACGGCAAGGACGCGCTGTTCGAGTCGAACGCTATCGCCGAATACCTGGAAGAAACCGCGACGCCGCGGCTGCATCCCGAGGATCCAATCGCACGGGCACGCAACCGCGCGTGGACCGACTACGTGCCGGACTTCGCCGAGGCGGTATCGAATGCGGCTTATTCCGATTCCGAGGCAGAGTTCACCGCGAACGCGGCCAAAATCGCGGGGCCGTTCCGCAAGCTCGACGAGGCGCTCGCCGCGCGCGGCAACAGCGGCCCCTACTTCAACGGTCCGAAATTCTCGCTGGTGGATGCGGCCTACGCGCCGTTCCTGCAGCGCTACACCTTCATGGACCAGGTGAAGCCGGTCGGCATCATCGAGAAATACCCCCGCCTCGCCGCCTGGCGCGACGCCCTCCTCGCCGCCCCGGCGGTCAAAGCCTCGACCGTGCCCAACATCGAAGCGGTGTGGCAGGAGAACCTGATCCTGCGCAAGCGCTGGCTGGGACAATTCGTGTCGAAGAGCGTCATGGGCGCCAGCGCCGCGGCGTGATGGGTGATGGGTAACCCCAGGTACAAGTCACAAGGTACAAGGCGCAAGCAATTTGTTGGCTGATACCTTGAACCCTGTAACTTGATCCTTGATCCTGAACCTCTCATCCTTCCCTTCGCCACGATCACCTGAGGAGGAAATATGGCCACCGAACAGCTCAAGACGAGTATCTGGTTCAACCTCGCGCAAGCCGCGCGCATGTTCTTCTGGCTGGTGATCACCGGCCTGCTGCTGCTGCAGGTATTCGGCCAGCACGATACGGCGCAGAAAGCGCGCGATAGCCTCTTCGATCGGTTTCAGAACGAGCGCAAGTCGCGGGTGATTGCGCTGATCCACCGGCAGGAGAGCCAGAGCATCTTCGGCGTGCAGGTGTCCGGCTACATCAACATCGAAGACTCCGAGGCGGTCCTGCGCGCGATCCGGCTCACCCCCGACGAACAGCCGATCGACCTGATCCTGCACACGCCGGGAGGGCTGGTCCTGGCGGCCGAGCAGATTGCCAAGGCGCTGGCCGAGCACAAGGGCAAGGTCACCGTGTTCATTCCCCACTACGCGATGAGCGGCGGCACGCTGATCGCCATGGCGGCCGCGGAGATCGTCATGGATCGCAATGCCGTGCTCGGACCCGTCGACCCCCAGATTGGAGACGTCGCGGCGGCCTCCATACTCAAGGTGGTCCAGATCAAGAAAGCGCAGGCGAGCGACGATACGTTGGTGATGGCCGACATGGCGGCGAAAGCCCAGATTCAGGTTGCCAGCTTCGTCGCCGAACTCCTGAGCAAGCGCCTGCCGCGGAAAAAGGCGGAGGAACTCGCGGTCATCATGAGCGAAGGCCGGTGGACGCACGACTTCCCGATTACCGTGCAGGCGGCGCAACAGCTGGGCTTTCCGGTCACGACCGATATGCCGCGGCTGGTCTACGAGCTCATGGATTTGTATCCCCAGGCAAACTCGCGGCGGCCCTCCGTGATCTACGTGCCGACGCGAAGCACGGGGCCTGCCAAGGGCGACCTGGGGGCGCCGACATCGGCACCCAGGGATGCCGCCAAGTAGCCGCTGCACGGTGATGAGATATCGGTAATGGGTAGTAGGTGATGCGTCATGACTGGAATTAAAGCAAAAAAGGGTTGGCGAAACTTTTCCCTTTTCCCTTTTGCCTTTTGCCTTGGCTGCGCATTGACGGCTGGCGCGGCCGTAGCGCAGCAATATCCGGCGAAGCCGCTACGGCTGATCGTGGCCGTGCAGCCGGGCGGGAACCTGGATCTCATGGGCCGCGCCGCGGCGCAGAAGATCGGCGAGGGCCTGGGCCGGCCGATGATCGTGGAGAACCGCCCGGGCGCCAACACGGTCATCGGCGTGGAGTACGTGGCGAAGTCCGCGCCGGACGGCTACACCTTCCTGATGGCGTCGCCCAGTCTCCTCGTCACCCCCATCATGATGAAAAACCCGCCGTTCGACCCGGTGCGGGATTTCGTGGGGGTCAGCATGATCGCCACCCTGCCGCAGATGCTCGTCGTGCACCCGTCGGTGCCGGCGAAAAGCGTGCGCGAGCTGATCGCGCTCGCGAAGTCGAGCCGGGACGATCTGATCTGCGTCACTTCCGGCAACGGCTCGGGCTCTCACCTGGCGATGGAACGCTTCAAGCGGATGGCCGGCGTGCGCCTGATGCGGATTTCCTATAACGGCGATGCGCAGGCCAACATCCAGCTCCTCGGCGGGCAGGTGCCGATGAAGTTCGACAACCTGAGCACGTCGCTCCCGCACGTGAACGCCGGCCGGCTGCGAGCGCTGGGGATCACTACGCCGAAGCGCTCGGAGCTGCTGCCGAACCTGCCCGCGATCGCCGAAACGCTGCCGGGCTTCGAGGCCAGCATCTTCAACGGCATGGTGGCGCCGGCCGGGACGCCCCGCGAGCTCCTGCTCCGCGTCCAGGGCGAGATCCGGAAATTCGCACAGTCGCCGGACAGCCGCGCGCGTTTCGCGCAGCAGGGCGTGGAGTTGCAGGACTCGACCCCGGAAGAGTTCACCGCGTTCATCAAGGCGGAGTACGGCAGGATGGTCACGCTCATCAAGGAATCGGGTATCACGCCGGAGTGACGCTGACGCTTTACTCGAAGGTCAAAGTCGGAAGGCGGAAGAAAGATCGGGTTCAAGCGCCGCCGGTCACTGCTCTAATCCGTCCGGCGTTGCTCCCCGTATTTCGCCAATCCCGGGCATGAGCGCAGAATGCGCTTGATGACCGACCCCCTGCGTCCGCCGGACCAGACTGAAATCGCCTCGTGGTGCATTGCCGCTGCGTTCCTGCCGCTGGTGCTGTGGCTGCACTTGCTGCCCGCACTGCTGGCCGGGCTGCTGGTTTACGAGCTGGTCCACGTCATCGCGCCGCTGCTGCAGCGGCTCTTTCCCAGCGACCGCGCGCGAATCGCGGCAGTGGTGGTTCTCTCGACGGCGATAGTCGGCCTCCTGACCATGGCCATACTCGGGGTCGTCGCCTTCTTTCGCAGCGAAGCCGGCAGCCTTCCCGTGCTGCTGCAGAAAATGGCGGACATCATCGAAAGCGCCCGCGGCACGCTTCCCAGCTGGCTGGTCGAATCACTGCCCGACGATGCCGATGACCTGCGCGAGGCTCTCACGCACTGGCTGCGCGAGCATGCGCCCGAAGTGCGTGGTTTCGGCACGGAAGCCGGCCGCGCGTTCGCCCATTTCATCGTCGGCATGATCATCGGTGCCATCTTGTCGCTCAGCACAGCCAGGGCATCCCACGACCCGCGACCGCTTGCCAGCGCGCTGAGCGAGCGCGCCCGGCGACTGGGCGACGCGTTCCGGCGCGTGGTGTTCGCCCAGGTGCGCATATCGGCCATCAATACCGGCTTCACCGCGATCTACCTCCTCGTGGTGCTGCCGGCGTTCGGAATAGACCTGCCGATGGTCAAGACGCTCATCGGCGTGACGTTCGTGGCCGGCCTGCTGCCGGTGGTCGGCAACATCATCTCCAACTCGGTGATCGTCGTCGTCAGCCTGGCTCTTTCGCCTGTCGTTGCGCTGGCGTCGCTCGCGTTCCTGGTCGTCATCCACAAGCTGGAGTATTTCCTCAACGCCCGCATCATCGGCGCGCACATTCATTCCCGCGTGTGGGAGTTGCTGCTGGCGATGCTGGTGATGGAGGCGGCGTTCGGCCTGTCCGGCCTGGTGGCCGCGCCGATCTACTATGCCTATCTCAAGCGCGAACTGACTGACCGGGGATTGGTGTGAGAAGGTGGCTACCGTGGTGATGGGACATCCGAATCCTCCAACCTCATTCGCCGGTTGTCGCGGAACGAATGGAAGAGATTGGAGTCGAATCGATTTCGATCCAGGAAACCGGGCCCGGCTTGAGTCGCGTCGGGGTCATCCGCTCCTTCGTCCCAGGAATTAATGCCACCGGCTTCGCGCAACCTCCCTCGGCCCATCATCGGCGCGTTTTGTTCCATCGCTTTCGCTTGCTCCTCCCAGGCCACCGACGCCCAGTCCATCGAGAAGGACAATGAGCCGGCGGCCCGCGTTCAACTGGATCCGTGCAATCCCCGCGACCTCTCGAGAGTGAAGCTGAGGAACGTCCTCACGGACAGCGATAATGTCGTCGGACACAAGCTGCTCGTCGAAAACGACCTCAACTCCGGGGGCGACTTTCTCTCTGGAGAAAAATCCGATCGTTGGTACACCAGCGGCGTCAAGCTGGTGTCCATGCTGAAAGAGGACACCCGCCCGTACTGGCTCTCCAACACGCTGCCCGACTTCGCCTGCTGGTGGGGAACGAAGTACAACTATCAATTCGGTTACGTGCTCGGCCAGATGATGTATACGCCGGCCAATATATCCGACCCCAACCCCCAGCCGAACGACCGGTTCTGGGCCGCTTGGGCCTACCTCGGCTCGATTGTGCAATTCCGCGACAAGAACGATTCGAGGACGCTCCAGACGTTCGAATTCGACGTCGGCTTCGTGGGTAAACCGGCGCTGGCGGAGCCGCTGCAAAAAACCATTCACGGCATCATCGGCTCTCCGCAACCCCAGGGCTGGGACAACCAGCTGAAGACCGAGCTTGGTATCAACATGACCTACCTCGGCATGTACAAGCTCGGCAGCGCCAGCCCCCTGCCGGTGTTCGGGGACAGCCTGAAGTGGGACGCCACTCTGCACGGCGGCTTCGCCCTGGGCACCGTATACGACTACGTCAATGGAGGCATGACCCTGCGTTTCGGCAACTCGCTGGCGGGGACGCCCATCGGCACGATCGAGGTCCCGTCACTCGGCGGCGGCGACCGGTGGGAGGAAGGAAACTGGTATGCGTTCTTCCGCATCGACCTGAGGGAGACGGCCTACAACCTGTTTCTCGACGGCAGCCTGTTCCGCAGCGATCCGCACCCCACCAACGTCGAGAAGAAACACTTTACGTACTTTCTCAATCGCGGCCTCACCTACGAATCGAGCAAAAAGAACCGCTGGACGCTGTCATTCAATCGCCGCAGCGAGGAATTCAACGTGCAACCCAGCGAGCGCGGGGTGCAGAACTTTACGACATTCGTATGGGAACACCGGTTCCGCTGATCCGGTGATGGATCACGAGTCTCCCGGCGAACTCGGGGAGTTACCCTTTATCCCCGCTGCGCTTCCGTGTGGCCGTACAATCTGAGCCCGACCAGAAAGGCGATCGCTGCCACCAACAACACCGCGATGACGCCCAACTGCCACACGGGTCCACACTCGGTCAGCGCCAGCCTGCCGCCAGTACACGCTTGCACATAAGTCGCCACGAAATTCGCGTTGTTCATGTTTTTAATTGCTTTGTCTTGTCTGAACCATCGGCCCGCCGCAACCAGTGAATGGCGGGTGACGAAAGTGCTTTTCGGATAAAACCATAATCCGGCGCACCTGTCATCAGACAGGGCAGGATCTGCTGGTATTTTTTAAATCCTGTTGGGGTGTGTCGCGCCCAAATCTAACATTTTGTTAGGTTTGGGCGGTCGCGCTGCAGTGCGATGGCGGAAAGTGCGCGGAGTCGGCAGTAGATTCAAATTTCGTGAAGAGCCCGCAGGAAAACGTTACACCGAGCCCGGTTACGCGCTTTAGTCCCGTGGCATGACATCCAGCCTGACCGCAATGCCAGCGAGTTCTTTCGAAACTGCCGGGTAGCGCTCCATCACCAGCGGATCGTGCCCCGGGATGATGTGCCTGGGCGAAGCCGCCAGCTTGCGCAGCGTGTCGTAGCCCTCCAGCGCGTCGCCCAGGTTGTACATCGAGGTAAAGACGCGCCCCTTCTCCATGTGCTCGTAGTAATGGGCGGCATCCGAGGCCAGCACCACCCAGCCGCGCTGCGTATGCACCCGCACCGACTGCAGCCCCGGCGTGTGCCCGCCGATGTGGTGCAAGCTGATGCCGGAACCCAGCTCCTCCATTCCGTTGTGAAATACGACGCGCCCTTTGAACAACGCGCGCACCATGCCAACCACGTCCTCGACCTCGAAGGAGTGCGCGAAGCGCGCATGGCGCATGTGCCGGCCGGTGACGAAGCGCATCTCCTCGTCCTGCAGGTGGAATTGCGCGCTCGGAAAATCGAAAAACGTCCCGACATGGTCATAGTGCATGTGCGTGATGACCACTTCGCGCACGTTTTCAGCCGCGACGCCGAGCAGGGCCAGCCCCGCTTTCGGCGTGCGGATGTATTCGCGCTTGCGCTGCGCCGCCACCTCCGCGGTGAACCCGGTGTCCACCACGATCGTGCGCTCCGCATTGCGGATCAGCCACACGAAATAATCCATCGCCATCGGCGCATCGTGGGGATCGCCGCCGATGAAGTGCTCGGCGCGCCGTGCGTCGCGCCGCGCGTACTTGATTGCAAAAACTTCGTAGTTGGGAAGCACCACGGCCCGCTGTCTCCTGAAAATCAGCCTTCGCGCTCGACCACGGACTGTATATCCGCCGCCGGCACCTTGATATTCACCTTCGCACGCTCCTCCTGCAGCAGCAGGAACACGCGTGAGTCCTTGGCACCCCAACCACGGTTGATCGCCTCGCCCATCTCCGCGTGAGCGAGCGAAGTGAGACGCATCGGCACGCCGATTTCGCGCGCGAGCTCGGTTGCGAGCGTCACGTCCTTGAACGCCAGATTGAGCGCGAACTCCGGCGGATCGAACTTGTTCTGCAGAAAATTATCCGCCATGCGCTCGAAGGTGCGCTTGCGCCCGAGAGCGCCCTGCCGGATTGCGGACCACAGTGCCAGCGGCTCGACGCCGGCCTTCACGCCCATGGTGAACACTTCGGCCACCGCGCAATGGATGGCATAGCCCGCGGCATTGTGCACCAGCTTCGCGATCGAGCCGGCGCCGATTGCACCGATGTAGCGCACCTGGTCGCCGATGGCGTCGAGTACCTTGCGATACTGGTCGAAAACGGCCTTGTCACCGCCCACCCAGAGCGCCAGCTTGCCGCTCTTTGCGCCCTTCGGCCCGCCGCTGACCGGAGCATCGAGCACAGGCAGTCCCTTGACGGCAAAACGCTCGTGCAGACGGCGCACCACGGTCGGCGAATTGGTCGAGAGGTCGAACCACGGCGTGCCCGGCTTTAGGGTCTGGATCAGGCCTTCCGCAACCGCCTCCACGTCGCGCGGCCCGGGCAGCGACGTCAGCACGATGTCCGCGTCTTTCGCTACCGCCGCGGGCGAGTCCGCCCAGGTACAGCCGGCAGCGAGATGAGGAGTTGCCGCGTCCTGGCGCAAGTCGTGCACGACGAGGTCGTGCCCGGCCTTGCGCGCATTCAACGCCATACTCGCGCCCATGGTTCCCAAGCCGATAAAACCGACACGCATAATCTCTCCTCTCTCCTTGTTGGGTGCAGCCTGCCGCGGCGGCGCGCGGCATTGCGTCCACGCGTTGGTCTCGCCCACAGTGTGTTGTGAAGCTTATCACGCGACAGATATCATGCCGGCATGCTAATCGCTCAACCCGGCCGCATGGGCCCGCTGCGGCTCCGCAACCGCATCATCATGGGCCCGATGGGAACCAACTTCGGCACCACCGACGGCTTCTCCACCGAGCGCGACAAGTTCTATTACGGGGAGCGCGCCCGCGGCGGCGCCGCGATGATCATCACCGAAGCGATGGTGATCACGGCCGGCGCGCGCAATCACACCAACTCGATGTGCCTGTTCCACGACCGCTACATTCCCGGGCTTGCCGGCATCGTCGACGCGATCCACGACGGCGGCGCGCTCGCAGTCGGACAAATCAATCACCGCGGCGCGATGCTCAAGCGCTCAGTGCTGGGCATGGAGCCGGTGACTGCGTCAGACTGGCACAATCCCAACACCAACGAGCCCGCCCGCGCCGTCACTGTCCCCGAAATCGAGGCCATCCAGCAGGCCTATCTCGATTCCGCCCGTCGCCTCTACCGCGCCGGCTACGACGCCGTCGAGCTGCACGCCGCCAACGGCTACCTGTTCCAGCAGTTTTTCAGCCCGCGCATCAACCGCCGCGCGGACCGCTACGGTGGCTCTGTCGAGAACAGGATGCGTTTCCTGCTGGAGACGGTGGATCTTGTGCGCAAGGAATTGCCCGATTTCCCGCTGCTGGTGAGAATCAGCGCGACCGAGTACTGCGCGGGCGGCTACAGCGAGCCGGATATGATTGCGCTGTGCCAGGCGTTGGAGCGCGCCGGCGTTATCGCGATCGATATGTCAGGCGGCACCAATGAAAGTCCGGAACTCTCGCGTTACTGCATCCAGCCGCCCTCCTTCGCGCGGCGCTTTCTCGAACCGTACGCGCGTCCCATCGCCAAGTCCGTCGGCATCCCGACCATCATGGCCGGGCGCGTCATCGACCCGGAAGACGCGGAAGGCATCCTTCATGCCGGCAGCGCCGACTTCGTGGCCGTGTGCCGCGCGCTGGTGGCGGACGCGTACTGGCCGCGCAAGGCCTTCGGCGAGATCAAGACGCCCATCCGCAAGTGCATCTCGTGCAACGTGTGCTTCGAGCGGCTGACGCTGGAGCGCGACGTGGCATGCGTGACCAACCCGATGGTCGGCCTCGAGTACGAGCGTATGGACATGGCGGAGCCGCAGCTGAGGAAGGCCACGGGCCGGAACAAACCGGCGGAACGCAAGCGCATCCTGGTACTGGGCGCGGGCGTTGCCGGCATCGAAGCCGCACGCGTGGCGGCCGGCCTCGGGCACGAAGTCGAAATCTGGGAGAAAGCGGCCCGGGTCGGCGGCCAGATGCCGCTGGCACTGGCCGCGCCCGACAAGGGCGACGTCGCGGGCGTGTGGACCTACCGCTGGGAGCAGATCGAGAGTCTCAAGGTGCCGGTGCGCACCGGCGTCAACGCGACCGCCGAATCGATACGCGATTTCAGGCCCGCCCTGGTGGTGGTGGCCACGGGCGCAAAGCCGCGTCCGCTGCCGTTTCAGGTCAGGACGAGCGTTCCGCAGTTGCACGCCTGGGAAGCGCTGCTCGAACAGGACCGCGTACCGCGTGGCGCGCGGGTCAGTATCATTGGCGGCGGCATGGTTGGCATCGAGACCGCCGATACCCTCATCCACTACCGCGGCATCAAGGCCACGGTGATCGAAGGGCTGCCGGTCATCGCCAAGGAGATGGCCCGCAACAACCGCTACGACGTCCTCGACCGCCTCGCGAAAGGCAGTGCGCGCGTGCTCACTGACGCCCCGGTGGAATCCATCGAGGGCGACAACATCTGGGCGAAGGTCGGCGGCACGCGCACGCCGATGGAGGCCGGCGACCTGATCATCTCGGCCATCGGCCCACTACCGAATCGCGACATCGTGCCGATGGTCGAGCAATCGGGCGCGCCCTACGTGCTGGCGGGCGACTGCAACCAGATCGGGGATTTCATGACCGCGATACGCGACGGCTGGATGCTGGCGCTGGCCATCGACATGCGCCTCACGGCATGACGCTGGCACGCCGGCACGAACGGACCTACACTCTTCATTCCAGTGACTCGTGATTGGCGCCTGACCAAAAAAGTGCGCCAAACATAAACGGGGGAGGCTTCATGCTTCGTGTCGGAACGCTGATCGTTGGAATCCTTGCGGCGGCAACCGTTGTGCCGGGTTATGCCCAGCCCTATCCTGCCAAGCCGGTCCGCCTGATCAACGCGTTTGCCCCCGGCGGCGCGAGTGACGTCGTCGCCCGCAGCTTTGCCAACAAGCTCACCGATTACCTGGGCCGGCAGGTCACGGTCGAGAACCGGGTCGGCGCGGGCGGCAACGTCGCCGCCGAGTACGTCGCCCGCAGCCCCGCGGACGGGTACACCATATTAATGGGCACGCTGTTCCTCGCCACCAATCAGAGCCTCTACAGCAAGCTCTCGTGGGACCCCCAAAAGGACTTCGCGCCGATCTCGATGGTAACCGCGTCGCCGCTGATCCTGTGTGTCCACCCTTCGCTGCCGGTGAAGAACACGAAGGAGCTGATCGCGCTGGCGAAGAAGCGCCCGGGTGAACTCAATTTCCCGTCCGCCGGCAACGGCACCTCCATGCACCTCTCCGGCGAGCTCTTCAACATGATGGCGGGAATCAAGACCCAGCACGTGCCGTACAAAGGCTCGGGTCCCGGCGTCATCGACCTCGTGAGCGGGCAGCTGCAATTCATGCTGAACCCGATGCCCGAACCGATGGCTTTCATCAAGGACGGCCGGCTGCGCGCGCTCGCGACCTCGACCGCAAAGCGCATTGCCGCGCTGCCCGACCTGCCGCCGGTGGCCGAGGCAATCCCCGGCTACGAGACGATTACCTGGCAAGGGTTCCTGGTGCCGACGGGTACGCCCAGGGAAATCGTGGACCGGCTGCATGGTGAATTCATCAAGGCGGTGAAGGACCCGGAGTTCGCCTCACGCATGCGCGGCATGGGCCTCGAGATTTACGGCACCACGCCGGCTGAGTTCAGCCAGTACATCCGGGACGAAAGCATCAAGTGGACCAAGGTCATCAAGGCGACGGGGGCTCGCGTCGATTGACGCCTGCCCGGTGACGCGTGATAAGAAAAACAAGTCACGCGATAGGGAGGCGCTCATGAGCGCAGCACCGAAGTGGTTGTGCCGCATTATGGTAGCGATGGCGGCGGGTGGTATCGCCGGCCTCGGGGCGGCGCAAGGCTACCCGGCGAAACCGATACGCTTCGTGATTACCTATCCGACCGGCGGAGGCTCCGATTACACGGTGCGGCCAATCGCGCAGAAATTGTCGGAGCACTGGGGCCAGCCGGTCTTCGTCGACAGCCGACCCGGCGGCAGCGCCATGATCGGTACGGATTTCGTCGTCAAGAGTTCGCCCGACGGCTACACCCTGATGCTGAGCGCCTCGAGCGAAGTATCAATGAACGTGGTGCTGTTCAAAAAGATGGCATACGACCCGGTGCGCGATCTCCAGCCGCTGACGCTCGTTGGCACCACACCGCCGCTCCTGCTGGCCCATCCCTCGCTGCCGGCAAAGACAATAAGGGAACTCGTTGCGCTCGCCCGCTCGAAGCCGGGCGCGCTGAGCTATGGCTCGATCGGCACCGGAACGCCGCAGCATTTTGCCGGCGAACTGATGAAGACAACCTTCGGTATCGACATGGTACATGTCCCCTACAAGGGGGCAGCGCCGGCGCTGATCGATATCGTTGGCGGCCACGTGCCGCTCGCGCTGACCGCGCCGACGACTGCGATCCCCCACGTCAAGGCCGGGAGGCTGCGCGCGCTGGCGGTCACATCGGAGAAGCGCTCGGGCGCGATGCCGGAGGTGCCGACCGTGGCCGAGTCCGGCGCGCCGGGATTCAATATCGTGCAGTGGTACGCGATCTGGATGCCGGCAAAACCACAGAAAGACGTTTTCGAGAAGCTGCAGGGAGAGCTCGTCCGGATCATCCAGTCACCGGATTACCGGCAGCGCCAGCTCGATGTGGCAACCGACGTGGTCGGCAGCAGCGCCGAGTTTCTGGCCAGCCACCAGAAGACCGAGATCGAGAAGTACCGCAAGATTGCCACCGCGGCAGGGATTACACCGGAGTGACCCTGGTGGGCCGCCCGGGAATTCAGGCGGCTTTGCCCTTTGCCTGCGGCGCCGGAGCACCACGCATCTTGCTGACCAGGCCGCCCATGATGCGATCGAACAGCGGCGCCTCGTCCATCACCACCACGTCGCCGAGACGCATGCGGCGCGCGAGCTCGGCGCGCGAGCACTCGAGGACAGTTTTGCCCGACCGGTCAATGAACAGGTAACGGGCTTTCATCGGGCTGACGTACGACAACTTGGCCGGTCGGCGGGTCACTTCCTCGTTGTCCGGGTTTTTCTCCTTGAATTCCACCCAGGTCCCATCCGCCATCTTGTCGGTCAGGTCGGCGTCGCTCGGGCCGCGCTTCGCGCGGCCGCCGCCCGCTGGAGCCGGGGCCGGAGCGGCACCGCCCGTGAAATCCATTTCCTCGACCTGAACGTCGCCACCGCCGCCAAACGGGTTCTTCACGGTGATGCTGGCGGTGAAATCCAGTTCGGTCGAGGCCGGTTCGGCCGGCTTCGCCGCGGCCGCGGGCTTCCCCGTCGCCGCTTTCGCCGGCGCGGTGCCTGTTTTGGCGGCGGGTGCCGCAGCCGGCTGCTTGCCAGCGGGGGGAGCTTTCCCGGATTCGTCCTTGGATCCGGCCGGCACCGGCTCCTTGCCCACTGCAGCTCCAGCCGGAGCCGCTACGGCCCCGGCAGCGGCTGCGGATTCAGGCTTGGCCGGAGTTGCGGCTGCGGCGGCTGCAGCGGCGGCCGCGGCTTCAGCGGCCTTGTTGACCGGCCCGATCACCTCGGTGTGACGCTTGATCAATTCGTCGAAAAAGCGCGTCGCGACGCCATCTTCGACGCCGGCAGCCTTCAGGCCGGCCCCAATGCGCTTGACCAGCCCCGGCACCATCGCGGCGAGCTTGTTGCGCTCGTCCAGCGTCTTCTTGGGCTCGACGGTCCATAGAAGATGGTCCATGGTTTCAACCGCCGTCTTCCAGACCTCGCTGTCCTTGCCGCGCTTCACATGGATGAGCAACAGAAACTTGATCCAGTGCTGCACCAGGAACGCTACCGCGGGCCGCCAGGTCTTGCCGGGGCGCACGCGTGCGCGGATCTCGTCCTGCGCCGAAGCTTTCGCCACGGCGAGGGATTCCTGCTGCTCGATCCTTTTTGCCGCAACCTCCGTCTCCTTCGCCAAGCGTTGATCTTCTTCGGCGATGAGCGCCTGCACCTTCCCGCGTACCGTGTCGAAGATCTCCACGTTGTCCTGAAAGCCATCCATCACCTCCTGGATGACCGTCTCGAGGCGCCCGAACAACGGGTTGGTAGAGTTGAAATCGGCGGGCAGGCGCACCGCGATGTCGCCCAACGTGTCGAGTAGCTGCCGAGCAGGATGCGTCTTCTTGGAAAAGAACGCCTTGTCGGCAATCGCGACCTTCAGCATGGGGATCTGCATGCGACCGATGAGCCCCTTCACCCCGATAGGGATCTTGGGTTCGTCGAACAACTGGTCGAACAGCATGGAGATGATGTCCAACGTCATCGCGTCCATCTGGCCCATGCCGGCACCGACGCTGCTGCTCTTCAACTCGCGCAGGACGTTCGTGGTGCCGGTATCGCCGGCGGTAATCACGGGTAGGCCGCCCTCACCGCCACCGCCACCGCCGCCGCCACCATCACCGCGCTGCAGGCGCGTCAGCGAGTTCAGCAAATCCGCGCCCTGAAGCACCACGATCGGCGCGCCGTCCGCTCCGACCCCGCCCGGTGCTCCCGGAATACCCGGGAATCCGGGCAGGCCGCCCGCGCCCGCGCCGGCCTTCATCAGGTTCTGCATCATGGTGAAGAAATCCTGCTCGCTGGGCGCGGCCTTGTCAGCCGGTGCGGCAGCCCCATCGGCGTCGGGCACATCCTTCCCGCCAGCGGGCGACTTGCCGCCCTCCTGGCGCGACACGCCGTAGCGGATCTTCGGCAGGATCGAATTCTTCACCAGCAACTCGTTCACGTCCTTGTAGATGGACCGTATGTCATCGACAACGTGATCGTCGAACAGCTTCAGGAGGACCATCCGCACCTTGATGTTCTCGGCATCGGCCTGGCGGCAGGTGTGCTTGTAGGCGTCCAGGATGGCTTGCGGGCTGAAGGGATTGTCTTCCGACTGCAGGTCGGCGTCGCCCAGCAGCACGCCCACCCGCTGATCGAGGGCATTGAGTTCGTCGTCACAAAAGCGGCGCAACTTGGCCGCCATGTTGCTGAACTTGAGCGTCTCCTCGAGATCGTCCTCGCCCACCAGGCCGAGTTCAAGCGAAGACATGTCAAAATCGGAAAAGCTCTGGCCGATTTTCCTGACCTTGTTGCTGCGCTGCTGGAACTCCTTCACGTAGCGGGTCCGGAACTGCTGCTCGATCGCATCACGTTGCGCGAGCGTCTTATCCCGGGTCTCGACGTAAAGCTTCTGTGTTTCCGCGTTCTGTGTTTCGTTGACGAGAGCCGTCAGCCGTTCCTCGACCTTGTCGAGCATGGCGGCCAATGCGTCCGTCAGCCGCTCGCAAGCGAGATCGCGGCTTTGCGCCAGGATGCTGTCGAACGGCGTCGTCTGCTGCGCAGCCGCTGGATTATCCGGATTGGACATGTGAACGAATCAGAACCCTGGTCAGCCTCACCCCGTGCGTTGGGACGCGCGGCCGGTCAGGACTTGTGGCGCCGCATTCCCCGACGGATGTGCAGGTCCCTCGCACAATGCCCGGATCGGGTGCAATGCAACAACCGTCGAAAGTCTATTATGTTCCAGTTTTTACCCTATAAAACATGACTTAATGCCGCAGACACTATGATAGCGGAAAGCCCGCTCATCCCGCTATGTCGGGCGGATTACCCACGCGGTCCGGATCATGGGCTGTAGGGACATGCGTAAGCCTGGTGTAAGGCGGTTGCGTGACCCCGCGCAATGGCAGGAATCGGGGCCACCGCGAGTCTTCGCCGCGGTTGGCCGGCTCTCCGCTATTTACCTGCCGAAGTACTCCTGAACGGTTTCCCACGCCATTGCCTGAAGGAACCGGACCGTCTCGGTGTCAATGCCGGCGGTGTACGGGTTGCCGACGGGTGATGTCCTGTAGATCGCCGCAAAGGCAGTGCAAGCCGACAGGTAGGTGCCGATCAGACTCGGGTGACGCTTGTCCGGCTGGTAGAGCTCCAACTCGGGCCGTTTGGCGATCGTTTTCGCGAAAGCCAGCCCGGACGGAATGACCAGTGCATCGTTGTCGTTGCCCGCGCGGGTGTACTCCTCCGCCAGTTGCGCGGTCATTTCCGGCTTGTCCTTGTAGGCCCACGTCATCATGAATATCGGCGTCGCGCCGTGCTTGCGAACGATGGCGCTCTGTTTCGTCGCGTACTCGTGGAACACGGGCCTCAGCTTCGGGTGGACGGGACACTGGCTGCAGTCGGACATGATGACGGCGTCGAATAACTTGTCGAGCCTGTTGAACCGGACCTCGTTGTCACCGACGAAGGAATATTTTCCGATTCCGCCTGGACGAAAGTAGGACTCCATGTCGTGCCAGTCAAAGCCGGAACCGCTGATGGTCACGGACGTGGCGCGATGCTCCATTTTCGGGTCCGCAGCCCGCACCAGATATCCGACGTAGTTGTGCATGCTGTTGTTGTAGTAAAAAAAACTGTTCCCTACCCACAGGATCGCGCGCGGCGGTTCCCCACCGACCTCAGTGCGCCGGGGCCTGGCCTGGGCGAGCAGGTCGCCGGCAAGCAAGGCGAAGCAAAACAGCGAAAGCAGCGCGGTTAATTTGCGGTTGCGATAAAAGTGCCTGGACATCAAGCCTCCCTGTTACTTCTTCATCCGCAAGTCCTGCATGCCGTCGTCTACTGCCCGCCGGATATCATCTGCATCCTGGCGCCGCTCCCGGCTCAACGGCTGGCTCCGGCCCCTGGAGGCCAGCCAGGCGTCGAGGCTGAACCGGCCAGCACCGGCCGCGAAGAGCACGATGAAGCCGCCGAGGATCGAGAGATTCTTGAAGAACTGGCTTTCCTGCAAACGTTGCGCGGCGGCTTCGGTGTATTCCCAGTAGCGGTGCGAAATGCCCGTCGCCACGATTACGAACAGGATCATCAGCAACGAGGCGTGCCGCGTCTTGAGCCCGGTAACGACCAGGATGCCGCCGACGAACTCGACGGACGCGCCGACCACCGCCCAGAACGATGACTGCGGCACGCCGCGACCGGCGAGACTGGCTGCAAATGCACTCAGACCCAACAGTTTCTGCAATCCGCTCTTGACGAAGATGGCGCCCAGTGCGAGGCGCCCGGCGAGCAGGATCACGTCTTGATTTTCTGCCGCCAGCCGGCCGGACAGTGAATCCGGCGCGGCGGGCATAGTGGAATTGCTTGCCATATCTACCTCCCCCGGTTGGCTAGCGCAGGAGGATTCTACAAGGAACCGCACGCGGGACGTCCAAAACCGGTCGACCGCCGGCTGCCGACTTAGGGACAGCCTGGCAAAAAGCGGGAAGGGCCGATTTCTCTGAAATCGGCCCTTCCAGTGATGCCTCAGGCAGTTGCCGCCTGCCCGGTTACGGCTGTATCTGTCCCCGGATCTCTCCCGCCTTGTTCGCCGCGCTGTGCACGTTCACGTAGAGTTCACCGGCCTTGTAGGCATCATATTGAGCATCGGTCAGCTTGGCGCCAGCCGGAACTGACCAGACGTTGTCCGCCGTCTTGGTCAGGGGAACGGCAATGGGCCCGGACTTGCCGCGAGCACCCAGATGGATATGGGCCGCGACGCCAGCAACGCCGGTCGTCGTTACGCTGCCGCTGACAGACTTGTCATCGCCAACAGTGATGGTGCCCTCGCCCGACGCAGCGGTCGTCACCGGCGGCACCTGCTCGCTCCCGCTGAGCTTCACCTTCACCCCACCGCCACCCATGCCCATGGCGGCACAGCCTGCCACCAGTACCGCCACTGCAACGAGGCCCGCGCGGAACATCCGACCGATCTCCTGCTCATTGGTATTCATACCCTACCCCCGTATTGATTAACCGACGAAAACTGAAACCATCCCATGCCCTCAGGCACTGCACCGGTAAACATTGCCCGGCGGTCGACTATTCCCCTGCAGAATGGGGCCATCCTACGAATCGCGAACATTTTTGCCGATAACAGCGCCCAATCAACCGTTTCCCTGCGTCGCCGAATGGCAACGCAAAATCAATCCTCGAATCAAACAACTGGCTGGCGCGCCTCAATCCTCGTCGCCGAAAGGCGACAGCTTTGGTCCGCGCCGAAGCACGTCTCGTCGCATTGGGAATTGATTTCTCGGAAGTTTGTCACGTTGGGCACGGATATCGCTTCCGAACCAAGCGATTGAGCAGTCGTGTGCGCGCGCCGGGTCTGTGTCAGGGACTCGAAGACGCGGAACGGATCGACTGACAATTATCCGTCACGAACGGGTAATGCTGCCAACGTAAGCTTTGCGTGGCGGCCCGATCCGGGCGCCGACAGCCTTGCCCGCTGAATTGAAACTGGACCATCGTCAGGAGGAGACATCCACACATGGCTTCAACCCAACCACCTGCAATCCGCAAGCACCAGATACTGAAACCGCTAGCGTGGGAAGAAATCCGCGAACCCGGCGCGTACGTGGAGGTCTCGACCGGAACGCTATACCGCGTGCGCGAGGAAACCCTGATCGAGGGTGCCGCGTCCCTGATCGAAATGGAAAGCGAGGCAGGCTCGCAACTGGTGCAGGTCGACCGCAAGCCGTTCGCCTTGTCGAAATTCGTGCAACTGAGCAAGAACCCTCTCATCTTCTCGCTGGGCGCGAGAATGATCTGCGCCAATCACGATATTCAACCCCGGTTCTAGGCATTGCACGCGCTTTCGCCTCGAGCCCGTCCGATGCGGGCCGCCGGATCCCGCGCCAGCTTCGTTGCCGGATGGCGGGGCGACGGCTGTCCCGCAATCGCTTTTCACAATCTCTACAATCAGGAGGAGGAGTCATGCTAGGCAAAGCGCGCGCCACCCGTTACGGTCAACGCACCGCGACGCCGCACCTCGTGGTCAACGATGCCACCGAAGCCATTGATTTTTATACCCGGGCCTTCGGCGCAAAGGAGTTGATGCGCATCGAGCGCAATGGAAAAGTCGACCATGCGCAGATCAGGATCGGTAATTCGTGCATCCTGATATCCGATGAGCATCCGCAAGCGGGGCTGCTAAGCCCCCGATCGCTCGGCGGATCACCGGTAAGGATTTTCCTTTACGTCGCGAACGTGGATACGTTTGTCGGCAAGGCCGTCGCGATCGGCGCGCGGCTCCAGGGCGGGGTGGACGACAAGCTTGACGGGGACCGCTCCGGGAGCCTGGAAGACCCCTTTGGGCACACCTGGCAGGTCGCCACCCACAAAGAAGACGTGTCCACCGAGGAAATCCAGCACCGCACCGACTCCCTCTCGGACTAGCCCGGCCGCGGGCAACGAGTTTGCGCGAAAGGTGGATATCGGTGTAACTTTTTTCCATGGCGGGGGGCCGATCCCGATTCCCCTTCCCTGCTTGCGCCATGGACGACAACGACCAGCAAACCGGCCACAGCCTGACCCGACGTGAGGCACTGATTCTGCTTGGCGGGGTTGCGGTGCTTGGAGGCAGCGTGTCAGCCCGATCTGGCATCGCACAAGCGCTTCCTTCCTGCATCGTGACCCCGGAGCAGACGGAGGGGCCGTACTTTTCGGATGTAGGCCTGAACCGCTCTGATATCCGGTCCGATCCCGGCGACAAAACCGTGAAGGAAGGCGTTCCACTGGCACTCACGCTGCGCGTGTCTTCTGCCGGAGCCACGGGCTGCGCCCCGCTTGTCGGCGCGATGGTGGACATCTGGCATTGCGATGCGACAGGCGTGTATTCCGACGCGCGCGACGCAGGCTTCAACACCGTGGGGAAGAAATTCCTACGCGGCCACCAGTTGACGGATGCCAGCGGCGCCGTGCGCTTCACGACCCTCTACCCCGGCTGGTATCCGGGACGGGCCGTGCACATTCACTTCAAGGTCCGTATCATCGCCGGCCCGGCGCTGGGCAACGAGATTACGTCGCAACTCTACTTCGACGAGACTGTCACCGACCGCGTCCACGCCCGCGCACCTTACACCGCCCACGGCAAGCGCACCCAGCGTAACAGCGAAGACGGCCTCTTCCGCCGCAATGGCAACCGCTTGATGCTCGCCCTCGCTGAGGCCGGTCCCGGATATGCCGGGGAGTTTCACGTCGGCATCAAGACCTGACGCTTGACCCCAAGGGACCCGTGACCGGGTCCTCACCTCATTCGCCTTTCGCCCTCGCTTCCGGCTGGCGTAATATGGCCGGATACCCCGTCCTTCAGAAATCGGGGGCTCGGCGCATCCAGGCTTTTTTCAGGGAGGGGTCCCGCATGTCATCGCACGACCGGAACATCTATCGTCGTCGTTTCCTGCAGTTCCTCGCCGGCAGCCCGCTGCTCGCCTACGGAGATCTCGAGGCCCTGGGCGCCGACGCACCCAAGGCGGGCGTCAGGCTGCCCGACCCCATCATGTGGGCGCCGCACAAGATTGAAGACCTGATCAAGACGCCCAAGGAGGCGATCAATGTCTTCGATTTTGAGCCGGTTTGCCGCGTGAACGTCCCGCCCGCGCATTTCGGCTATATGGCCTCCGGCATAGACGATGAGGTCACGCTGCGGGCGAACCGCGAGGGGTTCCTGAAGTTCCAACTGCGTCCACGCCGCCTCGTGGACGTCAGCAAGGTGGACATGAGCGTCGATATTCTCGGCGTGAAATACGACACCCCGATCATCCTTGCTCCAGTCGGCGGCCACAGAGCCTTCCACGCCGAGGGAGAAATCGCCTGCGCCAAGGCGGCGAAAGTCGGTAACCACCTGCAGATACTCTCCAACCAGACGAGCAGCTCGCCCGAAGATGTCACCGCCGCGCGCGGCGCCCCCATCTGGATGCAGCTCTATGCCACCAACAAGTGGGACGTCACCAAGGCCTTCGTGACGCGCATGGAGAAAGCCGGCTGCCTCGCCGTCGCGGTGACGGTGGACCGCAGCGGCGGGCGCAACCAGGAAACGCTGTTCCGGTTGCGCCCCGGCGACACGCGCGATTGCTCCGTCTGCCACGACCGGAGCAGCCTGCAAGCCAACTTAAAGACCCGGCCTATGTACCAGGGCGTCGATCTCTCCGGACTGACCCACACCCAGGCCTCCGCCATGACCTGGGACTTCCTCAAGCGGCTGCGCGACACGACGAAGATGAAGATCCTGGTCAAGGGCATTCTCGCCCACGAGGACGCCGTGCTCGCGGCTGACAACGGCATCGACGCGATCATCGTCTCCAACCACGGCGCGCGCAGCGAGGATTCCGGGCGCTCGACCATCGACGCGCTGCCGGAAATCGCCGAAGCCGTGAAAGGCCGCATCCCGATCCTGGTCGACAGCGGTTTCCGCCGTGGCACCGACATCGTCAAGGCGCTGTGCATGGGCGCAACCGGCGTGTGCGTCGGCCGGCCTTACATCTGGGGCCTCGGCGCCTTCGGCCAACCGGGTGTCGAGCGCGTGCTCGAGCTCCTGCGCATCGAGCTGCGCGCCGCCATGCAGCAAGTCGGTGCGCCGACGATCAAGCACCTGGTTCCGGCGATGGTGCGGCGGGCCTGAGTATTGGTGATGAGTGACAGGTGATGAGAACTCCCGGCGAATGCCGGGGGTCATCCCTCATCCTTCATCCCTCATCCTTGCCTCTAAAAACGCCTTGATTTTCGGTTCCGGTTTCCAGTATTTCGGCCCCTTGAGGAACTTGCCGTTCGCGTCGTAGATCGGCTTGCCGTCCGCACCCAGCTTGCTTTCGTTGCTGTCCATGATGATTTCGAGCACATCCTCCAGTAGCAGGCCGTATTTCAGGGCCTCCGACCGGCAGTACACCGTGATATCGCCCAGCAGATCTGCCAGCGCGACCGCGATGTCGATGGGTGCGGCGCCGTTCTTCGACAGTTGCACGATCTCGTCGATCTCGTGCACTTCGTCGAGCAGCGTCGCCTTGAACTTGACCAGCCGGTCGGCAACGTCCGTGGGCAGCGACGGCCGCACGCTGGCGGGCAGCTTGTACATCGCGTTCATCGCCGCGATGCGTTGTGCGAACGATTTCTTCATGTCATTCCACGCGGATGTTGGCAGCCTTCGCGACGCTCCTCCACTTGGCCATCTCGACCGGAAGCGCCTTGCGCAGCTCCGCCGGATTGAGATAGTCCGCCTCGACGCCTTCGGCCTCGAAGCGCTTCAGGGTCTCGGGCAGCTTGAGGTAGCGGGCCATTTCCGTGGTGAGCTTGTTGATGATCGCCGGCGACGTGCCCGCGGGCGCGCCGACGGCCCACCAGTTGTTCGCCTCGTATCCAGCCACGCCGGATTCGGCGACGGTCGGCAGGTCGGGCGCGGCGGCGGCGCGCTTCGCCCCGGTCGTCGCGAGCGCTCTGACCCTGCCCGACGGGCCCATGAACGGTAGCGTCTGTATGAGTGATCCGATATTCACCTGTGCCTGGCCACCCATGACGTCCACCAGCGCGGGAAATCCGCCCTTGTAGATCACGGTCACCATTTTCATTCCAGACAGGTAATTGAAACTTTCGGCTGCGAAGTAGGCATAGCCGCCCGATGTGGTCAGCGTCAGCTTGCCGGGGTTGGCCCGCCCGTGCGCAATCAGTTCCTTCGCGCTGCTGACCTTGAGGCCCGGGTGGACCGACACCACGCTGGGTCCGAATCCAAGCTTGCCGATCCAGGCGAATGAATTGACCGCGTCGTAAGGCAGCTTGGTTCGGGTCCCCCCGTGCACCGAGTGCGCGGCCGAGACGAATAACAGCGTGTAGCCGTCGGGGCGGGAATGCGCGACGATGTCGGTGGCGATGATGCCCTCGGCTCCCCCGCGGTTGTCGATGACCACCTGCTGGCCCAGGCGCTCGGTGAGATACTGCGCGAAGTAGCGACCCATAATGTCGTTGCTGCCGCCGGGCGGGAAGGGAATGAGCAGCCGGATCGGCCGCGTGGGATATCCCTGGGCCGGATCGTTCGCTTCGGCTCCCTGCGCCGCATGGACGCCGCCCGTCGCGGCAAGCAGCAAGGCGATGCACGTTGCAATAGCTGATTTCACGCTTTCCCTCCTGTTCACTGGATTCCGTTCAGGCGCGGGCACTGGGTGAGCCCCTTGGTCAGATCAGCAAAAGCAGTCTCCCCTTCGGTGCTGTCGTGGTGAAATACGTGCCACGCCCTCACCCCCGAGTGGTAGTAGACCGTACCCCCGTCAATGTCTATCGACCCCACGTTGAACGCAAGCACGAAGCGCTTCCCGTCGTGACTCAACCTTGCCACGGGGCGCTCGCGCTCGGCCTGCCGGTTATAGGCTGCAACGGAAGGTATCTCGAAAGCACGCGCGGCCGCAACGCAGGGATCGGCGAGATGCGCCGCGATCTGGACAACAAAGGGCTCGTAGGCCTGCTCGAAATTTTCCATCGAAACCTTGCTCGCCAGGGAGGCCAACGCACCTGCAAGCACAAGTCCCAGGGGTATCGTGACCATCCGGATCAGCATGCGGCGCCTCGGTTGGCGCCCCGCCAGCCGCGAGTAACCCAGGCGGTACACCTGGAACACAATGCCCGGACACACGAGGAGGAAAACGGCGTATATCCAGCTGCCGATGTGAGGCCACGCTGTGGTCTGCTCGTAAAATACCCCGGCAACGATGGCGACATACGCCGTAAGCAGCATCACTCCGGCAAGGCCGCCCGGTCCAGCCCTGCTTTCCGTTTCGGGGGCTTGCGCCATAAGTGTCCCATCGGTTAACGAGATTTGGGTACCGAGCACGACGCCTGATCATCACCCGCCCCGCCGGCACGCGCGAAACAGGTCCAACTCCGGCCGATAGACGCGTGTCTGCACGTCCATCAGGCCCAGGACCGAATGAAACAGGTTGTCGTGAGAATAAACATCGTTGCGATGCCCTTCGAGGCATTTTCGATCAAGGCCGCGATGGGCGCGCGCGCCCTCCGACAGCCAGAGGACAAAGGGAATATGCGTTTGCTCCGCAGGTGCAATCATGCGGGGCAGCCCGTGCAGATAGAGGTTGTTCTCGCCCAATGACTCGCCGTGATCGGACATGTAGATGAGGGTGGCATCGAAGCGCGCGGTGTTGCGCTTGAGCAGGTCGATCGTCCGATCCAGAACGTAATCGGTATACAGGATCGTATTGTCGTAGGCGTTGACGATCTCGTCGCGGCTGCACTTCTCGAGCTGGCTGGTCCGGCACACGGGCGTGAAGACCCCGAATTTGTCGGGATAGCGCAGATAGTAGGCCGGCCCGTGGCTGCCCTTCTGGTGCAGGACGATCACGGCGTCGCCATCAAGGCGGTCGAGCGTTTTCTGCAGGTTCGCGAGCAGTATCTCGTCGTAGCATTCGTCGGGCCGGCAAAGCGCTGGGTCTTTCAGGTTCGAAACATCCTCCTGGGCCACCCGGTCGCAAACGCCCTTGCATCCCGAATTGTTGTCGCGCCAGAGCACGGCGATTCCCGCTCGCTTCAGCACGTCGAGCAGATTGTGTCGTTGCGCGACCTTGTCGTCCGAATAACCGGCTCTGCCCAGATTGGAAAACATGCACGGAACGGACGAAGCGGTGTCGGTTCCGCAGGATGTCGTATTCGCGTAGTAGAGTATGTCCTGGCGCGCCAGCAACGGATTGGTCTGCCGTGCATAACCGCCCAGCGAGAAATTCGCGGCGCGCGCGGTTTCCCCGACCACGATGACAGTCAACGCCTTTCTTCCCGCTGCCGGCTGAGGACTGCCGCGCTTCGCGTCTTCGCCGATCACGAGCATTTCCTTCGGCCGCGCAAACCGGTCGCGCAGCAGCCCGTAAGTCGCATTCAGGTAATTGGTCGGCGTCAGCAGAAAACGGATTTCCCGGTGGTTCCGGAAGAGCGAGGCGTAATCCTGGTAGAACGCGACGACGATACCGCCGACCACCAGGGCCGTACCCGCAATCCATCCCAGCCGGATCAACAAGCCCCTGCCCAGACCGTGGTACTCGACGCGTATCCAGAACATCAACGCCGACGGCAACATTCCAAGCACGATGACATACAGGAACAGTTTCACGGTGAGCAGATCGCGGACTTCCGCGGGATCCGTCGCAAATACATTGTGAAGCATGCCCCGGTCGAGCATGACCCCGTACTGATTCATGAAGTACGCCGCCGCGGAGGCCGTGACGAACAGGAAGGCAAGGACCGGCTTGGTGGTTCCCGGGTAACAGAGCAGGCCGAGCAGCAGGTTGAACAGCAGCAGGAACGCCACGAACAGGAACGCGACCGCCAGAACACCGTGCGCGCCCTGCCCCTCCGTGATCCGCAACACCGTGCCCCAGAACGAGCCGTTGTCGAGCAGCAGCAGCCACAGCGACGCCAGCAGGGTGACGAAGGAAATACTGATTTTCGGGCGGCTGATCACGCGCAATTCAAGCTTTCGTCTGTCGTTACTCGTCACTGATCTTCAGCTACTCTGCCTTCATGCCCGACACTCTGATCACCTTGCCCCACTTCGCGACTTCGTTGCGAACATAGGCCCCGAACTGCTCCGGCGTTGAACTGGTCGGCTCGAGGTCGGTGGTGGCAAACCGCTCCTTCACCTCGTGCTGCCCGAGCGCGCTCACGGCAGCTGCGTGCAGCCGGGTGACGGCCTCTTTCGGGCTCCCGGCCGGCAGCATGAGGCCATACCACGACGTCACGTCGTAGCCTGGCACTCCGGATTCGGCGAGCGTCGGTATGTCGGGCGCCATCGATGAGCGTTGCGGCGTGGTGACCGCGATCACGCGCAGCTTCCCGGCCTTGGCGTGCGGAAGCACCGCGCTGGTGGATGGAAAACCGACGGAAGCCTCGCCGCTGACCAGCGCGGTGATGGCCTGCGGCGTGCCCTTGTAGTTGATTTCGGTCATCCGCGTGCCAGCCATGCTGTCGAGCATCTTCGCCGCGAGCTGAATGGCGGCGCCCGCCGTGGCGACGTTGATCTGCCCCGGTCGCTTCTTCGCGAACGCGATCAGCTCCCTGGTCGATTTCGCGGGTACCGAGGGGTGCACCGACAACATGAATGAACCGGTCGCGAGCATCGTCACCGGCGCAAAATCCCTGACGATGTCGTAACCGAGCTTGGGATAGAGCGTCATGCTGATGGCGTGGGCGATGTTGCCCATCATCGCCGTGTAGCCGTCCGCCGGCGATCTGGCCGCGACCTCCGCGCCGAGATTACCCGCCGCCCCCGCCCGGTTGTCGATTACCACCTGCTGCCCGAGCGCCGCCGCGAGTTGCGGTTGAACGAAGCGCGCCACCGTGTCGTTCCCGCTGCCCGCCGGGAACGGCACGATGAGGCGCACCGCCCTGGCCGGGTACTGGGCATGCGCCGGCGCTATCGACGCCAACGCCATGGCCAGCGCGGCGCAGCCGCGCCGGGTCATTATTTTCATGCTTCCTCCTCGTGAAAGCTGCCGTGCGGATATAGTACTATGCCCCGGGAACCAGACCGCTGCCGATATTCGCGGTGACGGTCCCTGTCGCGCCTTCGCGTCGAGAATGGAGAATCATGGCCACCTCTTGCCAGCACCTGAACCAGATTAGGCAGGCGAAACCGAGCGCGCAGGGCTGCGAGGATTGCCTGAAGACCGGCGACACCTGGGTGCATTTGCGCATCTGCATGATTTGCGGTCACGTCGGTTGCTGCGACAGCTCGAAGAACAAGCATGCGAGCAAGCATTTTCATGCGACCAAGCACCCGATCATCCAATCGTTCGAGCCCGGCGAATCCTGGATGTGGTGCTACATTGACAATACCTACGTTTCCAAGTGATCGTGAGGCTCCCATGGCGACCGAAACACTCAAGGACTCCCGCAGCAATGTGCTGGGCTCCGTCGAAACCAGCCCCGACGGCAGCCAGGTGCTGCGCGACGCGAATGGAAAGATCCGGGGATATTACGACCCCACGACCGACCACACCCGAGGCCCCGACAAGCGGATACTCGCCAAGGGCAACGTCCTCAGGACGTTGATCTGCTGATTGCCATGAAACAAATGGGGCCGAGCTTCATTTTCATCACCACTGCCGGAGGGTGCATGAGAAACGTCTTGCTGATCACTTCGGCCTTGATGTGCCTCACCCCGGGGGCACAGGCCGCGCAGGACTATCCCAGCAAGCCAATCCGGCTCATCGTGCCGTATCCGCCCGGCGGCGCGAACGACAATCTCGCGCGTCCGTTCGTCCAGAAGCTCGGAGAGCGGCTGGGCACGCAGGTCATACTCGACAACCGCGGTGGCGCCGGGGCGATGATCGGCACCGAGCTTGTGGCCAAGGCGCAGCCTGACGGCTACACGATCCTGTTCTGCTCGACCGCCACGCACGCCACAAGCCCGCAGCTCTTCAGCCGCGTGCCGTACGATCCGTTCAAGGATTTCGAGCCGGTTACGCTGCTGGCGACGACGCCGGTGCTGGCGGCCTCGAACAACGTCAACGGCATCACCACCATCAAAGACCTGGTCGCCGCGGCGAAGGCGCAGCCCGGAAAGCTCACCTACGGTTCGGGCGGCGTCGGCTCCGTGTCGCACCTGGCCGTGGAGATCTTCAGGTCGCTGGCAAATATCAACCTGCTGCACGTGCCGTACAAGGGCGGCGGCGACTTCCAGGGTGACATGATCGCCGGGCGCATCGACTTGCAGTTCAACAGCGCGCCCACCGTTTCCCCCCACGTGAAGTCGGGGCGCATGACGGCACTGGCGCTCGCACGCACCGCCCGGTGGCCGGACCTGCCCAACGTACCCACATTTGCCGAGGCCGGGTGGCCGCAATACCAGGCCAACGGCTGGTATGGCTTGTGCGCACCCGCCAAAACCCCCAAGGCCGTCGTCGACCGCCTCCAGCGCGAAGCCGTCGCCGTGGTGGGATCGCCCGATTACCGCGCCCGGCTAGCGGCACTGGTCGCCGACCCGGCCGGCAGCTCACCAAAGGAATTCGCCGCGCACCTGCGCAGCGAGTACGAGAAATACGGCAAGATCATCAAGGCGACGGGCGCCCGTGCCGAATAGAATTAACAGTCGTCACTTGTTCATCAACTGAAGGAGCCAAGGCAATGGAACGCAAGAAAGCCAGCGATTACCCGCAGGAAGTACTCGACCTGTTCGACGGCTACGTCCACGGCCGCATGACACGCCGTGATTTTCTCGACCACGCCGCGAAGTACGCCGTCGGCGGCTTCACCGCCGCGGCCATGCTGGAAAGCCTGCGCCCTAATTTCGCATGGGCACAGCAGGTCGCCAAGGACGACGCGCGCATCAAGACCGAATTTCTGGACTACCCGTCGCCGCAGGGCTCGGGAAAGATGCGCGGTTATCTCGCGCGGCCGGCCAAGGCGGGCAAACTGCCCGGCGTGCTGGTGATCCACGAGAATCGCGGCCTCAACCCGTATATCGAGGACGTCGCGCGTCGCTTCGCCGTGGAAGGCTACGTGGCCTTCGCGCCGGACGCGCTCGCGCCGGTCGGCGGTTACCCGGGCGATGAGGACAAAGCGCGGGAGATGTTCGCCAAGCTCGATGACAAGAAGCGGACCGAGGACCTGTTCGCCGGCTACGGCTACCTCAAGTCGCGCCCCGATTGCGCGGGCAAAGTCGGCGCCATCGGCTTCTGCTTTGGCGGCGGTATGGTCAACCAGATGGCGGCACGGCTTCCCGATCTCGCGGCAGGCGTACCCTTCTACGGGCGGCAAGTCAGTGCCGAAGCCGCCGCCGGGATCAAGGCCCCGCTCCAGATCCACTACGGCGGGCTCGACGAGCCCATCAACAAGGGCTGGCCCGCCTACGAGACGGCGTTGAAGGCGAACGGCGTGAAATACCAGATGTACATGTACGAGGGCGCCAATCACGGCTTCCACAACGACACGACACCCCGCTATGACGATGCCGCCGCCAAGCTGGCCTGGTCGCGCACCACGGCCTTCTTCAAGGAGCACCTGAAGGGCTGAACAAAAGGGCACCCCCGGATACGCCGAATCACGTATTGGCAGCGCGCCGCGCCCGGTCGAAGATGGATTCCATTGTCCTAGCCTTGTTTACGAAGCGTAAGCCATAAGGAGACATGCCATGCCACGCAAATATATCGATTGCCGCAGCTATCCCAGTGAAATGAAATGCACGATCGCCTTGTCGGCCGACAACGAGAAAGAGTTGCTCGAGGCCGCGGTCCAGCACGCTGTCGCGGTGCACGGCCACAAGGACTCGCCGGAATTCCGCAACCAGCTCAAGAGCATGTTCAAGAACGGCGCGCCGACCGCCTGACGGTACGCGGGCGGCGAAAGGCGCCGGGACTATTCCGGCGCCTTTCGTTCGCGTTATTCTGGGTCCGAGGACAACGGCCATGCGCTACACGCAGCATGATCTGGAAGGGGTGCTCGATTTCGTGCGCGATCTCTACGACCGCCGCGGGCTCGAGGATTTCGCCGAACGCACGATGGGTTCGCTGCTCAAGCTGGTCGCGGCCGATCGCATTGTTTATGGTGATTTCGACGTCGAGCGCCAGGGAGCGCGGCTGGTCATGCAGCCCTCCGCCGTCAAGGAGCACGACGGCACGGTGGACGGGGCCATGAACGGGGCGCTGACTGGACTCGAGCGCGGCTTCGGCAACCATCCGCTCTACCGTTATTACCTGCAGACAGGCAACGGGCTCGCCCACAAGACTTCCCAGGTGATGACGAAGTCGCAGTTCCGGCGCTATTGCGAAGGCGACGAATTCGCCCGCCAGCTTGGTGCCCGCTACCAGATGGGACTCTTTTTCCCCGCGGGGCCTTCGGTCATCACCTCCATCCTGCTCGCTCGCAGCCAACGCGACTTCGCCGAGCGCGAGCGCGCCCTCGTCAACCGGCTCTACCCGCACCTGGTACAGGCTTTTCGCAATACCGCGTCGCTCAACCGGCTTTCGCGGGACGTGGACGGACTGATCGGCATGCTCGAAGGGCCAACCAGCAGCGTCGTCGTCCTGGCGGGCGACGGGCGCGTGAAGCGCTGGACGGAACGGGGCAGACACTGGATCGCGCAGTACTGCCGCACGCCGTTCCCGGCGCAGGCCGACCGGCTGCCGGAATGCTTCGCCGACTGGTACGGCCGCCAGCTCGCGCTGGTCGCTCAGGAAACGCTTTCGCCTTCGCCGCGGGATCCGCTCGTCGTGGACAAGAGCGGCAGGCAGCTGACCGTTCAGCTCATTCCGGATCACTTCCGCGACGAACATCTCCTGCTGCTCAACGAAAAGCGCGACGATTCCTCATGGACCGCACTGGGCGAATATGGGTTGACGCCGCGGGAATCGGAAGTGCTGGCCTGGGTCGCGAAAGGCAAGACCAACGCGGAAGTCGGCGTAATCCTCCAGATGAGCGACCGGACGGTGCAAAAGCACCTGGAACACGTCTACCAAAAACTGGGGGTGGGAACCCGGACGACGGCGACCGTTCGCGCGCTGAAGATGCTGGGAATCGGCAATCCCTAAAACGCGCCTCAACCCGGCAGCCGCCCCCGGCTTTCGCGCGAATCGCCGAGCATTTCTGCAAGACCATAGAGCATGCCGTCCCAGCGACCCTCGGTGAGCCTTGCGCGGTCGGGCAGCACGTTTTCGTGGACCAGGGCGAGCTCGCATCCCGCTTTCAGCGCAGTAATCTCGACGTTCACGCGAGTCGCGCTGCGCGAGCGCTCCGCCATGAAAAGCATGAAGGCCAGGCGCCGGGGCCTTGCGATCTCGAGGTATTTTCCGGTCTGCACGACAGTCTCACCGTCGCGCTCCCCCTCGAAGCGGAACGCGCCGCCGGCGCGTGGGTCGATCTGAACCCGCGACATCCGGTGCGATGCCGTCGCGAACAGCCAACTACCGGCGATCACGGGGTTAATCCAGGCATCGAAGACGCGATCCGCGGGCGCGCTGAAGCGTTGCACGACGTGGACTTCAACGTAAGGAACGGTATCCATGTTCAGTGACGGGATGAGGGGAGCGTAAGTGTCAGAAGAATGACTCCCGGCATTCGCCGGGAGTTCCCATTACTTGGACATGGCGGCCGCCTTCCACAGCCCCATCATGCGGCCCTCGGGATCGGTGAAGAGCGAGAACACGCCCATACCGGGGACTTCCTGCTCCTCGACGCAGATCTTGCCGCCCGCGGCGACGACTTTTTTGCGATAGGCCGCGAGGTCGTCGACAGCGATGTAGAACAACATATTGCCGGGCCAGGGCCCTTCCCGGTCAGGCTTGATGATGCCGCCGTTGATCCCGCCCCCTCCGCCGGTATCGACGATACGGTAGTTCAATTCGGGGACGTGCTGGACTTTCCAGTCGAAAAGCTTCGCATAAAAATCCGACACTTTCGCCGGTTCCTTCGACATCAGTTCCCAATGAACGACGGGATTACCCATGATGGTCTCCTTCCGGTTGGATCGGTTTGCTTACATGTTCTCCAGCGGGCGCACCTCGACCGTGCCGCCGTAAGGTATCGTGGGAATGCGCTTCGCGATCGAGATCGCCTCATCGAGGTTCCTGCATTCGATCAGGTGATAGCCGCCGAGCTGCTCCTTGGTTTCCGCGAACGGCCCGTCGGTGACGGCCGGCTTGCCGTTCCCGCCGCGAACGGTGGTGGCGGCCGAGCTCGACTGCAGCTTCGCGCCGGCCAGGTGGTGACCGCTCCTGTCGAGGCTCTGCATCAGCGCGCCGTAATCCCGCATGATCCCGGCACGCTGTGAATCCGGAATTGCTTCCCACCGCTTCTCGTCGAAGCAGCACAGCAGCAGGTACTTCATCGCGCGCCCGCCTTGCCGCGCCGCCGCTCGCTTTCATTCACCATGCCCGACAGGTCGGCCGCCGGGCGAATTTCGAACGGCCCCATCCCCACGCCCGGATGCCTGGCCATCAGCTCGACGGCATGATCCATGTCCCGCGCTTCCAGTATCAGGATGCCGCCCAGCTGCTCTTTGGTTTCAGCGTACGGGCCGTCAGTCACCACGACTTTGCCGCCCTTGGAGCGCAGCGTACGCGCCATGCCGGGCGGCATGAGGCCATCGCCTCCGGCGAAATGCCCGTTCTTCCTCAGCACATCATCGTAGGTGAAGCAAGCGTCCACCGCGGCGTTACGCTCGGCTTCCGGCATGTCCTCGAACTTCCCCGCTTCGATGTAACCCAGACAGATGAATTTCATAGCGCCTCCTGATGTGGCCGTCTACCGTGCTGGACTGAAACTTGCGTCGTGGAACAGCGGCCGGATTTCGATCTCGAATTCGGCCACGCCCGCATTGACGTGGACATCGACGACGCGGTTGGCCAGCTCCATCGCCTCGGCTTTCGAGCTCGCTTCGAGGATGGCATAGCCGCCGACCAGTTCCTTGGTCTCGACGAAGGGCCCGTCGATGACAGCACGCTTCCCGCCGGAGTACCGGATCCGCGCGCCCGCCGAGCTTGGCAGCAACCCCCCGGACGCAAGCAGCGCGCCCGCCTTCACCCCCTCGTCCGTCAACTTCGCCATGCCGGCCATCAACTCCGGGCTGGGCGGAAGGCCCGTTTCGTAGTCCTTCGTCGCCTTGATCATCATCATGTATCGCATTGTTGTCTTTCCCCTGGGTTTCGGTCCTAGCGCCTAGCGACCACTCAGGCATCGACCAGGATCTTGAACCCGCCGTAGATCATGCGCTTGGCGTCGAAAGGCAGGGCCTTGAGGTCCATCATCGGCGCCAGGCGCTTGTCCTTCATCACCTTGGCCATGACGCGGTCGCGGTGCTGGCGCGACTTGTAGACGATGTAGGAAAACCAGACCGTCTCGCCGCCCTTCAGCTTGACGCTACGCGGGAACGATGTGCGCTTGCCCCACTTGACGTCGTCTGCGATGCACTCTTTGTATTCGAGCGCGCCGTGCTCACGCCAGATTTTTCCCGCCTTCTGTGCCATGCGCCGGTACGCCGCGAGCTTGCGCTTCGGGACGGGCACTACGAATCCATCTACATATGCCATGTGCGTTCTCCTTGTGTCGGGCCGTTACCTATCGTCCTGCGTGCGCCTGCTGCAGGACCCTGATTTCCATCTTGGTCATCTTCAGCATGGCGGTCATGACTCTTTTCGATTTTTCCGGATCGGAATCGCTCATCAACTCGCCCAGGACGGTGGGGACGATCTGCCACGACAGGCCGAATTTGTCCTTGAGCCAGCCGCATTGCCCTTTCGTGCCGCCCGCGGAGAGCTTCTCCCAGAACGCATCCACTTCATCCTGCGTTTCGCAATTCACAAGGAACGAGACGGCTTCAGTGAACTTGAAGTGCGGGCCGCCGTTCAGTGCCATGAATTTTTGACCCTCCAGCTCGAACGTGGCGACCATGACCGACCCCTTCGGACCGGGTCCGGCTTCACCGTATCGGCTGATGCGCCCGGGCTTCGAATTCTTGAAGATGGAGATATAAAAATTCATCGCCTCTTCGGCCTGATTGTCGAACCACAGGAATGGGGTGATTTTTTGTACCTGCGCGGGCATTTTGTCTTCTTTCGGTGGGTAGCTATCTATTAGTCGTTTGGGGCGGCGCGAATTCGACAATCAGCCGCCGCTCAACGCCTGGACGATGATCACCTCGTCGGCCGGCTTGAGCGGCTGCGCCAAGTCGCGCGCCTGCTCGCCGTTGACGAAGATGCGGATGTGGCGCCGGACGCGGTCCTGCTCGTCGATCACGCGGAAACGGATGCCCGGGTACTGGCGCTCGAGATCCATGAGCAGCGCGGCGAGCGTGGCGCCGCTTGCTTCGGTCGTGCCGCGCTCGGTGTACGAGCGCAGCGAGCTGGGGATCAGGACCTTCATCGCGCAGTCCCCGGGAATCGCTAGACCTGCGCTGTCTCGACGGCGTACACCTCCGGCAGGTGGCGCGCGATACACGACCAGCGCTTGCCCTCATCGCGGCCCATCCACAACTCCCCGTTGCTGTTGCCGACGTAGAGCGCGACGGAATCGCGCGCGTCTGCCGCCATGCACTGGCGCTTCACGGTCCACCACGCTTGCGATTTCGGCAGGCCGGCGTCGAGGCGCTGCCAGGATTTGCCGCCGTTGCGCGTGACGTAAGCCGCGGGCTTACCGCCCGGGCTCGTGCGCGGCCACACCTGCGTGCCGTCCATGGGGAACACCCACGCGGTGTCCGCGTCGCGCGGGTGCACCACCATCGGGAAGCCGATGTCGCCGACCGTCTTCGGCATGTTCCTGCCGATGCGCACCCAGGTATCCGACGGGCGGTCGAGGCGGTAGATGCCGCAGTGATTCTGTTGGTACAGGCGGTCCGGGTTGCTCGGGCAGATCCGGACGCAGTGAGGGTCGTGGAAGGTGGGTTTCGACGCATCGAATCCGAACCCCTCCACCACGTCCATGCCCTTGATGAGCGTCTTCCATGTCCGGCCGGCGTCCGTCGACTCGTGTACTCCGCCGCCCGACATCGCAATATAGAAATGCCTGCCGTTGCGGGGGTCCACGATTATCGAGTGCAGCTTGGGACCGTCGGGCGTCCCGTCCTGTACCGTGCCCATCCACTCGCGGTACTGCGGGTCGTCGTTGATGATAGAGAACGGCTCCCAGGTAACGCCCCCGTCCCCGGAGCGGAACAGGCCCTGCGGAGAGGTGCCCGCGTACCAGACATTGGGGTCCGCCGCACGTCCTGGCGTGAGCCAGAACGTGTGATTCACGGAGCGGCCTTCCTTGCCTTCGGCGGCTTTGGCGAACGCCGGCGGGCGCGCCGCTTCTTTCCAGTTCCTGCCAAGGTCCGTGGAGCGGAAGATCGTCGGCCCGAGGTGGCCGGTCTTCGCCGCGGCGAGCAGCGTTTTGCCGTCGCGTGGGTCGAGCATCACGTGGCTGATGTTGTGGCCGAGAAAATGCGGGCCATCGGCGCGCCATTTCCGGCGCGCGGCGTCGCCGTGGAACAGCCACGCGCCCTTGCGGGTCGCCACCAGGACCAGCGTGCGCCCCGCGGGCTTCGAATTCTTGCGTGCCATCGTGTGCCTCCTGTTCTGTCTGCGTTTAACTGCGTTCACCTGCGGTTGCGTTCGCGCGCGCCGCGACGGTCTCACGGATCGGCCGGACCGGCCGCACTTCGATGCTGCCCACGCGTGCCGGCGGGATCTTCGAGGCGAGATGGATCGCCTCGTTCAGGTCTTTCGCCTCGAGCATGTAAAAACCGGCAAGCTGTTCCTTGGTCTCGGCGAAGGGACCGTCAGTGATGGCCACCTTGCTGTTGCGCACGCGCACGGTGGTGGCCGTTTGTACCGACTCGAGGGCTTCCGAGGTGATACAGTGGCCGCTTTTCCGTATTGCGGTGTCGTAGGCGACGCAGTCCTCGTCGGGCAATTCGCCGAGACGTTTCTCATCGAGGTACACCAGGCACAGGTATTTCATCGTTTCCTCCGGATCATGTCGACAATCGTGTTCCCGCTTTGCCTGGGGCGGCCAACCCGAGAACTTCGAGAGTCTGCGTATCCTCCGCGACCGGCCGCACTTCGACGCATCCAATCCACGCCCCCGGTATCCGGGCGGCCACCTGGATGGCTTCGTCCAGGTCGCGGGCTTCGATCACGAAATAGCCGCCCAGCTGCTCCTTGGTTTCCACCCAGGGCCCGTCGGTAGTTGAAATTTCGCCTTTGCGCACCCGAACCGTGGTCGCGTACGAAGGAGGCAGCAGCCGGTTGCATCCCAGGTAGTGGCCGCTGCGCCGGATATCCTCGAGGAATGTCCTGTATTCCTCGAAGTGCTTCTCCGCATCGGCCTCCGGCATTTGTTCCATCACCTTCTCGGCGCAGATCAGGCACAGGAATTTCATCGCTTTCTCCCTCGTTGTTGCGGGCAACGTCCGGTCGTTTACTTTTCCGCTGCGGCTTTCATGTTGGCAAGGCCGGCCTCGAAGTCCTTGCCGATC